>Ga0302122_10002617_pt1 | contig 11172 bp, 11 predicted proteins | sample CB21_SCM_MG_FD_203115 | JGI IMG/M metagenome (GOLD analysis project Ga0302122, IMG submission 203115) | Marine microbial communities from Western Arctic Ocean, Canada - CB21_SCM | ecosystem: Environmental > Aquatic > Marine > Oceanic | place: Canada: Western Arctic Ocean | collected 2017-09-28
TCTCGATCCTGGTCAGGGAAACTCGGACGCCACCCGGAAAAGCCGTTCCGGCGCCGACCTGATTCCGGCGCTGGCCTGATATCGCCGATTATCGGCGGGGCGCCGTTTTTTCACCGGCCGAGCGCTCGTCGGTGTCCAGCGCGTCGGCTAGCCGCGCCGCGCCGCTGCCCGGTCGCAACGCCTGCTGCTGGGCCTCATGCGGCGCCCAGCCGGTCAGCCAGATGACCTGGAAAGTTGCCGGAATGCGTCCGTCATCGCCGGCGTATAGCGCGGAGTAGCGCGCAGCGGCGGCGAACAGCGTATCGCGGCGTAGCGGCTTCCGGCTGCGCGCGGCCACCGCGTTTGCCTCGCCCATGCCGCGCAGATCGCGCATCAGGGCGAACATGTCGTCATAGGTGACGGTGATTGTGTCGGTGTCGACGACCGGCAGCGCGAAACCGGCCCGTTGCAGCAACGCTCCGGCGTCGGCCACATCGGCGACGGGCGAGGTATGCGGGCTGCTGCCACCGGTGGTTTCGGCTTCGGCTTCGAGAAACGCACGGCGCAGTTCGACCAGCGTATCGCCGCCCAGGATCGGCGCGAGGAACAGCCCGTCCGGCTTCAGCGCCCGCCGGATCTGGATCAAGGCGCCCGGCAGATCGTTGACCCAGTGCAACGCCAATGTCGAAGCGATCAGATCGAACGCGCCATCGGCAAAGGGCAGAAATTCTTCATCCGCCACGACCGCCGCGACCGTCGACGGTGCGCCGGCGCGGCGCAGCAGCGCTTCCGATAAATCGGCGGTTACCAGCAGCGCCGGGCGTGGATCCAATGATGTGACGCCATGGCCGCCGCCGAGGTCCAGGGCGGTGACGAAATCTCGTTTTATGTCGCGCAACCGGTCGGCCAATTGGTCGGCGATTTCTCGGTGCAGGAAATCGTGCGCGCCGATCGTCGATGCGGCGCGGTCGCGGTGGCGCCGCACCACGGCGCGGTCGAAAAGGGTAATATCGTCGGCCATGGCGGGAACATAAGCCGCTTTGTTTCGGGGTGTCACCCCACATGCTATTTTGTGGCATGGAAATACCAGCTGCCTTCCATCTGGCCGCCGGCCGCGCTGCCAGTCGCGCTGCCGGCCGCGCCGCCCGGCGCGCGGTCGATACGATTATGCCGCCGCGCCCGGCACGGTCTGTCCCAAATGCTGGCGCGGGATCGATTTCATTACCGCGCCGTATTGCCACTGTTGCGGATTGCCGTTTGCCTACGAAACCGGTCCGGACGCGCTGTGCGGCGGATGTGCCGGCGACACGCCGGTTTTTACCAGCGCCCGATCGGTGGTGGCCGATAACGACACCAGCCGCCGGCTTATTCTCGCTTTCAAGCATGCCGACAGGACCGATTCAGCACCTGCCTGGGGCGATTGGCTGGCGCGGGCGGGGGCCGAACTTCTGGCCGATGCCGATTTTCTCGTCCCGGTGCTGCTGCACCGCCGCCGGCTGATGTCGCGGCGCTATAACCAGGCCGCACTGATGGCGCAGGCGCTCGGCCGCAAATCCGGATTGCCGGTCCTTGTCGATGCGCTTATCCGCACCGGTCGACGCCGAGCCAGGGAAAAATGAGCCGAACCCAGCGCGAGCGCAATGTGGCCGGCGCGTTCGCCGTGCGGGAAAGCCGCCAACCGGCGGTAAAGGACGCCCGGATCGTTCTGATCGACGACGTGATGACCACCGGGGCGACGCTGACCGCCTGTGTCCGTCCGTTGTTGCGCGCCGGGGCCGGGCGCGTCGACGCCCTGACCCTCGCTCGGGTGATCCGGACCGGGTAAGAGGGTGTCCCGAATTTCGTGTTTGATCCGAGGTTTCTGGATGTTGCTGGAGGCTTGGTTCCCGGCGCTCCGGCCGTTACGCGGCGGCAGCCCGCTTCGCAGCATCGGCGATCACACGTTTGCGCATTTCAAGGATGTCGACCGTCGTGCTGGCAAAATCGATAAGATGGTTGCCTTCGAAACCGTGAAAATTCTCGCGCGGCTTCATATCGATAATGCAAAAGGTTCCGAGGCGGAAGTTCTCCGGTGAAATCAGCGGCGCGCCTGCGTAAAGCCGAATGCCCGGCGCGCCTGTCACAAGGGGATTGTCGCTGAACCGCTCATCGAGCGTTGCGTCAAGGACAACCAGCGGTTCGTTTTCCATGATCGCGTATGTGCAGAATGCCTGATCGCGCGGTGTCTGTTCGGCGTCGAGCCCGTGGGACGATTTGAACCACTGGTGATCCTTGTCGACCAGCGAGACCAGCGCGATGGCGACGCCGAACAGCCGGGCGGCGAGCCGGGTCAGGGCATCGAACGATTCTTCTTTCGGGGCGTCCAGCACAGCGTACGAACGGAGCGTTGCGATCCGTTCGTCGTCATTGGGCGGAACTGGGATCATGGTGGTCGTGCCTCCGTGGCAGGAACACCCATATGTTATTTCATGAATTTCTAACTAAAGGTTACCCTACACCGGAAATATCGGATTCGAGATGTGTTCACGGAGAAAAGGCGCGGAAAACTCCCAAAATAAAAATCACCGATAGAGAATTTGTGAAGGAGGGCTGACAAATGCCGACTCACCCCACATATTACCTCCAATCGAATTCACGAACCGAAGGATAGCCGCCGTGGCACAAGTCGAAATGTATTCCAGTATGTTCTGCCCGTTCTGTTCCCGCGCCAAACATCTGCTGACGCAGAAAGGGGTCGAGTTTATCGAGATCGATGTCGATACCAGCCCCGGCCGCCGCAATGAGATGCTGGAGCGCGCCAACGGGCAACACACCGTGCCGCAGATATTTATCGACAATCGTCATGTCGGCGGGTCCGACGATCTCGCCGCGCTCGACCGCGCCGGCCAGCTCGACGGGATGCTCGGCCTCGCCTGATGGGCGATCCGTTCCGCCTTGCCTGCGTTCAGGTCAATGCCGGCAACGAGATCGCCCAGAATGTCGAAATCGCTGCCGGTCTGATCCGGCAGGCGGCGGCGGACGGCGCCGATTTCATTTCCCTGCCCGAATGCGTTGCTCTGATCGAGCCAGACCGTGACGCGCTGTTCCGGGAATCCGCCGCGGAAGCGGATCATCCGGCACTGCGCGCCTTTACCGGTTTGGCGGCGGCGACCGGCACCTGGCTCAATGTCGGCTCGCTCGCGGTGTTGGCGGAAGACGGACGCATTGCCAATCGCAGCTTTCTGATCGATCCAACCGGTTCCGTGATCGCGAGATATGACAAAATTCACATGTTCGACGTCGATCTGGCGGACGGCGAATCGTACCGCGAATCAGCGACCTACCGGCCGGGCGACACAGCGGTCGTTGCCGATCTGCCCTGGGGACGCGCCGGGCTGACTGTCTGCTACGATCTCCGGTTTCCAGCACTTTATACTCATCTTGCCGGGGCGGGCGCCGATTTCATCGGGGTTCCGTCGGCATTTACCCGGAAGACAGGCCGGGTGCACTGGCACATATTGCTGCGCGCCCGCGCGATCGAGACCGGTTGTTGGATCTACGCCGCCGCCCAGTGTGGCGACCACGCCGCCGGACGGCAAACCTATGGCCATTCGCTGATCGTCGATCCGTGGGGCGCAATCGTAGCCGAGGCAGGCGAGGAACCGGGCGTGATCATTGCCGACATCGATCCGGCGCGGGTCGCCGTGGCCCGCCGGTCGATTCCGTCTCTGGCGAACGCCAGGCCGTGGCGGCCGGCCGGCGAAATTAAGCGGGCGGCGGAATAGGGACGGGGTTTTCGGCCGCGTTTACGGCGGTGATCCGCTGAACCGCGGCGGCGGCCGGGCTTTCGATCCTTCCGCTTTCATAGGCGACGACCGTCAGCTTTCCGGCGACGGCGTCGAGCAATTCGCCGTCGCGCAGCAGGAAATCGGGGTTGCGCGGCCGGCCGTAAACCTCGTTGCCGGCGGCGAACGTCTCATAGATCAGCACCCCGCCCGGCGACAGGCTGTCTGTCAGCGTGGGCAGGAGCGGGCGGAACAGATAATTCGCGACGACGATCCCGTCGAAACGCCGACCGGCCAGGGGCCATGGATTGCCGCCTTCCAGATCGGCTTCGAGCGCCTCGATATTCTCTCTCGAGGATAGCCGCGACAGGTCGCGGTCGACGGCGGTTACGCGATGGCCGCGCGCGGTGAACAGAACCGTATGACGGCCGCTCCCGCAAGCCAGATCGAGAACGTTACCGGCGTCTTTTATCAGCGGTGCAAACCGCAGGACCCAGGGCGAGGGTGGCAGAATTAAGGAGCGACTAGCCATGAGTTTATTTAACACATTGAGAATGAACGAGAAAATAGGGCTTGGAAATCGCAAAATCTGCCTTAGTTTCACTGTCATGATTGTATTCGATGTCAGCTGCAGCAACGAACACGTTTTCGAAGGCTGGTTCAAGGACAGCGGCTCGTTCGACGAGCAAGTCGATGCGGGTGCGGTGACCTGTCCGGTTTGCGGCGACAGCGATGTCCGCAAGGCGATGATGGCGCCGCGGATCGGCGGCATGCGCAAGGGCAAGGACGATGGTGCGCTGAGTCGGATGCCCAATGCCGTCAAGGGGGCACCGACCGACCCCAAGATGGCCGAATTCGTCGAAGCGCTGCATGAGATGAAAAAGCATGTTGAGGAAAACAGCGATTACGTCGGCGACAAATTCCCTGAGGAAGCGCGCAAGATTCACTACGGCGAAACCGATGCGCATTCCATCCACGGCGAAGCGACGCCTGAAGAAGCGGCCGAACTGCACGACGAGGGTGTCGATTTTCACCGCATCCCGTGGCCGGGCAAACCGGACGCATAAGTTTTGCCGGGCGTCGGGTCGGCGTTCTTCGCCTATTTCACCCCAAACAGAATATAGTTCACCGATACGTCGCCGGTGATCTGCCAGTCATCGGCCAACATGTCGAAGGTCAGGCCCGAAATATCGGCGACGTTTACACCGCCGGGCCGCAGCCCCCGGGCCAGTTCGGACGGGCGGACGAATTTTTTCCAGTTATGGGTGCCGCGGGGCAGCCAGCGCATCACGTATTCCGCACCGACGATTCCGAACATAAAGGCTTTGGGTGTACGGTTGAGGGTGGCCAGTGTTATTGCGCCGCCGTCGCGCAGCAGCGCCGCGCAGGAGGCTAAAAACAAATCGACGTCGGCGACATGTTCGACCACTTCGAGCGACAGCACGACATCGAATGCCTCGCCCGCCGCGCACAAATCTTCAGCGGTGGTGAATCGGTAATCAATGTCGACACCGGTGCGCTCGGCATGGGCGCGCGCCGTGCCGATATTCTGCGCCGATGCGTCTATTCCGGTGACGGTTGCCCCCATGCGGGCGAGCGGTTCGGAAATCAGGCCGCCGCCGCATCCGACATCGAGAATCGTCAGCCCGGCGAGCGCTGTCAGCGAGCGTGGGTCGCGGCCGAAATGGGCGCACAGGCGGTCGCGGATATAGCCGAGCCGCACCGGGTTGAATTTGTGGAGCGGTTTGAACTTGCCGGCGGGGTCCCACCATTCGTCGGCCATCGCGGAAAACCGCGCGACCTCTTCGTCATCAATGGTGGTATGGGGTGTCGATGCCATTGCGGCCCGTACTTGCCTGTAAAGGTTCATCCGAGTATGTATGCGCCCGCGCTGCGCGGGGCAAGTCAGCCAGTATCAGATACCGCTAATTCCGATGAGCCGGCCTGTTTGCCGGCCCGGTATCGACAATGCGGCGCGGTTGCTGTTTGAGGATCCGTAATGGCGCGTATCGTGCAAAAATTCGGCGGCACGTCAGTCGCAGATATCGACCGTATTCAGGCGTCTGCCCTGCTTGTTAAGCGCGCCGTCGATGCCGGCGATGAGGTTGCTGTGGTGGTGTCCGCGATGGCCGGGACGACCAACCAGCTTGCCGACTGGACACGACAGATTGCGCCGATGCACGATGCCCGCGAATACGACGTCGTGGTGTCGGCAGGAGAGCAGATCACCGTCGGGTTGATGGCGCTGGCGCTGCAAAGGATCGGCGTGGAAGCGCGCTCCTGGCTGGGCTGGCAGATCCCGATGCTGACAGACGATGTTCATGGCCGGGCGCGGATACTGGATGTCCGGGCGGATGAAATCGTCAGCCGGTTCGGAATCGGCCAGGTCGCCGTGATGGCCGGATTCCAGGGAATCGCCTCGGATAGCCGGATCACCACGCTGGGCCGCGGCGGGTCGGATACCTCGGCCGTGGCGCTTGCGGCAGCGATCGGGGCGGACAGATGTGATATTTATACCGACGTCGACGGCATCTATACCAGCGATCCGCGCATCGTGACCCGCGCGCGGAAACTCGACAAGATTACTTACGAGGAAATGCTGGAAATGGCGTCGCTGGGCGCCAAGGTGCTGCAAACCAGGTCGGTCGAGCTTGCCATGAACCACGGGGTCCGGTTGCAGGTGTTGTCGAGTTTTATCGATGCGCCCGGAACCCTGGTTGTAGATGAGGAAGAAATCGTGGAACAGGAAATCGTCAGCGGCATTGCCCATAGCGGGAACGAAGCCAAGATCACGCTGGTCCGCGTGCCCGACAATCCCGGAATCGCCGCTGCTATTTTCGGCCCCCTGTCGGAAGCCAGCATCAACGTCGATATGATCGTCCAGAACGTGTCGGACGACGGCAAGGCGACCGATCTGACTTTTACGGTGCCGAAAGACGATCTGGCCAGGACACTGGAAGTTCTGGAAGGCGCCAAGAAAACACTCGGTTTCGAGCGCGTTGTCGGTGATCCCGATGTGGTCAAAATTTCAGTCGTCGGTGTCGGCATGCGCAGCCATGCGGGCGTCGCCATGCGGATGTTCCAGGCACTCGCCGACAAGGGCATCAATATTCAGGTAATTTCAACCTCTGAGATTAAAATCAGCGTCCTGGTATCGGACGCCTACACCGAACTTGCCCTGCGCTCGTTGCATACGGCGTACGGGCTAGACGCAACATAGGAACCGGCCGGTATGGACATGAATGCGCCGACGGCGCGGCTCGACGATCTGTGGAAACGCGGGCGCGATTTTCTCGGCACCGAATACGCGCTGATGGCTGGCGCCATGACCTGGGTGTCCGAGCGGAACCTAGTGTCGGCGCTGTCCAATGGCGGCGGGTTCGGCGTGATCGCCTGCGGTGCGATGACCCCCGATCTGCTGGCCACCGAAATCGATGCCACGGCGGCGATGACGAACAAGCCGTTCGGCGTCAACCTGATCACCATGCACCCCGATCTTCATCAGCTGATCGATATCTGTCTCGATAAAAAGGTCGGACATATCATTCTCGCCGGCGGTTTGCCCGGCGGCCCGGCGATCGCGCGGGCGAAAGAAGGCGGCGCCAAGGTAGTGTGTTTTGCGCCGACGCTCAGCCTCGCGAAACGCCTGATCAAGCAGGGCGCCGATGCACTGGTGATCGAAGGCGCCGAGGCGGGCGGACATATCGGGCCGGTCGCAACCAGCGTGCTGGCGCAGGAGATACTGCCCAATATAGACGACGTGCCTGTCTTTATCGCCGGCGGCATCGGCCTTGGGGGCGCGATTGTCGGTTATCTGGAAATGGGCGCATCGGGGTGCCAGCTCGGCACGCGGTTCGTTTGTGCCGAAGAATCGATCGCCCATGACAAGTTCAAAAAGGCCTTTATTCGGGCATCCGCGCGCGATGCCGTGCCGTCGGTACAGCTCGACCCGCAATTTCCGGTCATTCCGGTGCGTGCGCTGCAGAACGACGCGACACGGGAATTTCAGCAGACCCAGCGCGAGGTCATCGATTCGTTTCGCCGCGGCGAACTGGACCAACAGGCCGCGCAACTGAAAATCGAACATTACTGGGCTGGCGCCTTGAGGCGGGCCGTGGTCGATGGCGATACCGAAGCGGGCTCGATGATGGCGGGCCAGAGCGTTGGGATGGTCAAGACTATCCAGCCGGCGGCTGAAATCCTGAAGGAACTTGTGGACCAAGCGATTGCGGCGATTGAGGGCAGGAGTCCGTCAAAGGCGACGGTCTGATGTGGGATACGCCCTCCACAGGGCACCGCGAGGCGCTGCGCCGCCTCCGGTTGGTGATGGCGGGGTCGGGGTCGGCGCAGAACCGGCTCGATGAAATTGTCATGATCATCGCCGCAGAAATGTCGGCCGAGGTCTGTTCTGTCTATGTGCTGCGGGCAGGCGATGTGCTGGAACTGTTCGCCACCCAGGGCCTGAAGCCCCAATCGGTTCATGTGACCCGGTTGCGACTCGGCGAAGGTCTGGTTGGAACGGTCGCGCTGACGGCGGAGCCTCTGAATCTGCCCGACGCCCAGGCGCATCCCAAATTCAGCTATCGGCCCGAAACCGGCGAAGAGGTGTTTTCATCGCTGCTCGGCGTGCCGGTCATTCGTGGCGGCCGGGTGCGCGGCGTGCTTGTTCTCCAGAATCGGGACAAACGCACCTATTCCGACGACGAGGAAGAGGCGCTGGAAATCGTCGCCGTCGTGATCGCCGAACTGATCGCGTCCGGCGATCTGATCAATCCGGATGAGCGGTTAGAGGTCGGCGATGGCCGGTCTTTTCACCCAGCCCGAATGACCGGTCAGGCGATCAACGGAGGCTTCGCTGTCGGTGAGGCGGTACTGCATACCCCGAACGTGACCATTCGCCAGATGTTTGCCGACGATACCGATGTCGAGCAGGAACGCCTGCACGAAGCGATGGCGGCGATGCATGCGGCCATCGACGACCTGCTGTCATCGTCGCGGCTCCGTGCGGTGGGCGAGCATCACGATGTGCTGGATACCTATCGCCGGTTTGCCGAGGACCGTGGATGGTTGCGGCGCATCCGCGAAGGCATCGATAGCGGCCTTACCGCCGACGCCGCGGTTCAACAGGTTCGCGAGGACACTGTGGCGCGCATGCAGAGCGTCGCCGATCCGTATCTGCGCGAACGGCTCAGTGACCTGGAAGACATCGCGATCCGTTTGATGCTCCATCTCGGCGGCGGTGTCGCCAAACAGGATCTGCCGGAAGATATCGTGCTGATTGCGCGCAATCTGGGGCCGGCGGAACTTCTCGATTACGACACGTCGCGTCTGCGCGCGCTGGTGACCGAGGAAGGCTCCGCGACATCACACGTTTCGATTGTCGCCCGGGCGCTTGGCATCCCGGTGGTAAGCCAGATCGGCGGGCTGATGAAAAGCGTCGATCCCGGCGATCCTGTCATCGTCGATGGCGACACCGGCCAGATCTTCGTTCGTCCGTCAGACGATATTCGGGCAATGTTCACAGACACTTTGCGCGCCCGCGAACAGCGCCGCAACCTGCATGCATCGATGCGTGATCTGAAAACGGTGACGCGCGACGGAACACCTGTTTCGCTGAACATCAATTGCGGAATTCCGGCCGATATGCAGTGGCTGGAGGCGACGGGCGCCAAAGGTGTCGGGCTGTTTCGAACCGAAATTCCGTTCATGGTGCGGTCGACGTTTCCCGATCTGGCGCAGCAGACAGAAATCTACCGCAACGTCCTCGATCTGGCCGCCGGCAAACCGGTCCACTTCCGTACCCTCGATATTGGCAGCGACAAACAATTGCCCTATTTCAAGGGCGGCGAGGAACAGAACCCGGCGCTTGGCTGGCGGTCAATCCGGGTCGGGCTCGACCGACCGGGCATGCTGCGTCAGCAATTGCGGGCAATGCTGCACGCGGCTGCGGGTCGCGATCTGTACGTGATGTTTCCGATGATCGCCGAAGTGGCGGAATTTAAAACGGCGCTTAATGTCCTCCGGATGGAGCGCGACCGGCTTGATCGGCGGAATATTGAGAATATCGATCTGCCTGCCAACATTCGGGTCGGCGCAATGCTGGAAGTTCCCGGACTGATTTGGCAGCTCGATGCACTGCTGCCGCATCTCGATTTCCTGTCGATCGGCAGCAACGATCTGTTTCAGTTTCTGTTTGCGATCGATCGCGGCAATCCGCGGGTCGCCAATCGTTACGACGTATTGTCGCCGGCGCTGTTGTCGGCGCTGCGCGATATTTTGAAGAAGTGTCAGGCCGCCGGCGTGCCCGTATCGCTTTGCGGGGAAATGGCCGGACACCCGCTGGAGGCAATGGCCTTGCTGGGCCTCGGGATGACTTCCCTGTCACTGTCGCCGTCGGCGTTCGGTTCGGTTAAGGCGATGGTATTGAGCACCGATATGTCTGAACTCGGCGCCTTTATGGACACTTTGTTTAGCGCACCCGATCATAGCCTCAGGCGCAAGCTGAAGGCTTATGCGCTTGATCATGGCGTGGTTCTGGAAACCTGAAGAGATGTGTCAGACGCAGTTAGACATTGATATCTGATTGATTTCGTTGTTATTTCCCTCCGATTGTTGTCGGGTAGGTCTGCAGCAAGCCTGTATTCAGTGGTGCGTGTTGAGAATATTCGGGCATGACGATGATGGATTCTGCCGGAACCGGATACCCGGCGCGTGAGGGGCGCACCTGATATGAATGCGATGAAGCCCGCGGAAACTGAAAGTTTCGACGCTGCCGAGCTGGGCGCGATGATGCGCGAAATGCGCGAAAATCTGGGCCATGATCTTGAATCGGTCGCCAGCGACTTGCGGATCCGTCTGGTTTATATCGAAGCGATCGAGGCGGGACGGTTGTCCGATCTACCGGGCAACGCCTATATCAGCGGGTTTCTCCGCGCCTATTCCGATTTTCTCGGTCTCGATGGCGCGGAAATCGTTCGACGATTCAAGATGGCCGGCGCCGAGATCAGCACCCAAAGCCGCCTTCACCTGCCGTCACCGGTAGAAGAAGGCCGGCTTCCGACGGCGTCGATTCTTCTGGTCGCCGCGGTGATCGCGGCGGCAGCGTATGGCGGCTGGTATTATCTGTCATTTGCCGACAAGAATCCGATTGAGACCGTTGCCAAGCTGCCCCGGGAACTGTCCAATTTGGTTGACGGCGCAAGAAATCAGTCTGCACCAACGTCGGCTGTGCCTCAGCCGTCCGACGTCCCGCCACCGACATCCGTTCTATCGCCGCCGCCTGTCACGGTGCCGACAGTTACCGCTCAAGCTGAGAAGCCGGGGGCGGCTGATACCATGAATGAGGCCACCAGCGCGGACCCAGCCGCAGACGGGGATAATCAGCCGGCTGTTCAATCGGATGCCGCCGTCGCGGCGGCCGGTGCCGCGG
>Ga0302122_10002618_pt1 | contig 11164 bp, 8 predicted proteins | sample CB21_SCM_MG_FD_203115 | JGI IMG/M metagenome (GOLD analysis project Ga0302122, IMG submission 203115) | Marine microbial communities from Western Arctic Ocean, Canada - CB21_SCM | ecosystem: Environmental > Aquatic > Marine > Oceanic | place: Canada: Western Arctic Ocean | collected 2017-09-28
GCGCCCCCGGCCGCGGAGGAGGACGCCGCCGAGGACGTCGCGGCTTTAAGGAGAAAGCGGCAAAAAACCGCATCGCCGGGACCGCTCAGCACCATGGACGCCCGCCTCAAAGCCCTGGACGAGGGCCGCGACGAGGCCCGGGACCGGCGAGCGAAGAAGCGCCTGGACTGCCGGCGGGGCCGCGACCGCGCGGTCTGGCCCAGTCGTGTAAGGGACCCGGACGCGGACCGCGAGTGCCGGACGGTCCTCAAGCAACTAAGAAAGCTCGCCGTGAAGAAGCACTCGTTCTACTTCGAGAAGATGGTCAAGGGCGTGCCGGACTACGCGGCGTTCGTGGCGCGGCCGACGTGCTTAGAACGCGTCGAGCAGCGCATCAAGTTAGGGTGCGGCGAGATCGCCCGGGCGTTGGACGAGGATTATAACGAGCCCGTCGTGCCGTATAAAGAAGCGCGCGAGTTCGGCAACGAGCTCCGATTGGTATTAACGAACGCCAAGTCGTACAACGAGCGCTTCCGGAACAACCCGCACAACGTCGGTTCTAATATTTGCCTGGCCGTGGACGCCGTGGAGCCCGTCCTGGAGGAGGCTCTGTTCCACTTCGCCTTTGAAGCTTATGAAAGAGTGCAACGAGCGAAGATCGAAAACTCCTGGGAGAAGGTCACGGCCGAGGAGATGAACGTCGAGGCCGCGGAGCGGCGCGTGGTGCGGGAGCAGCACGAGGAGATCGCGCGGAGAAGGTTAGAAGCGAGTCAAGCCCACTTAAAATGGGCGACGCGGGAGAAGCGGGAGTGGTTGATCCGGCGCTTGAACGACCGGCAAAGAGAGAATTTAGATATCTTAGAAGCGGCGCCCGGGGACCTCCAGCGGCCGCCGTCGCCCTTCCGTTTGCAGACGTCCGAGGCCGACGTGACGCCGGCCAAGATCATGCCCGTCTCGCGGCTTTCGGCGGCGGTAAGAGCCGGGAACCGCCAGAAGGCCGAGCAGCGGCGCGCCCAGGCGGTCTTCGCGGTGCTCGGCGGAAATGACGCGCCGTGGGCCCAGGCGTCGGCGGACGTGGAGATGGCGGTCGCGGCGCCGGTCGTGGCGGAGGTTGTGCCGGCGCCGGTCAAGGCGACGGGCGCGGTCAAGTTCGAGATCCGGCGCGCGCGCGCGGCGCGGCCCCGGCCGGCGCTCGACGCGTTCCGGGACCTCGAGGATAGCGTCGAGGCGCCGCCGCCCCGGCCGCCGCCGAAGGTGCGGCCGGCCCCGGTGGTGGTCAAGCCGGTGGAGCCCGCAGTCATTGAGTGTTCCAGTGGAGACAGCGGCTGGGTCCGCGTCGCGGACGGGATCGAGGCGCGGGTGTTCTTAGCGACGACCGCGAGCTTCGTGCGCGCGCGGGTCGTCCTAAGAGGCAGGTCGTCGGCGACGCGGCGGGCGCTCGTGTCCTGGTCGCTAGTAAGGAAGGAGGGCGTGGACGAGGTCACCGCGGGCTTTTACCGGGACGCGTTGCTGCGGGACGCACGGTACCGCCGGCGGGCCCGGGCCTGCGCCGGGGCGGACGCCATCCGGGCGGCGCGGCCCGCGCGGCGCGCGCTGACCGCGCTCGACGCCGACCTTCTGGAGCTGGACCTGCAGGACGCGGGCGACGGCCGCGTCTTAGTCACGCGCGTCGAGGACACGGTGCGCGGCGCCCTGGCGTGCTCCGAGGGCGCGCTCGTGTTCACGGTGATGAGCGTGGTGGTGAGGGTTGCGGGTAGGCGGGTGGTGTGCGCGGGGTTGCTTTCGTAGCGGCGTGAGGTCTAACTTTAGTATTGTCGTATATACGTACGTAGCGGTAAACTGAGCTTCTGATTACTCTCCCTATAACGGGGCTACTCTTCTGCCAGAGCGCGGACGCGACAGGCCAAGACTCGGCTGCAGAGCTCGGCTTCGTCGTTCCACGCGACCTTGTACGCGCGGCCGCCTTCCACGACCTCGTCGATGACGCCCGGTAGCCACTTGTGTCCCCGCAACGCGACCACGCGGTCACCTACCCGCGTGGCAGGGTGATGGTACCGTCGCTGATCGTCGAACGGCCAGTCGTCCGTCGCGTCGCTTGCCCGGAAGCAGCGCACAGAGTCTTGGAAGTTGTCTGTTGCCGTCTTGTAGGTGCCCACGAGGATTTGGTCGCCGTTCGCATCGGAAGCCGCGGCGACTTTGAGCTTCAGCCTCCCGCTCTCGTTCTCGGCCTTCATCGTGAAAAATGAACTTCTTTCGGTGCTTTGACTGTAGACATGGCCATGCATATGGTTCTGGTTCCATAAATAGTCAGGATCGGACATATAGGTCGGGACATACGGCCTGGGAGATAGTTTCGACACGTGGGCCTGCCGGTCCCGCGACATGACAACGGACCCGCCCACGACCTTGCCCGACGGTGTCGCCTCGAGCAACAACACGCCGGTCGCGTCCCGATAATTGGCCGGGGGCGCGGCGCCCTCGCTCAGCATGAACTCCGGGTGCTCTCCATTAACGTAGGTGGAGATTTTGGTCGCGGAGGCCGAGGAGAACAATTTGGACTACAATACGAAGTGCGAGAGGTGGGCGCGGTGGTGCACGTGTGGCCTGTGTAAGCAAGAATACCACGGCGTCGTGGAGTGTGCGCTCGGATGGTATTGCTGGGCCACGTATCTGGGACGGCCGGAGGAGGACTGGAATCGGTGCAACGCGATGGCGCATCTTGGGAACGGCTTATCCGGGGCAGGACAGCAGGAGGACGCGTTGTCCGTGCAAGAGGTCGAGTTGTCTACGCTGCGGCGCATTGGCGCCGAATTTGGCGGATCAGAAGATGCCATTCTCGGCGTGCAGAACAATCTTGCGAATACGTATGAGAAGCTTGGACGCTTAGAGTCTCTGCGTATGCGGCGGGACGTATATCTTGGATATGTGAAGCTCCTTGGCGAAGATGATGAGCGCACCCTCATATCAGCCAACAACTACGCAGCTTCTCTTATTGAGGCAGAGCGCTTCGAAGAGGCCAAGTCACTGCTGCTGAAAGCAATCCCCGCGACACAACGAAGTCTCGGGGAGAGTGATGATCTCACGCTCAAGATGCGGTGGTATTACGCGGAGGCGCTCTGCAGGGACGCCGGCACGACGCTCGACGATCTCCGCGAGGCTGAGACGACGCTCGAGGACACGGCACGGATCGCGCGGCGTGTGCTCGGCGGCGCGCACCCGACCGTGTTTGAAATTGGGCTCTCCCTGCGAAACGCGCGAGCAGCGCTCCGCGCCCGCGAGACGCCGGCGCCAGGGAGTACGTAAACGGGATTCTCCGTGCGAATAGCCCTTTACGTAGAGACACCCGCATCTACCTAGCCTAGCCCCCGGGCCCATCCTGCTCCAGCCGCCCGTCCGAGTCTCCGCGGACTCCGCGCGCGGTTCGCCTTAAAGACTGACGCCCTAACCAACCGGATCTCGGGCTCCCGCACCAGTTGTAGACCTTGGGGGCTCGCCGCGTTCACGGAACGTAGCCCCCGAGGCCCACCCGACCCACTCTACTCAAGTCGCGTCTAGACGCGTGGCGGTCTCCGCGCACCGTCCTAGAGGCGGCCGTAGAAAACAGTGCTGAGGACAAGCTAGCCTCCAATACACGAACGTGCGGGTTTTTCGTGCGGGTTTGCGACGCATCCAAAACCCGTCTAACGCAAGTCTGGACGCGCCGGATGAGTTTTGCAAAAAAAATATAACACATCTGACACCAGCCACGACAAGTGTTTCATCGTGAACACAAATGTTCGACCTCGAAATTCCGTCGCGCAGGTATGGTTCATCCTCTATGATGAAGTAATTTGCAACAAAAGAATGTAAAGAATTCTACGAGTTACTTTACTGTAGATTCATAGGTATAACATATAATACACTTCCGCCTAGTTTATATTGAAGTAAGGTAGTAGGAAACCCGCGAGTTAGCAAGGGGAGCCCGCAAGCGCGACGCGGCCGGCCAGATCGAACACCCTCGCACCTACCGCCGCTCCCAAGGCCTCGCTACGTCATCAAGCGTTGCCACCCAAAACATCGCACGCGTTCTCCCGGCACAAAATAAGCTAGGAGCTGCCAACCAGGACTGCTCACAAATCACAGCGCAAAGGACGACGCGCAAACCATGGCCGCCCTCGATTCACAGCAGAGCCTCTCCAGCCAGGGCAGCGCCTCCCTCGCCACGTCCTCCTCCTACGCGACGTCGAGCCGGAGCCCGGCGGACGACGACGCGAGCTCGCTCTCGAGCAGCTCCGAGGCGTCCGAGGAGTCCAAGGAGCCGGAGCCCTACCAGCTGCCCCACGACCGGGCGGTGGCCGCCATGCCCGATGAGGACGACGAGGACGAGGACGACGGGAGCTACTCCCGCGGCACGAGCGAAAGCAGCGGCGAGTCTATCGTGCCGGACCTCGGCGGCGACGAGGACGACGACCCCTCGGCCAAGATGGCCGGCGCCGGCCTGCTGGGCTACCTCGGCCTGGGCCAGGAAACCAAGCCCCCGAAGGACGACTACGCCTACGATTTTGAAGGGGAACCGGAGCCGGAGCCGGACGAGTCCTACGACTCCGGCGACGACGAGGAGCCCGAGCTCGACGAGGAGGAGCTCCTCGCCGAGGAGGGCCTCAAGGACGACCGCCTCGAGGCGCGGCTCGCTTTGGCGTATGATGTGGCGACGGCCGGTACTTCGGACCGGCCGGACGCGATGAAGGCGCCCGAGTTCCGCAAAGCGGTGCGTGACCGCGTTTGAACGTCCTTCTGGTCGCGTCGATGGCGTGGAGGCGGAACGCGACTCGAGACGAGTGTACGCCTTATCTCACAATAAACGCGTAGGTCGCCATGATGGGTAGAGTGTTCTCCAAGGAGGAAACCGACCGGTTTTTCGACGAGACCCTGGCGTTTTCGGAGGACAAAGCGACCCTCGGCATCTCGTCGGAGCGGGACGAGCGGGGATTGCTCAAACGGAACGTGGTCGAGCCGAACCCGCAGCGCAACGCGCTGGCCCTGCCGAAGGACGACTTCGTGGCCTACTTCTCGAAGTTCGTCACGAGAACAGTAGATCCGCGCGAAGCCGCTGAGCATTTCCGGGCGCTGGTCGAGGGCGCCGCGGAGCAGGCGCTGCGGGACCCCGACGACCAGGGCGTGAACGACGAGCTGCGGGCCATGGCGGACACGAAGCACCGGCGAATCGACGAATTATTTATCTACGCCCGCGACCTGCGGAAGGTCGTCGCGTCAATGTCGGAGCGCCTGACAGACGAGGAGGCCGACGCGTTCATCCGCGAGTGCAAGCCGGCGCCCCTGGCGGGTGCCGCGGACGGGGGCCTGGAGCGGGTCTACTTCCACCAGTACCTGAACATGCTGAAGGACGACTCGTGAGTAAGGAGGGGTGCCTAGATCGTGGCGGGGGCGCGGCGGTTGGCGTTTAGTGCTCGGGTTTGTTTTACGAGCCCACAGCATCTGGGTAGCAACTGCGCCCGGGCGGTCCAGACGTGGATAAAACCCGTGCAGATGGCAATGCGCTGACGGACACTGCTTTCAGTAACGAATTGTTCGCGGTTGCAAAACCGGTCGACGGACAGCACGAAGGCGAATCAAGCTGCTCCGCCAGCAATAAGCTACGAGGACAAGCGTGCACCTCGACAGCACATAAGTGCTGCTGACAACATGATGACATTTCTGCCCTTCTCGAGCTTCAAGGAATCCGCCGAGGCCCTGGACACGAAGCGCCTGCAGAACCAGCGCACCGAGGCGCGTTTCGTCATCGAACATTTGGAGAAGCGAGGCTTCGGCGGCATGGGCGCGTACGGCGCGGTGCGCATGTGGACGGGCTACCGCGACGCCGTCGCCGCGTATTATAACGCGTGCCTCGACGCGTACGAGGCGCGCGGCTACAAAAACGGCCCGACCATGGGACGCGCCGTCGTGCCTTCCAAGGTCGAGATGCCGCCGTGGCTCGGGGATGAGCGGTTCCACGCGGCCCAGCGCGCCCAGCTCCTCCTGAAGGCGCCCGACTACTACGGGTCCAAGGACTGGGACGCGACGCCGCCGGAGCTCGGCCCGGACTACGTCTACCCGAAGTGTGCCGGCGACCGCTGGGTGTTGTACCGCCGCGCGCGGGGCAAGGACACCGTCTTAGCCGTGGTCCACGGCGAGCTCGTCGCGCAAGCGCCCGCACGGGCGAAGCGAGCACGCGCGGCCACTGCCGAGGAGCCGGCGCCCAAGAAGACGCCGACGCCGACGCCGTCCACGCGCGGCTCGCTGGGCCGCGTGGCCAAGACGAGCGACGCATCGCCGCGCCATGACCGCGCCGCGCTCGTCGCCGAGTACTCGCACCTCACGAAAGTCGCACTGCCGGCGCTTGCGAAAGCCGAGAAGTGGCCGATCCGCTTCGACCACTGTTTTATGAGGGTCATGCTGGACTGCGCGTTCGGGAAGTGCTGGTACGAGCGCCTCGACCGGAAGAAGGGGTCGGCGATCTCGCAGATCGGCGACGCGGACCTCGCGGCCGCCGTGGCGATCGGTCGCCGCATGGAGGCCGAGGGCCGGCGCGGCGTCGATGAGCTCGACGCACGGTCGCTGAAAATGCGGGGCAAGCGCCCCAAGAAGACGCGGTCTTAAGTAGTCGGTTTGTAGTATTGTAGTAATGTACTTACACATCAGAGCCGCATGCCGTCGTCCACGAGCGCCGCCCGCAACTTCGCGTTCTCGCGCCGCAGTCGCAAGATCTCCGTGTCCTTCGGATCCAGGTTCTTCCGCGGCGCGGTCATCACGGACTTGAGCCGCGACGCGAAGCGGAGCGTCGAGGTGGTCATAGACGCGTCAGCGGCCGCGCGGTTTACGCAGCAGAGGATCGCCGCGTAGGCGTTGCCGCCGAGAGAGTCCTGCAATAAACGCGTGAGCTTGGCATCACGGTACGGCACGTGGACCCGCGCCGCCCCCTCAACGTCGCCGCCACGACGTTTCTGCGCCTTCGCTTCCAGGGCCGTGACGACGTTGCCGAGCGTCATCAGCGAGAGGTTGATGTTGCCCGCTTCCTTGACGCCGTCGCCCATCACCTTGGACTCCTTGACACGCTCGCTGCCCGCCAGGTCCACCAGGTGCAATCGAGCCGTCTGCGTCACGGTAGCCGCGCCCCGCGTCGTCGTCCGCGTGAGTTCTAGTGTAAAGACCGCGTGGCTCCGGGAGCTCCGGTCGTTCTTGGCCGTGCCCCGCACGGCCCGCCGCCGCAACCCCGCCCGGAAGGCGTCGACGCACTCGTCCGCTGACCGGCAGCGCGCGCGGACGCAGCCGTCGACGAAGACGCCGCGCCGCTCGTCCTCCCGGATGCGGGGCGCCTTGGAGGCCGGCGGCGGCGTCTTCGCCCGCGGTGGCGTCTTCGCCCGCGGCGGCGACCGGTTGCCCTGCAGGGCGCGGCCCCGCGGCGGCGGCACCGGCAGGGCGTTCTCGGACGCGCCGGCGTCGCCCACGAGCAGGTCGCGCACGGCCTCGCGGTAGATTTCCACGTACGTGCACTCGACGCGGGTGTGCGTCTCGTCCGACTCGGCGCCCGCCACAGCGAAGACCTGGGCGATGGCGCGCGCGACGAGGCCCGCGTCGCCGCGTTCGCCCGCCATGGCGTGGGTTTTGCCCGAGCCCGTCGCTCCATACGCCATGACGCAGCCGTGGAAGCCCCGCAGCACGTTTTCCACGACGTTGCGGGCGACGGCGTTGTACGTGTCCATCTGGGACGCGTGGTCATCGAGTGTAGCATCAAAGGGCCCGAAGGCCGTGTCCGCCACATTTACGGTATTGCTGTGGAGCATCGTCGATGAAACGCCGTCGATCTGCGGCCGGCTGCGGATCGCGACGCGCACGGCCGTCTCTTCCGTTGGCTGCGCTAATAACGCGTCCCACTCGCTCGCCTCGCTGATATCGCTCTCGGTGAGCGCCGACACGTCGCTCATGCGCTTGGTGACGACGCTCGTGCGCTTCGTGGTGAGGCGCGCGTCGGCGAGGGGCGACGTCGTGCGGCGGTGGCGGACCGGTGACGCCCTCGGTGACGCCGCACCCTTGGTGCCGGAGCAGGAGTTGCCCATCGCGGTAGCTAGGCCGGCGCGGTGCGTGGGACCGCGGCGGCGGCGTCTGGTGACGCCTGTAGCTACCGCGGATTGGAGTAACGCTGCAGATGCCAAACGGTGCTGCTCCCTTGTGTCGGACTAACTGCGGCACTTTTTACGAAGCGACGGCTCCCTGAGGTTCCAGCGCGTCCAGGCGAGCGCGGGTGTCACACACAACGGCCGTTTACAGCGCGAGAGGGGACTTAAACGTCGTTTTTTGGGAGAAACCCGTTCGTTTTTTGGCGCGATGCGCGAACGCGAACGACTAGCACGGCCCCAAGTCCACCAGGTACAAGTCAAACAACATTACTCACAACAATCATAACCCGACGTCACTCCACGCCCGCGACAAATTCGCGAGGTACTCGCCCCGCTCGCGATGGGGCAGGAACAGGCCCGTCGTGCCGTGGACGAAGAACGCCTCCCGCGCCGGGAACGGTGCGTTCGGGGCGTTCGTCGACGCGAAGGACCCGACCCAGTTGAACAAGTAGCCCAGATCCACGAGCGGGACGCGCAGCTTCAGGACCATCGCGTTCAGGTAGCCCTGGTCCCAGTGGAGCACGCGCTCGAAGGTGTGCGCGGGCGGCAGCGCCTCGATGAGCCCGAGGTGGGGCCAGCTCGCCACGACCACGCCCGAGTTGAACCAAACGACATTTCCCGCCTCGGCCGGCGGCGCCACGCCGTACCGTAGGCAGCTTAAGGAGAGCGACTGGCGCGCCTCCGTCGGCGTGCGCACCCGGAGGTCCTCGACCGTCGCGCCCAGGGCGACGACGGGCACGAGGTCGAAAACATTGGGGGAATCGCCGCGCACCTGCGGTCGCGCACCGAGACGCGTGACGCCATCGATGCATTAAACTGAGGACGCCGCGTGCGCACCACGACCGTATCATCGAGCAGCAGCACCCGTTTGTACCGGCGCAGCGCGCTCCGGAGCACGATCAACTTGAAGGCCTTGGCGCAGCCGTTGTCGCCCTCGTCGTGGACGTAACAGCGCGACGCGTCGCCCGCGACCAGCAGGTCCGCGTCCACTCGTTTAGCGTACCGCGCGACCCGCGGGAGGAGCGTCGCGACCCACGGCCGCGCGCCCAGCGACGCCACGGCGACGACGCGCTCCTTGAGCGCGCAGGCGTCGTGCACGTGCAGCACGGTGCGGCCCTGGACGAAGACCACGTCCTCGATGGACCTAGCCTCGGGAATTACCCCCAGGACCTCTAACGTTTTGCAGACGTGCGCGGGCGCGCTCCGTCGCAAGGCATCCGTAAACGATGCGGGGTAGGCCGCGTACCACATGCCAAAGGCCTCGAAGCGCTCCAATTTCTTAGCCTCGCCCACCAGAAAGTTGTTGTGGGCCAAGACCGGATCCGCGCGAATCAAGGGTCCTCGGTCGTTGTTTAAAGGTCCCTCGTAGAAGAGGCCGCCGCCCGGCACGACCAGCGGGTCCCAGACCTCGACACTGATGTTGCAGGCGTCCCGGAAAAACCGCTCGTGGAGCACGAGGTTCGTGGCGGCTTGGTCGCCGGCCCAAGTATACTCCGGGTGCGCGTCGCGTATATGTGCCAGCTCCAGCGCGCTCTGCACGAGTAAAGGCTCCGCTTTTTGTGTAGCCCGGAAGACGCCCGTGCACTGCTCGGCGTGGAACTGGGCTTCCCCAACGGCGTAGTCTCTACTATGCAAGCCCCCGGCCTGGATGGCGAAGGCACTGCTCGTCCCTAACTCGCGCAGGTCCCTTAAGACAACGACGTCCGTGTCGACCCACCACACCTCGGCCAGCCCCGCACGTAATACGACGGCGACGGCGAGGGGCTTCAAAACGGCGATCTCGGAAAAGCCACTAGACTGCACGTCCTTTCGACCGTCCACTTTCCCGAAGAGCGTCGGGAGGCGGCCGCAGGCGACACCGTGGTCTCGTAACTTGGCCCGGGTCGCGTCCGACAGGGCCATGACGAACAACGGCGGGGCTCCGGAGCGAGCCACGGAGAAGGCGAGGTTCAGGGCCAGCTCCGCGTGGGGGAGGTTGGCCATTGTTATTACAATTGATCCCCGGTCCGCGGTGGCTCGTAACGCCTCGCGCAGGGCGTCGTCCGCCGAGGCGAATTGTAGCACGCGTTTGGCCGCAGTGGCGTTGGGGCCGTCTCCCCCGATCTCCCGCAGCCATGTATCGCGCTCCACCAGGAACCAGGACTCGACGAACGGACCGATGCCATGTGGTGCTGCACCTCTCCATAGAGTGGGCGGGTCCGGGCCTGTCCTTAGTACGGTCCGCGCTCTCCACACGCCTGGTAAAAAACCACCTAATCGGAAGGTCGTGACCGGCGCCTGGGCGGCGACGCAGTGCGTGTGGCTCTCGAAGCTCACGCGCTTGTTCGTTAACTGCGCGCACAGTCGCAGGTGGGTTGTGATGCCGGAGACCGCATAGGACATCGTGAGGGCGCCCTCCTGCAGCGCCACCTCTGCTTGGTCGGCCGGTGCGATGACGCTCAGCTCGGCATGCGCCAGCGCCGCAAGCACCAGCAGTGCCTTCATTGTGCTGCTATGGGCAGCCAAAGGCGGCTCAGTACTGAACTCAGGCAGAGGCCAAAATAAGAGGGTGCGGGTCTCCGTGCCACCGAGACGTGTCCGCCCGCAGGGCCCGGGGTGGTCGGGCGGCGTCCGGCATGACTGGAAGGCGTCGGGACCGTGTCGGCAAACCCACACAAATTCTCACGCTGGCGCCGGAGAGCGTTTTCATTACGTACCCGTGGCATCGCCACCGCGGACCCAGCCAATCGCGCGCTTAGCATCACTGCAAGACATATCTTCGCTACCGGTTGCACACGCGTTTGACGCGTGATCGGCGCCCCGCAGCCGAGGAACAGCGCCGGTCACTTTGCTTCGCGTGGCCTACGCCGCCCGTGGCACCCGCTCGTCGGCGCGAATAAGTGCAGAGCGCACACGCCGCAGCCGCGACAGTACACCAGACACCGGGCGCGCGCAAAGTCAGACACCATGGGCATCAAGGGCCTCTTCCCGTTCCTGCGGGAGAAGGCGCCGGACGCCATCAAGGAGCGCTCCCTGAAGGATTACCTCGGTAG
>Ga0302122_10002620_pt1 | contig 11158 bp, 9 predicted proteins | sample CB21_SCM_MG_FD_203115 | JGI IMG/M metagenome (GOLD analysis project Ga0302122, IMG submission 203115) | Marine microbial communities from Western Arctic Ocean, Canada - CB21_SCM | ecosystem: Environmental > Aquatic > Marine > Oceanic | place: Canada: Western Arctic Ocean | collected 2017-09-28
TTCCAAAAGTGGATCATTAATACGCAAGCTGGCTCGTCTGGGTCAATAGTCTAGGGAGGCTTGTTTGGGGTATCGAGCTGAAGACTTGCATAGTTTGGTCGAAATTGAGCATAGTTCGGCATGTTCTACCCCAGGATTGTATTGTTTTTTTGTCTTTTTAGCTGGCCGCTGTTTTCTGCAGATCGACCGAATATCTTGTTAGTCTTTACCGATGATCAGGGAATTAACGATGTAGGTTGCTACGGTAGCGAGATTCCGACGCCGAATATCGATCGTTTGGCCAGTGAAGGGGCATTATTCGAGAGTTGGTACTCGGCTTCGTCGATTTGTACGCCTTCGCGTTTCGGCTTGCTGACAGGAAGAAATCCGAGTCGCTCGAAGCACCAATTGTTAAGCGCGCTTATGTTTATGGCAGACGAACATAAGATGACCGGTATTCAGCCTGGGGAGACGACGATCGCGGAACGTTTGCGCGATTCGGGTTACGATACTTCTTTGATTGGGAAATGGCATTTGGGTCATGGCGATAAGTCGCTGCTTCCAACTCGCCATGGGTTCGATTCGTTTATTGGACATACGGGTGGTTGCATCGATTTCTTTACGATGACTTATGGAGTGATTCCCGATTGGTATCACCAGGAAGAATATGTTTCGGAAAATGGATACGCGACTGAATTGATTACGGATGAAGCGATTTCATTTTTGGATTCGCGAGAAATCGATGCCGATCCTTTTTTCCTTTATCTAGCCTACAATGCCCCGCATTTCGGCAAAGGTTGGAGCCCAAGCGCTCAGAGTCCGATTAATATAATGCAGCCGCAAGCGGAGGATCTGAAACGCGTGTCTTTTATAGAGGATAAGGTGAGGCGCGAGTTCGCTGCTATGGCTGTGTCGCTCGACGACGGAGTGGGGCGGGTGATGGATGCTCTTGAGGCGAATGGATTGGCGGAGGATACGCTCGTGGTCTTTCTGACCGACCATGGCGGCGATCCCGTTTACGGCGGCAATAACGAGCCGTATCGAGGGGATAAAGCGACGCTTTTCGAAGGCGGCTTACGAGTACCTTGTATAATGCGTTGGCCGGGTAAAATAGCGGCTGGGTCGCGTAATAAAGCATTGTGCAGTTCTTTAGATTTGGCTCCGACGTTTTGCGATTTGGCTGGGATTGAATTGGAGGACGATCCTTTGGACGGTCGAGAGCTTGGCCCTGCGCTTTTCGAGGGAAATCGATGGGAAGACCGTTCCTTGTTTTGGGAGCTTGGAACGCATCAGGAACTTGACAGGAAACCGTGGAGCGCGATGCGTACGGGGGATTGGAAATATTTGGAAACACCCACTGAAGGAGAGTTTCTATTCAATCTCTCGGATGACCCTTACGAGCGGAGTAATTTGATCGATAGCGAGCCTGAACGGTATATGGCGATGAAGGCGCAGAGAGATAAAATGTCTCTTCAAATGCGTAAGTAGGATTCTGTTACAAGGGGAGTATCAGTAGGGCAGTCTTCTTTCGCAGCGCGGCATGATTCTTGTAGCGGAATTCGGTCGTTGTATTCGATTTGGTTTTCCGTACACTTGAGTCCTACTAAATATTCCTATGAATGTACCCGTTTCCGCACTCCTCGGCGAGAAGGCATCTCAAATCTTCTCTATTTCTTCAACGTCTACCGTTCTCGATGCCGTTCATGAAATGAATCGCCTCATGATTGGATCGATAATCGTCCTGGAGGAGGACAGATTGGTCGGGATTTTCACCGAACGTGATGTATTGCAGCGAGTCGTGGCTAAAGGATTGTCACCGGCGTCAACGTCGGTGGCTGATGTTATGACGAAGGACGTGGAGACGATTACTCCGCAGACGACACTCGAGCAGACTATGGAAGCGATGACGGAACGCCGGCATCGACATTTGCCGGTTGTCGATGGGGATCAGATTAAAGGATTGGTATCAATCGGAGATGTCACCCGATGGATTTCTCAAGCTAACGAAGACGAAGCTCACAGTCTACGAAGCTACATTATGGGTGGTTTTTAGATCCGATTCTCTAGCGAAATCGAGAGTTCTTGAAACCAAGGTCTCGGTTTACACCTTCACACTATTGTCTTAGACGATTTCTCTTCAATAACCTAAACCTGGGATTACCCCGATATGAATTTATCCCTCGTCCGCGCAACACTTGAGACCGCCGCGCTATGCCTATTTGGAGTTTACCGTCGAATAGGATGAGGCGCGTCTCGATCACTTGATTCCAGAGGCTGTTTTGTTTTTGATACAGGTAGCGGCCGATCTCCGAGCGTCCATCATTTCCAAAACCTCCACCGGTTAATCGGATTCAATGTTTGAACGATTTCATCGTTCAGTGGTCCCGCTGTTGCGGGAAGATCGGCCGCTACCTTTAGAAAAACTAGGATTCTAGCTGAAATTGGTTTATTTCGATCTGCTTCGTAGGTTGGCGACCGAGTAGTTTGGATCGTCTGGCAGAACTTCGACGTTTACGCGATTACTCGCCTTCTTAAGCATGTTACGGCAGTCGGGCGAGAGGTGGCGAAGGCGGAGGTTCTTGCCCGCTTTACGATAGCGTTCGACGAGTGAATTGATCGCTTCGAGTCCTGACATGTCGCAGACTCGGGCATGACCAAAATCAATAACGATGTTCTTTACATCGGAGCGGGCTTGGAACTTGTCCGTGAATTCGTGAACGGATCCAAAGTAGAGCAGGCCTTGTAACGAATAAATGCGTTCGTCTTCGGTTTCTTTTTCGATGATCACGAAAACGTGTTTCGAACTTTCCCAAGCGAATATGAGGGCGGAGAGAATGATGCCTATGAAAACTGCGGTCGCTAGATCGTGCATTATGACGGTGACGAGCGTCACGGCTACGATGACGATAATCTCAGAGAAAGGAACTTTTCCGAATGTGTTGAGGGAGGACCATTCGAATGTGCCGATCACAACCATGAACATAACTCCGACCAACGCAGCGATCGGAATAACTTCGATTATCGGTCCGGCAATCATGATGAAAGTCGCAAGCGCGGCAGCGGCAGTAATGCCAGAGAGCCGTCCGCGTCCGCCGGACTTCATATTGATGAGGGATTGTCCGATCATCGCGCAACCGCCCATGCCACCGAAAAGGCCCGAGAGAAAATTCGCGCCGCCTTGGGCCACGCACTCGCGATTGCCTTGCCCGCGCGTTTCAGTGATCTCGTCGATGAGTTGGAGAGTCATCAGCGATTCAATGATGCCCACCATGGATACGATAAACGCGGTTTTGAGTAGGAAAGGCCACTCGATTGCCCAAGCGATGCCTGTAGGCAAATGAGCCAGAGGAAAGGATCCTGAAAGCTTACCTTCGGGATTGCTTGGCGATTGAGCTAGGACGTCGGAAACGGTCGCGCTGTCTTTAAAGAAGAGAAATGCGATTACGCCTACCGAGCCGATCGCCACTAAAGAAGAAGGAACCGCTTTGGTGATTTTTGGGAAAAACTGGATGATGATCATCGTGATGGCTACGAGGCCGACCATCGCCGCCAATGGTTGACCAGCAAGCCAGTTTCCTGTGGCCAGGCTTTTGAAAGATGGGAATTGAGCCATCAGGATCACGATCGCGAGTCCGTTGACGAATCCGATCATAACTGGATGCGGAACCAGGCGAATGAAGCGACCAAGCTTTAGGACGCCAAACAGGATTTGAATCACACCTGCGATCATGATGACCGCGAACAAGTACTGAAGACCAAGTCCTTCTCCAAGCGTGTCGCCATGCTGAACTGCTTTGCCTGCTACGACGGCGATTGCTCCGGTCGCTCCGGAAATCATCCCTGGGCGACCACCGCAGGTAGAAGTGATGAAGCCCATGAATACGGCTGCCCAAAGGCCGACGAGTGGATCGACGCCAGCTGCAAATGCGAATGCAATTGCTTCCGGGACGAGGGCCAAGGCCACGGTAAGACCGGAGAGCAAATCGTCTTTGAAATTGGTGTTTTTGTTACGAAAAAGGTCGAACATGATGCGTTGCGTTGCGTTCTCTGCAAAATTGCAGCCCGTGGTACTCGTAGGAATACTCTTAAATGTAAACTGCGAAATCGATATTCGGTCTACAAGGAAGGGTGTTCGAGAAATAGAAACGCGGTCTATTCTGTGCTCTCTTGAGAAAATCGAGCTTCTCTGGGAGAGAACTCTTTCCCGGTGGCTTCGGCGAGTCGACAGTATAGGTCGGGGCGTCGGGCGCGGAGCCAGCGTCGGCCAGTACATCGGTCGAGGAGTTCGAGGTCTAGATTGGCGACGACCATGCCGTCATCCGCTTTCCAGGTTTCGGAGACGATGCGGCCGTAGCAGTCTATGATCATCGCATTGCCTGTTCTGACTTCGTCATCGTCGATGCCCACGCCATTGCTAAAGAGAATGAACATTCCGTTGTCATGAGCGCGTGATGGTAACCAGCGCAAAAGCCATTCGCGTCCATTGGGGCCTTTGATGGCCTCTTCGATGGATTGAGGGTCGGCGTCTCTATTTTTCCATAGGTAAGGATCGATCGTTGTCATCCCGTGCGGACTACGAGAGCCACAGCCACCTGTTTGATAGGGAGCGAGGAGAATGTCGGCTCCTTCGAGCGCGGCGATACGGGCGTTTTCGACTAGGTTATTGTCGTAGCAAATGAGGATGCCAACCTTGACGCCAAGGTGAGTATCGAAAACCGTGTATTCACTACCGCTAGACATGTGTTCGCTACTAAAGCAATGCAGCTTGCGGTGACAGTGAATACGGCCGTCGGGGAGGGTGACGACATAGGAATTGTAGAGCTCTCCATTGGGAGCTTTTTCTATGAGCCCAGCGCCTATTAAAAGGTTATATTCTTTGGCGAGACGCTTGATGCGTTTGACCGATGGTCCACTCTCGATGTTTTCGGACAGGGCTTCGACCTGATCGCGACTCAGGTTGCGCACGTGCCAATACCCCGTTATACGCATCTCTGGGAAGGCGAGTATGTCGACTCCATCCTTTGCCGCTTGCTTGCAGAAATTGTCGATCTACTGGAGGTTATAATCCTTATCGTTTGGACGATGATTGAACTGTACCGAAGCGGCCTTAATCATAGAACGGAAAAGGTAGCGGTTGGATTCACTCTATTGCAAGGCTACAGCGGCACAGGTCTGAGGCTAGGTACTCAAATATGCATTTCCTTTCAAGACCGTTGCAATAGGTACTAGTAATCACGATGACAAGAATCCATCCATGCCATAAAAATTGGTAACCTTACCATTTTTTATGGCAACCCCTTTGGGTTTTTGGAAGGGAGAGTTAGTTGTTCTAGGTGAATTCGCTGAAGTACCCATGATGGCTGTCAGGTCGGGGAGGGTCTTTGCCTCGTAAGATATAGCGTCCATGTCTTTCTGCGTGGACATGCGAAATGTTTTTATCCCTCCGTGACTCACGGCAACAACCGAGTCCGATATCTGCCATAAAAAATAGTAACCTTACCATTTTTTATGGTAACAATAGTATGGGTGAGTGGTTGGTGTTGGTCTGGGCGTTTATTCTGACGGGTGGAGATTGGTTGCTAGGTTTCGACTCCAGTTAGCGAAGGTCGTTTTTCTGAGGCTCCAGGCTTCTTTGCCTTTGTAGCGAGATGGGAGAAGCTCATCGGGTAGGAAGGGGTCCATTTCGAAGGCCGCGTTCCAGAGGTTCGATTCGGTTTCGAACCATGAGAGGGGCTGTTGGGAAGAGGCTGGCAGGTTGTTTGATAGGAACTGGATATGTTTGCTGTAGTTCAAGTTGATCTTTTTGAACGGCCAGGCTTTGGATACGTATTCTTCATTCGTTAGTCTGCCGATCGGCGAGCTTTCTTGGAATAGTACGGAATGCGGATCAATCTTTAGTTCTTCGATCTCATTGGTCCAGGTAGCATATTTTCGGTGAGTAATCCAAAGGCTTCCCTGAAGGTGTCCAAATCGATGCTTTTTCAGCCAGTTGTTGAGGTGGTTCCGCTCTCGACGGTACGATTGGGGTAGGTCGAAGGAGATACTTCGCCATTTCCCGTCCCAATCTTGGGACCAAGAACGTTCGGGGTCGATGTCGTCGAGAATGGTTTGTTTACCTTCGTTGGTCAGTTGGGCGATTCACTTTCCGGAAGCTCGCTTGTCGCCCAGAGAAATCAGGCCCTTTTCCGACATTGAGGTTAAGTGACGACTGGCGTTTCGGTCCGAGGACCATCCGATACTGCCGTAGATTAAGGATTTAGGGTTCGCTGCGAAAGCTAAGCTATCGATGCCGGATAGCAGTAGGATTTCAAGGAACCGTTTCGATTTTCGAGTAAGGCCCATAATGAATAGAAGAGATTGGATTTTAAAATATAGGACTTCATCAACTTTGCGCCATAAAAAATGGTAAGCTTACCATTTTTTATGGTAGGGGCTTTTTTTGGCGTGCGGTGGAGTGGGTGCTAATTTTCGATTTTTTTGATTGGAAGCTCGGCGACGGCTAGGCCCATTTCGCCGGCGATGGAGTAGAATAGATAGGATCGGCCGGCGTCTTCGAAGATCGCGGGATCTCGTAGTTGTTGGACTTTGATTCCACCGCCTTTTCTGGAAGGTTTAAGTGAAAATTGGATACCTTCGTATTTGGTGGTTGGACGTAAGATTTCGACGGGTTCGCTTGCCGTCCACTGATTGAAGTAGCCTGTCATTGATACGGTGCTCATTAGGATGCGTTCGGGGGCGTCGGCTTTTCTGGTATAGAAGACGAGGAGGGTGTCTCCGCGAGTCACGACTGCGCAGTGACGGATGCGTACGTCATCGCGTTTGCCGTATTGGTCATCGATTGTAATGGGTGCGATGAGCGCTTTTTCGGCAATGCTCCAATCTTTGTCGGGATGAATGGATCGGTTTAGAAATCCATGAGTATCGATTGCGTAGAAGGTGCCGCGATGCGAGAATACGCGAAAGTAAGCTTCGCCGATGACGGTTTTGGACGCTGTGAAGCGAATGCCGTCTTCGGATGTTGCGAATGCGGTTTTCTGGTTATCTCTTTCCCGCGAGCCGTGGTAATACATGCGGATTTTCTGCGAGGCGTGATCGATGTGGACATCGGGGGATGCTATGTGGCCGATGAAGGCGGGCGATTCTTCGAGTTTTAGCGTGCCTGGTTCGTAGACGGTCCATGGTCCTGTCACGGCGTTGGCATAGGCTAGTCGAATGAATTTTCCGTCGTGGTGGGCGAAATAGAGATAGTATTTGCCGAGTGGGTTCTCGATCCAGTCGGGGACTCGAATGACGGACGGACCGTTGATCTTGGTTCCGAGAGTGTCGGAAGAATCGTAAGTGATGATTGGGTTTTCAGCTATGCGAGACACTGTGATTTCGAAGTCGCCGGTACGAATGATTTTTGGGGCTAGCGGGGCAGATGTGAGTAGAGGGGTTGAGAGAAGGAGGGATAGAAGGAGGGATAGGGAGATGGAGCGAAGGAGGGATAGGGAGATGGAGCGAAAGAGGGATAGGGAGATGGAGAGAAGGAGGGTTTGTTGACGGGGTGGGTTCATTGAATGGACGAGTTGCGCAGCGTTCGGCGGAGGGTTGGAGTTGCGTGTGAGATGTTTAATGTATGATACGCGAGGGAGTTCAGTCTAATCAATTTATTGGATTGATTCTGGAACAGTTGAATCAGGGGGGACTAGAGACCGCACTTGCCTTTATTCGAGCAAAGCTTTTCGTCGCTGAAAATGAAAGCAGATGAAGTCGTAGAATACATCGCTTATTACGGAACGAGTGGATCGGATGAAACGAATGGGATCTATCGCCACTCTTTGAGCAATGCTCCATTGAGCCTTGGTGATCCGGAATTGATCGGTCAATACAACAAGGCGGGCTTTATGCGTCTGAATCGAAAAGGCGATTTGCTTTACGCGATTGAGACCGGGCCGGAAGGGCGAGGGCGCGTGAATGCATTTAGCCGCAATCGCGCTACTGGTGATCTTGCGTTGTTGAGCGGTAAAGCAGCGGCCGGTGGCGGGTTGTGTCACCTTAATCTCGATCGTTCTGAACGCTGGCTTTTATCGACTAGCTACAACGATGCGGTAGTAACGGTGTTTCCTTTGTTGGCTGATGGAGCGATTGGCGAACATACGCAATCGTTTCAGCTGGAAGGTAAAGGCTCGCGGGTCAACCCTGAGCGACAGGAAGCGTCACACGCGCATTCGATCTATACGGATCCGATGAATCGTTACGGATTCGTATGCGATCTAGGAATGGATCGGATTTATGTATATGCGTTCGATGCGGAAACGGGTGTTTTGAAGCCTGCTCCGGTTCCATACGTCGAAACCGTAGCTGGGGCTGGACCTCGGCATTTGGCTTTTCATGGTAATGGACATTGGATTTATGCCATCAATGAACTGAATGGTACGGTCACCTTGTACGATTGGGATTCGGAGGCAGGGAAGCTAGCGCCGCGTCAGTCGATCGAAACGCTGCCATCGGATTTTGCTGGATCGAGCACCACAGCTGAAATTCTAGTTCATCCGACTAACCGGTTTTTATATGGATCGAATCGAGGTCACGACAGTCTTGTGGTTTATTCGATCAATGAGGCCGATGGAACGTTGGAATTGGTTCAGCGCGTATCTTCGGGTGGCGGTCATCCGCGGAATTTCATTTTGGATGAATCAGGGCAGTTATTGGCGGTAGCTAATCGCGATTCGAATAACATCGTTTATTTCGATCTGGACGGAGAAACCGGAACGCTGACTGAGCAGAAAACCGTCGAAAATATTCCCGTATGTACCTGCGTTCGTTTGGCGCGTCGCGAATGTTGAGAGATGGAGCCATGAAAAAAGCGCGACTGCATTAGTCGCGCTTTTGAAATCATTGGAGTTTTAGAAGTCAGTCGTTATTCGCTGGCTTCTTTTTTCTCTTCGTCTGGAGGACCACCTTCGTAGGTTTCGCTGCTTTTGTCCTCTTCCTCTTCTTCGTCCCACTTGAGATTTTCGCTTTCGCTTATCTTCTTGGCTTCCTTTTCGTCAACTTCGGGGAAATTTTCGATGTCTTCCTCTTCAGAGGATTCCTCCGCGTCATCTCCATCAAGTTCCCAACCGGCGGGCACGTAGTCAAGGATTCCTGTGAGTTCGTCGAACATGTGGACATTACGTCCCTCTATGAAACTATTGTTCTCTTCTTCGCGAAGCTCTTCTTCCAGCTCGTCGATCGTCAAATTCTGCTCGAAGTTGATGATATCGTTGAGCATCTTGACGCGGACGCGGGTGATGTGGTTCATCAGGTCCGCATAGGGGCCATTAACCTCGTCAACCACATCAGGTAGGGCGAAAAGCGGTTCGTCTGTGTCGAAGAAGCTCTCCTTCGTACGAACGAGGCGCACGATACCGTCGCCTAGATCCTTTTGGATCTTAAACGCGATGAAGGCGCGATCCATTATGTCTTGGTCGAAATTATATTCGCGGAGAGGTTCCGCGAGGTCGATCAAGTGAGACATTTGGCGTGGATCGATAATACTTAAGCCATCTACGTCCCAATGGACTTCGTCGCTTACTTCTTTAACCCACCAGTTCATGTCTTCTCCAAGACTGACTGTACACCATTCGATTTGATTCGTTGCGCTTGGCATATTTTTACTAATTCAGGAACACCAAAAAGCGGGTGATATGTTTAAGTCAACAAATGAACGTCCAAAAAAGATTAAAAAGCGTAAGGAATGGGCTTTTCGAGAGAAATAATCACAAAAATCGATCAAAACATCCCCCGATGTCATAACAATCTGGATATGCAACGCGCTATCGTCACTTATTCGGAAGGCATTAGTCTATTTTGACGTCCACAGAAGGCAAAAATCACCTTTGAGCAAATTTTCTTTTCAAGGTACGGCGCTTCTGATGGCTTCCTGATTGAACCATGAGTCGTTTTTATAAGAACATCCTCAAACCGCTGTTTTTCCGCCTCGAGCCGGAGCAGGCCCACGAACTCGCAGTGGACTCGCTTTCGCTTCTTTCCAAGACGCCGTTAATTCGTCCGGCGATGGCTGCATTCAACCAATTGCCGCAAGCTGCGAAGCCAATTGAAGCATTCGGTTTGAAGTTCCCAAACCGGGTAGGTTTGGCTGCAGGGTTCGACAAAAATGCTAAGTGTTGGCCAGCATTCGAAGCGCTTGGATTCGGGCACGTGGAGATCGGTACTGTAACAGCCCTGGCTCAGCCGGGAAATCCGAAGCCGCGCATGTTTCGTTTTCCAGGGCACGAGGCGATATTGAATCGTATGGGGTTTAATAACGACGGAGCTTTAGAAGTCGCTCAACGTTTAGAATCTTTGCCTGGGCCCGGTCAGCGTAGAATCCCGCTAGGAATTAATATTGGGAAATCTAAGGTCGCTCCATTGGATGAGGCGGTTGAGGACTATAGAACGTCGTTCCGATCATTGGCGGGTTATGCTGATTATTTAGTCGTCAACGTGAGTAGCCCGAATACTCCCGATTTGCGCAAACTGCAGGAAGGAGATCGTCTCAGAGAGTTGTTGAGCGAGCTTTGCAAGGAGAATGAATCTCTTCTGGAGAAAGCCGGCGGAGTACGAAAACCGATACTTTTGAAGATCGCTCCGGATTTGAGCGAAGGCGAGCTCGACGATATTTTGCAAATCCTTATCGATCTAAAACTCGACGGTATCATTGCCACCAATACGACAATGGCTCGCGAGGGCCCCTTTGATAATCTAAATGAAGCTGGAGGAATCAGCGGTACGCCGGTTTGTTCGAAAGCGACTGAAATTATCGCTCGTATAGCTAAGCAGACAAGTGGCCGTTTACCGATTATTGGAGTTGGCGGTATTTCGAGTCCCGATACGGCAAAGGCGAAAATCGACGCTGGCGCGACTTTAGTTCAAGTGTATTCTGGAATGATCTTCGAAGGTCCATTTCTCGCGAAACGAATTGCTCGAAGTTTGGCGGAGTCGCTTGGCGACCTGCAATAGCGAGCGCTTGGTTCTTAGTTCACCTTAGTTGAATCGCAACTGGGTTCATTCCCCGCCGCTTGCGGCGAGCTATATCTTGCGATGAATGTGTCGCTACGCTCGAAACATCAAGCCCCGAAGCGCGAAGCGTTTGGTTGCCGTGATGCCCCGCCGCGGTTTATCCGCGGTCGACGGAGTCGAGGGCTTGCCCCGG
>Ga0302122_10002621_pt1 | contig 11155 bp, 9 predicted proteins | sample CB21_SCM_MG_FD_203115 | JGI IMG/M metagenome (GOLD analysis project Ga0302122, IMG submission 203115) | Marine microbial communities from Western Arctic Ocean, Canada - CB21_SCM | ecosystem: Environmental > Aquatic > Marine > Oceanic | place: Canada: Western Arctic Ocean | collected 2017-09-28
AGTTTCTTTCTTTTTCAACATGGAATGATTTCGCAATTGCCTTATCTAGAACTGACAAAAAAAGTTATTCTGAGTCAGTAGTTCTTGATTGGATGGGAAGAAGGGAAGGTTTCGGTGAAACTATGGAGCCATCTGAAGACCCAAGAATATTGCCAACTATGGCTGCGCATAAATCATCTAGTGAGTTATTACATATATTCCTTGATAATCTTCAATCAAAAGATATTAGTTTACTCATTGGTCGCGAATATTTAGAACCAACCCTTTGGAGTATCAATGGTGTATCTTTAGTAGATTCAATGGAGGACAAATATGAGTGAATTACCTTTATCTCCACTACCTCCCAAATACCCTAATGAATCTGGTTTTGTTGTTTTAGGGCGATTTCAGCCTTTCCATAAAGGCCATGCTTTAATGATCCAAGAAGCCGAAAAAGTCCGTCTAGAAAACCATCCTGGTTTGAAATTAATAATAGCAATTGGTTCGTCGAACCGTCCTGAAACTCTGAGGAATCCTTGGTCTTCGTCCGAAAGATCAGAAATGATATCTTGTTGGCTTAAGGAAGAAGCTGGATTTGACGCGATTATAGTATCAATTCCCGATATAGAAGACCCTCCTAACTGGGTTAATCATGCAGAAAAATATCATGGTAGTGCAGGTGTATTTTTTAGTAGTGATCAATATTCCTGTGATTTGTATAGTAATTCGAATTGGACCGTAATTCATACACCATTAATTCAAAGAGATAATTTTGAGGGCTGGAGAGTTCGTGAAACAGCTAGGATGCTTTCTACAATCCTTGATAAAAAGGCTATTGATACTGTATTAGGTGTTTCTACTCCAAAATCTGTAATCGATTACTTATTTTCAAATGATTATCTTAAGAGACTCGCCTTCCTAGGTGAAGGTGGGGAGCCAGTTGGTTAGTTACCAACCAAGATCCTCTTGACTAAATTCACAATTTCCTTCACAGGTATCTATTATAGCACCGTTTGAAAGATAATTAAATGCCATTTCTCTTGCCATAGGCAACGCACCTATTGCATTATGTGCAGGATGAGGTTCTTGCCCATATTCATTACCTACAGGGGGTTGTATATATCCCCCATCAAAGAATACACCTACTGATCCAACATGTCCATCTTCAACTATATTTAACCCATATGGGGTGATTGTTGAGGAGTTGAGCAATGGGATGCCTCCAGTTCTCATCATTCTTGATGAAGAAATGTTTGATATTTGTAAATCTGATATCGAAAACAAAGTCATTAATTCAAATGGTTCTATTTGATCCAGATATCCGCTTTCTCTTATACTTAGGAATGTATCTGTTTCAGTAGAATCCCATAATGATTGTATTATTGACATTACCACTGCTCTATCCAATTGATTGTCATAACCATATTCACTAGCAAAAATAAAGTGAAAGGCATCATATTGAGTACATCTCTCAATTATATGTGAAAAAGAAGAGCCACCTGCCCATAATACTCCTCTATCTAAATCTGGTGAGAGACCAATTATTGAAGGGCCTCTTAATGCACCATTTGAGTACCCAGTATATGTTGGTTCGTTGGTATCTATTAACTTATATCCATCAACTGTATAATACTCTGGTAGATCCGAACAAATTCCCATGAATGTTTTTATCATAACTACTTGATTAATCATAGCTTGTTCTAATCTTTCGGCTTGATGCTGGAAATATTGCATATTTAATACCGCATATTCGATACTAGTACTGTCATCATCAGACCATCCATAGAAACTAGTTCCTAGCATTGCAATATTATTTTCATTTGCCCAACCACTTAATCCCGAGGTGTTACCATTACCCAGAAAGCCATGCCCCCATATCGTTAGATTCGCAGGCTCTTGTAGTTCTAAGGAAGATCCTGGGATTACTAACCAGAACGGAATTTCTCTATTCTCAACAAAAACAGGGGTTCTATCTTCTGCGGAAGTTCTTCTTATTAGTGCTGGAGGGAAAAATGATTCAGTATATTGCGGTGCAGTAAATGTTCCAGTTATCAGCCAATGGCTTCTATTGTCTTCAATCATAACTTCAGTATTAGATTCAAATGTGCATCCTATTCCATCTCCAGTTCTTTCTAAAGCATCATTTCTCATGGATAGTAATGGACCAATCATCGATTCCGTTGAAGAGGTATGGAACTCCCAAGCAGTTTGAAGTTCACTGGTTGAGATATCGGCATTGACTTCTATCCAAGAGAATAAGTTTTGGAACCCAGCTCTTCTATTTTCAATATCAGGTGATGAAGTGATTCGTTGATTTTTTATTGCATCAAAACCTTCTGGAGTGGGAACTAATTCTCCAACTTGGTCAGTTAATCCTGAGATTATTACAACATAAGGTGTATTATGTTCCAATGCTTCAATTGTTCTGATATGAAGTATAGTAGGTTGGTCAATTTCAGATCTTATGTCAAGTTCAACCCAATGTGCAACCAATTCACCTGTTAATTTATTCATTAAAATTGTAGGATGCCCACTTTCTAAGCTTTTAGAGATACTATACTGTCCTGCTAGTTCTGATACATCAGGTTCTATTGTAAAAGCAGTCATGATTTGTGTATTTGGGCTAACTCCATCTATCTGATTAAGTATTGGTACTTCTACAGGGCTAACTGTGCCTGAACCTGGTATAGTGTTTGAAGAATAATGAATTCTTTTACCAGTAATTGTATTTTGGTCATTAATCAGAAACGCATCAGAAGGAAAAGGAAGCATGCAATGTATTGAATTTGTATTGTCGCACCCATCAATGTGTGGTATTTCAAGAATTTCGACAGGTTCCTCATAGTAACAACTGTCATCATTTATTGTGGCATTCTCATTAAAATTTAATGCATCAGCATCAGTACAGCCTAAAAACTCGAATACTTCATCAGTTATCTCATCGTTTACTGCTGTACATCCGGAAAGGATTATACTACAAGATAATAGGACTACCAGTGCTTCTCTCATCATTATAACGTAATGTTAATCAGTTATCAATACTAGTTTCAGAAACTATCACTTTTACCGGTCTTAAAACTCGGTCATGGTACATATATCCTTCTTCAATAATTTCTAAAACTACTCCCTGATTTTTACCTTCTGGAGCAGGTATTGCTGCTATAGCCTCCATAAATGAGGGGTTGAATTCTGCATCTAATGCTTCTATTTTCACAATTCCTTCATTTTCTAATGTGATTTTAAGTCTCTTCAAGGTCAGATTTACACCCTCTATGAATTTCTCAGAATCATTATTTTCAATCTCTAGGGCTTTTTCTAGATTATCGACTACTGGTAGTATATTAAATGCCAAATTCATACCTGCAAATTTCACTAATATGTTCCTTTCTCTAGCATACCTTTGCCTAATATTTGCGATCTCTGCGATATTATATTGTTTCTCTTTTTGTAATTCTTCTATTTGTTGTTCAAGGATTACAATAGGGTCTATTTCATCGTTTTCTTCAAGAATAATCTCTTCGGATAATTCCTCTACCGTTTCATCGACCTCGTCCGTCATGCCCTTGGGTTTCAAACATCCTTCAAGAATCCAATGGTCTTAGTTATTCGAGATAGAAGTATTCACCGGCTACTTTTTGCTCCCTATCTTTACGACTATCAGGTTTATTGATACGTGGTCTATGAGATTCATGATCTCTTCTAAACGTGACATTTACATCTTTCAAGAATTTATTCATACCCTTTCGTAGACTTAGGGGTCCTACAGCGTTTCCATGCTTACCACCTTCTCCATCAAAAACCAGTAATGAATCACTTACAATATCAATGAAGTAAATATCATGATCAATTACCATGGCTGCTTTTTCATTACTCTCCATTGTTCTTCGGATAGCCTTTGCAGCCTCCATTCTTGCATTCGCATCCAGGTGTGCACTAGGTTCATCAAGAAGATACAAATCTGCTTCCCTACCTAGACAAATGACTATGCTGACAGCTTGTAACTCTCCTCCTGAAAGTTTTTTGGCTTTAAGTCCTAACAATTGATCGACTTTTAATGGTCGAACTACTTGTGTATGGAATTCTCCAGTTCTCCACTTGGGACCTAATTCTGTATTCAACCAATCTTCTACACTACCTTCAAAATCAGTATGTACATGTTGAGGTTTATACGATACTTTCGCATCCATTGTGCACCATCCTTGATCTGGTTCTATTTCTCCAGCAATCATTTTAACCATGGTGGTTTTACCAGTAGCATTCGGTCCAACAACGCCTACTACCTCTGCACTTCGGACCATTCCTTCACCAGTTTTAAGTTTGAAACTTCCAAGAGTTTTTTCCATATCCCCCCATTTTAAAACTGGTAATCCTATGCCTTCTCCCCTTACCCTTCCTCTCAAAAATTGTATTGGTTTATCTCTTATTCTTACGTTTTCTTCAGGTAAGAAACCCTCTAAGTATGCATTTATTGCACTTCTTGTAGATCTTGCAGGTGTGAAAATTCCAAATGCAGCTCGCTCCCCATAGACTACGTGAAGTAAATCACAAAGAACATCAAGTATAGCCAAGTCGTGCTCAACAACAATCACTCTTTTCCCCTTTTCAGCCAAGTCTTGTATGATTTTCACCATTCTCATACGTTCATGTATGTCCAGGTAAGATGATGGTTCGTCAAAGAAATATACCTCTGCTTCTTTCAGCATAGTTGCACAAATTGCTACTCTTTGCAATTCTCCTCCAGATAACTGACCTATATTCCGATCTAATATGTGATTAATAGCTAATAACTCTGCATATTCATTTAGTTCACCACGGTCATCAACTCTTTCGAGTAATTCTCTTGCTTTTCCATCGAATATTTTTGGTAATTTATCGATGTATTGTGGTTTTACTGCTATTCTAACCTTATCATCAGCAACTAATTTCAAATAATCTCTCAATTCTCCTCTCGGGAATGACTCAATTATATCATCCCATTCTGCAGAGTTAATTGTCCAGTCACCTAAGTTTGGTTGTATCGAGCCAGAAAGAAGGTTGATCGCAGTTGATTTACCCATCCCATTAGGGCCTAATATACCTACAACTTGCTTTTCTCTAGGAGCAGGTAATCTGAAAAGCCTAAATCCATTTTGCCCATATCGATGAGTCATTTCACCCTCTAATTCTTCTGGTAAGTTTGTAATTATTAAGGCATCAAATGGACATTTTGTAATACAAATTCCACATCCTATGCAAAGAGGTTCTGAAACAATTGGTTTTCCACTAGAGTCATCGAGAATAATACATTCAATTCCATTTCGAACAGGTGGACAAAATGCCCAACATTCAGCATTACATTTCTCAGGGCTACACCTATCTTCTAGAAGTACAGCCACTCTCATAATATCATCTCACTCGTATTTATTCAATATGTCTTCTATTATATGGGCGGATTTAAGTTGATTTCAATCATACTGCAAAGAAACGGAATCTGACATAAATGTACGCTGCCAAACCTATTTTCTCTGTTTTAGATAATTGAGTTCTTTCAGAGAAAACATCACCATCATTTTTTTCAATTTTCTTCATTATTGAGTGATAAAAAGTAGTCATTGCGGCAGGTGAATATCTACTCGACTTGTCAAGTAGAGGGAATAATTTGACACCTCTTTCACGATACTTATCTGCTCTTGAAATAAATTCTGAAACGAATGGTTTCCATCCTGGATGATTCAAAATTTCTTTACCTTTTCTTAAATCCTCTTCGGAAATTCCGTATCGTGCGAGATCTTCTATCGGTAGATATATTCGGTCGCGTTCAATATCTTCAGCAACATCTCGTAGTATATTCGTTAGCTGCATATAAATTCCCCAAGATTCCGCGTACTCTCTCGCCTTTTTATCCTCATATCCATATATTTCAATACATACAAGCCCTACTGTTGATGCGACCTTATAGCAGTATGAATAGAGATCCTCAAATGTTTCATATCTATTACGGTGAAAATCTTCTTCCATGCCACTAATCATGTCATCGAGAAGTTGTCGAGATATTCCGTATTTGTTAACTGTATCTTTTAGGGCAATGAATATCGGGTCAGTGGATGTAATTTTCCCGTATGCTGTCGATAATTTTTTTCTATAATAAAATAATTGTGACATTTTATCATTATATGATGACCGGTCTAAAACTGGTCTTCCATCGATTAATCTCTCAATTTTTGTCCTATAATCTATAGACTCTTGATTATCTTCTGAACCACCTGGGAAATAATCAACATAATCTCCATCTGCAATGTCATCAGCACGTCTACAAAATGCATAGTAAGCCATAATCGATTTTCTTTCTTCTTCTGGTAGGTACTTGAATGAATGATAAAAATTACCAGCCTCTCTCCGCGTTAATTCTTCACAATAATTGTAAGCCGAGTCTACGATATCTTGCGGCACAATATTTTCCGACCAAATTGCAGCATCTATATGGGTGAATGGATTTACAAGTCCCCCTCTAGAGCCGATTACTCCCATGAAAACAGCACTCTCTCTCAGTGTTTCTAGTGCAGTGATACTAATCGCATGAACAGCCTCTCTCGTGATGCCTACAGCCGTTCGAACTTTTTCGATAGGTTGAGCACCAGAGTCTGCATCGACAAGAGTAATACTCTTGCCTTGGCCATAATCAACCATGGGCTCAGAATTGTTTATCTGTCCCCCCGACATACTACTTCAACCTCAAGCCCAATTGATTCGTTCTTGAACCCAACGCTCGATTGGGTAATCTATAATTCAATGATTTAATTAAAATAAGTCATTTTTTTTGGGTTTTTCCTAGTCATACATAACCAAATTGATTTTCTCATAATTTTTTTTATTTCTGGTCTTAAAACTTTAATTCTATTCTCTGAATTTAGAATATTTCCCTCCTTCATAAGAATCAATGTCCTTTGTCCTATTAAGACAGGCAACATACATGATAATCTGAGGCGATATTGATTTTTAGGTAACATTTCAATATATTCTACGGCATTATCTAGGTAAGTACTTGCGGTTTCGAGATAACAATTGAATAATGGTCTAAATGAATCCATATTTTCAGAATTTAACAAATCTTCTGGATTCAAATCATATTCTGAGAGTGTTCTTCTAGGTAAGTAGCATCTACCCATTTGTAAATCCTCTGGTAAATCTCTTAAAATATTAATTAATTGTAAAGATTTACCAAAATTTACTGCTTTTTCAAATATTATTTCTTTATCTTCTTGCCCTATTTTGAAAAGATGATCCAATGACATATGTGTCCAAAATTCCCCTACACATCCAGCCACTCTATATGTGTAATCATCTAATTCATCCTCACTATCTAATGCAATTATTTTTTCTCCCGAAGCATCAGTAAATCGTTCTAAATCTAGTGATTGGCCTCCAATGATTATATCTAAGCAAGACCTAATTTTCGTCTTATCTGAATTTGAAAAATTATCAGATTTTTCTAAATAATTGACAGGTATTTCCACATCATATAGTAACTCAGCTTCAGCCTTATTTTCTTGAATAGTCGCTAGCTCACTGAAATCTGGCAATTTTTTATTTTTATTTTGAATTCTTAAGTTGTATTCTTCTAGGAATTGGAGTAATTTCTTATTTTCTCCAACTTTTGAATCTGCAATCGTATCCGCCAGACGTGCTAACAAATACATCAAGCCAACGTGTCTGCGTATTTTTTTAGGTAGAACTTTAAGGCTCAGGAAAAATGATCGAGATGTTCCTTTGAGTAAATAATCGATTCTTTTTTCAGACTCGCCTACCCCTAGCATGCCTTCTCCCATGGACTTTGAGGGAATGTTTGACATCTAATACTCTCGCTTCCTAGTTTATCTTAGTCCAGCATCTTTCAATGCTTTAACCAATACATTTCCTATTTCTGATGGGTCTCTAGCGACGTAAATCCCTGCTGCTTCGAAAGCAGCGAATTTCTCTTGAGCAGTACCCTTTCCACCTGAAATTATGGCTCCAGCGTGCCCCATCCTTTTCCCTGGTGGTGCAGTTGATCCAGCAACGAAACCTACTATGGGTTTACTCATATTTTTAGAGGCCCATTCAGCAGCTTCTTCTTCTGCTGATCCACCGATTTCACCAATCATTACTATTGCTTCTGTTTGCGGGTCTGCCTCGAAAGCAGCAAGGCAATCGATAAACCCAGTTCCATTAACTGGATCTCCACCAATACCTACGCATGTTGATTGCCCCTCATCTACACTCATAGTTTGTGCCACTGCTTCATAAGTCAAAGTTCCAGATTTTGAAACGATTCCAATCCTTCCTTTTGCATGAATAAATCCTGGCATTATTCCAACCTTGCATCCTCCATTTTCACCCGGTGTTATGATACCGGGACAATTTGGTCCAATCAATCTTACATTTGGATATGCATCTACACGTGCAACAGCTCTAATCATATCTAGAATTGGAATTCCTTCCGTAATGCAGACAATCAACCCTCCTCCATTTTGTTCGAAAGCGTCAGCGGCTTCAATTATTGCCGCAGCAGCAAATTTTGCGGGAACATATATCACACTTACATCGGCATTAGTTTCTTCAAGTCCTTCAGAAACGGAATTAAATACGGGGACATTCTTATTCGGTAGTTCTACAATTTGCCCACCTTTTCCAGGTGTTACTCCTCCTACAACGTTGGTTTGGTATTCATCCATCATTGTTCCATGAAATGTACCTTGTTTGCCAGTAATTCCTTGAATAAGGACTTTGCTTTCTTCATGAATCCAAATAGACATTATTGTTCACCTCTAGTTAATTTGACAATCTTTTCAGCGCCTTCTGACAGAGTACTTGCTGTATGGACATCTAAATCACAATTATCTAGGACTGCTTTACCTTCGACATGGTTAGTTCCAGAAAATCTAACTACTAACGGAACTTCTAATCCCAGTTCGTTTGATGCCTCAATGACACTTCTAGCAACCATGTCGCATTGAATAATTCCTCCAAATATATTTACTAGAATTCCTTCAACATTATCATCTTCAAGAATAATTCCAAAGGCAGTTGTTATTGATTCTCTTGTAGCGCCTCCCCCAATATCTAGGAAATTTGCTGGTTCACCTCCGTACAATTTTATCACATCCATTGATGCCATCGCTAATCCTGCCCCATTTACTAAGCAACCAATATTTCCCTCTAATTTCACATAAGATAGCCCATGCTCGTGTGCTCTAATCTCAACTTCTTCTTCCTCGGCATGATCTCGCATTTCATCCATCCATGGATGTCTGTATGATGCGTTATCATCAAAGCTTACTTTTGCGTCCAGTGCAATCATTTCTCCAGACTCTGAACGAACAAGTGGATTGATTTCTATCATCGCACAATCTTTTTCTACAAACATTCTTGATAATGATGAAAGCATTGATACTAAATCATCTTTCGATGAATCGACGAGCCCTAACTGATCAGCCATATTCTCTGCATCTTTTATGTCCAAACCATCGATTGGGTGTGCCCAAATTTTATGTATTGCTTCAGGTGTATTTTCAGCTACCTCTTCAATATCAACTCCTCCTTCTTTTGAAGCCATGATAAGTACTGATTTTGCTTCACGATCAATTAGAAGAGCGAGATAATACTCGTGCGCGATAGAACATCCAGACTCTATGTATAGATTGTTTACTATTTTACCCTCAGGGCCGGTCTGTTTTGTGATCAGTTTCCTACCTATTATGTTGCTTGCATAGGTCTCAACCTCATCTCTGGAAAATGCGATTTTAACACCTCCTTCCATAATTAAGTCACCATTTTCAGGGTCGTAAAGATTACCCTTCCCTCGGCCTCCTGCATGAATTTGCGACTTTACTGCAACTATCTTAGATCCCAAACTGTCATATGCTGATAATGCATCAATTACTGTTTTACAGTGTATTCCATCTTGTACTTTCACACCTGCTTCTTTAAACAGAATTTTTCCTTGATACTCGTGAATATTCATATCTATCATGCCTCCGAACCGAACTCGCTCTTTGAACGATGCGCTGATAGAAGTTCAAATCCTAGGCACGAAGTGCTGAAATCAATTGTCATATCCGACAGGGTATGGACGTAGTAGTTCTAGCGGGCGGTTTTGGTACTAGGTTGAGACCTTGGACTGAAGGAAGGGCGAAACCATTGCTTCCCGTGTTAGATAAAACTCTTTTAGAGAGAGTTGTTGAATGTGTTCCTCCTAAACTAATTGATAGGGTGGTAATTGCAGCAGGTTATAGCATAGATGAAATGCAGGAATTCTTTAATTCATCCGATATTTCTTATGATGTAGTAATATCTGTTGAAGATGAACCGTTAGGTACCGGGGGTGCTATCGCTAAAGCTCTAGAACATCTTACAGGCGAGGGACCAGTATTGGTATTAAATGGAGATTTAGTATCAAGTGTAAATGTAATCGAGTTGCTTAATCATCACCAAGAAAAAGAAGCTAAAGTCACACTTTCACTTTGGCATGTAGATGATCCGAGCAGGTTTGGAGTATGTGGTTTAGAAAGTTCCGGGATGATTACGAGATTTCAAGAAAAACCAGCACCTGGTACTGAATTTTCAAATCTTATAAATGCAGGGTGTTATTTGATAGAGAGGGATGTTTTAGAGTCTCTTTCTAGTGAGAAACATAGTATGGAAAGAGAAGTGTTCCCAGTTATCGCAAATAATGGAGGTATGGCGGGCTTAGAATTCAAGGGCTATTTTGTTGATGCAGGTACTCCCTCTTCATTCCTAGATGCAACAAAGGTCTGTATATCTAACAATAGATATTCTGTGGGGATTGTCGATGGAAATAATTGGTATTCAGATATTAATTTCAGTACAAGTTCATCTATTGAGGGAACGTCTATTTCCAGCGATGTCTCGATTGGTAAAAATTCTATAATTATTGATTGCGTAATTTTATCGGGCGCAAAAATAGGTGGAAATTGCACTTTGCATCGTTGCTTGGTAGGTGAATCATCAATCATTTCCAGTGATTCTATAATTTCGGATAGAGTCATTGGACACGGCGAAATTGTTTAATTTATCCGTCATTATCATATCAGTTTAATGTCTCGGAGATTCATGAGAGAACAACTCGTGGTTGTAAATTTCAAAACATATGAGACTGCTCATGGTATAGCGGCGGAAAAATTAGCCCTAATTATGGAAT
>Ga0302122_10002627_pt1 | contig 11136 bp, 4 predicted proteins | sample CB21_SCM_MG_FD_203115 | JGI IMG/M metagenome (GOLD analysis project Ga0302122, IMG submission 203115) | Marine microbial communities from Western Arctic Ocean, Canada - CB21_SCM | ecosystem: Environmental > Aquatic > Marine > Oceanic | place: Canada: Western Arctic Ocean | collected 2017-09-28
GTCATTCGCGCGGGATCGAAGCTCGCGCGCGCCTTCGACGCCCCCTGGCAATGCATAAATACAACTAGAATAATGTTAAAACAAGCTAGGGCGCCTCGTCGTACACGAGCAAATAGGGCAGCATGGCCCCCTTGCCGTCGGAGGGCTCGGCGCGCGCCTTCACCGCCGCCCAGTCCACCAACGGTACTATCGACCCGCGGTCGTGCCACTCCCAGCCGTCCCTCCGCGCCAGGCCCTTCCGCACGAAACTCGTGTAGTGGTGTCCGCGGAACATGACCAAAGCCACGAGGTGCCGCGGCCCCGCCCGCGCGTTCCGATCGAAGCACGCCGCTGCGTCCTTGAGACCAGTCAAGGCCAGGTCCATGACCGAGTGCACGTCGCCCTTGCTCCGGTCGGTCCCGGTCCACGCGACCGCCAGCACTAATGTAGAGGCGCACTTTGCGAGCGTGTGCGTGACCGCGCACGCCCCCCGCGCGTGGCAGGCGTCGCAGCTCTTGGACGAATGGTTGTGCGCCGTGCGGTAGACCGTGTCCAGGCGCGCTTTGTGCTTGTATTTGTTCTTGGCGTGCTTCAACTGCGTCGCCGGGGCGTCCCGCGCGTACTCCACAACTTGCTCGTCCACCCCATCACTATTGGACGCGCCGCACTTCTTGCAGGGCGCCTGGGTGATGCGGCCCACGGACGTGAGGGCGTCGGCGGCGGGTTTCGTGGAGGCATCCCCGGTCAAAGCGGCCACGAGCTCGCCCAGGACCTCCGCGACATCCAAGTGGGCGCCGCCCGTCGCGAGCTCCTGCTTGATGTTCCGGTCGCCGCCCTCTCTTTCCGCTAACGCGACGCGCAGGTCGTCGACCGCTTGATCGTATTGGCGCTTCTTCGTCGTCCGGCGCGCCTCCTTGCTCCGATCTAAGGGAGGCAGGGCGTCCAGCGCTCGCCTTAACGCCTGTGGTGCCGCGTCCTTAACCTCCGCCTGATCAAAAGCCCGGCGAAACGACTTCGCGGCGCGCAAGGCTGTAGTAACAGCTTCCAGCGCGCAGTTCGCGCGCGGCTTGACGTCCTTGAGATTGGCCGTGTCGACGGCGCCCCAGCCGCGTGATAGCGGCGGCGCCCCCTCCGCGGCCTCGAGCTTCATCGCGAGCGCGATCGACTCGACCTCGGTCGGCAGCGGGTCCGTCGGCGCCGGTTGTGACGCGGGCGGGCCGGGCGGCAGGTTCGCGTCGACGGCGCCCCAGCCGCGCGGCGCGGGTGGCGGCGGCGTGGGTGGTGGTGACGGCGACGCGGCCGCCACGGCCGGTGGCGGCGAGGGCGGCGGCGAGGGCGGCGCCACGGCTGGTGGCAGCGAGGGCGGCGGCGAGGGCGGCGCCGGCGGCGCTGGCAGGGTCGCGTTGACGGCGCCCCAGCCGCGCGCGGGTGGCGGCGGCGGCGCGACGGCGTCCTCGGCCGCGAGGCGTCGCGCGAGAGCTCGCGACGCGGCCTCGGCGTCGCGCGCCTCGGCGTCGCGCGCGGCGGCCTCGCGTACTCGCGCTGCAGCGGCTTCGCGTTCTTGCGCCGCCGCGGCCTCGGCTTCCCGCGCCGCCGCGGCCTCGCGTTCTCGCGCCGCCGCCGCCTCGGCTTCCCGTGCTACTGCGGCCTCGCGTTCTCGCGCCGCCGCCGCCTCGGCTCCCCGCGCCACCGCGGCCTCGGCTTGAGGGGGCGCGGTCGCGTCGACGGCGGCCCAGCCCCGCGGCTCGGCTGGCGGCGGCAGCACGAGCGCGGACGGCTTCTCGGCCGGGGCGCGCGCCGGCGTCCACGGCGGCGACGCGGGCGGGGGCTCGGGCGCCGCCTCGTCCTCGAGGGCCTGGAGCTCGCGCGCGAGTTTCGCGTCCTCGGCGATCGCCGCCGCCGCCTCCATCTCCGCGCGCGACGCGGCGAGGGCGCGCTCGAGGTCGGCGTCCTCCTCCGAAGTGGCCGCGGGCTCCGGCGCGGCCGGAGCCGGCGCGGGTGCCGACGCCCGCTCCGGCGAAGGAGGCGCCGCCGGCGGGAGTGGCTCCCGCTCCCGCAGCGCGGCGAGCTGGCGCGTCACTAAGGTAGACGCCCAGGTGAAGGGAATGTCGACCTTGTTCCCTCGCCGCACGTTCCCCAAAACAATGCGCTGCGTCGTTTCATCAAGACAGCGCAGCTGCTCCGCGGCCTCGCCGGCCACGCCGCGCGCCGCGAGCGCCGTCGCCAGCTCCTTTAACAAATCGTGCACGCGCGGTGGCTGCGCGAGCTGCTCCCGGACCAGTCGTTTGAGGACCGGCAGCGGCGCCGTCCGCTTGTGCGCGAGTATCTCTTTCTGGCGCGCCGGCTCCAAGCCCTGCAGCGCCGCCGCCTCGTCCGTTGTTAGGCCCGCGTCGCGCGCGAGGGCTTTTATGCGCCGCTCTTCCGGGCTCAGTTCCTTCCTCTCCCGCTTCCGCTTCACGGGCACCGCGTCCCAGCCCTCCTCCGGCGCCGCCTCCACCAGAACGGGCGCCGCCGGGACCGGCGGGGCCGAGACAGCAGGCGCGTCCGCGCGCGCGTCGAAGAAGAGCTCGCCGTCCGAGGAGGAGGAGGACGAGGACTCGTCGTCGCTTGGCGGCTCCGCGCGCTGCGGGATCGCGGGCATGGGTTTGGCGGACGCCGCGCGCAGGACCGCGGCCTTCTTTCGCTCCTTCTGGCGCTTCTTCTTCGCGGCCTTGGCGCCGAGCGCCTTCTTCGCGTCGCCGTTGCTCGACCGGGGCGTGCCGTACAGGCTCCCCGGCGTCGTCGGCGTCGCCTCGTCGTCGCTCCAGGACGTCGACGCGATGGGCGCCGGGGCCTTCGGCGGCGAGGGCTTTGCGTCGCGCAGTTTCGGCGAGAAGCGGAACCGCGCCAACAGGGAGCGGAGGCCCGCCGGCGGGTCCCGGACAAACAAATTCGAGTACACGGCGTCGGGCTCGCACCGTCGCAGGAGCAGCTTACGCTGGGCCCCCGCCCTCTTCGAGGACCGGTCGCCCCGCAGCTTCTCCGCGAGGTCGCGGCACATCCTACCAGACACGTAGGCGTCGCTTTCGCCCTTGGACTCCTCCCGTTCAGCGACAGCTACACAGTGCCGCTTAAAGTCCTTCGCTACGTCCGGCCGCACCAAATCCCACAGCAGCAGCAAATCGGAGATGGTCTCGCGCATCCGCTGCCGCTGCTTGGCATCCAGGTACGACTCGTCGAGCGGTGCTTCTAGTAGATCAAAGGGCAGGTCCCCAAACATGTTCAGGTAGACCTTGGGGGGCGAGTGCTCGCCCAGCACGTTTACATTTTTCCCCCGCGCGGCGGCGGCCTGACACAACACGCTCAAACAGAACGCCGCGACGTGAGGCTGGCCGCGCAAGCCCTGTTGCTGCATTACGAACTGCCGTCGCGCGTTCTCGACGACGACCAGCGCCTTGCGGAGCAGACTCGGTTCGTCCTCATCGTCGTCGCCCCGGATGCTCGCCGCTAACTTCTGCAGCTCCGGCACCCGCTGGAGCGTGAGGAGCGAGATCACCCCCAACCGGCTCGAAAAGCGCTGTTCGTCCCTCCGCGCGTAGCCGTCGACGCCCAGCAAACATGCGAATGTCGCTGAGTTGGCCACCCTGAAGAAGCTTTCGAGGTCCAGGACGCAGGCGATGGCGAGTGCCGCGTCGGCGCGGTCGAGCCGACCCACCGCCTCGAACAAACCCAGGGCGTGCAGCATTTCCAGACACGAGTGCGCGTTCAAGAGATTTTGGCCCGCATCGTCGTCGCCGCGGGTCTTGTAGAGGCCGCTGCGCACCTCGAGCGCGCGCCAGGTTGATTTAGGGGCGTATAGCTCCTCGCCGGCCTCCAGGCGCCGCATGCACGCCGCCACCGTCACGGCCGCTTCGAGGTGGGGTACGTTTACCGGCGTGTCTCCGAAAAGGTGGCCGGCGGCCTCCACGACGACGCGCTCCGGGTTGGCCACCTCGAGCTGATCGCTTGGGACCATCTGCACGGCCGGCGCGCCGTTGACGGCGACGAAGACGGCGTCCGTATCGATATGTTCCAGCGCTTTCTGGACGACGGCGTCGCGGAGCTGCGGCGACATCATGCCGTGCACCACGAGGGGCGCGGCGGCGGTCCGCAGCGCCCACTCGACCCAAGTGCGCGGCGTCCGCGGCACCGGAAACTCGCGCACGGCGACGGCCTCGATGCGGCGGCCCTCCCACGCGACGACGACGGTCGTCGTCGTCAAGCCGCGCCGCGTGAAAAGGTCGTCCGCGCGGCGCACGAGCACGAGTACCGGCGTGTTTGTGTCTTTGAGAGCTCTGGTGGTCGGGATTGTAGGGTCGACGTCCACCGAGATCCCGCTCCATGGCGCGCCCGCCTCCACGAGCTCGTGGGCGACCTCGGTGAGGCTGACGCCATCGTTGACGAGCGCCACACTCGCGCTCGTGCCTCGGGCCCAATCGTCTCGGGGGCATTCGCACAACATGGCCGCCACGTCGCCGAGTGATCGTTCCCCCATCTGGTGGACCGAGAGAGCGCGCGCCGCGACGAATCCGCGCGCGTCGCCGACCACGACGACCATGTCCGCTCGGGCGCCGCCGCCGGCCATGGCAATCAGCATGACGTCGGCGGGGGTCTCTCCGGCCGCGAGCAGCGGCGTCTCCGCGGTGAGCCGCTTTCCCGCGTCGGGTCGGTGGAACTGGGCGTCGGGGAGACGTAGGCCCTGGAGGATTAACGGCAGGCGCGCGTCGATCTTCCGCCTGTTCCTCGAAATCAGCACCTCCTGCACCAGCTTGAGCACTGGCTTACTCTGGAGCTCCTCGATAGGAATATTCAGTTTGAACGCTTCGAAGACAACCCCCTCGTGATCGGCGACCTGAAAGACGACGCCGACGTGACCCGCCGGCGGCGGCGCACCGATTTCTGTTGGCGGCGTGAGCGGCGTCGTCGACATCGTCGGCGCTCGCGCGATGGTCGGCGGTTTCGTGCAGCGCGCTGCCCAGCAGCCGGCGGTGATATATATGAGCGGTTACGAGCGAGCTCGCCTTCCCACGCTACTCGCAGACGAGCGGTTACGCAGCGATGAGCTCTGTAACAAAAGGGTTCCTCGCGGCGTTGGCGGGCGCACGTGTCTGTTGTGACGCAGCGGAGTGCTACGGTGATGGCGTGTGAGCGGTATCAGCTATTTCTTAGACCGGTGGCTCGCGCAGCGACAGCGCTAGCGTCGCTTTTAATACCAATTGATGAGAGGCATTGACATTTAGGGGACCAGTGCGCGCACCCCGCCGTAGCGCCTGGCATGAACGTGGGCACTGATGGGGTGGCGTATCGAGACGAGTGGAAGGGGCCATGCCTAAAGAAAAGAACACGGGTTCCTGCGCCGCACGCTGCTCTTAAAACGAGTCTGTTTCGCGGCACCAGCGCAGTAGTTCTCACGCACGCTTCAACCGGCAGTGCACTTCTAGCGAGCGCATCGCATCGGTGGTCCGAAAGCGCAGCAGTCCGTCTCGTGTAGCAGTGCTGGACACTCGGGACGTCCCTGACGCCACCGCGCAGAGACGCACCAACAACCATGGCCAAGGACTTCGGCGAGCTCGCCCTCGTATTAGGTGATGCGCACGTGCCCGGCCGCGCGCCCCAGATCCCCGCCAAATTACAAAGGATGCTCGTGCCCAATAAAATGCAGCACGTCTTAAGCACGGGCAACATGGGCAGTAAGGAGGGCTACGACGAGTTACGGAGCCTGGCGCCAATGGCGCACTTCGTGGCGGGCGACGAGGACGAGGACGAGGCTCTGCCGGAGGAAACGGTCACGACGATCGGAAATGTAAGGGTGGGTGTGATTCACGGCCACGACCTCCAGCCCTGGGGCGACGCGGAAGCATTATCGGCGAAGCGGCGGCGCTTGGACGTTGACGTATTGATCTCCGGGCACACGCACCGCGCCGAGGTGCGGGAGGACGACGGCTACTGTTATTTGAACCCCGGGTCCATCACGGGCGCGTACTCGCCCGCTTCCACGGACGTGGTGCCGTCCTTCATTTTATTGGCGGTGCAGGGCTCGAAGGTCGTGATCTACGTTTATGAATTAAGGGGCGACACCGTGGACGTGTCCAAGTCGGAGTTCACCGCCCCGAGTAGGTCATAAAATTCTTATAAGATACCATTACAACAGGTCTGGTAGCCGTCGTAGGCCGCGGTGCGCCAGTGGTTCGAGGCCTCGTCGATGAGCGAGTTCACGAAGGCCCGGCACTGGCGCTCCGTGAAGTCGCCGTGGAAGCGCCACCTCAACGCGTCCAGCGCCTCCCGGGCGCGCCCGTCGAAGCAGGGTAAATGATCGCACCCGTGCGAGGCCATCTCCGCTAGGAGTAGCAACCTATCGGAATTGCGCCGCAAACACACAAAGGTCCGATGGCACAACTCGCGGAACACCGGCAGCAAATCCGAACCGAGCACCTCCAGGAAGTCCCGCGTCAGCTTGAAGGGCGCGTTTTCAAAATTCATGTTGCCCCCGGGTGAAGAGGCGAGCAAGTACCCGTAATCGACGTGCGCCACAGCGCCCGACGCGTGCAGCAAGATATTGCCGTTATGTCTATCTTTCAACTGTAACAGGTAGGAGACGACACACGCCGGAGCCAACGATTCGACGAAGACCCGCCGCGCCTTCTGGAGCGCTTTTGGGGTGGTAAAGCGCCGCCGAAACAAGTCCAACAACCCTCGATATGCCAGATCGTGCCTCCGCAACGCATCCAGACTGACCGTGTCCGGCAGCGCTTCTATCAATCCAGCATCTGGTCCGGTAGCCACGATGTCGTACGCCGGGAGTCGAACAGGCACGCCCTCCGCCTCGAGCGTCGCCGCGCAGGCTTTTATGAGTTGCGAAGCGAACTGCTCCTGCCGCAAATCGTCCCGAGCTTTCACAATGATCGGTACCAACGCGTTCTTCTTCACGGTTAATAAACGAGCCCGCGTCGCGGCCCAGCGCTCCCGGAAGACGACGGGCAGCTTCGGTTTGAAGAGGTCGCCGTCTCGCGGCGCCAAGGGTTCGCCCTGGGCCTCCAGGGACCGGCGACTCGGCGTCGGCGACGCCGGCCCGAAGGTCCCGAAGAAGCGCTTCTCGGGGCTCCGCGGCGAGGCACTCCACTGGCCCAGGGCCGCGGACTCGTCTATGGCAGGCGTGGTCAGCGGCGACGGGGCGCGGTCCTCGCCACCACGATCGTCCGCCACCTCGACCACGCAGAGGTAGGGGCACCGGTCGCGCGTCGAGAACGCCCGGGCTTCGTCGAAGTGCACCCGGACCACTCTCCTTGAAGCCCCGCCCAGCGCGAGCTCCGCGGCTGCCAGGTCGCCATTTGATACCCGCTCATCTAATTCCTTTAGCGCGTTCCCAAGAAAGGCCTGGCGCTCGGCTCGCGGCACGTCGCACAGGTCCGAGGACAGACGCGTCAGCGCGTCGGCTAATGCAAGCGTCCGGCCGAACGCCGGAGTGTTTTGAGCCACGTCCGCCGCCAAACTCGCCACGGCCGCCTCGCCGGCCTGCGTCAGGTTCAGGCCCGGGCTGAGGTCGGCGCTCGAGTCCGCGAACGCGCGCAGGTAGAACGCGACGCGGTGGGCGAAGGCTAGGTCTGCGGCGCACAGCTCCAGCAGCAAACTCCGCATGCCCGCGCCGTCGCGGTAGGCGCCGAAGAGGACAAAGGTCGACAACTGCAACGCATAGAAGAGCAGGGCCGCCCGGTCTTCGTCGAACGCCGCCCGCAAGTCGTCAAGCACGTCCTCGTGGGCGAAAAGCCGTAGCAAAAGCGCAAAAACCGCGTCGTTCTCGACTTCGGCCGGCGGGTCCAGGATGATGCCGCGCCAGTAGGCCTTGACCGACTCGGACTTTTCGTAAAAACGCGCGGCCAGATCGGACGCGGGCACCTCAACATCAATGGACCCGGAGGACGAGACGCGTAGTAGGAGCTCCTGCGTGGCAGTCAAGGCGCGCTGCAGCTGGTCCGAGGCATAGAGGAAGATGTCCCGCTCCTCCGGGGGCCGGGCTTGCAAAAAGGACCAGCTCGCCCGGTAGCACGCGGCCGCGATGAACCCGAGGCCCACTAAAGCTGCACGGTGAAAACGCGCCGTGGGCGTCGCCGCCGGCGTCGTGGGTGCCGCGGCGAGCAGCGCTACACACCCCACAATCAGCGCGTGCGCGCCGTAGCCTCTCTCTAACGTGTCTCGTCGCACGGCGGCGCCGCGCGTCGATACCGCGAGCCACGCGTGGACCGCCGCGCGTATTATTGCGAGCGCCAAGACCGCCAGAAAGAGCGGTCTAGCTTCGGGATTCCGGAACGCGACGCTGGCGTCCCCAAAAAGCTGCGGCGCGACGCAGTAGAGCACGATCGCCGTCACGTCGCAGGCTAATGCGGTAATCACGGCGACGGAGCCCCAGCGCGGGCGGCCGATGCGCGTGTACATCTCGCTCTTTGTAGTCTGGCTCTAGCACTGATGCGGTGAACGGAGCGGTCGCGCGCACTCAGAGCAGCAGTGTGGGATGCCTGCTATCACTGCGGCGTGCACCAAATGACCAGCAGTCGTCCAGGCTGCGTAGTGCCACAAGAGAGGTCGCTTATGCACGCTCAACTGGATGCGAGGAGCAGTCGCGTAGGTCCGCGCGCAAGCTTTAAGTTTCAGCGTGCGGGTTTCTTCGGCATATTTTAATTCGGGTTTTGACCCGCAAAACGGCTGCCCCACACGTGGACACGAGCTGTACGAACTTCTGCCGTCGGGGACCCAAGGCTCACTCCGAGGAGGAACTAAGCGCCACGCTCTCCCCTCACAGCAGGAAGCACAACCGGTGAATCGACGAGCGTTAGTTAGCCCCAGCTGGTTGGCAGCCCTTGGGACGGGCCGCGGCCCCACAGTCAGGCACCATGCGCACAGGCATTTTCCTCCTCCTCACCGCAACGACCGCCGAGGACTGGGTCCAGCGCACAAATAACGACATCGAGGCCGCCTGGCCCGCCTCGTTGGACCGGGGGCTCCAGGCCGCGGGCAGCTGCGACACGAGTGGAGCCCTCGCACGCTTCCGCGCGTGTTTAGAAGAGCAGTGTCCCACCATCGTGGACGCGCGCGCGACGACCACCTACGTCTTCCGCCGGGCGGACACGACCGCGACAACGTGCCAGGAAGCCCGGGAGTTGGCCCAGTTCCGGGACGCTTGTTGTGCAAGTCAATTGATCGAGTACGCCTGCGACCACCACCGGAGTTATGAAGGCGGCTACGAACAGTTGAAGGTGCGGGAATTTCAAAAGCGCAACGACCGCAAGTGGGTCGAGGGCAAGGACGACGTTTCTTGTAGGGACGCGTGGCGCGGTGTGGTCGAGTGCGTGTGGCAGAACGGCGTGGAGACCGCCATCGGGACGCGGTGCGACATGACGTGCCCCGAGCCGGCGACGCCGGCGCCGACGCTGGCGCCCTCGCTCCAACCGTTCTACCCCACGAAGATGCCCACCCAGCCCGCGGAGAAACTACAAAGCTGCCCCTGCGCCGGCTCGACGGGCTGGGCCCGCAAGAAGCTGGGTTCTGGATGGGTCGGCTGGAACAATTCCAAAGGGGTCCGGGTCGGGGGCGGCGCGGACCCGCGCGACCCCGACAACTGGCGGTGCCGCAACGGCGGGGGTGTGGCCGGCGGCGGCAGTGGTAAAAGGGGCGGGCCGCGCGCGCCAAGCGAAAAGAAACCTCGATCGGAGGGCCAAAAGGGTCAGAAGAATGCGATCGGGCGCTACAACGGGTATAGGGGCGAGTGCGGGCCGCGGCTGCCCGACGAGCGCGTCAATGCGGAACTGTTCCCGCCGTGCGCCGTCGACGCCGCGCGCCGGGCCGCGCCCCTCTTTGTGGCGCTTGTGGCACTAGTCGCGGGGTTAGCGCCGCTTTTGTAGGCGTACGCACGCGCGTGGGGGGCGCACAGCATTGGTCCAGCTGGCACTTACGTGCGGGTTTCTTCCCTTAACTCCTCTGCATGCATGTGCCATATACGCGTGGATACACGCATTCAGCGCAGCGACACAAGAGCGCACTCGCACCTCTGCGTAGAATTGGTCGAGAGCCGCGCAGTGCAGTGCCTATAGCTGCCACCAATAGCCCAGTGTGAGCACGCCACTGCAGCCGAGAGACGCCAGCCGCCACGAGCCAGCCACCATTCGCCGCGCCGAGACCTGCGCCTGCACCATGGGCGCTTGTTTATCCGGACCCAAGGATGAAGAAGTGCACAAAGCACTAAAAACGCGGCACAAGTCCGCCCAGGGCAATATGATGCGGCAAAGAGACGCGGACGTCGCCCAGTTCTATGAGATCGACGCGTGCATTGGGAGAGGCTCCATCGGCACCGTCGCCAGAGCAAAGCATAAAGATTCGGGCAAGTGGTACGCCGTCAAAACTTTACAAACAAGTAAGCTCTCCAGGAGTGCCATCGACGAGATGATGAACGAGATCGGCATCATGATGGGTTTGGACCACCCCAACATCGTCCGGCCATTGGAATTATTTCAGAAGAAGCGGGAGATCTATTTTATTATACCTTACTGTTCGGGCGGGGACTTGTATAAGAGAGCGCCCTATACGGAGACAGATTGCGCTCGATATATCGCCCAGACCTGCGACGCCGTGGCGTACATGCATACGTTTTCTGTAGTGCATCGCGACCTGAAGTTTGAAAATGTGCTGTTCCAGTCCAAAGCTCCGGAGAGCGAAGTGGTCATTATCGACTTTGGGTTGGCCAAAGCGAAAGTCGCCCAGAGGACGATGCACGACTTCGTTGGAACACTCTACTCCATGGCTCCTGAAGTCCTACGAGGGTCGTACGACGCGAAATGTGATGTCTGGTCCATCGGTGTGATCTCGTATATGATGCTGGCGTCGGCGATGCCCTTCACGCGCTTCGACGATGAAGAATTACTACTACGAGATTTAGAAAGCGAACGCTACGACATGCAGAGGCGGTGCATGCGGAAGCGGTCCACGGACGCGAAGGACTTTGTCCGGAGCCTTTTGAAGGCCAAAGTTAAGGAGCGGCCGGCGATGCAGGCGGTTTTAAAACTGCCCTGGCTCCACGAACGGAGCCGGGACCACGAGCCCTCGCCCAACAGTGAACGGAGTGCCTTGGTTGCCACGGTGTCGGAGCAGGAT
>Ga0302122_10002631_pt1 | contig 11132 bp, 9 predicted proteins | sample CB21_SCM_MG_FD_203115 | JGI IMG/M metagenome (GOLD analysis project Ga0302122, IMG submission 203115) | Marine microbial communities from Western Arctic Ocean, Canada - CB21_SCM | ecosystem: Environmental > Aquatic > Marine > Oceanic | place: Canada: Western Arctic Ocean | collected 2017-09-28
TAATAGAAAGACAATGGCCCCCACAATTCAAGAATCAGAGTCTGTATCCAAAGTTTCAAACAAGCGGTTTCACGGTGTTGTCGTCCCCATGGTCACTCCAGCCACCGAAGACGGTCATGTAGACGAAGCGTCCACACTACGCCTGACCGAACACGTTGTCGCCGCGGGCGCCTATCCCTTTCTCTTCGGGACTTCAGGAGAAGCTTCCTCGATTTCCAAAGAGGAGAAAATCCGGACAGGCTCCCTGCTATGTCCCCCGTTTATCGAACGAACAACCGTCTACATGGGCATCTCTAGCAACTGTTTCGAAGAGTCCGTGGATTTGGCGAAAGCGTTTTCCGACCAGGGAGCTCATGTCGCCGTGGTCACTCTGCCGTGCTACCTTGCCCTGCGCCCAGACCAAATGCGGCAATACTTCGAGCGATTGGCAGATTCCATTCCACTTCCGCTGATCATCTACAACATTCCCGTAACGACTCACATGTCCATTCCCCTCGATGTCGTTGAGGCCTTAAGCCATCACCCGAACATCGTCGGATTAAAGGACTCGGAACGGGACTTAGAGAGACTCAAAACCGCTGCAGCCCAATACAAAGACCGCGAAGACTTCTCCCACCTGACAGGCTGGGCGCCTCAAGCCATCAACGCTCTGCAATGGGGCTCTGATGGACTGGTTCCCGTTACGGCAAACCGGGTGCCTCAGCTCTACATCGACTTATACAACGCAGTAATTGAAGGCGATATAGAAACCGCAGATCGCCTGCAGACCAAAACCAACGAGGTCTCGAAAATATTTCAAGAAAACCGTACCTTAGGCGATTCCCTAGCCGCCATGAAAGCGCTGCTCAATGTATCCGGAATTTGCGGAACCGAAATGTTCCCACCCCTAACCGCTGTCACAACCGAAGAACAGGAACAGTTGAAAAAGCAGTGGGCTGATTACAGGTAGGGTAACGACGCGTACCGGGCGTAGCTTGAGACTTAACAGGAAATGTCATCGCTCCTTGTCAGTCGCTAGGAGTCTCGCTCCGCGATCCAAATAAATCGAAGATTGCTCCGTTGCCCATTTTTGCAGGAGCGGTCCCGCTCCTACAATTTGATGGCAGAGTGTAATTCGATTAATAGGACATTTTCTCAGAGCCTGTTTAATAAGTCAGTGTAGGAGCGGGTTTATCCCGCGATTTTTCATTTTTATTGTATAGACGCGGATTATCTCGGGGTAAACCCGCTCCTACAATTAGGCAGCGGAGAAACATTCGACTTATTAAACAGCCTCTCAGTGATCTCGATTTCCTCTGCGTTTCAAAATTTGTGGCATTTGAATCATCACTTCTAGATTTGAAACTAAAAGGTTGATTCAGTAAGCCGACTGGTAAATCTCTATTATATCCTGTTCCGATAGCGCTCTTGGATTATTTTTCAAAAGACGATCAATCTGAATGGCATCCGCCGCCATATCCGGAATGATCGATCGAGGAATATTTAGAGATCGAAGACCTTTGGGTATCTCTACTTTCCTGCAAAGGGTTTCCATTTTTTCAACTGCCTCTTCAGCTGCCTCCCGGTCTGATAAATCCTCAACAACTACATCCATAGCATTCGCAATCTCGCGAAATTTTTCCAGGCAATTCTCCTTATTCCATTTCATGACATAGGGGAGTAGAAGCGCATTACTAACTCCATGGGCTATATTGAAACGACCTCCCAATGGATACGCGAGGGCGTGCACTGCGCCAACACCAGCATTTCCAAATGCCATGCCGGCCATCAAGCTAGCCGTGGCCATTGAATCTCGAGCAACTAGATTCCCTGGTTCCTCGAAGGCGACAGGAAGATTCCTCGAAATCATCTTGATCGCGCCTAGAGCAAGGGAATCGGTAATGGGAGATGCATTCACGGAAATATAAGCCTCCACGGCGTGGACAAGCGCATCTACACCACTAGCAGCGGTCACGGTCTTGGGCATTGTTACAGTCATTTCGGACGAAACAATCGCCACATCAGGCAGAATAAAATCACTCACGATCCCTTTCTTCAGTTGGGCGGTTTTATCAGAAAGAATGGCAACATTGGTCACCTCGGATCCCGTACCTGCCGTAGTTGGGATGGCGATTACCGGAGGACCTTTTTTTTGCACGAGGTCCACTCCAAACAAATCCTCGATCTTACCCGCATGAACTGTAATCGCTGATACCGCCTTAGCAATATCCATGACACTGCCCCCCCCCACTGCAATTAGTCCATCACAAGCTTCATCGCAAAACCGTAGATTGCATTCACTAACCAAATACACTTCCGGCTCTGGAAGAACTCCATCGTAAACGCTAAATGGAATACCCGACAATTGATCTTCTACAAGTTGAACAATCCCGACAGACTTCAGAATCGAATCTGTGACGATCAAAGGTTTCGTCATTCCAAGTCGGATGACCTCATTCTTCAGCCGAGTCACAGACCCGGATCCTGTAATCAACTTACGAGCAACTTTGAAATTAGCGATTTTCACTGTCTTCAATTCTAAATTAAATATCCATAAAATGCTATGAATAAGCATCTCCGGGGCAAGCCCTCTCTCTATCGGTCGACCAAAGCTCCGGGCCAGCGAGGTATTCCTGAAGACAGGGAGAACCGACCCGGTCCTCTTCGCAGCCCAATCCCAAACGCCTTCTCTTTGATGAGGCGCATGAGTAAAAAAGTGGACAATTTCGAGACGATGCTACTTGCCGTGACAGCATTTTTTAAATAGATAAAATCCTATGCTCACAAAAAATAAATCCGCCGTTATTACCGGCGCAGCTCGTGGAGTTGGAAGAGCTACCGCACTCGCATTGGCAAAGCTAGGGTGCAATATTGTAATCAACTATCGAAGTTCAAAAGAACAAGCCGAGAAAACAGTAAGCAGTATCGAAGCCTTCGGCGTCAAGGCCATTTCGATACAAGGGGACGTAAGAGACGACGCTTTTTGCCGTCGCCTAATGGAGACTGCCTACAGTCAATTTGGCAGCCTCGATATTCTCGTCAATAATGCGGGTACCACTGTATTCATTCCCCATGACAATCTTGAACAAGTTAAAGTCGAGCATTGGGATGATATATTCGCCACTAACGTTCGGGCCGTCTTCCAATGCTCCCGGGCCGCACGTCCCTTCATGGAAAAAAGCGGCGGAGGTGAGATCATAAACATAGGCAGCATCGCAGGCCTTCGAGGAATCGGAAGCTCAATTCCCTATGGCGCGTCGAAGGCCGCCGTTCACACGCTGACCGTTTCGCTTGCTCGAGTTTTCGGACCCAATATCCGTATCAATGCGGTCGCTCCCGGTTTTATTGCAGGGGAATGGCTTGAGAGTGGACTTGGCGACGCCTATGAAAAAGCCTTAGAAACGAATGCAGGATCCGCTATTTTAGGAAAAGTATCCAAACCGGAAGATATTGCGGCCGCAGCGGTATCTCTAATCACAGGAACCGATTTAATTACCGGACAATTACTTGTCTGCGATGGGGGTGCTCTTCTCGCCGGTTAGTTGAGAATTTAATATGGAGTTTATAGTATGAATGGCGCCCAATCCCTAGTCCACACACTCTGTGATGGCGGTTTAACTACGTGCTTTATGAATCCGGGAACGTCGGAAATGCATTTTGTCGCCGCCCTCGACTCCGCGCCCGAAATGCGAGCTGCGCTATGCCTCTTTGAAGGAGTCGCAACCGGGTGCGCCGATGGATACGCCCGTATGACCGGAAAACCTGCAGCTACTCTGCTTCATCTGGGCCCGGGACTGGGCAACGGCCTCGCCAACATCCACAATGCCCGCAAAGCCCACTCGCCTATGGTCAATATTATCGGTGACCACGCAACCTACCACGTCAAATACGACGCGCCGCTGACTTCCGACATTGAGGGAATCGCCCGCCCCATCTCTGATTGGGTGCGCACATCAACCAACGCCCAATCACTTGCAGCCGATGGGGCCGAGGCGATTGCAATTGCCCTAACACCGCCGGGTCAGGTGGCAACACTCATTGTACCGGCTAACACTGCCTGGGACCCCGCAGATAGCCCGGCACTCCCTCGAGCGCCAACAGAACGACCAGCGATTCCAACTGACCGCATTGAAAAAGCCATCAAAGTACTCAACAGCGGCGAAGAAACGGTCATCCTAATAGGCGACTATGTCATGGGCAGCGAAACGCTCATTTGTCTAGCAGATCGCATTGCCGCCGGCACCGGCTCTCGACTCATCGGAAACCGCGCTGGCGCACGCGTTTCACGAGGAGCAGGGCGTCCTATTATCGATCGCCTACCCTATCATGTCGATCCGGCCGTCGAAAAGTTGAAAGGAACCAAACATATAATCTTAGTCGGCGCAAAACAGCCCGTCGGTTTTTTCGCCTACCCCGGCAAACCCAGCACGCTGGCGCCCCCAGACGCTCAGATTCACGTTCTCGCGGAAGCCCACGAAGACATTTCCGCCGTTCTCTACATTCTCCTCGAAGAACTTGACGCGCCTGCCGAACCACCAAACATCGCGCGCCTAAAACGCCCTTCGCTTCCATCAGGCCCCCTCACCCCAGATTCTATCTGGAAAACGCTTAGCGCCCTCATGCCCGAGAATTCCATTGTCAGCGACGAAGCGATCACCGCGAGTCTCACGGCTGGACCAAATACTGAAACAGCGCCCCCTCACGACTGGCTGAACGTTACCGGAGGCGCCATTGGACAAGGACTGCCCGTGGCCACCGGCGCGGCAGTTGCGTGTCCAGAGCGTCAGGTTTTCGCAATGGAAGCCGACGGATCTGGCATGTACACTTTGCAGGCCCTGTGGACTCAAGCTCGAGAGTCACTAAACGTCGTCACTGTCATCTTTGCCAATCAGGCCTACAAGATTCTCCAGGGAGAAATGAAAAATGTCGGCGGCGAAGAATCCGGACCCAAAGCAGCTGCGATGATGCGCCTGGACGAACCAACCTTGGATTGGGTTTCCCTCGCAGCAGGCATGGGCGTATCGGGCACCCGCACGGATTCGACGGAGACCTTCATCGCCGCTATGCGTCGAGGCATAAAGGAACCCGGCCCGTTCCTCATAGAAGCGATTATCTAGGAAAGTCCGTTTTATCCTTTAAAACAAACCTTCTCAGTCTCGATACGGAAAGTTTGAAAAAGAAAAAAACGCGTTCGTCGAAATCGAGTTTATTTTCGAGGTCGATTGAAAGTGCGGTAATGACCGTTAAACGCTAACCGATTTCTCCGCTAAAAAATCATCGATGCGGATAGGGTTTCCGGTTTCGATGGATTGCTGGGCCGCGGCGGCTACGATAACCGCCCAGAGGCCTTGCTCGGCAGTCGCGCAATCGACTTCCTTGCCTTCGAGCTGATCCATGAATGCGATGTGCTCGTAAAATGTAGCTCCATGGTGACCGCTCGATTCAATCGCCCGCGGATAGCTGACCTCTGAGATTCTAGATGCACCTTGTTCGCCCAATTCAATCGCGATACTACTGCTCGTTGGTTTCTGCTGTTGAAAGCAGGCCTTTTCTCGAGCGACCAATCGTCCGTGCTCACCCACTACGATCATCTCTTCGTCGAAATCAGCGCAGAACATATTCAGGGTAAAGTTCGCTCGAATGCCATTCCTGTATTCAATAATGACATAGGCATGGTCATCGATATCGGATGCGCGCCCGTCCTTTTCGAAGTCGCGGAAATTAACTGCTTTCCCTCCGCTCGCGAAGACGCGCTCAGGCTCGGATTCTGCCATCAGATTGATCAAATCGAAGTAGTGGCAACATTTCTCGACCAGCGTACCGCCAGAGTATTCGCTGAACTTGTTCCATTGTCCGACTTTATCGAGAAACGCCGGACGATACTCACTCACGCTAATCGTCTTCACCTCTCCCAAGGTCTTTCGAACCAGAGCTTCGTGAAACGCTTCCTGGTACTGCGCCTTATAGCGGTACTGTAGGCCGATTTGTATAAAATTGCTGTACTCATTTACTATTTTCACCATCTCTACCGCGTCAGGTACCGTAGTAGCCATGGGCTTTTCCACAAAGATTGGCTTACCGGTTTTTACAACGGATTGCAGTATCTCGTAGTGCGTATAGTTAGGCGTACAAATGAAGTACGCGTCCACCGTGGGATCTTCCAGGGCCGCATCGAGATCGGGATAGAGAATTAATTTTTCGGAAGAAATTTCGGCAAATTCACGCACCGCTATTTCAGTGCTTTCTTTCCTCGTATCGAAAATTCCATGTACTCGAGCCCGTCCTAACAAATGCGTTACACGCATATGTTCTTTGCCGATTGTGCCCGCCCCAATAATGGCGAAATTATGGGTTGGAGTCGGGAGCTTGCTCAGATAGCGATCCTCCTCGCCCATGTGGTTCTGACTGCTCAGTTTCTCGAAGTGTCGAAGTCTTGGAAATGCGTTTTTGCTCATGGTACTATGATTAATGGAAAACGATATGTAAAACACCTAGAGAAAGCAGCATGGCAATTCCCATTTTTCCGATAAACGGGGTGTCGGGTTTAAAGTAAAGTTTGTCTTTTGCGAATCCTCCTTTTGAGCCTAGGTAAATTACAGCGAATCCGATCAGGATCACCCACATAGGCCTAACGAAATAGTTCATATCGGGGAACAGCGCTTTGAGGGCGACTTGAAGGGGCGCTGTGGCCAGGAAAACAATCAAGGTCAATCGATGCTTGGGCGCGACTAAGAACGCGGCGGCGCAAATCAAGATGACGATTCCAGTGTTAATATAGTAACGCAGTTCATTCAGGGTGTGGGTGAACGCCGATCCGGATTGATTTAGTTTTATATAAAGTAACAGGATACCCATCAATGCCCCGGTAACAAAGGAAACGAGGATAGCGTTCTTTCCCGATTGAACGATCTGTTGGTCCGTCGCATCTTTGTTGATATAGGGTTTGTAAATATCGATGGACCATAGAGTGGCCAATGAATTGAACGTCGAATCAACCGTACTCATGAGAGAAGCAAAGAGAGCGCACAATATGAGTCCTTTCAATCCCACCGGCAAATACGTATTCACCAGATATGGGAATGCAGTATCAGGATCTTTCAGAGCGCCTTCTCCCAAGATACCAACCAATGCTATTCCGGGTATAATCACAATGGCCGCCATAAAGTACTTCATAACTCCACCAACCATGAGTCCGATTTGCACGTCCTTTATGCTTCTTGCTGCCAAGGAACGCTGTACGATCAACTGATTCGCGCACCAGTAATTTATGTTTAACAAGAACGCCCCAGCCAGGTGAATCCACGGAAGTTTCTCGTGATCGGCTGGAAGATGCAGATGCATTTTATCCCCAGTTTTCTCATAGAGCTGAGCCCAGCCACCCATGTGGTGGATGGAAATCAGCATTACGACGATACCACCCGAGAATAAAATAGTAAACTGAATGATATCGGTTCGAACGACAGCTCCAAGTCCACCCATGTAAGTGTAGATCGCTGAAAACAAGCCCAACCCCACAATTAAAACGGAAACGCGGACAAATCGGTCCTCGTGGATAAAATCCAAATACTCGGCGAAAACAATATCAGCTGCATAGGCGCCCCAGAACAATCCTGCTCCCAAGGCGAGGGTCGCGAACAACACGATATTCGCAATCGAATAAATGAGTGCCACAGTATTCCCCAATCGCGTTTTGATGAACTGGGTTATGGTAACAACCCGCTCCCTGAAATACATAGGAACAAAAATAAAGGCTGCGAGAAAGATGCCTTGTATAGCATTGATTTCAAAATTTGCCTGAGCCAATCCATAAAGATAAGCTGATCCCACGTAACCTAAAAGCTGATACCCGTGGACATTAGTAGCGATCGTAGAGAACGCGATTGAGTACCAGCGCAAGTTTCTAGAATTAAGGAAATACTCTTCGGCGCTGGCGTCCCTCGATGTTCTTCCGCTTATCGCGACGGCAAAAACAGTCAAAAAATAGGCTGAAACGATAAGGAGATCAATCATGGGGCAATTTCAGCAGGGCATTCTGCATCACAGAAGAAATAATGGAACTAGCTCTCAAGTTGCTGCCCTTTCCATATAGTTTCATAACATTTCCACATTGCAGATGTATCCATTTTTCCATATCCCTGATCTTGGGCCATTTGATTGATGGCTACAATACTCTTGCCAAGAATAGGCGTGGCTCCTTCGCTTTGAGCGAACTGTGTGGCGAGAATGACGTCCTTACAGAGAAGGTCGACCGAAAACGCGGGATTGGAGTAATCGTCCTCAGCTATACACTGGCCGAGTTCCTTGAATAGGTTGCTGACCGTTCCAGCCTGGCTCGCGGTAATGGCATTGTACAGTAGCCTAGGAGCGATGCCCACTTTTTCAGAAATCGCCATCATTTCCGCGGTCATAGCATTGATTGCTCCAAACATGAGCTGGTTGAGCAATTTTATCTTATTGCCACTGCCGGATTCACCAATCGGCATGATTTTAGATGCGAGCAAGTTGAGGACAGGCCGACATTTATCGATATGAACTGCTTCACCGCCTACTGGCAGCGCCCATTTGCCGATACTCCCAGGTCGTCCGAGAACCGGCGCGTCTAGGTAACCCACCTGCTGCTTTTCTGCTTGAGCCGCCAACTTACGCGTGCTTTCTGGATCGGTGGTACTAAGATCCACAATTACTGAATTTTTCTTGATGGAGGAAAGCAATCCGTTGGGTCCCGCAACCACCTCTTCGATCACACTGGGACCGGGAAGAAAGAGAATAACGATCTCGCATTCCTGCGCGACCCCGGCCGGATTATCCGCAAGCGTTGCACCCAGCTTCTCCACTTTCGCGGCCGAAGACTGAAAAGGCTCGTAAGCAATCAGATTGAAACCTGCTTCGATTAATTTTTCCGCAGAGACCAACCCCATTGTCCCGGCACCTATCAATCCGACCGTTTTCACCGTTTTCTCCAAGCCTGATTTGTGTTGAGTTTGCCGTTCATCGACATGCGAATGAGATAAGCAGAGAAGCTCGCTTCAGGTCAAGGCATTAATATCCATAAATGGATATTTTTCGATTAACGGGTCAACAGTCTTCAATGCTTGCTGTCCTCTTCCAAACACTATCGATTAAGTGGATCTGCCCCGAATACCCGCTATGAAATCTCTTCGCCAAGTCTATCCTTTCCTTTTATTAATTTCATCGGTTCTAGTGAATGCCGCGTCCCCGAATATAGTCATCATCCTGGCCGACGACTTCGGCGTGGGCGACATCCAGGCCCACTACCCGGACAATAAGATCGCCACACCTTATCTCGACAAGCTCAGCGCAGAGTCAAAACGATTTACCAACGCTCACAGCAACACCGCCTGCTGCACGCCTTCGCGCTACGGTTTGCTGACCGGACGCTATTCCTGGCGGACACGTCTCCAAGAATGGGTGCTCGCTGCCTACGAGCCGCCATTGATCGCCGCGGACCGACTCACACTACCCGGATTTCTACAGAAAAACGGATACGAAACCGCAATCATAGGCAAATGGCATCTCGGCTGGAACTGGGCGGGCGATCAACCTAGCATCATGATAGAAGAGCGAAACGCGCTTAAGAAATTCGAGTGGGACTACACCAAACCCATCCAAGACGGCCCGATCACGCGCGGGTTCGACTACTACTTCGGCACGCACGTCCCCAATTTCCCGCCGTTCACCTTCATCGAAAACGACCGCGTCGTCGAACAGCCCACCGAACGTTATGCGCACGACCCCAACGAAGGTGTTGTCATGCCAATAGGGTTCGTCGGATCGCCCATCGCCCCTGACTGGAAATTCGACCAAATCCTCCCCGAAATTACGCGCCGCGCCGTCAACTACATCCAGGACCACGCGGAAGATGCCGAACCCTTCTTTCTTTACTTCTCGATGACCTCCCCTCACGAGCCCGTGGTCCCGTCAAAAAAATTCGCCGGCAAGAGCGGCATCGCCCCTATCGCCGATTTCGTTATGGAAACCGACTGGTCCGCCGGACAAGTCGTCAAAGCCATCGACAAGGCCGGGATCGCCGATAAGACGATCATCATTTTCACCGCCGACAACGGACACTCCCACTACACTGGTTGGGAGGATCTCATCAACGCCGGCCATCGGCCCAGCGGAGAATACCGCGGCCACAAAAGCGACGTCTGGGAAGGAGGACATCGGGTTCCTCTAATGGTCCGTTGGCCTGGTCGCGTCACCGCAGGAGCCTCTAGCAATCAAATCCTCAGCCTGAACGACATTTTCGCGACTTGCGCCGATCTTCTCGGCAAGTCGCTTCCAGCGGACAGCGCCGAAGACAGCCTTAGCTTTCTTTCGCTTATTCTCGGCAAGAACGAGACTCCCCTGAGGGCTCACGTCGTCAACCATTCCACCGGTGGCGAATTCGCCTACCAGGAAGGCCCTTGGAAAATCGTTTTCCGAAACGCCGAGACGACCCTCGACAAAGCGCGCGGCAAGCCCACCACGGTCGAACTCTACAATCTCGAAAACGACATCGCCGAAACCACCGACATCGCGACGGAGCATCCTGAAGTCGTCCAACAACTAACAGCGAAACTCAAATCGGTCGTCGCCCGAGGAACAAGCCGCCCCGGCCCCGCCCGATCCAACGACACTCAAGTCAATGTAGAAATCACCCAAACTGAACGCTGGGGACCCGCTCTGTAGGAATCTGATTTATGTTGAGTTTGCGGTTCATCGACAGGAGAGGGAGATAAGCGGAGATGCTCATTTCAGGCCAGCGCATTAATATCCATAAATGGATATTTTACTCTTGACAGGTCAACTGTCCACCCGGACTGTTCCCAGCTGATCGGTTATCGTGCTCTGGTCTTACCCATTCACTTTTTGCGCACCTCATCGATGCAAAGCGTACACTTAGACTACGGAGACTCTCAAATGGAAGTCTCGCTTCCCGATTCGGCCACCATATTTCGCTACGGCAAAGAGGGCAACGCACTCCCTTCGATCGATTCTCTCAAGGCGACCCGCAAGGCTTTGGAAAACCCTCTTGGATTTCCGCCTCTCCGCGAATTGGGCGAAAAAGGGAAAAAGGTAGTCATCGGTTTTCCGGATCGAGTCAAAGGCGGCAGCCACGCTACTGCCCATCGCCGCGTTGCGATCCCAAT
>Ga0302122_10002639_pt1 | contig 11106 bp, 4 predicted proteins | sample CB21_SCM_MG_FD_203115 | JGI IMG/M metagenome (GOLD analysis project Ga0302122, IMG submission 203115) | Marine microbial communities from Western Arctic Ocean, Canada - CB21_SCM | ecosystem: Environmental > Aquatic > Marine > Oceanic | place: Canada: Western Arctic Ocean | collected 2017-09-28
TCCGCAAGAAGCACGCCGTCGGGCCCTCGCCTGATAACAGCGCCGCCTGCGGCGCGGGCAACACCACGGAGGACGTGCCGGCCATGTGGAGCGCGGAGCCGAGCTCGTTTGTTTTTGCGACGTCGCCGGTCGAGCGCAATAAAAAGAGGCAGTCGCAGGCTGGGACCACCTCCTTGATGGACGCCAGGTGGTTAGAGGGAAATGTGTGGTCGCCGAGTTTTAAGCCAACACCGTCGAGGCGCGCCGTCGACCAGTAGACGCAGTTCGCGTCCAGTAAGTCCGCCCCCGCCTCGGAGACGTCGTCGCAGGCCATGAGCATGGCCGGCACGGCCTTCGCCGGCACGGGCACACAGGCCAGGCGCCAGCACTTCCTCACGATACAAGGTTCCAATGTTTCTTCGGGTTCGTTCGATGCGTGCGCGACCGTCGCTAAGAGCGTACCGCCCGGTTTCGCGCGGCGCTCCACCGCGGCGAGTTCCGCGACGGAGGACCCGTAGCGCACGACGGCTGAATCGAGGAGAGCCGCGCCGTTCGCTAATGGCAGGGCGTGGAAGGGGATCTTCGGGAGTCCTGGTCCGACGCAGAACGCGACATCCGTGGCCTTCGGGAAGGCGTCCCGCAGTTCATCTAATGCAAACGTGGCCGCCAGCTTCGCGGCCGCCTTCCGCGCGGTCAGCCCGCGGCCTCTTAACGTCACTTCCACGGCCGCCTCCGTCGCGCGCGCGTCCCAGGGGCTTACGAAGAGGCGCGCGGTTCTCAGCTTATCGCCAAAGGCCACGCCCACCAATTGTTCGTTTGACACGAAGAACGACACGAGGACATCATTAGCCTCAGTCAAAATAGCTTCTAGATCCGCCCGGCTGTCGCGGGGGCCGCAGCTCAGCTGCACCGCCAGGTGGGGCGCGTGCGCCAACCGCTCCAGACCGCGCGAGCACTGGTCCATGTCGGCGTCGGCCTCTACGAGCGATGCCGTCCTCTGAAGGAGTAGGGGCCCCGTCGCGAGCTCCACCAGGCCAATGGATGCGACGAGTTCCAGGCGCGGCGGCGCCGGGTTCGCGCACACGGGCTTCGACGCGACGAGGGCCGGTTGGGCCGCTTGCGTTGTCGGGCGGATGTCGATATCCAGATCGCGCAGGGCATTTCTCGTAGGTTCGTCAAAGGCGCCTTTGGTTAAAAGTGATTCGACGCAGGACCCCAAACTCACGGCCCGTTCCGCGGCCCGCTGCCCTTCCGCTAAGCGTAATAAAAGCAAGGCGTCGGCGTTGCCCCGGCATTTGAGCCACGAGCCCTCGTCATACTTCCACTTGCACTTGGCGTACTCCGCCTTTATGGCACTTAGCGTGTTGTCCACGCCCGCATTGAACGCTTGGGTGCACAGCTCCAGGGCTCTTTGAGCTCTAGCCTCGGCCCCGGCGTAGTTCAGCGAGTGGTGCGCGCGGGACGCTAACGCAGCCACCCGCTGCGCCGCCTCGCAGGCGCGCTCGTACGCCTCGGCGGCCCCGCGCCGGTCGCCCGCAAGGCTTCGCATAGCGCCCAGCTCTAAATTGGTACACGCGGCGGCGTCCGGCCGCTTCTTCAACTCGCTCCGACACGACGCGTCCACGCCGGCGCAGGCCCGCTCCCAGCAGTCCACGGCGAACTTGCGGTCGCCCAGCTTTGCGGAAACGTGACCTAGGGCCCGTTCGGTCTCCCGATACAGAGTCGCGTGGCGCCCCTTCACCGCGCTATCAATGGCTTCGAGGCGCCGCACGGCCTCCCGGTCGCCCCGTTTCAACGCCCGCTCGGCGTCCTGCTTCCGCAGCTTTCCTTTCGGCTTTTCCGATTTCCTCTCAAAGGCCAGCGCACCCCGGGCGCGCTCCAAAGCGTTGCGGGCGGCGGTCCAGTTCACGTGGTCCGCCGAGGGCTCCCGGAGGAACCCCGCCGCCTCGAGGTAGTCCGCCTCCAGCGACGGTACGAGCTCCCTCGACCGCGCGGCCCGTTCTCGCGCCTCGCGACACAAGAAGCTCACCTTGCGGTCCTCCGCTTCGGTGTTGAGGAGATGAAACGCGACCCTCGCTGCATACAAGGCCGTGGACGCCGTAAAGGCCGCCACTTGTTTTTTCGGACCCGTCCGGCAGGACGAGTCACAGGCGGCGCCCAGCGCCTCCAGCGCGCGTCTTAAATCGACCGCATCTATATCAGGGTCCCGCGCGGCCACGGCCTTGGCCTCCAAGGACGCACCCAAGCGCGCCAGCGCGTCGCCGTCCGCCGTCGCGAAGTCGCGGCACGCCTCGTCCAGCGCCTCGACGGCGTGCTCTAATGCCGTGAAAGAGGACGGCGGCAGCCTCGCTTCGCCCGCGTCGCAATCCGCCTGCTCCAGGCGGCACCGGCGCAAATAAGCGGTGCCCTTGAGCTCCAGGGCACTCAGGCGGGCCACCTTGGCCAACTCGTCGTCCTCCACGTACTGCGCGTTCTCCACGGCCAGCTCCGCTAATTCACATTCCTTCTGGGCGAGTTGCCGCCTTTGCGCCGGCGGCAGGCCTTTCCGCTTCAACACTTCGGCCAATGTGCCGCACGTCTGACTCGCCCGGCGCTCGATGCGCGGCCGTTCCGCATCCAAGGGCCCGCGCCCCGCGGACGCGACCCCCTCCAGGCACCGTTCATCATGGTACAGGGCGGACTTCAACACGACCACGGACTGCTCCTCGAGCCGCAGGAACGAAGCGGCGAGCAACTCGTGGACGGCGAACCAGGCCCGACAGGATGATGAAACGGAGCGGTCCCGGCGCAGCTTCCTCGATAAGAACTTGATGGCGCCGTCGGGGTCCTCGCGCGGCACGGGGCAGTCCTGCACAGCGAGCGCCGCGCTCTGCGCTTCTTCGGTCGAAGAAGGCCTCGGTCTTTTGGGAGTGAGCCGGCGCTGGACCCGGGCCTCCTCGTCCGTCCCGAAGTCCCCGGCGAAGGCCAGCTCGTCGGCGGTCAGCGCGACGTCCTCGTCCGCCGCGCCGCCGCCCCACGACCAGAAGCCTTTCTTCTTCGTCTTCACCTCCTCCTCCTCCTCCTCCTCCTCCTCCGACGGCGCCTCTTGATTAGTATCGACCCGGGCCCCGTCAACCCAGACCTCCGCGGCCTCCGCCTGCTCTTGCTGCTGCTGTTTCTCAAGAATCTTGGCCTTCCGCGCTTTCTCTTGCTTCGCGGCCCGGGCCTTGGCGGCGCGGATGTTCCGCTTCTTCTCCTGGGCTTTGTACTCCTTGATGTTCTGCTCCATCGCCAGGAGTTCCGGGTCCTCCTCCTTGGTTTCTTCCTGTTGTTTGGCCTCGGCGAAGAAGTCGGCCACCTTCGCGGCGCCGGCCTCGCGCGTCGACACCGGTGGCGGCGGCTCCAGCCGTCTCAAGTTAGCCGGCTTCAAGGCGAGCGACTTGTCCCCGTCCAATTTCACTTTGATGCGCTCGTTTTGTGGGGCAGTGACGGTGCCCCGCTTCCCATTATGTTCCGCGGCGCCCTTCAATGAGTGCAGCTCGACGCGGTCGCCTATACAGTAGCCGCCGGCGACCTCCATACGTCTTGCGGCTCGTTACAGTTTTCTAATGTGGTGCTCGCAGCCGATACGCGTGGTTTGGCGCTACCCGAGAGCAATACTAGTGCGTGCGGCAGCGTCCGGCTGGCTGCCCACCCTAACCTTGAGCAGTAGCTGGCGTCGCCTGGCGCCTCGCTGCCCGAGAGTGTGCAAGCGCTAGATTCGCGACTCAACACATGCGTTCTCACGACGCGCGTTTGCAGCAACGCGTTCGCGCACCGCTAGGCACGTCAAAGGTCCAAACGGATTGCCGGCCAAGAAACCCGCACTATTATTGGTGAATATTAGCTGTCCGGCGACCCCATCGGCCACGTCTTCGCGAGCTCCTCTTCCAACGCGCGGACGGCCTCGGGCGCGCCCGTCTCGACGAGCACCTGGCGCGCCTCCTTGGCGATCTGCCGGCAGCACTCGATGTTCGCGTTCACGAGGTCGCCGTCCGCGTCGATGCCGCGGAGCTGCTCCACCGTCGAGGCCATCGCGGCGGCGAAGGCCTCGTGCGATATTTGCGGCGGACTGGGCGTCGCCAGGGGGATGCGCGTCGCGTCCGGCGCGATGAGCTCCGTCTGCGGCGCCAGGTACGTCCGCAGGATGTTGTCCCGGATCTGGCCGTCCGGCTGCCGACACAATTTGTGCACCAAAGCCCGGGCCGGGTCCGCCTTCTTCTCGAACTCCTCCTGGGCGCGCGTGTACAGGTGGTTCATGATGGCGTGCTTGTCCGTGTCCGGGTCCGCGGCGTCCACGTTCGCGTTCAGCACCATCAACAAAGCGGCGTCCGCCTGGCCCTGCTTGAACAAAGTGGTCAGGCGCCGGTCCATCTCCAAGAGTTCGCCCGCGTCGAGCACGTGTTCTAGTCGTTCTTTGGCTTTCAGCATCCTCCTGTCGGTCTCAGCGGCGAACGCATTAGTGACGCGCTCGGCTCTTTCAGGCTCCGCCTGCTGGATGGCGGCAAACGTTCCCGCGTCGACGGTCTCGAAGTTGTTCTCCACGAGTTCCGTGAGTTGTGCGCCGTCCGCCGCGAGCAGGTCCTCGGCCAGCGCCCGCAGCGCCACGGCCGGGCGCGGCCGGGCGAGAGGCACGAGCGGCCGGACCGGTGCGAGCAGTGCGCAGAGCAGCACCTTTCGTGCTGCAGCCTTCATTGTCATTCTTGAGGCACTGCAAGCCCTTGAAAATCGACTCCTGCACAAGAGGAGCTAGTTCTAGATGTAACCTTAGTACCTTGTCCTGCATGCTGCGAGAAACCCGTGCAGAGAAACCCGTGTCTTCCATTTTTTACTGTCATCAATGATAGCTACAACATACCCCCTGAATCAGCATAACTGCATGGTCCATTCATTCACGCGCGCGCCGCCAGCGCATTTTGCCGCAACTTTTTGTGCCGTTCAGATTATTCCCCATCGCATATTGACGCAGCACGACGCCAGCGGAGCCGCAGACGCCACTCAGACCACCGGGCCAAGACACTGACACGGCCTGGAGCAGCTGCGTAGACCCGGAGGCCCTAGATAAAACGGATACGGCCCAACGTCCCTGAAGACGCTACCATGGCCGCCCTCGTCAGCTCTCCGACCCCTAAGGACGAGACGGACCGCAGGATCGCCGCCCTCACCGAACACTTCGAGGCCGACCGCACGAGCAAGGCCGTCGACGCGGCGCTCCAGGCCGCGTGCGCCGCCGCCGACGAGACGCCCCGCCCGCGCGTCACGCTCCGGCTCAAGACGCCGGGCGGCGGCGTCGAGTGCTGGGTGCTGGAGACGCACGACGGCGCGGCGCACGCCTTCCGCTGCGGCCGCGAGGGCGCGGACGCGGACGTCGCCGCGTCGATGGAGATGTCCCTCGCGACCTTTCTGCGCCTCGCCGCGCGGCGCCTGAAGACGAGCCGGGCCGTGCTGGCGGGCCAGGCCCGGGCGTCGGGCCACAGACGTTCGTTGGAGCGCTGGGGCTCAGTCCTGAGCGACGCCAAGTCGCGCCTCGCGGACGCGCTGGACTTGAAGACCACGGACCCGCCCCAGCCGTCGGAGAAGCGGAGCTGGTTCTGGGGCCGGTCCAAGGACTGGAAGTGCGCCGTATCCGCCCTCAAGTCCCAGACGTCTGGCGGTCGGTGGCGCTTGAAGGCGGAGATCCGATCATCTACGTCGACGCGCGACGTGACCGTTGATTGCAAAGCGACGGATGCAGCGTGCGGCGAGGAGTTGCGGAGGGAGCTTATGCAACTGCAGCGGGCCGTGTCCTCGGCGCTCGGCGTGGACGAGGCGCCGCCCGAGTTGCCGGAGGCGTGCTCGTTCACGGGCGGGCGCGTTTGTCGAGTTTCTGTTCATCAAAAGGGAAGCGTGGTACTTGTGTCTATTCTAGCCTGCGCGCCGGGCGCGGTCCACGGCGCCATCACCACGACTTCTCTGGACCTGCGGGAGACGGACGACGTGCACGTCGCCGTAGATGATATCAACGCCGAAATCAGTGGAGCGTGGAAGCGGCTGACGCGCAAGGAGCGGTCCCGGTCCAAGTCGCCGATGCGGTCGCCGCTGCGACAGGTCAACGCCGGGGAGGCGGCCTGGGAGCCCCCGGCGAAGCGCGCTCCGTCCTCGATGCTGGAGACGGCCTGCCTGAACAAGCTCCACCGCGGCAAGCCGGCCTTCCTCGAGCGCCTCGTGCGCAAGGCCAACTTCTAAGTGTTCTCTACAAGTACTATTCATTAGTCTCGCGCCCCCATGCTGGGAAGCCTCACAGAGGTGGTCGCGGCGACCCCGCGCGCGAGATCGCGGCGCGCGATTGCCGATGCCTCGCGTCTCGTTCTCAACGAGCAGACTAACGGCGTTTTCCATGTCACCACCCCGCGTTTGCGCTTTCGTCGCCTGGGCGCGAGAAACGCTCACACCCATGCCCGCGCACAGATCAACGACGCGCTGCGGCGCCTCCGTGTCCGTGTCCTCGGCCGCTTTGCGCCGTTTTGCTGGTGGATCATCATCCTCGTCGTCGGTCGCGTCGTCGTGCGGCGCGGCCGCGGGCGACTCGTCGTCGCGCGGCGCGGCCGTGGGCGACGGCACCGTGTAGGTCTGGCGCGCGGGCGGCGCGATGAAGGGCGGTCGCGGCGGTCGTGGCGGCGGCGCGGCGTCGGGCGGCTGCGCGTCGTCGCCCCCCGCGGCGGCGCCCCGCACGACGAGCCATCTTCCCTCGCGCTGCTGCGGTGAGGTAAATGCCGGGCGCGGCGGCGCCGGCGCGGCGGCGTCGTCGTCGTCCGTCGGCAGCTTAAACGCCGGCGACGCCTTGGTCCGGGGCGCCTGCGACTCGTCCCACGAGTCCGAGGTCTCGGACCCCTTCGCCGGCCGCGACGCCTCGCTGAGCCGCGTCTCGTCCGCCGTCGCGTCCGGCGACGGCGGCCGCGGCGGGCCCCCGTCGTCCTGCGAATCCTCGCACGTCAGGTCCAGCGAGTTGCCGACCCACCCCGTCGCGCCGTCCTCGTCGTCGCGCCGCGGCGCCTCAGCCGTCGCGCCCCCCTCCTCGCCCTCGGACCGCCGCGGCGACGACTGCGGCGTCTGCGGCGCCTCGGCGGGCTCCGGCGACGAGGCCTGTTCCTCAGGCACGGCGTCGAGCGCCTCGCGCGGGGCGAGCCTGGCGTACTTCCGCTTGTCGTGTCGTTTGGGCTGCTCGTCGTACTGCGTGTCCGCGTGGTCGCCGGTCGACGCGCTACACGAATTCTTCCACTCGGGCGCCCGGCTCGTCGGCTTGAAGGGCCAGAGCGCGCGTTTTCCCTTGTCGGCGTCGAGGGCACGGGCCGTGACGGGCTCCATGTCGACGTCCGCCGGCGCCTCGTGCGTACACAGCGGGGGCACGTCCGCCGCGCCGAGGGGGTCGCGCGGCTTGTTCGGGAACTCCTCCTCCTCTTCAGAAGATGAGTCCTCGACGGGCGGCCCGCGGTCCGTCACGCGCACGAAGCCGGAGTCGAGGTCATATTTTAAATCCTTCTTCGCCCCGCCCATGCTCAGGTACTCACGCGCGGTCGTCGCGGTCGTGTAGCGCTCGTAGCGCGGCGCCCGGTGCTTACAGGTGCGCTGGATGGGCGCGTCCCGGGCGATTAACGAACTCACGTCCTCGGCGAGCGACGGCAGCGGCGCGCCCGGCCGCGCCTCGGCCGGCGCCGGATCCTTCTTGGCGCCAAAGGCGTGGCCGTAGGCGCAGTTGGCTTTGCGCGCGTGCACCTTCGCGTGGCACGCAGAGCACGTCTTCTGGGGCGGGGCCCGCTTGGCGGGCGACTCCGGTTTATACGTTTTGCCGCCGTCCACGAGCTCGACGAAGCGGCGCGCGCCGCCCTTGGCGCGCCGCCCGCGCCCCAGGTCGGGTTTCGACGTCTGGGCGCTCGCGCGCCGCTTGCGCCGGCCCGGCTTTGATGGGTGGTCGCCCTCGAAGGGCTCGATGGGTCTATCGCTCACGAGCATCTTTTGGACGTCCGCGCGGGGGTGGTCCGTGAAAGTCCCGTCCTCCCACGAGACGACGACGCGGCCCATGCTCTTGACCGTGCCGTGGCACCGGCCCTCCCGGCGGAAGTACTTCTCCACCCTGGAGCCGACGGCGACGCCGTCTTGACTTGAGGGCGCGCCGGGCAGCTGCGTCTGCGTCTCGTCGTCGTCCCGGGGCCGCGCCTGGCTCTCGTAGGGCACCGTCGGCGCGGCGTCGTCGACCTGCGTCTCGTCCAGCGCCCTCTGCGGCGGCGGCGGCGCCACGAGCTGCGTACCCTCGTCCTCGGACTCGGGTGCATCCGTGTTCAGGAGCAGCGCTCGGGCGCCCGCGGCCGCGCGGTGCAGGTCGCGCAGCACGAACGCGAGGTCTGCCCTCACCGCCAGTTCTACTTCTCCAGCGAATTGTGGCGCTAGGCCCTCGAGCGGCTCTATGGACCGCTCCAGATTGCGCAAGAACGCGGGTAACGAGTCTGTCATGTTTTCAGATCAAACGCGCCGGCGCGGCGTTGAGGCGATGTCGCTACGCGCTGTCACTGTGGTTATAACTGGCCAACTGCGAATGGCAGCTTTTTTCGCCTCGAGATGTCGGCGCGGCGTCCGGCTCGCTGGCTCTACGGCGTCGCAGACATTCAGCACGAATTACAACAAACGCGCGTGACCACAGAGTGAATAGGGTCTAAGTGCGGACAGCGCACCGGGCCGGCTTTTGTTTTTTTTGGTTTTTTGAGCTTGACGACCCGCACGAAAATAATACCCGCACGAACGCGCAAACTGGCGCAAAAACCGTCGTCGTGTGGCGTCACTGGATTACAAAGCAGCATCTCTCGAGAGGAGGTGTACGCTTGCCTGCCATCGTATCCTGTAGCAGCGTATCGCTCGCTCATCAACACGGTGCAGCATCAGTAGCAGTCATTGGACGCAAAGGAGTCTGCTGAGCACGCAGCAGCAGTCGCTAATGGCAGAGGCCAGAAGTCCCACCTCTCCAAATGGCAGAGGCCGCGCCGCATCAGCAGCCTCATTAGATGAGGTCGCCGACGCGCGGCAGACGTACGCGGCGCGCGGCGTTTGCAAGGCCGCGCTAGGCAAGTCCTTCCTCTTCGGCCGGCGCTGGACCATGGGCGCCTACGCCGTCGACGTCGAGCGGAGCCACGTCGTGCGCTTCGAACATGAATGGGATACGCCCGCGAACCGCTACGCGTTTGCCGGCGACTGTCTGATAACAAACGCGGGCGACACCTGGGACGCCGTGCTTGAGCTGTCGCGGGTCGCCGACTTGTTGTCGAAGGACGCTAAATTAACGACGCTGGCTCTGAAGTTCCCGACGTCGACGCGGCGCGACGCGTTCCGCCGGGCCATCGAGGACGCGCGCTCGCGCGCGCCCCCGGACGCCGCCGCCGAGGCCCTGCAGTTCGCGCGGGCGCAGGTGCGCGACGACCATTTCGCGCCGCCCGGTTCGCAAACGCAGAAGCGCCGGTTGCCCTCGCCCGCGCCCGCGAAGAAAGCGCCGGCGTCGCCGCGCTCGAAACTAAAGGAACTGCGCGCTACTTTAGACGACGACCTCGGGCCCACGGTGGCCGTCTTGGCCGCGGGGCTGGCGGACGACCCGGACGAGGCCTGGAAGGCCCAGGCGCGGGCAAGCGTCGCGCAACTCAACGGGCGATTAGACCGGCTGCAGTTCGTGGGCGTCGACGGCGTCGTGACTGCGGACATCGAGGACGAGGCGGAGCGCTCGGCGTGCCGCGACGCGCGCAAGGCGCTGAATCGGGACGTGGAGCGGGTACGGGGCCGCGTCCAGGGGCTCTTCGAGGAGCTCAAGGCTGCGCTGAGTTAACAATTTTATGTAGTCTAGTCAGGAGTCCACAACAAAGACTAGTCCAGACTCACAACGGGCTCGTCTCCGTCGTCGGAGAAGCCGTCACTTGGCACCGCCCGTTCCAGCGCGGCCGCCCAGCCCCCGAGGTCGCCTCTCAGGCACAGCTTGGCCCGGCGCCCGTCACGCGTCAGGTTTTCGATGGTCAGGCGGTCCCGATGCACCTTTACAGAAGTCGTCAGCCCCAGGCGGAAGACCGCGCGCAGCTCCCCGCAGGCCTCCGCGCGCGCCGCGTCCTCACACTTCAGGACCGCGAGCACGCTCCCGCGCAGCACGAAGTGGCGCCGCTGCCACTTCGACACCAACCGCTTCGTGGCGCTCGACGAGGGGAGCTTCTCGAGGGCGCCCGCGAAGTCCGGGGCCGTCGCGCCCCACGCGCCCGGGGCCAGGTGCAGGCACCGCTCGACGGCCGAGGCCGGGCCCGCGTCGAGCGCGTCTTTGACCTCGGCGAACACGGCGTCGCGCACCGAGGAAAAACCCATGTAGTCCGCGTTCTCGTCCGCGAATCGCCGGTCCAGGGCCCGCAGGCATAGCGCGAAGCACGCGCCGAAGGCTTCAGGCGTCCCGACGAGCGCGGCCCAGTGTGACGAGTCCGGCGACGTCGCCGGCGGCGGCGCCCCGTGCGCACCCCATAAACCCGCACATTCGCAGAGGAAGGCGCAGACCTCGATGCCCGCGCACGCGACCGGGTAAAACCCGGGCGCCTTCGGGTCGAAGGCGCCCGTGATCCGCCGGCTCGCCAGGATCGCGTGGGCGTAGCGCGGCGACCCTTCCAGAAAGGTCACCAGGGTCTTGAGGCCCAGCACGTTGCACGCTCGCAAATCCGTAACCGGGTCGTCGCCCTGGAACCCCAGCGCCTGCCACTTAGTCGAGCGGCGCGCGAAGGTGCCGTCCAGACCCGCGGTCCACAGCTTTTTGAGCAGGGCTCCGTGCCGCTCCTCGTCGAACGGCGTTTGTAGATCTGCTCTGATGGCGTCGAGCGCCGCGGCCTCGGCCTTGGTCGGCGGGCGTTTTTTCTGACCCATGAGCCTCCGGGTCGCAACGACCGCGACGCTGGCGCCGATGTAAATCCAGAACAGGCCCTCGCCGCTCCCGCCGATTTCGACCGCGGCGCAGGCGGCCAGGCCGCTCCACCACCAGGCCGGCGGGCCGAGCGCTGTGCTTGCCGGAGCAATGGTGCACTCGCCTGGCTGTGCGCAGGCTTCAGCTATGGTGCTCCAAGCCTGTGC
>Ga0302122_10002640_pt1 | contig 11105 bp, 6 predicted proteins | sample CB21_SCM_MG_FD_203115 | JGI IMG/M metagenome (GOLD analysis project Ga0302122, IMG submission 203115) | Marine microbial communities from Western Arctic Ocean, Canada - CB21_SCM | ecosystem: Environmental > Aquatic > Marine > Oceanic | place: Canada: Western Arctic Ocean | collected 2017-09-28
TTAGAGGTCCACGACCGCCGCGTGGCAAGATTGGAGCAGTGGCGCGACGGAGCCGACCGGGTCTTAGGTGCGGAAGCCACGTTGGAACGACTGAATGATGCGGACAACCAACTGAGGAAAGAAGACCAGTCCCAGAACCAAAGATTGGCTGGAATAGATGAGCAGCTGAGCGCTTTGAAGGCCCACGCACAATCTCTGCAGCCCCAGCGCGTGGCGCGCGTGGAACGGGACGCCCAAGATGCTTTGGCCCAGGCCCAGCAAGCCTCCCAAGATTCGGACCGGCGGTCCAAGGCGCAGCGCGAGCAGCTGGAGGTTATTACAAAGAAGTACGAAGCGTCCCTTACTTCCTCAAAGCGCCAGTTCGAGACGCTGGAGGATAAGTTCCGGGCGACGCAAGCGTATGAGCGACGGGTGGCCACGGTGGAGACGGAGCAGAACGATCTGCGGCAGATCATCCAGCGGCACCACGGCGAGCTCGCCGCGTCGCAAACTTTGGCGGTTGAAAAACTAGCCAAGGAGATGCGCGATTTAGAACGGGACCGGCGCGTGGAGTTGGACGGCGTTCGGAACGTGGCCAAGGGTGCTTTGCAACGAACGGACCGAGTCCTAGTCGAGATCGACACCGTCGCGCGGAGGGTGGACGCGCTCCATTCCGACGTGCGCCTGGAGCACGGCCGGGCGTCCTTCACCCGGGCGTCCTCGCACTTCGGGGACGACAAGCCGACGACGACGCCGGCGCCGCCGTCTTCTTCGTCGAAGAGGGGGAACAACATGCCCGGAAGCGTGCGCACGGTCCTCGCCAGAGGCGGCGGCGCGCCGTCGGCGTCGCCAACGGCTTCCTCGTCGGACAAGTCGGGCGACCCGCTCGGGCGCAGCCGCCGCGTCGTCGTGGCGCGGCCCAAGGAAGAGCCCTTTGAGTCGCCGGCCGCGGAGAAGAAGCCCAAGAAAAAGAAGAAGGCGCCCGCGCCCGAGGTGGAGGAGGGCTTCCGCGCCCCGGTGTTGGACAAGGCTCCCTCGCCCGCCAAGAAGCCCTACAAGTCGCCCTTCGAGACATCCGAGGCCTCGCCGGGCCGGGCGCCGAGCGAGTCCCCGCTGAACCGGGCGCCCTACAAGAGCCCCTTCGGGAACACGGAGGTGCCGGCGCCGGCGCCGTCGCCCCTCCTGCCGGGCCGGGCCTCCTACACGCTGCCGGAGGAGACGCTGCCCGAGCCCTTTAAGGCGGAGACGTTGCCCGCAGCGCGGAAGCCGTACCGGAGCCCCTTCTCGCCCGCGTCGGCCACGTCCTCACCCCAAAGGGCTTCAACGACGCCGGCGGCGCCCGTCGAGGGCCCCGCGCAGCACAGCCCCTCGAACTCGGACAACTCGTGGGACGAAAGTGATAGTGACGACGACATCGCGGAGGCGCCGCAGCCGACGCCGTCGGACGACGAGGGCTCGATCCACATCCCGACCCTGGGGGCGTCGCCGGCGCGGTCGCCCGTACGACGCGGGCGCCGCACGCTGGCCGACTCGCACGACTCCGCCTCCGTCGACGACATCCCCGAGATCGACACGCTCGACGCGCTGGCAGAGAGCGTGAGCTCGTCGCCCCAGTACTCCTCACGGCTCGGGCGCCAGACGTCCGTCGTCGAGGGCGCGGACGACGACTCCTTCGAGGAGAGCGACTGAGGTGTTTTCCTGCCCGCGTGCTGGTAAGAAGTTTTACTAGATCATTTTAAGCTGCTTCACGGAAACCGAGGATTGCTTGCGACGATCTCACGTCGTGCTCAATTTGCATCACGGTTGGATGCAAATTTCCGAATACGCGCCGCGCTGTCCTTTCTACTTCCTGGAGCGAATTCATGGCCTCACGAAGATCTCCGAGCGTGGCGGTGTCCAGGTCTTCGTAGAGCGCCCGCGCGTAAAACCACCGCAATTTTAGCGTGACCACACCATTCTCGCCGAAAACACGTCGTGCCACGGGTATATATTTGTGCAGTAGCGATTTGACCTCTCCAAACGATGTAAACCAGCAAGGGACATCGCGCAGTTGTGGGCTGCGGTGATAGTTGCTTCATGTTCCTCGCCGTAAAACTCCAAATATCCGGAGTATACGTCTCGCTGCATCTGTAGGGCCTCTCGTATCTGCCCGAGCCTTGCATACGTGCTCGCAAGATTGCTCTGCATGCCGATAATTGTGTTTTTTGATGCGCCAACGCGCCGCAAAATGGGGAGCTCGGCCTCTTGCACGGACAACGCGTCCGCGTGGTGACGTACTGCGAATAAACCGGCAGCAAGCAAGTTCATTGACATCTGCCGAGCCTGATCATCCTCTGGCCGGCCCACGTAAGTCTTCCAGCACGCCCAGCCGAGCGCACACGACACGGCGCCGTGAAATTCTTGCTTGCATAGGCCACATATTATCCACCGTGCCCATCTCGCTTTCATCTCATTGCCGTCAGTAGTGTATGGGATGTTTTCTTCACCCTCCGCGACCAAAATCTTCGCCTGCTCCGCCAGGCACGACACGTGCACGAAGCCCTCCGTCGTGTGGCACGCGCATCCGCGCACGAGGCCCTCCTTCGTGCGCCGATGGACGACCTCCGTGCAAATATAGCACGTCTGCCCCTTCGTGTCCTCCACGCACGCCTCCGCCGCGACCGCGACGGCCTCTTTGCACTTCTTGTCGGCATGATACTGCTCGGCACCGCCGCCTTTTCTAATCTTCTTGCAGCACTTATCGTGGCCGCCTTCTTCCCAGTGTTTTTTCTGGCACGCAGCGCCACAATAGCGTGTTTTGCAGCGGCTGCATTGCTTGGCGGCCACCTCTGGCAGAGGGGCAGCGCATGCGGGGCATGTCGTGAGGATCATCTTTATGAGGGCAGCACTTTGACCAGAGTTGGCAAAAGGAGGCCCCAGTAATTTTGGCGCGACAGCCACCCCACAGGACGCCCTGAGCCCTCTCGGGCTTGAGCAATTGATACAGGGAGGGTTATTGAGTGCAGATTCCTTAAGGATTTACGTGCCGGGTTTTTCCACAAGCGCAGCCGTGGCACCTTTCCTTTGACGCGTAGCGCCCGCAATAGAGATCGCGACGCATCTATATAAGCTTAAAGGGACCACTACGTGCTCCTGAACGCGTCGACGCGCTGCGAGTGGCCTCGTCACGGCTACCAGCCCATAATCACCTTTGGCAGCTGGTGGCACCAGTCGACGCGGCCGCGACCATGTTCGGCCGCCGCGCGCCGCCCGTCATAACCCACGCGCCCGGCTCCTACGCCGCGGTGCACGAGAAGTTCGCCCAGTACCACCAGGTCTCCGGGAACCAAAACGCGCACGTGTTTACGCTCCTCGTCGGGCTGCTCGGCGCCGCCGGGTTGCTCATTAGGGGCTGCGTCGCCCTCTCCAAGGACAAGCCCCGGGCGAGCTTTGCGCGGGCCGCCGCGGCAGGCGTCTGGCTCGGCTACGCGCTCGCCCTCCTCCTGACGGACGTGCCAACGCTGTTAGCGGCGAAGTGCGCCTGCGTGCTCTTCTTCTTCGCGGTCCTGGCGTCGCGCCTGGATCTGGGCTGGGTCATGGCCTTGGTCTTTGTGGTCCTGGGCTACGGCCTGCAAGATCTAGCCCACGTGATTTACGGCGAAGAGACGCTCCAAGCGAACAGCTGGAGCGCCGACGACGTCCAGGCGAACGAGATCCTGCCCATGTTCTTCGAACACGTCGTCTATTTGCTGCCCTTGACGCTGGACGGGGCCTCATCCACGATCCAAGCCCTCTGCGCCTTGCTCCCTCTTTTATTGATCGCGTGGGGTAACCTGGCCATCGACTCGGACTCGGTCGGCTTGCCGTTCTTGCCCAGTAAGAGCCGGTTGCTACAGGGCAAGTTCACGGCCCCGAGGGACGTGGACGACCTGAGAAAGTGTCGCGAGTGGTGCGTCCAAAGGGGGCCCAACGACGAGACGACGAGCCACTGGTGGATGAACGATCTGGATGCCCCTACTTTGAAGGCCTTTGAGCGCCTGGCGACGGGGCAATGTGTGGACGACTTGTTTCGGACGAAGTTCCACAAGAGCGGTTACGCGTTGGAACCGATCCGGGGCATGAACGAGCTCTACGTCTCCGCCCCGTGCCGGCGCAACGAGACGTCCAAAAATAGTGATGACGTCTTCTTCACGGAGCACGTGGACGGGCCCTACTGCTTCTTTCCGTTCGCGTCCGTGTTTCGGTGTATCGTGGCGCTCGATGCCAACGTCGCGGGCTACGAGACGCACTTCCCGAACGCCTTTGCGGACTGCAAGGCCGTCACGGGGGATGTCCTGGGTTTTGACTTCCACCGGGAGAGCCACTTCATCACGACGCGGCCAGGCGGCGCTTGGGCGCCCGAGAACACGGAAGCGCTTAAGAAGGACCCGACGCAAAAGTGGCGCATGATCCTCAAATTGCACTACGCCGTGGCACCCCGAGGCCTGTGGTGGTGCTGCGGCCGGCCGTTACACTGGCTCTCGACCAAATACAACGAGGCCTTCCGGGCGCTGTTCTTGGCCACCATCGCGCCCCAATCGGCGTTTGAGAAGTTGGTGGCCGACCTGGGGGTGAACGGCACGACCGTGGCCTACAACGCCGTGGAGAAATATCTCGGTTTCGGGAACGTGTGCTTCTATGTTGCATTAGCGTTGGTCGCAAGGCAGACGTCATATGACGTCTTCTTGTACGGGACGCAGTACCTCCATTATTTACGGTACATCGGCACGTACTACGTGCGCAAGAACGTGGCCTTCGGGGCGTTCAAGCGCGACGTCCTCTTGTTCAAGTCCATCGCGCTGGCGCAGCTGTTTGCGCTCTACGCTTCTCCATTGTGGAAAGATACAAACTGCGCCCCCGTCCCGTGCTTCCGGCCCGACTCTTTAGTACTCATTGTGGCGGGCTACTTCGTGAGCGTGTGCGCGACCGCGGCGCTGGGCGTCGACGGGACCTACTTCGGCATCGAGCTGGGCGTGGTCCAGGCGGACTACCAGTTCGTCAAGAAGTTCCCGTACAACGTCCTGCCGCACCCGATGATCCTGGGCCAGGTCGTGGCTTTGTTAGGGCTACATGTGGTGCCGCAGGTCGGGACCGCGCGGCCCTACCTCGTTCCGGTCCACGTGGCGCTCTACTTGATCCACATGACGCAGGAGATTTATGACGTGCACGACGGCGTGCCGTGGTTCAAGCGGCAACAAGTCTCCAAGAAGGCGGAGTAGGCGCCGGTTCGCGGGGGACTTGAATAAATTCACACTAATCTAATTAAACGTCCCCTGCTTGAGCGCTATCCGCCGCGAGGCCCAGGCCGCGCCCGCGGAACGCCGCCGGGCCCGCGCGCCCTTGGGGTCGATACCCGCGCGCGCCGCGACCGTGTAGAGCTCGTGGAACGTGACGGCCGAGTACGTCGTCTCCAAGACGCTTTGGATCGTCCGCTCCGCCCTCACTAATTCCATGCCGTAGTGGATCAGTTCGCAGGCGTCTTCGCCGACGATGTGGACGCCCAGGATCCGGCCCGACCCCTTCTCGAAGACCAATTTCAACAACCCCTCCGGCGCGAAGACGACGCCCCGTAAACACTGCTTGAACAATGCCAGGCCCTCGTCCGCTTCATAACCAAACTCCTCAGCTTGTTTTTTTGAGAGCCCAAAATAAGCGACCTCCGGCGTGCTCCACAAGCCGACCGGGAACTGGAAGGGGTTCGACGCCAGGGAAGCCGGGTCGTACTTGGCGCCCGTCGCGCCCAATCCTTCGTCCAAGGAGCAGTAGTCGCCGACCGTGTTGAACATGGCCGTTACTGCGGCCACCGCTTGGGCCGCACCGGTAGACGCCAGGAACGGTCTACCGACGACGTCGCCGGCCGCGTAGATGCTATGCGTGCCGCCCTTGCACTTCATGGCGCCGTCGACAGTAATGTCGCCGTACTCATCCAGCTCAATCCCGGCCCGCTGCAATCCTAAATCGTCCGTGTTCGGCACGCGGCCCACGGCGGCCATGAAGGCGTCCACTCGTAATTCCTGGGGGCCGCTCTTCACGGGGCCGCCGCCGGGCGCCGCTAGTTTTACTATGACGGGCCGCGGCCGCTCCGGCACCTCGAACTCCACGGCCTCGGCACCTTTCACCGTCCTTATGTTCTTCAATTTCAAGTCCGCTAACACGGCGGCTGATAAATCCTTGTCCAAACCGATCTTCGACAGCGCGCGCGCCGGGTTCAAGTCCCGCACGATCAGGGTGACGTCCGCCCCTAACCTCGCGAAAATCTGCGCGAACTCGATGGCCACGATGCCCGAGCCCGTGATGGCGATGGACTTCGGGAGGTATTTTAAGGTGTTGATCGAGTCCGACTCGAAGACCCGTTTCCCATCGAAGGGGATGCCCGGTATGAGGAACGGCCGCGACCCGGTGCACAGCAGAATGTTGTCCGGCTCGAGCTTCCGCTCGCCGTCCACACAAATGGTCTGGCCGCCGTCCGTTAAAACAGCTTTGCCTCGGACGTACTCGACGCCGGCCGACTCCACGTCCATGAAGGCCGCGCGCGCGTTCGCTCGAGCTAACGACGCGCAGCTAAACATGATGTGGTCCCAGATGCTCGTGTCGTCGAGGCCCATTTGTCTTAAAGTCTGAACGGAGACCTTCTTCGACGTGTCTCTCAATGCTTTGGAGAACAAGCCCGAAGGGGCGCCGAAGCTCAAGTCCTCGCCGTCGCCCGCCATCAGGGCCGCTGAGAACTCGGGGCTGTCGATGAGTGCCACTGATTTGCCCAGCTCCACGGCACGCAGCGCTGCGCTTGTGCCCACCGGGCCCGCGCCGACAATGGCGAGGTCCAACGCTGCGGCCGGGCGCAGCGCTGCGAGCAGCAATGCGAGTGCTTGCATCGCAGAGCTTTGACAGCGGTCAAGGCCGACGCTGTGCGGTGTACCAACGCCCGTCAGGAGCCACTTGCGCCCCGTGTGTATTACTGTGCTTGCGTGGCTTGCGTGCAGAGCACTTCAACAGCAGGCTGTGTGTGACAGAATCCGGAAACCCGTGCAGGAAACCCGAACCCGACCGCAGCTTTGCCGTTTCAGACGGCGTTTCTCACCGCCTGTGCGTACATGTATTGCCAGGGTGGCATCGCTGCAGTGGAGGGGCAGCCCCATATCCAACGATGCCCCACAACCTGATCAAACTAGCGGTGGTAGCACGGGAAGCCATCAGCACACCACAGATTCTCCACGTCGACGCCTCGAACGCCTCCGACGATGAGGGTGGACAACCGGAGGACGAGGTGGAAGAGCGTTGGATGAGGCGTCTGGCCACGATCCTCGACGCTCCCGGCGAGAACGCGAGCGACGCCGCGCGCCTGGCAAACGACCTGTGGGTGGGCGGGCGCAGCGCGGCAATGGACGTGTTGGACGCAAATGCTCGCGGCATCACGGACCTTGTGAACGTCGCTGAGCCCTGGTGCGCACTTGGGCCCCAGTCAGAGGGCATAAACTACGTCGGTGTGGAAGTGCACGACCAAGCGGCCCTGCTGTCCGAGGTCTACTACGGGAAACTCAGACGCCACGTCCATGCCGCGCGGCAGGCGCGGCCGGGAGCAGTCTTTCTGATTCACGGCGACGCCGGAGTGAATCGTTCGGCAGCCATTGCCGCCGCGCTACTGATCGACGACGGCCTCAACCTGATCGAGGTCATGAGGTTGTTGAAGGAACGGCGACCGCATTGTCTGACCAATAAGGGCTTCCGCCTCCAGCTCGTGCGCAAAGCGCGGCGGATGAACCGCCTCGCGGGGCCCGACGACGAGGACTACGACCCACAAGCGGAGCCACCGAGCTTTTGGCACAACGCGCCTCGACAACGGGAGGGGCTCTTCAGTTAACAATTACATTATAACCCATCTATCAGCGACTTTCCGAGGCTCTCGCTCTCGGCGCCCGGCAGGAACGCCTCCACCAGGTCGCAGAGCACCTTGAGGCGCTTGAAGGACCGCCGGTACTCGCCACAATTCACATCGACCTCTTTCTGCCGCTGGCGGTATTGATAAGGGGTCTCCTCGACCAGTCGGTGGGACCACGCCCAGCGCATGTAGTCTAGCAAACCGAGCATGAAGAGGCGGTGCGCGTCGGGGAAGGGCCACGGCCTCGCTTTCCGTAGGTCCGGGCCGACCTCGTTCACCAGGGCGTGGTGGTAGAGCCACAGCATATGGGCGTAGTCATGTGCGGTCGCGTCGGAGGCGGTGGTCGCTAGGTAATACACGACGTCGTGGACGCCGCAGCCCCAGCCGCACCACTGCCAGTCGATGACGTACGCGTCGTGCGTCTTCATGAAGATGTTGCCCCCCTTGAAGTCGCCGTGGATTAAAGTGCGCGGCGCGTCGCTGAGCCAGCAGTCGATGTCCACGGCGACGGCTTCTAAACGGGTTCCGACATCCTTGGCGGGAGGAGCGAACGCGGGGTCGTCCCCGAACGCCAGGCGCCAGGTCGCATAGTTTTTAGTTAAAATTTTTTCTTCGCCCTTGGGGCGCACGCTCAGGGGCGTGTGCCCGCCCTGCGCCCACAGCCCGAGGCCATCAAAGCCGGCGTGCGCCAGGCGATAACCGACCGCGTGGAGCCGCGCGAGCCACTTCAAACATTGCACGTCCTGCGTCTCCGTCAGGCGCGCCTCCTGCACGAAGCGCGGCGCGGCCAGGTACGATAGCGCAAACAGGTACCGCCCACGACCGTCGCTCTCGACCGCTAATACAGAAGGCGTGTGCGCCGACTGGTCCAGGAGGAGCGGCACGAGGTCCCGGAGGCAGCGGTACTCGTTTTCGTAGGACTGCCGCGTTCGCTCCCTCAGCTTCGCGGGCAGCTTAGTAGCGTGCGCGTCGACATATTTCAATACGACGAGGCGCGGCCGCGCGAGTGGTCGCGCGAAGAGGGGCGCGGGCACGGCGTCGACGGGCGGCCGGGGCGGCTGCTCTAACGCCCGCGTCCTGATAATTATGCCAGAACCGCCGCCCTGCTGCAGGGGGATGTCCATAGTCGTCCCGATCAGCGGGTCGGCCTCCGGACTCGCCGGCGCCGCGGCCGGCGCGGCCTCGGGCGCGGGCGGCGCAAAGCCGAGCTGCCGCGCCGAAGCCGCCATATCGTGCATGTGCCGCATGACGGCCCTGCGGCCCAAATCCCGCACCGCGACGTGATTGACGCGCACGAGCCGCGCGTTTATTACCCCGCCCGCTTTAATCGCCCGCGCCTCGGACCCTTTATCGACGTACCCGACGACGGTCAACGCGTTCTTGCGCCACTCGAAGTGAATGCCCGCCGGCTCGCCCGCCTTCAGGTGGAGGTCCTCGCCGTCGCCGTAGAGCTCCCCGATCCACGCATCCGCCGGGTCGCATGTTGACGCCGGCCGCGTGCTTATGTCGGCGTGCAGGGCCGCCGCCTTTTCAAAGGCCGGCGGGCCGATGCGGAAGGGGTACACTTTTTCTGGAGGTGGCTTCGGCGGCGGTTTGCGCGCCGGTTTTGTTAAAACGGGGCGCGGGGCGGCGACGGCCTGGATCGCCGCGACGATGTCCTCGTCCTTGACGACTGAAGGCGCTAAAAAGCGCTCTTTTTTCAAATATTCCCGCGACACCTTCTCCAGGCGATCCCGCTCGGCCTGCCGTACGACGCCGACGGGGTCGAACTCCGTCGCGAACTCGGGGTGCAGCTTTCTTACTAAATCCGGCGGTCTACATTTTCGCAGCATCTCCAAGACGTGGTTGTCCTCGTCCGGCGCCGGGTAGGTCTGGCCCAGTTCCACCGCGTCCGCTTTTTCTTGCGCGTCGGCCTCGCGCTTGATTTTCATGATTGCCGAACGCGGCAGCTCGAGCAGCGCGGGCTCGGCCAAAACTTCTCGGGGCAGCCACTCGTCGTCTTTTAGAGGTCTTTCGTCCTCTTCACAATCCTCCGCGTCGCCGCCGCCGCGCCACAATAAGCCAACACCGCGTATCTCGGCGCCCGAGTACTCCATGGTCTTCCGAATGCCCGTGGGCACCGCCCTCAGGACATCGTTCCCCAGAAGCGCCCGCACGACGTCGAAGGACACGAGGTCCCGGCCGCCCTTCAGTAGGTCGAGGGCTCGGCACCGCGGCGGTGTCTGTACCTTGACGGGGGCGCCGCGGGGCCAGGCCGGGAGCGGCGGCGGTGGGACATAGTCCCGGCCCTCCTCCAGATCACTCTCTTCGCCCTCGGTGGCGGTGCTGGCATCGTCGTGCGCGAGGGCTGCCATTCTGGCAACTCCTGTCCGCCGAGGCTGCCCCTCGTGGCTCGCAAAGCCTGTGTGGCAGCGTGCCGGAGCGAGCAAAACCCGTTTGACAAGAGTCGTGACCCGCACGACGCCGACGCGCCGCGCTTCCAAGGTGGTCGATATCCATCCTCTGGGTGTCTGGCAACATAGCTATTAGCAATGGAATCGTTCCAAAATTCCCGCGGCTGCCTATCGAGCGGAGCTGCCCGCGATCACCCGAAGATTTACTTGCTGGGACGCCCCGCGGCCACCGTAATTAGAAGGTATGGGTAGAATGTCTAACAATACGTGCCCGTCAGAATTGAACATTATTTTGAAATTCCCGCGGCTGCCCGAAGGCCCAAAAATGGACTTTGGTACCTTCCTGGGTAGGTAGAGTAAAATAAGTGAGCTCCCAAATTAAGTTAGCACCATAATCGGTCAGCGAGACCAAAAGTTCACGTGTATCGGCCAAGGCACATATGCTCGCGGCTCCCGGAAATATGGAGACATTCGCGGATGAGTCTTGCGGCTTGCCAAAGTACACCAGCGATTGACGCCGCCATCCCCCGTCCAGTTAGTACATTATAAGTACTCCGGCTCAGTTTTCATGCATATCCGACGGAACTGGAGCCGATAGCTCGCGCTCGGAGGGCGGGAGAAGAATTCTACTAGACACTTCCCTTCGTTAGGTGTGTTTACTTCCCTTCCACAGTGGTAGAGTCCATCCAGCCCACCAGAACGATTACTGAGGAGCGTGATGTGTTCCATAAGCTCCGCGCGATTCGGCAACTTCGTGGCCCCACGTTTACATAAATACGGACACAAGACCCAGACCTGCGAGTATCAGCGATCACATTACCCAGAGGGACCATAGCGCC
>Ga0302122_10002643_pt1 | contig 11092 bp, 8 predicted proteins | sample CB21_SCM_MG_FD_203115 | JGI IMG/M metagenome (GOLD analysis project Ga0302122, IMG submission 203115) | Marine microbial communities from Western Arctic Ocean, Canada - CB21_SCM | ecosystem: Environmental > Aquatic > Marine > Oceanic | place: Canada: Western Arctic Ocean | collected 2017-09-28
CATTAAAATAATATTTTTTGTTTAGATTTATAAATATAATAGTTTTTAATTATATTTATTAACATATCGCCTTAGCCACGAAAAACATACCAACTAATCCCAGAACAAATCCAAAATGGTAATTAAATTGCATAGTTTTATAAATTTTTAACCATGCATTTCGTTGTTTTTCTGTTTCTAGGTATTTTACCATATAATCAGTTTTGGGATATAATATATAATAAAAATAATTTGTAGTAAATGAAATCGCCAAAACCTGACATATATTCGAGGTTCTATTTTGTTTTGTGTTTGAATTATTTACATATAAACTAGCAACTGATAATACAAATCCTAATGCAAATCCCTGAAAATAAATCTTTCTTCTTTCTTGAACGATAAATTTATATCGTTTTTGATTATCAATACTAAGATCATCTAAATAAGAACCATGTAATTCTTTTTTATCAGTTAAAAAAGAAACAAAAATACTAGCACAAATAAAGGATCCTGCTATTATACAATATGTTTGACAAACCATATATATATATATATATATTTATTAATTATTTTTATTGATTGTTTCTAATCACTGTTAGACGTCTCCTCTTCTTCACTTTCATAATTATCATATATAATCTTATAACCCCACCATCCTATTTTACGATATTTTCCCAATGTTTTATTTAGATATTCATATAATTCTTTGGCTGCAGGTGCTCGCGTACCATAATTTTGAGGATACCATTCGTTAAACTCACCCCGAATATCTGTTTTCTTAATCTTATCATCATTATTACCCTTTGAAATCTTTTCTTTCTTAAATTGCGCCCAAAAGTCTTCCTTTTCTTGATATTCCTTAGATGCTTCTAGAACCATATCACAATCATTCACCTTACCCTCCATTTCGTCACATTTGTCAACTAAAACCGCTGTAAATACCTGAACCCATTTTTTGATTTTGGTTTCCAACTGATCATCTTTTGGATATATAGGTCTTTCAGCATCGTCTACTAATCCTTGGCTTTTTTTTTCACAAAACTCATTATTATCTAAAAATTCTGAACGAAAATCCACTTGACGAATTCTCCTCCAAGTACCCTTATCATTGCTTTTAATTTCAAATAAACGATTTGTACAACAAACCAGTTCAAATTGAGGGTAAAATTTCGTCATTTCTCTACTATACATTCCCCTGCCTTCCATTTCATCTCCACCTACCATTTGCTTCATTACACCTTCATTTAAAATATCCCCAGCACTAGGTTCATCCATAGAAATATAACGCTTACCCTTTAATAGTGCAATCTCTGGTGTAGGACCCCCTATACCCTTTCTTTTTTGTGTTACTAATGCAATATTCATTTTCCCACTATATTGACCCAAAACAAGATTCATAAGATTTACAAAAATAGATTTACCATTACCCCCTATACCAGTGTAAATATTGAATTTTTGATTGCGATTTGTTCCAATTAAAGACGATGCCGCATGTTCCCACATATATTTTCGCAATTCTTTGTTTGGAAAAATTTTAAAGAAGAAATCATCTATTTCTTCCTTTATTTTTACCTGTTCAGAATTATTCTTGTCGAAAGGTATATAATTTGTTTTTGTTGAAAAACTAAGATAATCTTCGGCCTCTCCATTTCTAAATTCTTTTTTTTCAAAATCATACACCCCATTTTCAAACCCTAACAAATGTTTATTTGCATCTAATAAATCTGTTAATTCTGGATTATGAAATAATTCTGCACATTCTTTCATAATATTATTTTTTTGAGAATTCATCTTAAGTTTAATAGCGATTCTATTATACATTGCGGCATGTTCTAGATATTTTTCTCTCTCTGCAGCACTAATATTAGCGTCAGCAGCCATATCCTTTTCACTTCTCGTTTTTTCAACATAAAGTTTATTTATCTTTTTAGAAAGTTCACTTCTCAGGCCTGTACCGCTATCATTTTCAACCCATCTATGATTTTGGAATTTATACCATTTGTTATTTCTAATACTTACACAACAATATTCACCTTGAAATAGATGTTTTGTTAAGATTGCCAAATCCGTATCAGAACCATTACTTTCCAATGTACTATGTAAAAATCGATCTATGGAATTATCTCGAATTTTTTTATATTCATCAGGATTGTCTTTCTTAGCCCAATAATGTATCGATCTCCATGTATACCCATTGTTACCCATTTCACCTTTCCATTTAATTAAAAGACCCGGTATATCATCCCAATTAAATTTTGGAGATTGTTGTGAAAATTTAAGCCATGTCCAAAATAAACCATCATGTGTATTATGTAAAGCCCATCCTACATTTAACCAATTTGTAAATGGTTCATAATATTTATCACTTAAACACATAACAATCTCATGTATTTCTTTTATATGATAATCTTTGATATCAAAGAATTGCATAACATTATCAATTATCGCATTTAATTCTTTTAAATTTTTAGGAAATTTTGTAAGCATACTTGTCGAAACTGTAAGAAGTGAACCATTGTATTGGGCTGTTTTTCTGCTTTTCTTCTTCTTTGGTTTGGTATTTTCTGTTAGTTGATTCATTTGATCTTCATATTTCTTCTTTATAGTATGCATTTTTTGAAATGTAGTATTTTGTGAACTAATAACTGGTAAAAGTTCCTTTGTATTTAATGTATCCATATCGATGGGTTCTTTATCATATGTATCACTATCAAGAGTTAATGCATAGGCATATGTTAGTTTATATGGTTTGCAATTGGGTTTCATACTACCCCACATTTGCCAATTGTTCCTACCAGAACTAATACACTCATCAAATATATCCTCAATCTTATTAATACAACTAAGATTTTTAAATATATTGGTTTCATTTTTCTCTTTTCTCATTACTATTTCACGTAAAACCATTTGGATATTATGCGTCATAGAAATTCCAAATACAAGATGTATTCCATCTTTTGTCACTTCTTCCAATGCATTTACATCCTCCTTTTCAAATACAAATACGGGAAATCTTATTTCTGTATCTAAATCAAACAGTTCCTGTATAGATTCTACATATAAATCTACAATATCGCTAATATCACCTTCTTGATGTTGTCTACTTGTAATTTCGATTGGATATTTTAAATCTAAATCTACCAATAAAGGTCCACCCTCTATTTTATTTTGAGTTTCTGTTAGATATTCTGGTTTTTTGTCTTCAAATATGTGCTTGTGATATAATTTATAAAATTCATCTCGGTCACTTATTGGAATATTATATGATCCGCCATACACACCTAATTGAACATTTCCTATCCTTGTATGAGTATACTTACCGTCTTTGGTACGTTTTCTTTTTTTTAAAAATGCTGTTAATGATTTGCATGATTTCATGAATCTTTAAATAATATATCAAGAGATTTTTTAAATCAATTTTTAAATTGGACTATTTTTTGTATTATATAAACTTTATACCATATATGGTATAAACTTTAAATAAAAGCAAAATCTATTTAAATGTTTCTAAATATAAATTTATATATGTCTGAAAAAATCTCAATGAATCGGGATAATATTATGCGATTGCAAAAAGATATTATCGGTATAATTAAACATCCTTTAACAGATAATGGCATTTATTATGCACACGATGATAGTAATATGTTAAAGGGATATGCTGTTATTTTTGGACCGGATGATACTATATATAGATACGGTGCCTATATTTTTGAATTTAATTTCCCTACTAACTACCCGTATTCACCTCCAAAATTAAAATATTTGACAAATGATGGCTCTACAAGGTTTCATCCGAATTTATATAGAAATGGGAAAGTATGTATTTCTATATTAAATACATGGCGAGGTGAACAATGGACATCCTGTCAATCTATAACCAGTATATTACTTATGTTAGTTACTCTATTACATAATAAACCTTTATTGAATGAGCCGGGAATTAAAGAAAGTCATAAATCTTTTTTAGATTATAATAAAATAATCACTTACAAGAATCTAGATATTGCTATTTTACGAAATATAAGAAAAGAAAATGCAACTAAATATAATGATATTATTAATGGTCTTTTAATATATCATAAAAAACACATTGATGAACACAAAGATGATATTTTAAAATATATTTGCGATATAAAAGAAAAAGATGAATATAAAGATGGAATTAAACTACATACAACAAGTATTTATAACATGCGTATTGGAGTAAATTATGTGAAACTATATGATGATTTTCTAAGTTATTTCAACGACAAAGAACTTTTAGTTAAAGAGAAAGTTAAAGTTAAAGAGAAAGTTAAAGTTAAAGAGAAAGTTAAAGAAAAAGTAAAATTGAAATAAATAAAAAAATATACTATATAAATAAAAACATGCACTTTTGTAAAGAATGTGGAAATATGTATTATTTAAAACTTAAAAGTATGGACGACGATTCGAGCAATAATTTAGTGTATTATTGTAGAAAATGTGGTAATGAAGATGAAAATATTTTAGAAAATAAGAATAATTTATATGTAAGTAGAAATGAATTGAAAGTACAAAGCAATTATAAAAATGTTATTAATAAATATACAAAATTAGATCCTACTATACCTCGAATTTATACGATTGATTGTCCAAACGGGGAATGTGTCTCTAATAAACATTTAGAAAAAGGAACAGAGGGGATTGAGAAAGAAATATTATATATTAAATATGATAATGCAAATATGAAATATATTTATTTATGTGCTCATTGTGATAAAATATGGAATATTGATTAAAAAAATAATAAAAAATAATAAAAAATATATTAAAATTGAAAATAACTTATAAATAAATATTATAAGTTATATAATGTCTGAACTTCAGGAAGTAAATATTGAAGAAGAATTGTCGAAAAGTGAAAATGAAGATGTACCTGTATTATCTATTCAAACTGATCCATTAGAAGAAGAACCTCAAGAAGAACCTCAAGAAGAACCTCAAGAAGAACCTCAAGAAGAACCTCAAGAAGAACCTCAAGAAGAGTTACTATCTTCATTAATACAAGGTAGTCCGTCTCAATCACCATCTAAAGAAGAAGTAGACGATATTCAGGAATCTTTAGAAGAAGGAGAAATTCCAGAGGATCTATCACCGACTGTTCAAATTTCAGAAGATATAGTAGATACTGTAGATACTACTGTTAATTTACAAAATGAACAATCAATGTTACAAAATGAACAATCAATGTTACAAAATGAACAATCAATGTTACAAAATGAACAAGACAGTGATGAAGATTCTAGTGATGAAGAAGAAAATATTATTTATAAAAACCTAGAAGAAGATATAGATACAAATATCTTAAAATTTTATCATCCTGAAACTGAAAATATTAATTATAAAGAACTATTAACGCTCTCAAAAATTACGAAGAATAAAAAAGGAGAAATCATTGATCCTTTTCATAAAACTCTACCATTTATTACTCAATATGAAAAAGCAAAAATTTTAGGACAACGGGCAAAACAAATTAACCACGGATCAACTCCATTTGTAGACATATCCTCTAATATTATTGATGGTCATACAATTGCATTAATGGAGTTTAATCAAAAAAAAATTCCATTTATTATAAGAAGACCTTTGCCGAACGGAACGAGTGAATATTGGAAAGTGAAAGATCTTAAAATAATTTTATAATTTTATAATTATGTAAAAAATTATAACAATAGTATTTTGTTTATCTATCGGGTCTAAATCTAGATTTAGACAAAAAGTTATAAATTTGTTTTTTTGATAATTGATCAGAGGTATTTGCATAAATATTTTCATTTACTTGTGTATTTTGCCCACTTATTATCACATTATCTCCACATGACCCTCTACCACCTGGCCAACTATCCATTTGATTTAACCAATCTTTTTCAGTACCAGCATAACCATTTGGTACTGGATTGGTTAGTAGTAATTGACTAGCAAATAAATTTCTGGTTGTTGGAGTAATATCTGTTCGCAATAATTTTGGAGCAAATAATTTAAAATTTGTACTTGTTGTATTAAATCGGCCAAAAGGAAAACGATTTGTATATCCATGACAAACAAATATTGTATCTGTAGTAAATCCTGTTATAGAAAGAGATAAAATAATTTTTTTTGTTTTTGTATTTACCTTAATAGATGGCTCATACACAAATTCACCCGAAACTGTATACTGATATTTATCATAAATACGAATTTTTGTATCTATAAATTGTATCTTATCGCCTACAATACTTATTTCTGTAGAATTTCTGTGATACTTTTTTGGTTCTTCTTCAACCAACGTTGCCATATCTTGTCTAACAATTGTCCATGTTATTTTTCCTTGACTATTATCAAAATAATATCTAGGCCATGATATTGTAATAGATTTATTATCTGGATTTAGTTTTGTTTCATCGGGATCATATATAATATCTGGTAATTCAACTAAATTAACTTGAATAGTTCCTGGATAAATTATCATGTTTTTAAGTGTAGGATTACTCAGAGCATTATTACTGGCTGTTATATCAAAATAATAAATACCGTTATATGGTGTTGGTGTTGTATTTGTACTTGGTGTTTTATCAACAGGTCCAGTATTAGAAAATACGGTGTTTATATCAAATGTGTTATTTATTTTATTTAATGGTTGATTAATTGTAGTATCTGTATAAACAAAAGTTTCTGGTTCTGGCTCTGGCTCTGGTTCTGGCTCTGGCTCTGGCTCTGGTTCTGGCTCTGGCTCTGGCTCTGGTTCTGGCTCTGGCTCTGGCTCTGGCTCTGGTTCTGGCTCCGGTTCTGGTTCTGGTTCTGGCTCCGGTTCTGGTTCTGGTTCTGGCTCCGGTTCTGGTTCTGGCTCCGGTTCTGGTTCTGGCTCCGGTTCTGGTTCTGGCTCCGGTTCTGGTTCTGGCTCCGGTTCTGGCTCCGGTTCTGGCTGTTCTGGTTCTGGCTCCGGCTCCGGTTCTGGCTCCGGCTCCGGTTCTGGTTCTGGCTCCGGCTCCGGCTCCGGCTCCGGTTCTGGCTCCGGCTCCGGTTCTGGCTCCGGCTCTATAATACCATTTAAAGTTCCCCGATAGTTATTATTAGTACTTCCATTATAAAATGTATTTGTAATATCAATTGGATTGCCTGTACTATCAGTATTAGATAATTTTAAATATACTGAAGTGGAACTTAAAGATGGAATATTTTCAACAAAATCAAAATTTAATGATGGGTTTCCACTTTTTGACGGTAATATTGTATCTGATACAATTGTAGGTATATATGATACATCAGATTTATTAGAAGCAGTATTAATTAAAAATATTTGACCTGATAAATATAAATCAATTACAGATATCGATGCTGCTACTTTTCTTTGTATTTCGAAATTTTTAAAGGATGCATCTATTATAGTTTTTGTTGCCAAATCTGATAATACTGTATTAAATTTCCAGTAATCTGATAAAAAATTTTGTTTTAATTTAAATAAAAATGATCTTTCGTTAATAAAGGCATCCTCTGTATTTAAATTACTATTTATCAATCCCTTACCTAAAGATATATTTATCATTGTTAGCGGATCAGGTAAAGAACTAAATACTATATCTATTGTTGGGGGGAATTGTTTGGTCACACCATCCGCATTAGAATATACACTTATACCGCTTGCTGTTTTTGTTTTCCCTGAAATATAAATATTTGTACTTTGTAATAATCCAATGTTTACATTATCACCTAATAAATTTACTGCATTATTAAATAATGTAGTAGTAATTCCATCTGTCATAAAAAATTTTTCTAATTTCATTTTTACACTAAATACATTTTCAATATCAGTTAATGGGTTAGTTTTGTTATTAATTCCAGTAACCGTATCATCATATTGAAATATATTATTTACGCTTGGATTATTTACACTTGGATTATTTATTTTCGGATATAAAAATAAGTTAAATGTCTTATTATCTATAACCATTTTATTATTTCTTGTTTCACTGAAAGGTTTAATAGCCTTATTGAATAGTTTAAAACTATTTGGTGTTGTAGAATCTTTTACCGTAGGATCTTCCAATCGAAATTGATAAACATAAGTTTGTATATCAAAATTTGTAGGAGTTGTTTGAATATCAGCATATTCAAATGTAGTTGTAACAATTGTTGCGTTTTGTTTAAAATATCCAGACGCCACGTCAAATAATATTATAGATTTTTCTATTGTTGAATCTAGATCAGTGCTTTTCCATTCTAATTTTATTGATTCAGTTTCTCTTTTTGCAAATTTATATGTTGTTTCTGTAGGTAATAGTGTACCATCCATACCAGTATATCTTTCAAATGTTGTTATACTTTCATTAGTTTTCCCAAATTCAAACTGTATTGATAACACACCTGTTATAGGGTTAATAGGGTTAATAGGGTTAATAGTTTTAATAGGTACTAATGGCTTATATCTTATTTCAAAATAATTGGCTTCTAATGGATGACTTCTCATTGACCATATGTCACTTGCACCCGAAGGTAAACTATGAAATTCCGTAGGTGATGTATCAAAATAATATGGTTCTGTAGTTTCTCTTACTAATTCTAATGTACCTGATGTTTTCCTATAACCCCCTCCTCTATTTCCTTTATGTAGTAATGGTTGTAATGGTGGGGTACTAGAATAATTAACACTAATATCATCATAAATAAAATTTTGAATATAACGATATACACCTATGCCATTTTGTATGAGGGAGTAGTTGGTATACAAAGAAATCATTTTTAATTTTAAATGTCGAGGAGAATTTAAACTGCACCACAAAAGGTTATTTAACTCATATATTCCATCATCATAAAATGTTGTTTGTGGAGTTGCATCTGGAGGAGTATATGAAGTTTTAATTATGGATAATTTAGGTGTAATTATATAATGACCATTAGAACTCACAATATCCTTATCATATTTTGGTGATATGTTAACATTTAAATTTAAATTTGTATAACTATTTACCTCGATTTTATCGAGAGAACACCAGTTTACGGGTGTATATAAAAAATTACCTGACCCTGGCTCTCGTATACAATAATTTGTATTAAAATCTAGAAATTCTTTAGGACCAATTATATCACCACTAAATATATAATTATAATACGTTCTAATATTGGAAACAACATCTGATTTCTTTTCCTCACTATCTGTTAACCGAACAACTAAATATTTTAAATTGGGTAAACTATCATCACCAGTAGTTAAAAAATTTCTTTTTTCCATTGTAGAATCTTCAAAATCAAGTATAATTATATTATTATTTCCTGAAATATTTTCAATATTTGTCGACGGCGGTTGTGTCCAAGCAATTGTAGGTGATGTTGACAAAGTAAACTGAGGAAATCCTTTTTCATAAATAACTGTATTATCTGTTGTATTTATAAGAGATCTATTCATAAGTTCTACTTTTGCCAATTCATTTTTATTTTTTATAATTTTCAACCATGCATTATCTGTCGTATTTACATTATCAATTGATTTATGTCTAGTAAGTCTAAAAGTTAACACATTATTATAAAGATCTGTCATTATATATAATTAAATATTATATATAATTAAAGTATTAAAAAATTAAAAATATTAAAAATATTAAAGTAATGCAAATTGGATTTAAGTACATTCTTTAAAATAAGCATATCTTAACATCGTATTTGATGAAAATGATGAGCCTGCTGATTTATTTTTTATTGCCATTGCATATTGCATCTTCGATGATATTTTGTTAACTTTTAAATTTTCCAACTTGTCTTGATATTTCTTTTTATCAGCATCACTAATTTTTTGATTTTGCCATAAATTCATCGACAAATTACAGTATCTATCAGCACATAGATTTGACATATATATTATATATTATATATAATATAATTCAAGATTTTTTTTAAGATACTTAAAACTTCCAACGATTACCACAATTTAAACATGTAATAAAAGTAGTCATAGGTTCATCTGCTGATCGCGTTTGTAATTGATAATATGTACATTTTCTTTTCTTACATTTATAACACTTAAACTCATCTGTGGATGCAGCCAAATTATCAGTTGTTAAATTTTTATCTCGTTTAATTTTTTCCTGAATTAATTTATTCCATTTTTTTCTATTCATTTCTTGATGGTTCATATATGTTAAATCTCTTGCCTTCATCTCCTTATTTTTAATTTTTTCTATTAATTCAATATTACATGAAGATATTTTTGAATTTAAATTATAATATATAGATTTAAATCTATCTGTATATATTTGAACAAAATATTTATTCTCCCATTTTCTAACAACATTCTTTTGTTTTGCCTTTTTAATCGAATAATTAAAAATACCCTTTTCTATATTTATAGATAGTTTTTTGTTCTCAATAAAGTTTTCTATATTCGTTACGATTTTATTTCTAAATTCCTCATTGTTTTTAAGCATACTTATATGTTATATTCTCTATCATTTTAAGTTATTTCAATTTTAACTTTTTTTATGGTTCTTCATCACTATCTGATATATAACTTTCTTCACTTAATTCAGACCCCATATCATTTAAACCATCATCTGATTCATCTTCAGATACTTCTTCAAATTCTTCGTCCGATTCTAATTCAGGCAAAGGATCTTCGACATTTTCTTCACTTTCTACCTTACTAGTTGTTTCTTCATTTTCCAATTCATTATCTTCCAATTCATTATCTTCCAATTCAATTATTTCATCATTGCTTTCATATTCCTCGTCAGGTACAAAATCACTATCTTCTTCACCAGAATCAACTATAAAACCATCCTCTTTTGAATAACCTTCTTTTGTTTTATATTTTTCAGGAATTATTTCCTCGTCGCTAAAACTATCTTCTTCTCCCAAATCTTCAAACCCCCCAAATAATTTCTCATATATTTTTTCCCATTCCTCCAAAGTCAAATCTTCCACATTATCATCATTAATCTCTTCATTAAAATGTTTTACCATAATTATTTTCCCAAAAAAAAGTTCACTGTCTATCGGTGGAGGCAACTCATATCCATTTTCATTATTTGCCCTTCCACTATTTGTCGCAAACAATGATACAAATTTATCACTAACTTTCCACGTATGTTGTTTTATAAAATTTTTACTATTTTTTAAATTT
>Ga0302122_10002644_pt1 | contig 11092 bp, 17 predicted proteins | sample CB21_SCM_MG_FD_203115 | JGI IMG/M metagenome (GOLD analysis project Ga0302122, IMG submission 203115) | Marine microbial communities from Western Arctic Ocean, Canada - CB21_SCM | ecosystem: Environmental > Aquatic > Marine > Oceanic | place: Canada: Western Arctic Ocean | collected 2017-09-28
GGATGTAAAGAGTAGGTTCGTATTTCAATCTCTTGAGATATCGTTTACCGTTCTTTATCCCTCTCGCGAGTATAAAGTCTTTGTATTTTTGAACATTAGTGTAGTAGTGCATATAATATATTATAACACAGAAATGCCATAGTGTCTATACCACTCTGGCTTCTGTTGTATCCTTTCTTCAATTCGTTGTCTAATGATCTCTTGATCTTCCAACTTGGGTTCCCAATCATTGTAATAATCTGTTGGGAATTGTGTGACTTTAAATTCTCTAGTAGAATCTAAATTAAAATTTCTTTTGATTAGTTCTTCTCTGATCTGAGTATATCTTTTGTATAGATATTTACCTTTATCATAAAAGAACATGACATGACCTGTTCCAAGTTTGAACTTTTTAGGAATCTTTTTGGGATCCCATTTTGAAGAATTGAGTGATCTCTGTAATGCCGAACCCACCATGAATATCTCACGGTACTCAGCCATTAAATGTTGATCAGTTAATTCTTCAACAGGTATTATGTTGATTCTTGTCAAATTACTTTAACTGGTACAAAATGATTTTTTACACAAAGTAATTTTTCTTCGGCGTGTGCCATATTTTCTATCTGAGCATCCATGGCGGAGATAACATCGGGATGTTCTCCTATACCAACTGGGTGTTTCAAATATACTGTAATGTTAGCCTTCGCTTCTGCGATTTCTCCCTCATATTTTAACATGAGTGCTTCTCTCAATATTTTTTCCATAATATAATTTTCCTATTATTTTAATCGACCTTTTGAATCGAATTTATCAGTCACATCAATATCTCTTAAACGATTCATTAATCGTTTTGATCTATTATAGACTTGTTTAGCCCACCTACTGTCTAGACCTTCTTCCGAAGCTGTTTTATAATCACTCTTATTCAAAGCGGTAAACATCTTTTTGAACTTTCGTAATCTAGTGATTCCTAAGTTAAAAGCCATGTTAGCGATTATTAATTTTACTTCTTCTGGCCAATCTCTCCAGTTATTGTGGAACGCGTTCTCACAATCCTTTAAACATATATTCAAATCTTGAACTAAATATTCATCGGCTTTAGTCTGCGTTATCGGGTGATCTACACCCATTTCATATTCTTCATCTGTTTCCAGAAGAAGATGTCCTATCCCTACAGTCTTATAACCTAGATGATCTTTGTATACTTTAAGTACACAACCTTCATCAGAAGTTATTTCGTCTTTAAGTCTTACCCTAAATTCTTTACTATATTCCATTGTTCAGTTCCTCTAACCCTTGGTTAGCTATAAGTTCTACTAATATGTTACTCATAAGTTGATTGAAATCTTCATCCTCAGATATCGTATCTACTAATTCATCTGGACAAGCTCTAATAGCTCGTTCAAAATCCATAGTAGGTATTTCTTCTTGTTCTCTAGGGATAAGTGTCACTTCTCCATACTGATATATAACATCTTTGTATGGGCCTGTAAGGACTCTAATAGCCCTCTCACCAGTCTTATGAACAACTTCTGTATATAATCCATTATCAAATAAAGGATAATGTGTTTCTACATCTGTATTTAGTTTTTTAACCAATTTAGTCTATTTCTTAGATTTATTCTTAGAACCCTTGGGTCTGCCTCTACCTTTTTTCTTAGTAGTTACAGTCTTAGCTTTCGCTTTCTTTTTCTTAACTGGAGTTCTACCATCAGAATAAGATTCATTGACATCTTTAGTAGACTTATCATCTGCGATATATCTCCCTTTTCCGTCTCGAGCTCTTTCACCTTTAGGTTCACCAACTAAGAAAGTTACAAATTTATTAAACCAATTCATTTGTTTTTTCCTCTTTTTTGTTATTTATTAATTCAGACATATATGCATCATGATAATTCACATAGTCTAGTTCAGATTCTTCATCTTCTCTTTTAAAGAAAGTCATAATATAGTTTTTAATTTTTCTAAACATACTATTATTATAACACCGAAAGCTGAGATGTCAAGGTTTTTGACACCCCAGCGTCCTTGATGTTACTCAGCTAAGAAAACTTTCTTATCTGATTTTGAAAGACCACCGATCTTTACAGTTCTAGGTTTCTTTTCCTCTGGAACTATTCTCTCTGCGTAGATGGTAAGAATACCATTTGACAGATCAGAACCTTTGACCACTACATCTTCAGCTAGAACAAAGTTCCTACTGAATTTTCGTTGTGAGATTCCTTGATGAACAAACCCGCTATCTTTCTCTCCGAGATCACCTTCGATAAGAAGATTATTTTCTTTAACTGTTACAGTTAAATCCTCTTCACCGAATCCAGCTACTGCTAGTTCGATAAGATAATTATCTTCTCCTGAGGCCTTACGGATATTGTAAGGTGGATAGTTAGTTTGTGGTATTGATCGAATTCTGTCCAAGTTATTGAAAACTTGATCAAAGCCGATTGTGAATGGAGTTAAATCCCTCCATATTGCTTCATTGATAGTCATATTGACCTCCTATTATTTAAGCAAGGTTAAAAAATGTATCCCGATTAATTCGGCGATACAATAAGTGAGTCACCATACTAGGTTTCTCAAATATTATTTATAACAGTTATATATCTAACTTTAAAAGTTTTTCTTTTATGTTAGACCATAACTCTTTGAATTCTGGATTTGTAGCTTTCTTTTCAGCTCTAGTCAGTGCCATAAGTCTTCGTTTTCTTAGTACTACTGCTTCTCCAAATTCTTTATTACTATTCATCTATTTTCTCACATTGTTTTTCTATAAAATTCTTTTTTCCACTTCTCGGAGATTTGTTGCCGAGAAGGTCACCCCACTTGGGTCTATTTAAAACTGTTTCTTTGAATGGACCTGATGATCCATATTTGTATGTATTCATTGAATGTCTATTAACTGTAGCTCTTACTTTGACTACATCACCATTGACTAATGGTTTGGTAGAAGATTCTGAATTAGGGTATAATTGACTATAGTCAGAAAACATTGTAAATCTACATTCATTTCTGTCTTCAAAATTGTGTACTGAAAATCCTCTATTGGTTTTATTACCTGATAAATACTTTAGAACTAGATCATATCTTTTCTTTTCTTTACCTACCCAAGCTCCTGTTGGCTCAGCGTCTTCATGATAATCTTGATAGACTTCATATACATCTTCATACTTAACCCTAGCCTTTAGTGTATTCAATACACCAGTTTTTTGACCTTCTGACAATTCTTTACCTGTCATATACTTCGATATAACATCAGCCAAAAAGTCGTTACTACCCAACCAATCTTTATTAATTACAATATCTGTTTCCAGATATTCTTGTAGAGTTTCTAGGGTTCTTTCCATTAGGCATTACACCAGTCAAATTCAACTAGAGGTCTAGCATAATCAGCTACATCATAATGATCTAGATAACTAGGAGTTTCTTCACTCGCTTTATCTATTATCATCTGTTCTACTGTTTCTGCCTTGATTGTGTCACCAAGATTTACTTCATATTTAATTGTTTCATTAACATCATCGGCTATCGCCTGTGCTAATCCTTCGTATGTCATTCTTAATCTAGACATTACGCTACCTCCAACATTGTTAGAGGAACATTGACTTTTGACAGTCCTCTGCCTTGCCAGTTCATTTCAACAACTGCTTTCTTGATGTTAATTTTTGTAACAGTCCCTGCAGTCCTTTTAGTCTTTTGAACTACCCAGACTTTACACCCGACTGTCAATTCACCGACAGTTAGGTCTCTGATTTTTGTTTGGATTATTCCGATTAGACTTTCAAGTTCGTTCTTGTCAGTCATTTTGTTTATTTCATTTATCACTTTATTCATATTTTCTCGCTTATTTTTCATTATATACATAGTATAACATTAGTGTACCTGCGGTTACAAGTATTATTTAATTCATGGGCCCTTTTCAGGGTACTCCCATTTTCATCTCTCAGCTTTTTTAATGTCGTAAGGCCTCGACGCGAAGTTGTGTTCATTCCTTCCCAACCTTTCAGAATTTCCGGGATCGTTTCTATCTTCATCCAACCAACCACTTTTCAAGATTCAACTTCATTATGTATATTATACTATAAGTGTACCCGCGGTATCAACCATAAAATAACAGCATGAGGATACCCGCCCCACAAATAGTATAAATAACTCCACCAATTAACCATAATGGAATTTTAGAAAGCCAGTCCATTATTTTATTCAACATCATTAAGTGGGTTTTCTAAGATTTCTGACATCTTTTCTTCTAAATCTTTTTTGTTATCTCTGATGTCTTGATCCATTTCTCTGAAACGGTTCTGCATTTCTTTTTCCATAGCATATACATCATTTCTAACTTCTCTTTGAGTTGCAGCTGAATCTGATTCTATTCGTCTAACAAGTCTACCAGTCTCAGTAATCTCTTTTGAAAGATCATCACGAATTAAACTCGTTGTTTCTTCGATTCTTTTTAACTCAGCTTCAATTCTCGTTGGTACTACTAACGCTAGTTTCTTCTCAGCTATCAATAATCTTTGGTAAAGTTCAAAACCTCCCCAAAGGCCACCTATTAAAGTTCCCATTAAAGGTAATATAATCATGAGTTTTGAACCACTCATTTTTATACCCTTATATTCTACATCTGCCATATTCTTCTCCTAATTAATCTTGATACTGACTATTTATCATTTCTTGTAATTTCTGTTGTGTTTTTCCCGCCATCATATAGAAGCTAAACTTATTATCGTCTATCTTATTATCTTTATACATAGTTTTTGATATATACCAATCATCTCTATCTGATAGTTGTTCTTGTCCAGTATAATCCGAGAACCCTGCTGTATAACCTATAAACGCTACAGTAGCTGTTTGATCGACATCAAACCCGCCACCTTGTTGTACATCTTGAATCTGTGCTTGCAAGTTCTGTGCTGCTACTTGTGAACCTACTCTATCAGCTAATGATTCTACAGCTGATGAAACATTCTGTTCACTAACTGTTGCTGGTGCTATATCGAACTTAGCGAAAGTCGGTGTTGTATTTGATAAGAACTGACCGATACTCTGGCCAGCACCTAAGGCATCGTCAAACGAAGTTTCAAAGGTCTGATCAGCTGATGTAAAGTTTGAGCCGTCATCAAAAGTTAATAGTTGTTGTTCGTCTTGTAAGTCTTGTTGTTGTTCAGATACCTCAAAGGCTGATACTACTGGTCCTGAATCATCTATATCTGCTACTTGTATTTGTACTTGACCTGTTGATTGTTCTTGTTGATCCATAACTAATGTATCACCTGTAGATTGTGTTAATTGTTGTTGTTCACTGCTATTTACTGTGACGGCATTACCATTTGAAAATGAATTACTATCAAAACTTCCACCAGTAGTACTCCCTGAGCCGTCTTCTAATTGTTCTTGTAAGACAACAGCTACTGTTGTTTGTTCTTCTTGTGTACCACCAAAATCGATCGCTGCTACAACTGCTTGTGAACTACTAGGAGCTGAATCTTGAGACACAGCCTGTTGTATTACTTGTTCTTGTTTTTGTTCTTCTTGTTGAGCTATCATTACTGTGAAACTCTTTTGTTGAGCAGGTTCATCAGAATCGTCATCTCTCATATCTTCTTCTTCAAAGAATTCTTCCTGATCTTCCTCATAGAATTCTTCTTCATGTTCTTCATTTATAAGTTCGTCCAATTCTTCTTCATCTATTAAATCTTCAAAAGCTTCATCTTCTTCTAGATAAAGTTCTTCTTCGTCATAAGCTTCTTCAAAAACTTCATAAATTTCGTCTTCATGATCTTCTATAGCTTCTCGTTCATAATCTTCCAATACTTCTTCATAGATATCTAATTCATCATCAGTTGACCATTCTTCTTCTGTGAATATTTCTATACCTATAGCTTCTTCTAAAATGTAGATATCTTCAACTTGTACGAATAATTCTTCAACAAATCCTTCTTCACTAAAGCTTGTATCTTCTCCCCACCATTCGTCTACTTGCTCTTGGCCAAATTCTTCTACTTCATAGTCATACCAATCAGCTTCTGTAGTTAGAGTAGCATATAACGCTTCTTCTTCTTGAAATAATAATTCTTCTTGAGCCATTATTTCTTGTTCTTCTAACATTCGTTGGTCTTCTTCATATTGAAATTGTTCTTCTTCTAACTGCCAAGCTAATTCTTCTTCTACCCGTAATATTTCTTGTTCTTGATCATAAGTGTCCATGCCTTGATCTATTTCTTCCCAAAACTCCTCTTCTGTTGAGGTTCCATAATCCATCATTCCATCATCAGCAAATTCTACATCTTCACCAAACCAATCATCTACCTGTTCTTGTCCAAACTGTTCTACGTCTAGTGCATACCAATCAGCATCAGTCATGTTTTCACAACCGTTTTGATAACAAGGATCATTTGGATCTAAGTATTCATCATATTCTTCATCATACCATAGGTCTTCTTCTGTGTAGGCATTTCCATATTCGTCATATCCGTATTGATCTTCTTCATTTCCATATTCGTCATAACCATCATCATATCCGTATTGATCTTCATACATTGCTAATTCAGCTGCTTGTTCTGCAGCCAACGCACTCGCGTAACCACTACATGAAGTAGCATAAAATACATCTATATCACATTCGTATATTAATATAGCTGCAGAATATCCTGTACAACTTTCATCATATATGGCACTAAGAGCGCATTGTTGAGATAAGTAAGCAGCTGCGTATCCACTACACTCTGAACTGTATAATGAACTAAGGGCACATTGTTGAGTTAAGTACGCTGCAGCGTATTCTGAACATGATGAACTATACAAAGCATCAATGGCACACATTTGAGTTTCAGTTCCACCATATAGTGAACCACCATTTTCTATATCAGGCCAACCTGAATTAGCTAAGTAAGCATCTAAATTATTGTAACCACTTTGTCCATCATTGTAAAATAAGTATGTCTTAGTATCTGCTGGAGTAGATGAGTGATGTCCTTGTTCACCTATAAGAACATCATGATTAATAATATCTAATTCTCTGTATCTGTATTCAAATGAATTGTTGTCATAAAGGATTGCTTCAAAACTATTACTTGAACTTCTATTATACTCTTTCATGTGATACCAACCAAAGACAACATGATCTCCGAAATCTCTGAATAACATTTTGGAACTATTACTTCTAATTAAATCTGTCCAAAAGGGGTATAGAGTATAATCTTGGTAAGGTAAGGATTGTGGTGTATAGTCTTGACAGTTAGCTGATGTGCCACCTGCTGATCCACTTGTAAGGTTTACACAACCATTAGTAGACATTCTAGCATGAGACCAAGTTTGTCCCCAACGATTCCATTCCATACCAAGAGCCTTTTCACTTGACCAACTATCGTCGCCTGAATTTAGATTGTAAGATGTAGCTATATAATTAGTTTGTAGGTCTATAAGGTCTTGGCCGCCTTCGTAAATGTAGACTCCACTATTGTAACAATCTTGGTTGTTAGTACAAGTACCGTTATTGTCTGCGTTAACTCCAAAGCTAGCACATAATAACAGACTTGCTATTAAATATTTAAACTTTCCCATTCTTTAACACATTGTCCATTTGTTTTTGTTTTTGGAGTTATTAGTGAATCAATTGCTCCTACAACATCATTCTTAATTCTTTCTCTAGTTGGATTAGGTTCTTCTGAACATTGTGTAATAAAGTTTTGTTTTCTTCTCTCAAGTTCTTTATTCATCTTATCGTCGGAATCTTTTTTAGCTTGTACTATTCTTTTTTCTTCGGCCTTTTTATCTGTAGCTACTTGTTTCAATCTTTTCTTTTCAGCCTTTCTTTCTTTTCGTGTCGGTTTCTTTTTATCAGCATATGCTTTAGCATCTGGTCTTTCGTTTGCGTTTTCATTCCAAGCTTCAGTAGATTCTTTTCCGATCATACCCATATACGGACAAGGTGTTCCAGCCATCTCCATCGCTTGGAATACTCTTTCATCTTGACACATTAAACTAACGGCTGCTACTTTCATTCCCATGTCATAGACTGTTTTGGAAAGTTTAATCCTTTCACAATTCATATCTCTTACAGACTTACCACCTGAGAAACCAAATATTTGTCCTTGAAAAGCACCGGATATACCTGTTGTACATAAGTCCTGTGAATAAGAACTCCCGATTGAAGGTGCGATAGCACTCGCGGGTGGAGCTTTAGTTGTAATCTCTTGTTTAATCGTTTGATCTGTTTTATTAATGTTCTCATTTTTGTTGGTATTGCTGTTTTCGTTTTTATTATTTGTTGTTACATTACTATCCGATGTACTCTCACTCTTATTAGTATTGGTATTATTAGATGTACTTTCAGAAGTGTTATTGTTATTATTAGTGTTGGTATTATCTGAAGAACTTGTACTAGTAACATTCTGATCTACTGTCGAAGTGTTGTTATTAGTGTTTGTGTTATTAGCTGTACTGTTAACTGTTGAATTATTGTTATTCGTATTATTATTTGTATTACTGCTGGTATTGTTATTGGTGTTTGTATTACTGCTGGTATTATTGCTTGTGCTATTATTCGTATTGTTATTGGTATTGGTATTAGCGTTAGTATTATTTGTGCCACCAGAAGCTACATTATTATTAGTATTTGTATTTGTTGATGCACCACTGTATGTTGTATTATTAGTGTTAGCATTAGTATTGCTATTAGTATTTGTATTAGCTGCAGTACTGGTATTGGTATTTGTATTCGCGTTAGTATTGGTGTTAGCGTTGGTATTAGTATTCGTATTAGTATTTGCGTTGGTATTAGTATTTGTGCTAGTATTGGTATTGGCGTTTGTATTGGTATTGGTATTAGCGTTGGTATTGGTGTTGGTGTTAGCGTTTGTGCTAGTATTAGTATTGGTATTTGTATTAGTCGCAGTACTGGTATTGGTACTAGTATTGGTATTGGTACTAGTATTAGTGTTGGTGTTAGCGTTGGTATTGGTAGCAGTACTAGTTGTAGTTTGATTATTGTCCTCACAATACTCAGTACCTGCTGTACAATCTCCAGTCTGATCTGCAGAAACTACATTAGACCACAAACTTGAGACCAATAATAACATACTTAAAATGCCTATCTTCTTCATATTTCCTCTCTCGCGAGTGATTCGCGATTGTATTTATTAAGTATTTATAAAAAAGGCCACTCTGAAAGTGGCCTTTTAGAAAAAAAAATATGATAAATTTAGATTGTGAAGCTCTCTCCACACCCACAATAGGCTTTAGCGTTCGGATTTATAAATGTAAATCCCTCGTTTATACCCGTATATTGATAATCTAATGTCATTCCGTCTAAAAATTCAACGGCGGCATAGTCTACCCATAAAGTAAAGTTATCATAACTCAATTCAAAACTAGTCTCTGGGTTTGGTTCACCAGTAAGATAGTTAAAATCATAAGAAAATCCATTACAACCACTGCCTTTAACTCCAATTTTTATATTGGAGTTATCGGTCGTTTTATCTATAAGCTTTTTAGATGCTTCATCTGTAAGTGTTATGAGCATTTATTCTTCTGAATAAAGTGTCCATAAACCATACACCAATGCAGGCCACGCTAAAAGCTTGACTACTGGTGATGCGATTAGTACTAAAATACTAACTCCTATAATTGTTGCACCGTCCCATGATGTTCTTTCGGCCAGTCTGGCCTTGATCCATGCTACCATCTTATTTTCCTCGTTTGGTTATGAAAAATCCCATAATCAATTTGATAATTACCTGGTAAGGAATATACATCCATTTAGAGAATTTGTATCCCTTCTTTTCCATATATTTCTTTTCAACCCATTTCTTTTGGATATTATCAATATACTGTCCTTTGTATTTAAGTACAGCATGTCCTACTCCATTTACTTTACAGAAACAAATTTTTGATTCTCTAATTAGTAAACTAAGTAAAAGTTTGTTGACACTTCTATCTTTTAAATTATATAAAAGTGTTAATGAATAGTCTTCACAATCACCATGATATGGTTCTTGTTTCATTATATACCAAGCGTCTCTAGCACCGAATTGCTGAAAGTCTTTCTTGTATACAAATTTCTTGTTTAATTCTTTTAGAAAGTTCATTTGATTTTTTGTCCTTGGTCATTCTTGACATTATATTTAGTTTTTCCTAAATATGTCTTATCAGGAAAATCTGAATGATTTGTCCATTTTGTTCTATTAAAGTATTTCTTCAACATATCTTGAGTAACACTTGTTCTTTTCTTCTCAGCTTCTTCGATCCCGACTAATCCGGGTGTAGAATTAACTTCAATAAAATATGGAGATTCTCCTTCTCTATCTTCGGCTGGCATAAAGTCAACACCTGTAACTGATCCACCTACAGCCTTAGCTGCTTTAATTGATTCCGATCTTTCTCTATCTGTTAGTTCATGTGATATTGGTTCTGAACCCTGAGCTACATTACTTCTGAATTCACCTTTTGGAACTGGTCTTTTCATCGCTCCGACTACATCTCCTTCTACAACTATTACTCTAACATCATAATCAATTTTAATATATTCTTGAAGTAAGATATCAATGTATTCATTTTCTCTATACAATAATTGACAAATCGCTTCTAATGATTTTAAACTTTCTACCCAAACAACACCAACTCCTCTAGAGCCGTTTGATGTTTTTAAAATAAGAGGAAATTCAGTATCTAATTTTTTGAATGCTTCTCTAGAACCTTCTCTGTGGGCTACTATAACTGTTTTAGGAGTTCTGATTCCATGTCTTTCAAATAATATCTGATTATACCATTTAGACGAACAATTTAAATGACACTCTGTAGAATTAACTAATGTATATCCTTCGTATTCTAAAGTCTTTGCCATGTCTAACCAGGCTTGGTTCCCTGAGACTCCTGGTATATGAATACCTCTCATCATAATTAAAGAGTTGTCTGGATCTAAATAGATCGGATCAGCGTACTCATTTACATCTTTAGCGTCTGGTTTAGGTACTTGACCTTGACTATCTACAGGAAATGTGTGTATGTATCTTTTACCAGGTTCACCACTAAGATAAGCCCCCTGAAAATCAACAGCGTCGTATTTGAGTTTCATCTTTTTCGCTGATTCCGCAAGAAGTGGACCTGTTTTATTTGG
>Ga0302122_10002650_pt1 | contig 11064 bp, 8 predicted proteins | sample CB21_SCM_MG_FD_203115 | JGI IMG/M metagenome (GOLD analysis project Ga0302122, IMG submission 203115) | Marine microbial communities from Western Arctic Ocean, Canada - CB21_SCM | ecosystem: Environmental > Aquatic > Marine > Oceanic | place: Canada: Western Arctic Ocean | collected 2017-09-28
CAGACTTGGCGGCGGATCAGCGCGACAACCACGGCGACCATCATCGGTTTGAGCCTCCTTACACGACCGTGCATGTCGGGACGATCCGCGGTGGCACGGCACTCAACATCATCCCCAAGGAGTGCACCTTCGTTTGGGAGTACCGCCTAATTCCCGGCGAGGACGAGGACGCTATCCTCAAGAAATTCAACGACTACGCTGAGGGGGTCGTCTTGCCGAAAATGAAGGTAGTGTCTAATCAAGCGGCGATCGTCACCGAACGCCTGGGTCGGGTCGCGCCGCTTGTGCCGGAACCTGACTCACCAGCCGAAACGTTGGCGATGATGCTAGCCGGCACCAATCAGACGGATGTGGTGAGCTACGGCACCGAAGGAGGAATTTTCCAAGAGGCCGGTGTGCCAACCGTCGTTTGTGGGCCGGGCAATATCCTTCAAGCGCACAGGCCCGACGAATACATCGAAATCGCACAGATCACCGCATGCGAACAGTTTTTGCGAAGACTAATCGAGGTCGCTGCAACTCAAAGCGTGTAGGCCGAGAGAAACTCGGCGACCTTCGTTTCGAGCGCCCTATTGAGGTCAGTCATCAGGTCCTCAACCAGCCGAAATTGAATCGCGTTCCGTTCGTTAAGCGTAAGGTCTTCCGAAACGGTCAGCGACCTTTCTGCCCTGGCCGTCGCAAAAGCGAGGCGAAAGCCCCGATCATTCCTGATCTCTAGCGTCACGACCAAGGTCGCGTCGTAGCGCGACGCTTGATCGACCGTCACCGCGCCGCGCAATCCCTTTTCGACCGGGAGGACGGTTTCGACCACGGATGCTGTATCGATGACGAACTGCGCCTGTCCCTCGGTGCCTAGGGCCGTCAGACGGTCCTCTGACCAGCGCCGCGCCGCCTGGGAGGGCGAGACCGGAAAAAGTTGTTCGATATTTGGCCCGCGTAGGAGCGGTATGTAGCTTTCGACGATTTGGACCGACGCGACGTTCAGCTTAATTTTACCCAACTGGGCGAAGGTCATTTCTGGCAACGGATCAGGTGGCGGGGCCTGCGCGCATGCAGCCAAAAGGCCAATAGCCAGAGAGATGGTGACGAATGCGCGTGTTTTCCTACAGGGCTTGCGCACGTTTGCCTCCTCAGCTCTAGGGTTTTCCCTCGAAAGTATACAACCGATTGCAGAATTCGCAGCGCACTTCGATCAATCCGCTGTCGAGGATCATGTCCTTGATCTCCTCAGCGGAAAATTGTTCGAGGACCGTTTCTATGCGCTCTCGCGAACAGCGGCATTTGGCGATCAGTGCAGTTGGATCGTAGAGCCACGCGCCATCTTCGTGAAACAAACGGCGGAGAAACGCCGAAGGCTTGAGCGATGGATCGCATATCTCTGCCGCCGTCGCAGTCTGGACCAGTGCCTTTGCGTGCAGCCAGTCTTGTTCGGTCGCGTACTCATCATCAATTTTTCGGCCGCTCTGTCCGCCTGTGGTCGCGAGGTTTTGCACCATGATTGCGCCTGCCCGCCATTGGCCTTTACCCCCGCGAATAATCTCGCGGACGACCCCAACGCGGAAGACGGCACGCAGTTGCTCGGACTGACGAAAATAGTTTTCGGCGCACTCCGCGAGCGTCTCGCCTTCAAGAGATACGATCCCCTGATGGCGCTCACTGTCATTTCCCTGATCGACGATCCAGCTCAGTACGGCGGCACCAAAGAAGTCCGTGATCCCTACCGCATCGGACTCGGCCACTTCTTTGACCGCGTTTTGATCGAAGCTGGCGAAGGCCCGAATTGACCCTGGCGACTGATAATCTGCGACCAAGGCGCGGATGGGACCGTTGCCGCGCACCTGCAGCGAAAAGACGCCGTCAAACTTGAGTGCGCTGGACAGGGCGGCGCTGATGGCGACAAGTTCGCCCAGGAAGTTGGACACCGGGTCTGGGTAATCGTGGCTCGACAGCACTTCGTCTATGGCCGGGCCGAGGCGAACGAGACGACCGCGAATGCCGACCGTGTCTATTTGAAACGGGTAGGCGCAATCATCGGGCTCGGCCTGCGCTTGGCCATCTAGGTCATGCACCAGTTGAGAATACCTTTCTGCGCATGAAGTCGGTTTTCTGCTTCCGCCCAGACAACGGAACGCGGACCATCGATGACATCTGCCGTCACTTCTTGTCCGCGATGGGCCGGCAAACAATGCATGAAGATCGCATCTGGGTGTGCTGCCGCCATGATCGGCGCATCGACCTGGTATGGCTTCAACAAATTATGGCGCGCCTTGGCGATGCCCGCACCATCGGCAGATTCATCGTTCATCGACACCCAGACATCCGTCGCTACGCAATCGGCTTTGGCTGCAGCGGTCGCCGCATCCCGCGTGACGTTGATGGTGCCGCCTTCTGACTTGGCCCATTGCAGCACGGCCGAATCGGGCCAGAGTTCTTCCGGACACGCCAACTCGAGTTCAAAATCAAAACGGACCGCCGCTTCGATCCAGGAGGTCGCCATATTGTTGCCGTCGCCAACCCAGGCGACCTTGCTTCCGCGAATAGGCCCGCGATGCTCCTCAAAGGTCATAATGTCGCCCATAACCTGACAAGGGTGGCTACGATCAGTGAGTCCGTTGATGACCGGGACGGTGGCCGCTTCGGCAAGTTCTGCAAGCACCGAGTGCTTGGATGTTCGAATCATGATGGCGTCAACATAGCCCGACAGCACCCGTGCGGTGTCAGCCACGGTCTCACCCCGACCGAGCTGCATTTCAGACCCGCTCATTTCGATGGTTTGTCCGCCGAGCTGCCGCATGGCGACATCGAACGACACTCGTGTCCGTGTCGACGGCTTTTCGAAAATCATCGCCATGATCCGACCTTCGAGGGGCCGGTCTGCGTCGAGCTTGCCGTGCGTCGCACCTTCGCGCTGCTGCTTCCGCGCGCATGCATCGTCCAAGATCCGGCGCAGACTCGGGGCGTCGAGGGTCGCTATGTCGGTGAAGTGGGGCATGACCTAGAAACTCGTCGCGCTAAGCACTTCATCAAGTTTGGCGAGGGCTTCTGCAATATGTTCCTCAGTCACGATGAGCGGCGGCAGAAGCCGCACAACATTGTCGCCCGCAATAACCGTCAGCATGCCGCGCCGCCGCAATTCCTCGATCACGACGCCTGGATCAACCGTGCAGCGCAAACCGAGGAACAAACCTTTGCCACGCACCTCAGTAATCTTGTTGCCATGCTTCGCTTTCAGTTTTTCCATACCGTCACGGAGGGAGGCGCCATTTTTCTCGACCGCATCAAGAAACCCCGGCGCAGTCACCTCTTCTAGAACCGCGAGGCCGACGGCGGTTGAGAGAGGGTTGCCCCCGAAAGTCGACCCATGGGTACCGGCCACCATGCCTTGCGCGGCCCGCTCCGTGGCGAGGCACGCGCCGATCGGCAAACCGCCGCCGAGCGCCTTGGCAACGGCCATGACATCAGGCGTGACGCCCCAATGTTCATGGGCGAACAGCAGACCCGTACGTCCAATACCGGATTGAACTTCATCAAAGATGAGAAGGAGACCCTCACGATCGGCAATCTCGCGCAGCGCTGGCAGGAACTCATCCGGGGGCACACGGATGCCGCCCTCGCCTTGGATGGGCTCAACCATGATGGCAGCGGTTGCGGGTGTTATAGCCGCCTCAAGAGCCGAGACATCGCCGAAGGGCACTTGATCAAAACCGTCAACCTTTGGGCCAAAACCGTCCAAGTGCTTCGCCTGATTGCCGGCGGCCAACGTCGCCAGCGTGCGGCCATGGAACGCCGAATCAAAAGTAATGACCCGATACCGTTTCGAATGGCCGGTCGCCGACTGGAATTTGCGGGCAACTTTGATGGCGCACTCAACCGCTTCGGCGCCCGAGTTGCCGAAAAAGACCGTATCCGCGAACGAGTGCGCAACCAGCAAGCCGGCGAGTTTTTCTTGGGTCGGGATGTGGACAAGGTTGGACGTGTGCCAGACACCCTCAGAGGCTGTCTTGAGTGCTGCGACTAAGCGCGGATGGTTGTGGCCGAGCGTGGTCACAGCAATCCCAGAGGCGAAGTCGAGGTACTTCTGCCCATCGGTATCAAATAGGTAAGGCCCCTCGCCCCGAACAAAGGCGAGGTCTGCGCGAGCGTAGGTTGGCATGACTGCAGAAATCAAGGTGCTCTCCCGGCTTCGGTTCAATGAACCGGCGTTGGAAAGCGGGGTAATATGAGGCCCGCCGCCAAATCTGTCAATCTGATGCGGGCACCTGCGGCGTGCGGCGTGCGGCGTGCGGCGCAAATCTGACTTTACGAAAGGTTAACCGCCTGGCCACACAATGCGCATGTGCGCCTTGAAACACCCCATTATAATCCCGAGCCAACCGTGAGTCCGCCAAACCCGGAGACGCCTCCTTCCACAGGCGACCGTACCGCAGCGGCGTTGGCGCTGCGCGCTGCGCGTAACGCAATGGAGGGTGGCGACGCCGACGCCGCGATCGCCACCCTCAAAACCTTTGAGCTTGGTGCGCGCGACCCAGAGGTCTCGTTCACACTTGGGGTATGGGCGATGAGCGCCGGGGAAGCTGAACAGGCGCTGGATCACTTCCGTAGCGCAGCACAACTCGCGCCGAGGGTCGCCGAGGTCTTCATCAATATGGCGGCCGCGGCGGTACGCCTGGGTCGCCACGACGAGGCGGTCGATGCGGCTCAGCAGGCAGTCACGCTGGCGCCGGATTATGATGTCGCTCATGGCGCGCTGGGGAGTGCCCTCGCCGCTGCGGACCGTCTCGAGGCCGCCGAGGCGGCCTTTCTTGAATCCCACACCCGGGCGCCGGCGACGCTTGCTTGGATGCTCAACCTCGGTGATTGTTTATTGTCGAAGTCTGACCTAAACGCCGCGCGTGCTTGGTTTAGCCGCGCAATTGCGCGCGACCCGACGAGCGCAATTGCGTTGAATGGACTGGGCCTATGTTACCAGGCGCAAGTCGATCATGCGGCGGCAATCCCATTATTTGAGAAGGCCTTGGCGCAAGAGGGTCGATATCCCGAAGCGCTTGGAAATTTGGGCGTTTCCTTGCAATACCTCGGGCGTCATGAGGACGCCCTTGACCTCGCGCGGCAATCGGTCGACCTGGCGCCGAGTGATCCGAGCGCGACCCTTAACTTGGGGCACATTCTGCAATCTCTGGGGCGCCACAGCGAAGCGGTGGGTGCATATCAAGATGCGCTAAGGATCGACCCAGCGTTGCCGGGTGCGCGCGCCTACCTGCTTCACTCCCGACGTCATATATGCGCGTGGGTAGGCGACGCCGCACTGGTTGGCGCAGTGATCGACGATGTTCGGTCGGGCGGGAAAGTACCGCCGTTCGCGCTTGCAGGCACCACTGCGGACCCACAGACGCGTCTGATTGCGGCTCGGCGATCTGCCGAGGCCCACCTACCCAGTGGCATTGTGACGACGCCACCAGCCACCCCAAACAAACAAGCCCTCCGGGTTGGATTCGTTTCCCCTGATTTTCGTACGCATAGTTTGGGCATGTCGTTCTCGAGCGTACTGGCCGCGCGCGACGACCCGCGTATTGCATGGATCGGATATTCAATCGCGGCCGGCGCAACGGACGGACAGACCACCGACTTCGCCGCGGCATTCGATGAAATGATATGCCTGGATGGACCATCTGCTGAGGATGCCGCCGCACGCATCCGGTCGGATGACATCGATGTTCTAGTTGATTTGGCCGGGCACACACGCGGGTCACGGCTAGACATCTTTGCACATCGCCCAGCGCCAGTGCAGGCCCACTACCTCGGATACGGCAGTACCGTTGGCGCTGGTTACATTCGTTGGCTAATTACCGACCGCGTAGCCACGCCACCCCGTCTTGCCAACTATTGTACCGAAGCCCTCGCGTATTTGCCCCATACGTTCATGGCGGCGGGCCGTGTGGCTATACCCGAAGAAATTCCGACGCGGACTCGAGAAGGCTTACCCGAAGACGGCATTGTCTATGCGTCTTTCAACGCAACCTACAAGTTGGACCCGGCAGCCTTTGCGGTTTGGATGAACATTTTAACAAGTGTCCCGGGCAGCGTCCTTTGGCTCCACGCCGCGAATGACGTTATCCAGAACCGATTGCGAGCAGCCGCCACGCACCACGGTATTGACGGCAATCGCATTGTCTTTGCTGGGCGCAAAGATCGGGCAGATCATCTGGCCCGGCACCGGTTAGCGGATGTTTTTCTGGATGCATTCGGCCACACCGGCGGCGTGACAACCCTCGATGCGGTACTCGCCGGCGTGCCGGTGATCACCATTGCCGGCGAGAGTCAGAGTGCACGGACCGGCGCATCAATCCTATCAGCGCTCGGGATGCCAGAGTGGATCCAAACCGATGTCACTGGGTACGCCGCCGCCGCAGTTGCGTTGGGTACCGATAAGGATCGATTGCAGGAAGCCAAGCAAGCATTGCGGGACCAAATCGAGATTGCGCCGCTGTTTGACCCCGCCTTGCTCGCACAGCACCTCAACGCCGCATTTCGCACGATGTATGAGATGGCGGCGGATGGACGCACGCCCACAACCTTTGACGTCGTGTCAGAGTCCGCCTGAACGCAAAAACGCGTCCATGTGAAACCGCATGTGTGCGGGCTCATAGAGGTAGTCACGACCCACAGGGCAAGCACGCCGCGATCCACAGCCATGCCGGCTACAGTCCTGCCCCTCCGGCAGACCACTTCCCGCGCAGCCCTGCACATGGTCGCGTACGAGATCGTTGCCCGGCACACGGCACGCCGTGGTGCAAGGCCGGTCAGGGCATGTCTCGCAAGGGGACCGTCGCTGGTCTGACGCCGGCAGATTCAATGAGGCCACGAACAAGAGTGCCGCGCGGTAGGCATGCCAAAGGCCGAAATCGGGATGAACAAAAAGCCCCAACGGCGAGGGTGAGACAGCATCGCACTGCGCAGCCCAGGTGAGGAACGGTATGAAGGGCGGGCCGTCATGGGCATAGACCGGACGGGCGCCAAGCGTGTCCGCCGCCGAACCCACGACCTTTTCAATCCATCGGTTCAAAGGATTTGGTCGACCATCTTGGGCGATGGGATCGGCCTGGAACGAGGCCCACATTGCCGATCCCGCATTGCCGATCAAGACGACCGTTCCAGGTGCGATATCGAGCGTGCCTGGCGCCGGCTTGAACCCGCCACGATAGAAGAGACCGTGCGGCGCAAAGACGCCCTCCACCGCATCAATCGTGACAGGCGCATTCATGGTTGACACCGACCGAGAGGCAGGCATCGCCGGCGGCAGTAGCAAGACCTAAAGTTCTGGCGAGCGAAGAACCATCATCTTTTGGATCTGCATGTCGTGCATGGTGTGTGAGATGCCGCCGACACCCAAGCCGGATTGCCTCAAACCCGCAAAGGGCATCCAGTCGACCCGGAAGGCGGTGTGGTCATTGATCATGACTGCTGAAGCATCAAGACGGGAATAAGCCCGCATCGCACGGTCGATGTCTTTGGTGAACACGGCGGCTTGGAACGCAAATGGAAGGGCGTTGGCTCGCTCGATCGCTTCGTCCATATCGTCATAAGGATAGACACAGACCACGGGCCCGAAGACTTCCTGCTGGGAAACGCGCACATCATCGGGTGGGTCATACAACACGGTGGGTCGGTAGCAGTTGTGATCCATCGGCTCGCCGCCAGCGAGAACCTCGGCGCCTCGATCGACAGCCTCCGTCGTCCATTCGTGGACACGTTCGACCTCGCGCGGCCGGATGAGCGGCCCCACCTCTGTATCGGCCCGCGTGGGATCTCCCACGATCAATTTCTCGGCGGCATCGGCCATGGCCTCTGCAAGGGACCGGGCAATGCTTTCATGGGCAAAGACCCGCTGGACGGATACGCAAACTTGGCCCGCGTGATACATGCCGCCTTTGACGAGCGGCGGGACAATCTCAGCCAAATTCGCGTCCGCTCCAACGATGACCGGGGCAGCGCCACCATGTTCGAGCGCACAACGCGTTCCCGGCGCTAGTTGCGAGCGCAGCGACCAACCAACACCGGGACTGCCAATGAAACTGAAAAAGGCGACGCGCGGGTCGGTAACAAGCGCGGTGGCCACATCGCGCGTTTCTGTGACTGTTACCTGGCAGAACTCTTCCGGCAGCCCCGCTTCCCGCAATATTTCAACAAACCGGATGCACGACAGGGGCGTATCTTCCGATGGTTTGACAATGACGGGGCAGCCCGTTGCCACCGCCGGCGCGACTTGGTGGGCAATAAGATTGAGCGGATGGTTGAATGCACTAACCGCGACGACCACGCCAATCGGCTCGAGCGTCGTCGCAGCAAACCGATTGGCGGATGCTGCGTTGACGTTCATCGGGATAATCTCGCCGGTCGCGTGTTTGAGTTCTTCTACACAGGCTTCGACGGTGCTGATCGCCCGAACCACCTCGATGCGCGAATCGATCAGCGGCTTGCCCCCTTCGCGCGCGGCATCAAGGGTCAATTGTTCGACCTGATGCGTCATGATCTCCGCCGCCTTCGACAAGATCTCAATGCGCCTAGGCTTGGAAAGCCACGAGTCTCGTGACCGGAAGGTGCGATAAGCCACGGTCAGGGCCGCCTCAACCGCCTTGCCATCGGCGGTATCGACCGATGCGATGACGCTTCGATCGTATGGCGCAAAAACTTGTTTCTGGACATCTGTTGCTGTCGCCCCAACGATCATGAGGCCGTGATGCGGCGTTTTAACTGACATGGGTCCTCCGACGCGCCCCTTGCGCGCTTCACTTTAGCCGCGCCCGGCCGTGCTCGCTATGGATTGAAAGGGAAAATGGCGCGCCTGGAGAGATTCGAACTCCCGACCCCTAGATTCGTAGTCTAGTGCTCTATCCAGCTGAGCTACAGGCGCTCACACGTGGCGATTCCTATGGGCTCGCGCACGAAGGCGGAACCTAATCAATAAGCTGTTTCCCCGCAAGGCGACGTGCGAGTAGCCGTGCGAGTAGCCGTGCGAGTAGCCGTGCGACCACCTATTCAAATGAATAAATCAGGTACCGAGACCGCCTAAATGCTCGATATCTAAGGCAAAATCGCTTGTGGCCACGGTCATCATTTGTTTAAGATCGCAAGGCTTCAGTAAACTTCAAGTTAGCTGACCTGTATTACCCGTATATTATTGGATAAGCTCAAGAAATGATTGTTTGCGCGAGATCGAAGACCGAGCACGATCTTTCCGAGCTGTTCGACTTCAGTATGAATATCTGATGGTGTCGCCTCGCATGATAGGTAAATATTCTTCGGCCGCCTTCGTGGTGGCTTTAACGCTTGGCGGATGCTCATTCGTCTCTGACGCGGTCTTTCCGGGAAGAGGCGACGACCGAGCCGTTTCTTCCGGGGCGCAAAACGGCCCGGCAAACCAAGGTATTCAGAACGCTCAAGTTGGCGCGACCCCGGGTGGGATGAGCCCTGCAGTTGCAGCGCCACCGCCCATGCTAGGCCGTTCATCGTTCAACCCGCCAGCAGTGACGCCGGGGGTGAATACCGGCACGTTCGTCGGACAAAAAGTTGCACAGCTTCGCGGTGAGCTCAGCCAGCTGCAGACCAACATTGTCCAGCAAAACCAGCGGTTGCAGCAAATCCGCGAGCAACTCGCTGGCACCTCACAGCGCTATCACGGAACAATTGCTGCAATCTCCGCTCGTCTCCAAGTTGGCACCACGCCCGGCAACCCGGTTCTGGTCAATCAGTGGAACTTGGGTCAAGCCGAGCTTGACCGTCTGGGCAGCGACATCAACCAGATGAACAGTTTGGCCAACAACGTCGCTGCGGGCTCGGCTTTTGCAGCGTTTGTCCTGGAAAGCACCCGGGCCACCTTCGGCCTATCGGGCGCAATTGACGAAGATCATCGCCAACTCTTGATCTTGGAAGACGAGACCAACCGCACCGTTGTTCTTATCGATCGCCTCTTGAACGAGTTGAGCGAGGACGTCAGCCGCCAGACAGCTTATGTGGGCAACGAGCGATTCACCCTGACTACGCTGTCGCTGGCCATCAAGAACGGCGAGTTGCTGGGGCCAAGCCTTGCCAACCGTGCCTTTGCCACCGCCGCGCCAATGTCCAGTGCGCCGCCGCAGGCCGCTAACGCGCCTAACCGCAACAGCCAGTTCGCAAACCGCCGGCCTTTGGTGGTGATCCGCTTTGACCGGCACGACGTGCCTTACGAGCAAGCCTTGTTTTCAGCGATCAGCCGGGCGTTGGAGCAGCGACCGCAGTCGCAGTTTGATCTTGTAGCCGTATCTCCGAACAGGGGCACCCCAGCCGAGACTGCGCTCAACACGTCGCGATCCAAGGACAATGCCGAACGAGTGTTGCGGTCTCTGAACGACATGGGTCTGCCCGCTAATCGTGTGCAGCTATCGTCCTCGTCAAGCGCCGATGCGTTTACGAACGAGGTCCATATCTACGTTCGCTAACCCGCGACCGCAGCTACACTAAGCAAGCCCAAATTGATCTTTGTAAGACGGGAAGTCGCCCAGCGACTGCGCGTGATAGACGCCCTTGGCAATGGCCCTTGCCGCAGCATCGGCAGCGAGGAGCCCGACCGCAGCTAGAAGCAGCGGCGTTACGGGGACATCCCTCAAGGTCCCCGTGGAAAGTGCAAAGACGCTGTCACCATCAAATGGCGAATGGACCGGACGGATCGCACGGGCGAGTCCGTCTTGCGCCATAATGGCCAAACGCTTGGCCTGACCGCGGTTGAGCGCTAAATTAGTCGCCACCGCGACTAAGGTGGTATTGGCGCCCTCCATTCCAGGAATGCGATACGGCATGTCTTCAGGTGCCATCCCCGAAAGGGCTGACTGGCGACCCAGCTCACCGGCCATCTCGTAGGGTGCGGCCCAAAACACGGACGAGCCCGGCACGACCGTTGCCCCGAACGGATTGGCAATAGCCAAGGCGCCCACCTGAATGCCGTCTTTGCGTAGCGTTGATGCCGTCCCTAGGCCTCCCTTGAGGAGCCCTGCCGTGGCGCCAAGGCCGGCACCAACATTACCTTGTTCG
>Ga0302122_10002653_pt1 | contig 11057 bp, 9 predicted proteins | sample CB21_SCM_MG_FD_203115 | JGI IMG/M metagenome (GOLD analysis project Ga0302122, IMG submission 203115) | Marine microbial communities from Western Arctic Ocean, Canada - CB21_SCM | ecosystem: Environmental > Aquatic > Marine > Oceanic | place: Canada: Western Arctic Ocean | collected 2017-09-28
TATGCCGATGGGCGTCTTCGATCGAGACTTGTTGGATCATCGAGTTATCCAATTGTTCCACGAGGCGAAAATAGGTTTCTGGATTCGCTTTTTTGTAGCCGTCTTCGTCGAGATAGTTAGGATAACCACAACACATATGCAGCCGCCGCCGGGTGTACCTGTGGGTCGGTTGGTTAACTAGCTTATTCTCCTTATACGCTGAGTAATCCAGAGCACTGTACGCTTGCATTCCAACACAATATCGGTCAACCATCAATCATAAGAGATCTGTTTAAATCAAATAATTGATTGGTATTGATCGTTTATTACGCTTGGGCTACAATTCATCTGGGAATCCAGTGACGACGTACATATTGCATAAACTGGCTATTCCCTGATAAAAACTTATCGAGGAGAATACAATTGAATTTTCAAGAGCTGTTTTTATGGTGTATGTTTTCTGACCTAAAACCGGAACCGCCATCGCGGTCCGGCAGTAATCGGAGCGAGCCATGATTCCCCAGTTTGCCCAGTTCCTGAGCCAGACCGAAGTCCTGCGCATTCACGAAGCCTCACTGGAAATTCTTGAGGAAGCCGGCCTTCTGGTGCGCAACAGTCGTGCCCGTGAACGCATGGCCAAACGCGGATGCCTGGTGGACGAGGACACCGGGATCGTGCGCCTGCCCTCAGCCCTGGTTGAGGAACTGTGCCGCCAGTTCCCGCCCACGTTCACCTTTCGCGGGCGTGATCCGGCATTTGACAAGACCCTGCCCGACGACGCCCCCGTCATCTCCACGGGAAGCTCGGCGCCCAACATTATTGATCCTGTCACGGGCGAGCTCCGCCGTGCGCGCTCAGACGATATCGCCCGCATTGCGCACCTGGTCAACGAGCTGGACGGATACGACGTATTCTCCATCTCCACGCTGGCCGATGACGCGCCCGAGGGCCAGTTCAGCCTGTCGCGATTCTACCCGGCCCTGAAAAATTGCCTGAAGCCGGTGCGCACGGCAGTCCTCAACCCCGAGGAAGCTCTCCAGGTGCTGGAGCTTGGCGAGCTGATCGCCGGTTCCAAAGGCGCCTATTGGGAGCGTCAGTTTATCACATTCGGGGCCTGTAACATCGTCTCGGCTTTAACCATGGACTACGACTCCACCGAGATGTGGATGTTCTTCAATGACCGCGACGTGCCGGTTTATGGCGGCATCGCGCCCATCTCGGGGCTTAACTACCCGTTTACCCTGCCTGGCACGCTGGCGCTGGCCAACGCCGAATGGCTGGCCCAGGCCTGCTTTGCCCAGATCAACCGCGAACACACGCCGCTGATCTATATCCACCAGCCCGTGGTTGCCGACATGCGCACAGGCGCTTACGCCTCGGGCGGCATCGAGCTCGGCATGCAGTCCGCAGCCCTGGCCCAGATGGCACGCTTCTATAACGTGCCCGCAGGTGCTTACGTGGGCCACACCAATGCCAAGACCTGTGACGCCCAGGCCGGTTTTGAGAAGGGCATGGGACCGCTCACCGCCATGCTTGGCGGCATCAGCTATCTGAAGACGGGCGGACTGCTGGACGCCTTGATGGATTTCGATTTCGGCCTGGCGGTGATCGATGCGGAGATCGCCCAGATGATGAAGCGCATCATGCGCGGCACGGAGTTCAGCGAGGAAGCGCTGTCGCTCGAGGCCATCAAGAGCTTGGGGCCTGCCGGCATGTATATTGAACACCCGCAAACCCTGGCACTGATGAAGGAAACGGGCTTCTTCCCCGATGTGGCGAACCGCGAGACCCGTGACGAATGGACGGAGAAGGGTGGCCAAGACGCCCATCATACCGCCCTAGTGCGCGCCCGGGAAATCCTCACCCGGGAAAATCACGCCGTGCTCGCACCCGAGGTCGACGCCCGTATCCGCGCCCGGTTTGCCGGTCTGGTTGCCGGTGATGCCATGGCCCCCGATGGCTGGTCACCCCCCGTCGCGCCGCGAACGCGCCAACACGCCAGTCGGCGACGGCGAACTGCGCGTAGTGTCGCGCTGTGATGGGGACGTGTCGCGACAAAAACAACTCTGTTTGGCTTCCTATCTAGAATGCCGTCCTGTGCCTAGTATTGATACCAACATAACATAAGGTAGCCCATGCGATGAGTGATGAGCAAGAGGATGATCTGGACCTGCAAACCCTGTCTGACGACGAACTCGTTGAGCAGATGCATGATGACCTTTATGACGGCCTGAAAGAGGAGATTGAAGAGGGAACCAATATTCTCCTGGGAAGAGGTTGGGGGCCGGACAAGGTTCTGGCTGATGCTCTGGTCGAGGGTATGCGTATCGTCGGTATCGATTTTCGTGATGGCATTCTTTTCGTACCGGAAGTCTTGATGTCTGCGAACGCGATGAAAGGCGGCATGGCGATCCTGAGGCCACTGCTGGCAGAGACGGGTGCAGAATCCATTGGCACCGTCGTTATCGGCACGGTCAAAGGCGATATTCACGACATCGGCAAGAACCTGGTTGGAATGATGCTTGAGGGCGCAGGCTTTGAAGTTTTTGATCTTGGCATCAACAACCCAGTGGAAAATTATCTGGCAGCAATTGAGGAACACAAGCCGGATATAGTCGGTATGTCTGCACTGCTTACCACCACCATGCCGTACATGAAAGTAGTGATCGACACGCTGGTTGAACAGGGTATGCGCGATGACTATGTTGTGCTGGTGGGAGGTGCTCCGCTGAACGAGGAATTCAGTCAGGCCATCGGGGCTGATGCGTACTGCCGTGATGCCGCAGTCGCGGTGGAGACTGCCAAGCAATTGATTGCTGAGCTCAGGGCGCGGCGAAAGTCCGCATAACTTAGCGTGGGCTGGCAGTGGTTTGACCCGGTGTTTCCCCGCTAAATACCATCTTCCCATATCGGACGTAAAGAACGCCGTCACCTATTTGTAAGAGAAAGGTTATGCCCGCAACGCCGTCGTTAGGAAAGAGCCTGGTTATTGCCTGTGGAGCGTTAGCTCATGAGATCACTGCGCTGGTTCGACTCAACAAGTGGCACCACCTTGAGATCCAGTGCCTTCCGGCAAGCCTGCATAATCACCCACGCCTGATTGCCCCGGCGGTGCGCGAACGGGTGCGGCAGTCTCGAGATGCGTTCGATTCTATTTTTGTCGCTTATGCCGATTGCGGTACGGGAGGCGCACTAGATGCGGTTCTTGCAGAAGAGCAGGTGGAAAGGCTTCCTGGCGCTCATTGTTATGAGTTCTTTTGGGGGTCGCAAGCCTTTTTGGACAGACATGATCGTGAACCCGGGATATTCTACCTGACCGATTTTCTGGCGCGACATTTTGACCGACTGGTGATGGAGGAGCTTGGCATCAAACGCCACCCGCAACTTCTGGAAACCTACTTTTCGGCATACACCCGGCTGATATACCTAGCTCAGACTGACTCGAAGGAAACTCTGGAGACTGCCCGCTTGGCAGCGCAAACCCTGGGACTGGAATTTGAACATATCAGAACCGGTTACGGAGAGTTGGAGACGAGTCTGACTGGTTTCTGTCGAGATCCGGAAGCGAAGGAGTTCTGATGGCAAAGTTGATCACTGTTTTTTGGCGGGATATCCCTTCGCTGGTCATGGCCCGCAAGGGTCGGCAGACTGTAAGGTTTATGCTGGCGCAGCGTTTTCAGGACGCAATCGATCGCGCCGCCATGCGGGCCGGTAAAGGTTCGTCGGATGCTTACCTAAGTGAATGGCGTCGCGAGAGCGTGACCTGCAGCGACGATGATCTTGAGCAGATGGCGACGCAAACGGTAGAACGCCTTGAGGCTGCACATACGGATGAGGACCTGTTAGCCCTGATCAGGGCTAAGGGTAGCGCCAGCGCTAATACCCCACAAGCTGACTGAAGCCTATGTACGCCCTGCGACAATGGTCTGTCCGCAATGCGCGAGTACTGAAGGTATTCGCATATGTGTTGAGATGATCCAGGCGATTAAGGGCGTGCACGGTATCCATATCATAGCTTACAGGCAAGAAGAACGGGTAAGCGACATAGTCAAGGATTCTGGTGCGCTTGAGGGGAGAGTCCCTTGCCACCCGGGCATAGCGCAACGTTTAATTCATTAAGAGGATAAGCAGGTGACGGTGACTGTTGTCAGTTCAGCAACGAAGGAAGTGAGGATTGGGTTTGATCAGCCATTTTGCATGATCGGAGAGAGGATCAATCCGACCGGACGCAAGGCGCTGGCTGCCGAAATGAAACTAGGCAATTACGCTCGCGTGGAGTTGGATGCTCTGGCTCAGATAGCCGCGGGCGCTCATATGCTCGATATCAATGCTGGAATCCCGCTCGCCGATGAGCCGGCCATATTGGCCGAGTGCATACAACTGGTGCAGTCATTGACTAATGTACCACTGTCTATCGATTCTTCTATTGTCGCAGCACTAGAGTCGGGGCTAGCTGTCTACCAGGGTAAGGCACTGGTTAATTCGGTCACGGGTGAAGAAGAACGAATGGAGCAGGTCTTACCGCTGGTGAAAAAATACGGCGCAGCTGTGGTGGCTATCTCGAACGATGAGACGGGAATCTCCGAGGATCCGAACGTGCGCTTCGATGTGGCCCGAAAGATTGTTGAGCGCGCGGCCGATTATGGCATTCCCGCTGAGGATGTGGTGGTTGATCCACTGGTGATGCCGATCGGCGCCCTGAATGATTCGGGCCGACAGGTGATGCATATTCTGAAGCGACTGCGCGATGAATTAAAGGTCAACAGCACCTGCGGCGCATCGAATGTCAGTTTCGGCTTACCTAACCGTAATGGTTTGAATGCGGCGTTTTTAACCATGGCCATTGGCGCCGGAATGACATCAGCTATTACCAGCCCATTGCACGGCGAGGTTATGGCAGCCGTGATGGGGGCGGATGTCATGATGGGGCACGATCCAGATTGCAAGCGCTGGATTGCACGCTATCGCGACCCGCTGGCCGAAGGTCAGTCCGGTGTTCGAGAGGGCCGTCGTGGTGGTCGGCGTCGGGCGGCCGGTGGCTGAGCAACACACTTGCGGCAGTTGTCTATGCGGGGCTGTGTCGTTTACGGTCCGTGGACCGCTTCGCCCGGTGTTGGCCTGCCATTGTTCACAGTGCCGTAAAACCAGTGGTCATTACTGGGCGGCAACAGCAGCGCCGTCGGATTGTGTGGAGATTGCGCATGAAGGCGCTCTGGAATGGTTTCAATCCTCTACTCAGGCGCAAAGAGGGTTTTGTCGTCGTTGTGGGTCTAGCCTATTCTGGCGTCACGCGTCTCGCGATGCCTGGGGGATAGCGGCTGGCGCGTTGGATAGCCCGACCGGCCTGCACACCCAGGCCCATATATTTTTTACCGATGCATCAGATTACTACCTTATTCATCCCGACGAGGCGACGATTGAGGGCGGTTCCAGTTGAGTACTGTTCACGCCACTGAAACTGTACTTGCAACAGCTGGGGATGTGCTGGTGGTATTTACCCCATCCGGTCGCAGGGGGCGTGTTGCCCATGGGACGACCGTGTTGCAGGCGGCGCGCGAACTTGGCGTCGATTTGGATTCGGTGTGCGGGGGTCGGGCGATCTGTGGTCGCTGCCAGGTGGTTCTAAGTGAGGGGTCATTTCCCAAACACGGTATTGAATCGCGGCCCGAGCACCTTTCCGACTTTGGTGGGAATGAGGTTGATTACCACGCGGTAAGTGGTCTGGCCCAGAGCCGGCGATTGGGGTGCTCAGCCCGGTTGCTTGGTGATGCAGTGATCGATGTGCCACCTGAGAGCCAGGTTCATCGGCAGGTGATCCGCAAGCGAACCGAAGTACACGATTTGTCAGTTGACCCTCTGGTGCGTTTGCACGTGGTTGAAGTCAGCCCACCCAACATGCACGAGGCAGTGTCTGACCTGCGCCGCCTGGAAGAGGAATTGGAATTCGAGTGGGCTTTGACCGGGCTCAGTTGTGACCCGCAGGTACTGGGAAAACTGCAAGCCGTGATGCGCAAGGGTAATTGGCAGGTCACGGTTGCCGTATTTCAGCAGCGCGAGATTATCGCTATCTGGCCTGGTTATCACGACACGGCGTTAGGGCTTGCGGTTGATGTGGGTTCAACCACGATTGCCATGCATCTTATTGAACTGACCAGCGGCCAGTCTCTTGCCTCGGTTGGGCGGATGAATCCGCAGATCCGGTTTGGCGAAGATCTGATGAGTCGCGTCTCTTACGTGATGATGCATCCGGGCAGCGAACAGGAGATGTCTCAGGCCGTGCGCCAGACCCTGGCAGAACTGGTAACGCAGGTCTGCCAAGAAACTGACAGCAATGTTGATGACATACTCGACTGCGCTTTTGTCGGCAACCCGATCATGCATCACCTGCTGTTGGGACTTTCTCCGGTTGAATTGGGTGGAGCGCCGTTTGCGCTTGCCACCGATAGCGCTATCACGATGCCTGCACACGAACTTGATCTTGGCCTCAATCGGGGTGCACGCTGTTATGTGCTGCCTTGTATTGCGGGCCACGTTGGCGCTGACTGTGCAGCTGTGGTTTTGTCCGAGGCGCCGTATCTGCGCAAGGAGATGACTTTGCTGGTTGATATAGGTACCAACGCAGAGATCGTCCTGGGAAACCGAGACCGCCTGTTGGCAGCCAGTAGCCCCACGGGCCCAGCCTTTGAAGGGGCGCAGATCAGCGGTGGTCAGCGCGCCGCCCCTGGGGCGATTGAGCGAGTGCGCATTGATCGCGACACCCTGGAACCTCGGATCCGGGTGATCGGCTGTGACTTGTGGTCTGACGACCCCGGGTTTGACGAGGCGATCGCCGCGGTAGGTATTTCAGGCATTTGTGGTTCGGGGATTATCGAAGTGGTGGCCGAGATGTACCTTGCTGGCATACTCAGTTCCGATGGAGTCATCGATGGCAATCTGTCTCAACACTCGGCCCGGGTGATCGCAGATGGCAGGACCTTCGCTTTTGTCCTGCACAAGGGAGATATTACGGTCACAGTCACCCAAAACGATGTGCGCGCCATCCAGCTTGCTAAAGCAGCGCTTTACGCCGGGATTCGATTGTTAATGGATAAACTTGACGTGGAAGAGATTGACCGTATTCGTCTGGCTGGCGCGTTTGGTTCCCATATTGATGTTAAGTACGCTATGGTGCTGGGTCTGATTCCCGACTGTGAATTGGGTAATGTCACCTCGGCAGGCAATGCGGCAGGGAGCGGCGCTCATGTTGCCTTGGTTGATGTGAACGCACGCCGGGAGATCGAAAGGGAAATCCGTAAAATAGAGAAAATCGAAACTGCCGTCGAACCCAGGTTTCAGGAGCATTTTATTGAGGCAATGGCTATCCCTCATAAACGCGCCCAGTTCGCCCAGTTGTCCAAGGTGGTCACATGGCCAACTCGCATAACCGGGGAAAAGACGCAGACGGGCAACCGGCGTCGCCGCAGACGCTGACTATTTCCGGCTTGCCCGGCCGCAGTGGTGCGACTACTCTTGAATCTCGCGATACCTTATCCGGGAGACTGATGCTGTGACCATCGATATCGTAAGACAGGTAACTTTGTTCTCCACCTTGGAGAATCACGAGCTACAGGCACTGGCCGCACTGGCCAGGCCGATTACAGCGCAACGTGGCGAGATCATCATCAGTCAGGGTTCGGTTGGGGACGCGCTTTATGTCGTCATCAGCGGTCGTGTTCGGGTTTATGTATCAGATAAGGACGGCAAGGAGATGGTGCTCGCATTGGAGGGTCCCTCAACAGTATTTGGAGAAATTGCTGTGCTTGACGGAGCCGTTCGTTCGGCATCTATAGCCGCTATGGAGAAAACTGAATTACTCAAGATAGGTGCAGATGATTTTTTTGCTTTACTTGAGCGCAATACCGAACTCAACCGCTCGGTGATTCAAAGCTTGGCCGGGCGGATTCGAAAGCTAACCCACGGGGCCCAGGGGCTTGCCTTAGATAGTGTTTACCGGCGGCTGACCGCCCGGCTACAAGAGTGTGCCGTGGAGGAAAACGGCGAGTGGGTTATTACCGAACGACTGACCCACCAGTTGCTCGCCGACATGATCGGTTGCTCCCGGGAAATGGTTAGCCGAATCATGAGTGATCTGGTTAAGGGTGGATACATCCGTATTGAGCCGGGTCGCTGGGTTATCGAGCGCAAGTTGCCCGAGGACTATTGATAGTTGCCAGTTAGCAGTTAGAGCCGGTCGACGGACTTGGAATCTTCACCGGTACCTTTACCCGATGTTCCCGCTGGGCGTTATAGTGGCTGTTCAGTAGGTGACAGTCGGTCCTTATTTCACGATTCAGATTACTAGCGAGTATCTTATGGCTGGCTGCCCCTTTAACCCCAGTTGATTCCGTGTAAGGAGAGTCCCATGACCCAACCGGGATGGTCGACCAGTTTATTCGTAACGAGGCCAAGGAGAACTATATGCCAGTCGGGGTGATTCAAAAAATGCACACCAAGGCCGTTTCACCGGTGGAGTATCAACTGCCTATCGGCGAAGCGTTGGTAGGACTCAATGCGTTATTGGGTCGGGAACTTGAAATCGAATTCTGTGGTGAAATATTTTGTCTGAGCTGTGGGCGCAAGACCAATAAAAGTTTTAATCAGGGGCATTGTTATCCCTGTTTGAAGCGACTCGCGGCTTGTGACCAATGCATCATAAAGCCAGAGTTGTGCCACTTCCATGAAGGAACTTGCCGGGAGCCAGAGTGGGGTCAGGCCCATTGCCTGCAATCCCATATCGTGTACCTTGCTAATTCATCCGGGTTGAAAGTCGGCGTCACTCGGGCTACCCAGGTGCCCACTCGCTGGATTGATCAAGGGGCTTCCCAGGCGCTACCCATTTTTGAGGTCAGTGAGCGACGTATTGCCGGATTACTGGAGGTCGCGATACGCACTGTTGTATCCGACCGTACGGCCTGGCAGCGCATGCTTAAGGGGGTTCCTGATCCACTTGATCTGGTGGCTGAGCGAGAACGATTGCTCGCGCAGGCCGGTCTCGCCATAGGTCGGGTGACCGAAACTATTAACGCAGACCAGGCGCGATTAATGGAAGAAGCCTCTCCGATCCAGATTCAGTATCCAGTCAACCAGTATCCGAAAAAAGTGACCGCTCTTAACCTTGATAAAACGCCCCGGGTTGCGGGGCGTCTGCTAGGCATTAAGGGCCAGTATCTGATTTTGGACAGCGGCGTACTGAATATCCGCAAGTTTGGCGGTTACCGGCTTACCCTGGAGCACTAGCAGGCCTTACTTCCGGGGCGCGTGTGCGACGGGTCTGAAAAGGTCTGGTTAGGCTGCGGCGACCCCCAGATGGTCGCGCCAGCCCGGGTAGAGTGCGTCGGCATCCAGTGGAAACGACTCGAAGGCGCGCGCGAACTCCCTGTGATCCTTAGCCCACTCGATCGGGTCGGCGCCGGCGAGCCAGCACTGGTAGGCCTGGCGCAGTGAAATTGCTCCCGCAGCCGGGCTGTCGATATGCCCATAGCTGCCACCTCCGGCGGTGTTGATGAGGTTGCCGTGCCCCAGGTTCTCGAAAAACCCGGGCAGTCGCAATGCATTCATGCCCCCGGAGATGATCGGAGTGGTTGGCTTCATGCCTAGCCATTCCTGGTGATAGGCCGGTCCGGTGTAACTGTCGCGCTCGATGATATAAGCGATCGCACGGTCATCGCGCTCACCTTCCATCTTACCGTAACCCATGGTACCCACATGTATGCCTGAGGCACCCTGCAGGCGCGACATCTTGGCGAGCACGTAGGCGGTGTAACCCCGTTTCGCTGAAGGCGAGGTTACTGCGCCGTGGCCGGCTCGGTGGTAGTGCAGGTACTGATTGGGAAACCAGCGCCGGGCCGTGGTAACCATGCCTGGTCCGCCGACATAACCGTCGACCAGGAAAGCGCAATGGTCTGCAAATTCGCCGAACTGTGAAAGGATAAATTCACCGCGGGCAACCATCTCGTTGTGGCAGTCGGCGGTAATGTTTGCAGAGAACAGCTTGGCATCACCAGTATCGTCCTGCGCCCGCGTCATTGCGTCGACTACCAGCGGGATAACCTCCTTCATCGGTGCGAATGTCTGGTTACCTTGGGGCTCGTCGTTCTTGATGAAGTCGCCACCCATCCAGAACTGGTAGGCTGCCTCGGCAAATGGCTTCGGCCGCAGCCCCAGTTTAGGCTTGATAATGGTCCCGGCGATAAAACCTCCGTCTACGATCGGGCGCCCCAGGATACGCCACAAGTCGGATATGTCTTTGGCAGGTCCATCGAACAGTTGCACTGCCCTTGGCGGCACGTAGAAGTCATACATCTTAGCGTGTTCAATATCACCCATACCCTGGTTGTTGCCAACCGTGAGGGTCAGGAAAGAAGCAATCATCATGTGTCCATCGGTAATATTGCGATCGAACAGTTCCAGTGGGTAGGCGATACGCATATCCTCGCTGGCTTCGTCTATTTGGTAGACCAGGGCATCGACCCCTTTGGTAAAGTCATCTGTAGTGGAAACATCCACGTTCGTTCCAGTAGACGATTCGGCGGCAAAGTGAGCTGCACCTTCAAGATAACCGGTGCCGGATTTGGGTTTCATCCGGTAGGCACAAAGGATATGTCGACCTTCTTCGATGAGAGTCTGCTCATCAAGATTGAGGTCGGCGTAACGGCTGGATTGATTTAAAGACACTGCCTTTTACTCCCAGGTTGTTCCGCCTCTGTCCATCAAGTTTGCGCTAAGCGTTGATGGATCTGAAGCGGGTAATGTTAATACCGTCTAAAGGTCTAACCATAAACCAGCATAATCATAAATAAAAGTAATATTCTATGATGTTACTAATAAGTAAAACATTATGAATTGATGCTACACCCATTTCCGAACCAGCGGGTCGATGACAGTTTGTTATTGCGCGCTTATCCGCACCGGCACCGGTTGGCCCAGGATCATGCCATTGGCAGGCCCAGGACGGGCGGGTATGTTGAAGGACAATAGAAGCGACAGGCCCGCTAGGACAGCGCCGACAAGAAATACCGTCGCCGGCGAGTTCAACCAGA
>Ga0302122_10002654_pt1 | contig 11057 bp, 9 predicted proteins | sample CB21_SCM_MG_FD_203115 | JGI IMG/M metagenome (GOLD analysis project Ga0302122, IMG submission 203115) | Marine microbial communities from Western Arctic Ocean, Canada - CB21_SCM | ecosystem: Environmental > Aquatic > Marine > Oceanic | place: Canada: Western Arctic Ocean | collected 2017-09-28
ATCCCCGAGCGTGATGAGGTCTTCCTGCCGCCGCACCTCGCGACGGAGGAGACGTACCGGCTCGACCGCTACGCCTACTGGGGCCGCGCGGGCTTCCTGGCGGACATGGACCTGATCGTGAGCAACGCCGCGGCGTTTTCTTCCGGCGCCGACCGCGCCATCGCAATCGCAGAGGAGGCTGCCGCCATCGCCCGGGCGGCGTGGGTCGCGCCGGACATGGCGGCGCCCACCCGGCGCCTGCTCGCGCTCCGAGGTATCGAGGCGCGCGTCTGGCAGCGGCGCCAGGCGAGAATCGGCGCGCTCGACGACGACGCCCAGGCGCGCGGCCGGGCGATGGGGGCTTACGAGGACCTCCTCGCCGAGTTGGAGGGGCACTCGGCGGTCGGCGCGCTCATGGGCGCGCTCATGGGCGTTCCATGTCATATGAACCGAGCGTACGGCCCCGAACGAGCCACCTATACTGTGCCGACGGAACCGGCTAGCACGGAATTTAGCACGGACTTAAATTAGATTATTCATTATGGGATTTGGGGGTGGTCGTCCATCTAGGTCGTTCAAGGTTCACTTCTTCGCGCGGGCGGCGAAGAGGGGTCGGCCCGTGAAAAGACACTTGAAGGCGATGAAGGCTAGCGTGCGTAGCGCGACCGAGATGAGGAGGATCGCGACGATCGCTTTGGAGAAGGGCTTGTTGCGGAAGTCATAATAGTTGACCGCGTCCCCGCCGGTTCTGAAAACACATCTGGAGGACTCGGGATCCGAGCAGCCGTGCAGGTCTCCCAGCCCGAGCAATTCGGACCTTGAGCCGGCCGATATGGCCCAGTTGAAAAATTTGGCATCTTCAATCCATTTGGCCCCTTTAGGGATGGACTTGTTGTTGATGTAGTGGCCGTCGAACTGACCCGTACCGTTAACGGTACGGGGCATGATGGCGGCGGCGCGGGCCGCGGGGGCGAACGTCTAATATAGTTTACACGCTCCGGCTCGTCGGCGGCAACCCGGACTTCGCCAACACGCCCGGGCACGGCGACGACGACGCACGCTTCTACGACCGGCAGCAAGCTTACGTACACGCTCGCGGGGGATAGCTCCCCCGACAAGCCTCCGGGGCGACCCCAAAACCCGAATTGACTATAGTTATTTCGATTTTACATCAGATGGGCAACAAAAATGCCGTCAGAATGCATGCATTACGGCTGCCCTTTGTAGCCGGATGATGACAAATCTGCTAACAATGCACGCGCGCGGACGCCTCTGCATCATCGTACTATTGTGGTCCCCTGGGCAGTGCAGAGGCGCGCGCCGCCGCCGCAGCAATAATGTGCAAAGGACTGAACAGTGGCCTGCGGACCGCTACGCCGCCGGCACGGAAGCCGCCTGCCCGCCGTCCTGCCCAACACGGGACCTGCGCGACGCGCGGCCAGCGGCGCGTGGCGCGCTGACGGCCGACCAGCACTATGCGTTTCACGAGCGAGGGTTCCTCGTGCTGCCCGGGCTCTTCTCGGCTGCCGAGGTCGACGCGCTGAGTGCCACGATCGACACCGTCTGGCGCGGTCGGCATAGCGGTTCAGCAGCAGCGCGCATCGTCGCCGACTGGTTTGTAAGCACGCCGCGTGAGACGCGTGGCGTCTTGCGCGAAGCGCCCGACTCGGCGACCGTACACCCGCTGAAGCTGAATGATCTGTATCTCGACGTGCCAGCGGTGCGCGGCGTGGCCCTCGATGCGCGCCTTGCGCGTGTACTCGGCGAGCTGCTCGACTCCCGCCCAGTCTTGATCAACACGCTGAGCATGAACTACGGCACGCAGCAGAAGTACCACTTCGACACATTCTACATGCCGCCGCCCACCACAAACAAGATGGTCGCGGCGTGGGTCGCGCTCGACGACGTCGGCCCGGAGAACGGCCCGCTTCGCTACGTCCCCGGGTCCCACCGGATCAGGCCCTACAGGTTTAGCACGGGGAAACTGAACGTGGTGAAAAACGAGATGCGCAACTTCTCTGCTTACATTCACGCCGAGCTCGGCAAGCATAAATTGCAGCCTGCGGAGTTCCACGCGAAGAAGGGCGACGTCCTCATCTGGCACGCGCAGCTCTACCACCGGGGCGCGAGAATCCGCGACGAGCTCAACCGCACACGCCGTTCGCTCGTGGCGCACTACTTCAGCACCATCGACTTCCCAAGCGACGGGGCACACGTGCGACGCGACGACGCGGGCGGCCTCTACTACGCGCGCCCGCGGCTCGACCTGCGCCGGCAGTGGCGGCGGCGGCGGCGGAGGAGGTAATTGTAGTCTTTGGTGGTAGGAGCGCGGGTTAGGGTTAGGGCTCGGGCCAGCTCTCCGGGTAGGGCCCGAAGCGATACACAGGACAAAACAGATGGGGCACCAATCAGGCGGCGTCGGTCGCGGCGTACGCAGTACGCGGTTCGCCACGGACCTTCGCGGCGACGACCTGCGACGCCGCCGCCGCCCCCGCGCACGTAATAACAATCATCGCCACGACCCGCGGCGATTCACTCCGGTTGAGCAGAAAGCCTAAGGTTGAGGCCAATCCGCTCTGGACCGTGACGTTGGCGAAGGCCGCCGTCGCGTCGTCGCGCAAATCGTCGGCCACGCTGCTCTTGAAGTTGCCCTCCCAGGTCGCGCGTCCGAAGCCGAACACGACAGCTACTGCGACGGCCGCCCCCCAACACCCGAGCGTCGCCCTACTGAAGAGGAGTGTCGCCGCACCGAAGAGCCCAAAGCACGCCGCTCCCAGCGCGACCACAGGGCGCTGCGTCCCGAGGCTGCGGCCGAGGCGGCCGAGCGGAAGCGCTAATACCGCGGCCGAGGCGACTACGATGGCTGAGACGGCACCTACGGCACGAACGCCCAGGGACTTAGCTACTACGGCGCTCAGGAACCAGCCGTTCAGGTAGGCGGCACTGAGACCAAAGGCCAAGTTCGTCAGAACCAGCAAACGGCAAAGCGCGTTCCCGCGAAACAGGCGCCAAGCCGCCGTCGCCGAGTCAGCGAAAGGCGGCGGTGGTGTGGCAACACCACCGACGTCGTCGACCAAGGTAGCCACCGCGAGCGTCGTGGCGACAGCGATGAACGAGTAAAGCACAAAAAGAGGACCGCCCGGCGTAAATGCGCTGGCGAGTAGCTTCATGCCGACCTCGCCCGCCAGGTAGGCCGCCGAGAAGTGTGCGCCGAGCAAGGCCGTGGCAGCCTTCTGCGAGACGGAAGTGGCGTCGGCATAGGCCTCGGCTGACCTCGCAAAAAAAACACCCTAGGCCGGCCAGAGGCAGCCGGCCGCCACACCGCCGATCGCCGCGCCGACGATAACGACGTCGTGCATAGGCGTGAAGAAGGCCACGGCGTACGAGGCCACATAAGCACAATTAGCTCCCAGGCTCAGAACGAGTGTCCGCTTGGCACCCGCGCGAGCCACGAGGCCGTGGCTCAGCAACGCTGCCGAGAGCGTGTAGCACGCGTAGAGAACGAAAAGCGTCGTGTTTCCGAGCGACGCGCCGAGCTCCGAGGCGGCGAGCGCCACCAGCGCGGTCACGCACCCGTGGTTCAGGCTGAACGCGGCCGCCAGCACGTGAAAATTCCGCAGCACTCGTTGCGCGCTCTTCTGCTGGGTTTCGGTCGAGCTATCGTCCTCGACAGCCTCGTGCAGCGGACTTATGAGTGCGGTCGGTACGGGTCACACAGGTCCTAGTAGGTTTTGCGCCACTAGCCCCTAGTGTGTTTTGCGCCGCTCGCCAGAACGCTGTTCTTCGCCGCTCGCCTCTTCGCCACACCTAAAAACGTTTCTCTCGGCTTCAGCGTTCCGATGAGCACTTTTTCAAAACCATCCGAGCCCATGCTGCCGCGAAACTGCCGCCGACACTAGGATCATTTCGGACCCGCTCTAACCCGACTCTCGCCCAACCCTAACCCTAACCCTAGTCTACTCCTAATCCTAACCCTTACTCGGACCGAATCCTAACCTAGAAGGGGCGGCGGGCGGGCCCCCTGGAGGCCGGGAACCGGCGCCAGGGCCGGGACCCGGGGGAGTAATCCACACCGAGCCTCACCTGCCCCGGTCGTTGCGACGGAGGACGGGGGGGCGGGGTACGTGCTCGAGGGTCCTACCCTCGCGCGGTCGACGGTGCCGACCCCGGGGGCGGTGGCGTAAACAGTTACACACTACGAATGCACGGGTGGGCCAAGCCTCGCTTCACGACGGCGAGCTGGTTCTCGCGCACGAAGGCCTCGCGGGCGAGGCCGCCCGTCGCGTTCAGCGCGGGGACGCACCCCTTCTTTCCCCCATACGTGACGTACGTGTCGTAGCCCGCGGCTCCGATGCGACGCAACACGTCGACCGCGGCCGCCGGGTTGGCGCCCGCGACGCCGTGTTTTTCCGAGTCCTCCCAGCGCTTCGCGGGGCCAAACTCGACGGACCCCTCGCGGACGCCCCCGCGGCCCGGCAGCTCGAGCGACGCACGGAGTGCGGGGATCTCGACGCCCTCGACGTCTATCTTCAGGAAGTCTATCGTCTCCGCGCCGAAGACCTCGCTGGCGACGAGGTCGACGCTCGCCGTGCGGACCTGCACCATGGGCGCCTCCCGCAGCGCGCCCAGGGAGGCCGTGCCGCCCTCGTTGACGTCGTTCGACGCGCCTAATTCCGCGATTTCCACCATCGCGGGCACGTCGAGGATCGCGTTGTGGAAGACGTCCACGTCCACACCGTTCGCGAGGGTCGCGACCTTCACGACGCTTGCGAGCGTGGCCTGCGCCTCGACCACCGCGACGCGGGCGCCCCGCAGTGCCGCGAAGATCGCGAAGATACCGTGGTTGGCTCCAATGTCCAACACGCGCGCCGGGCCCGTCGTCGCGTTGATCACGCGCGCGAAGTCGCGGAAGAGCGCCGCCTCGCGCCTCATGTAGCCCGCGACGCGGCCAAGCTTCGCGCCCACCGCGCCAGGCGCCAGCTTCTTGCGCGCCGGGTCGCGCGTGACGAACGTCATGACCGCCAGTGGCTCGAACTCGTCATTCCGGAGCCCGATGACGCCCCAGCCGCCGCGCGCGCCCGCGAGCACGGCCGCCGGGTCCGCCCGCGCGAGGCACGACGCGTCGAACTTACGGTGGTGGTGGCGCGACCGCGGCGCCGGTTTCACCGTCGGCGCCCTCAGGCGAAACACGGGCTCCTCGGCGCGATTATAGAAGACGAACTCGGCAGGCGTGTGCTCCCAGCGGCCGTGCGTCCCGACGGGGAAGTCGCGCAGCGTCGTCCGGTTTTCCGCCCCGGCGCCGCCGGTCAGGAGCAGCGCTGCCACAAGGGCCATCTTGCAAGTTGTATTGCCCATTCGACGCGCATGCATGGATGCGGGCAGCCGCGTTCCGAGGGACGGCTGCGCAAAGTGCAAAACGCGCGTCTCTGTTGCAAAATTAATGAGACTTTTGTGGATAGCTGCAGCTGTAGGGTGTTGACATGAAACTAGCAGTTTTGCAATTGAATTGAATTGAATTAGGGTTTTGCGCCCCTCCTAGCGCTCTCACTTTGACGGGCTAGAGCTCGCAGGTTTCGAGTCGACAGCGTATAAAACAATACAAGCGTCGCACCGCATTTGAGGCTGCCCGAAACGTTGCATATAGACCCCGCGCACCATACGCCATCGATGCGATGAGATTGCTCCTCACCCTCTGGTGGACAGCCACCACAGCAGAGGAAGCACGACAAGCGCAGCGCGCCGAGGTCGCCCGCATAAATGCAGCCGCTGGCGCGCTCGCGGAGCCGTGCTGGGCGGCGGCGCGGACCGGCGACCGAAGGCTCTGCGCGAGCCTCGACGAGGCGCTGGCGGCGGACGCTGGCGAGCTCGCAACGGTCGGCGTCGTGGTCGCGTGGTGCGCCGACGACTTCCACTGGGTCGGCGACTTCCTTCGCATGGTCGCGTCCAAGTGGCCCCAGGGCGAGAACGTCACCCAGTGGAAAAGACTGGTAGTGTACCAAAAGTGCGTCATCCATAAACGGGACGGTAAGCTCGTCGCGGGTGCGGGAAACTTGCACGGCGGTAAAGGACGGGCGCTCGACTTTGACGTCACGGGCCCGAATCTCACGCTCGCTCCGATTGACGTCCGCAACGCATGTAGGGCCACCGTCGGCGCCAATCAAAAGGTGGTGGAGGCGGCGGTTGAGGCGCTCGAGATACGAATCATACACATGATCGAGCCCGGCCGCTCGCATCGCGCGTCGACGGACGAGGCCGGCGCCGTGCTCCACTACCTGAGTACATGTTACAACGATTTAAATGATGCCACCTTCTTCGCGCACGGCCACGTGCACGGCGAGCTCGGCCCATTCATGGAGACGCTCCGGCACGCGCGCGATAAACACGCGGTGCCGGCCACCTTCGTGGCGACGACGCGGTACAAAGCCATACGCGACACCGCCAACGCGTGGGTCCGCGACGTATTGAACGTCAGCGACGCCGATTATCGACAGCCGCGCGGCGGCGCCTACCGCAACGGCGAGTTCATCTTGCCACGCCTCGTCGCTCGCAAACGGTCGCGCGCGTTCTACGCCGCCGCGCTCGGCGCCATCGTCCACGACGCCAAGTGTCAGGCCGCTGCCTGCCTCCGTAACGGCGGCGACGCCGACCGCCTCCCGCCACCGTTCGACCGCTATCTCGACGGCCTTGCGGGCTGCGACTGGCGCGTCTACACCGGCAACCACGGCGGACACCTCATCGAGGGGTGGTGGCCCCAACTGTTCTGTGAACCCTGCGTGACGCCCGCGCGGAGGGACGACCCGCGGATTCCGTATGAGTCGCAGCGGCGGCTCCTGCTGCGTCGGCGCGAGGTGGAGCGCGTGGGCGAGCTCTCGCGGAGGCGCCTCGACACAAAGCGGCAGAAGGAGGTCGAGAGAATGGACAAAACGATCCTTGGCACGGCCCTCGAGGCGGCGTGCTGGGGCGTCGACGTGCGAGGACGCAAGTCGTGCCTTAGTTATGATGACGCGTTAAGTGCGGACGCGGCGTTCCCGCCCTCGGAAGTGGGGTCCGTGGCCTTTGTAGTCGCGTGGTGCGGCGACCGCTTCGACTGGGTGTCGGACCTGATGGCGCGGAGCCGGGGCGCGCCCCAGGCCTGGAAGCGTCTGACGGTCTATCAGAAGTGCGCCATCTACAACTCGAGTGACGGGGGCCACGAGGTCCGGTTCACGCACGACCTGGCGGCCACCACAAAGGCCCAAAAGCTGGACTGCACCGTGACCGGTCCCAATACTACGCTCACTTCAACAGATGTGCGCCGCTCGATAATGAAGCACTCGCGTGCGGCCGCGAACTCAAGCGTGGCCAAAGCGCTCCGGGCGCTCGACGTGCGCGTCGTCGCCCTAATCGAGCCGGGCCGCGGCTACCCAACGGGGCCGCGCAAGCGCGCCAACATGTTCTACAGTACAGATGAGGCCGGCGCTTATTTACACCACATCTCGCGTGCCTACAACGACCTCGCGGACGGCACGTTCTTCGTCCACGGCCACCTCCACGGCGGCTACGACGCCACGGTGAAGACGCTGGACTGGACCGCGGCGAGCGGCGTCGCGCCGCAGACGTACTTCGGCACGACGCGGATGAGCGCCACGCGCATCGGGCCCGGCGGGGGCATGCCGTCGGCGCTTGGTGTGCTGGTCAAGGACGCGATGCGCAAGCCGCGCGGCGGCAACTACCGGAATGGTTCTTGATGCGGCATCCTACTTCAATTTCGCGTAGATGGTGTCGACCGAGGCCCCGCGCCGACGCAGGCGATTTCTACGCGTCGCGGCTCTCCATACGGCGCCGGGCGCGGTCGTGGTTCGCCCAGGCCTTTGATATTGTGGACCGGGACGCGCGGTGCGCGGACATCTACAACGGGATACCTCTGCCAAGTCTGCCCGCGCCTTTCGAGCGGTGGAACCACCGCTCGTTTACGTGCCCCGTGCAGCGAATTTACGCGGGCGGCGGCGCCATCGAGGGCTACTGGCGGTGCCTAAATCAAATGGTTACGGCGCATTTCCGCCACTGCTGGTCATGGTCCCCACGCCATCGACGCGGCACCTTCTCGACAACGTGGCGGAGCCGGCTCCTCACCGCTCGACGGAGCCAGCACGGCCGCGTTCTCGCCGAGCAAGGGCTTAGTGCACCCGACTCACTGCTTGATTTGCGCACAGGTTACTGGAACGTCTTCTTTTGTGAACCGTGCCTCACGCCCCGCCGCGACCCGGACGTTCGGATCCCGTGGTCCGAGGCGGCCGGGCTCGAGAAGGGTCGCGTCGTCGCCGGCGAGGCGATCCGCAACGCCGCCTCCCTGCGGGTGTTGCGCCAGGCGGTGGCATCACTCGAGCAATTGCTTCACAAGGCGCAGCGTGACTTCCGTTTGGCCCAGGGACCGGACGAAGCAATAACAGGGCGGCTTCGGGAGGACCTCGAGTTTGCGCGGGACAAGCTGGCCGCCCTGGATCCGAACGCGAGGCGTCCCGCGACGGCGCCGCCACAACCGCCTGCTCCCGCGAACGCCGCGACCGCGACCGCGCCACCGCGACCGCCTACTCTTACCGCCGCGGCGACCGCGGCCGCGCCGCCGCGACCGGCGAATGCCACAAAGCCGCGGGTCGCGGTCATCGTTCGCGGCCTCCACGAGCCGCAGCCCGGCTGCACCGCGCGCGAGGCCCGCGGCTGCTCGACCTGGCGGGCGTCGCTCCCCGCGCAAGCCAAGCTCCTCTTCGCGCCGCTCGCGAACCTGGGATGCGTCGTCGACGTCTGTGTGGAAATCAAAATTTCGCGGCGCGTTCGTGCTGAATCGGCGCGTCGACCTCCACGCCATCGACGCGACGCCTACTCGATGGTGTGGCGATGCCAGTTCCTCACCACTCGACGGAGCCAGAACGGCCGCGTCATTGCCGAGAAATGACTTAGTGAAGTTATCGGGTGCACCCGACACACTGGTTGATTTCCACACAGGTCGACGTCTTCATCAGCACGGACCCGTCGTCGCGCTTCGCCGAGATGCTGCGCGACTACGAAGCGTTCGCGAACGCGACGAACGGCTCCACAACAGTCGCGGAGGTCGCCGAGAGGCACCGCAAGGACAAGGGTTCTCCCCAAAAACCCAAGGTCCTCGCGGCTCTCGACGCGGTAGCCGCGGCGGGCCATGCCTACGACGCGGTCGTGGTCTGGCGCTTCGACGTCCAGCCAATTATTGACGTCACGGCGTGGCGATTCCGAGAAAACGCCGTGAGCGTGCCCTTCCGCGAGGCCGCCCTCCGGGATTTCCCGCTGAAAAGTCGGCCGCGGCCCGCGGCGGCGACGGTTTTCTGCAACCGGATCGGAAATAATGATGGGCGCATCTCCGACGCCGCCTGGGTCCTGGACGGCTCCAAGGTGCGGGATGCTTACGACGCGGTTACGAAGGCGAGCGGCCGCCTCCTCCACTACGCGTTCAAGGACGGGCCGAAGGAAAAGGGGGGCACGGGCTGGACGGGCGGCATCGAGTTCGTGGCCGAGGGATTCTACGACACGGGTCAGGTGAACCCCGTCTTCCGGCTCTGCAGGATGAGGACGCCCTGCGGCCCCCAGGCCGACAATGCCGCGGGCAGGGACCACTGCGAGCCGCTCTGCGCGCCGCGGGGCGAGGGTCTCACGCTCGCGGCGCTGCTGGCTAGAAGTTAGGCACCAACCACGACGGTGTCGCCGTCGACTGCCACGGAGGAGCCGAAGTCGTTGTATACATATCCGCTGTCGGCCTTCAGCTTGGCAACCTGGCCGTATGTGGCGCCGCCGTCGGTCGTGCGGAAGACGTAGATTGTGCCATCGCTGATGCTGGAGCCATGTTCGTCTCCTGTGGCCGAGATCACCAGGGTGTCTCCGTCGATGGCTACGTGGATGCCGAAGTAATCTCTTCTCTCGCCGTCTCCGGGCGCCAGCTTAGCCACCAAGTCGTACGTGGCGCCGTCGCTCGTGCGGAAGACGAAGACCGAGCCCGAGGCGGTGCCGTGTACGTGGTCTTGGTGGGCCCCTACCACTATAGTGTCGCTGTCGATCGCCACAGAGGCGCCGAAGCGGGGAGCCACATAAGACGAAGATGCTGGCCAGGCGAAGTCGCTGCCCGTCAGCTTCGCCAGCTGCGCGTAGTCGTTCAGCCGCCGCCTGTCCAGCGACGTCGGCGCCGGCAGCCGACGTACAACTTGGTTCGAAGCCGCGCCGGGCTGGACCAACTGAAGCGCGCTGGATGCGTTCGTCGCGCGCCGTGGTCCGCGGAGCCGCATTCGGGAGCCCGGGGCGCTCGCACCAGCGTTCGATCCCAGCGGGGAGGGAGCAGCCACCCCCAGTGCGAGGGCGAGGAGGGAGGCCCAGGACTTGGGGCAGCGCCGCATCGGCATCGTTTCGTGCGCCACTGCTGGGCTGGGGCGTCGGGGTTGTTCACGTTCACTGCAACGCTCTCTCGGGCAGGAGGCGCACTGTCGCGGAAGACTCGCGCCACGAGCCAGAGGACGAGGGTGCCGTCGACGCGACGAAGTGCATAAAGAACCTAGTAGTATAGGCGGCCTAGCCCGCGAGCGCCTCCAGCAGCCGCGCCTTAATGCTGCCGCGAAACTGCCGCCGACACTAGGATCATTTCGGACCCGCTCTAACCCGACTCTCGCCTAACCCTAACCCTAACCCTAGTCTACTCTTAATCCTAACCCTTACTCGGACCGAATCCTAACCTCAACCTCACGACAGATAAAAAAAAGTCGAGTCCGTCATTCCGATTCTGACTTTTTCCATCTCATGGAACGTGTCCAACGTGACGGATATGAGATTAATGTTTTGGAACGCAACCTCCTTCAACCAGCCGCACCATGCTCCTTGGTACCAAGACGGAATGCACGAAGAGTCAGAATCGGAATGACCGGCTCGACTTTTTTAGGTCTGGTCGGCGGCAGTTTCGCGGCAGCATGGGCTCGGGTGGTTTTGAAAAAGTGCTCATCGGAACGCTGGGGCCGAGAGAAACGTTTTAAGGTATGGCGAAGAGGCGAGCGGCGAAGAACAGCGTTCTGGCGAGCGGCGCAAAACAC
>Ga0302122_10002655_pt1 | contig 11056 bp, 5 predicted proteins | sample CB21_SCM_MG_FD_203115 | JGI IMG/M metagenome (GOLD analysis project Ga0302122, IMG submission 203115) | Marine microbial communities from Western Arctic Ocean, Canada - CB21_SCM | ecosystem: Environmental > Aquatic > Marine > Oceanic | place: Canada: Western Arctic Ocean | collected 2017-09-28
CGCCCGCCGCCTCAGCAAGCTCGTGCTCGGGACGTGGCGGGCCCGGGCCCTCGCGCGCGTCAGGGAGGGCGAGGTGATAGCGATGGCGATGGCGGCGGCCGCGTTCCTGGCGCGCACGCGGCGCCTGGAGCGCTGGGCCGCCGTCGCGCGCTCGCAGCGCGCGGCGCGACGCCAAGCCACGCGGGCGGACACGTTCGCGCGGCACCAATGCGAGGCGCGTGCCCGGAGACTCGCCCCGTTCACACTTCGCGCCTGGGAGACCGACGCGCGCGCGCGGTGGGCGGGCCACGAAATGACGGTCGTCGCCCGGCGTCGGTTCTGTCGGAACCTCGCGCTCCACGTGTTGCGCTCCTGGGCGGGCCTGTGCGTGGATGTCCCAGGCGCGCCCCGGCGGGGGTATCACTTTGTTACTTCTAGTAGAAAAAATAATTGTGCCGCGCCGCAGGAGAAGGCCGCTAGAGGCCACCCTCTAAGGCTAGGCACTCACCCGTGATCACCCGGGTGATTCACCTCCGGAGCCGTCCGGGGTGATTCACTCCAGGGGTGAGTGGCATCCTAGCTCTAAGGCCACCCCCATCGCCAGCGTCTAGCGGCGAGATCCATGTGCTCTCTAAGTTATGTAGATAAGTTATGATAGGTGAGCTGTAGCCCTGTCGCGTTTAGACCACGCCTCCCGAGCCCCTAAAGTGTCTGGTAACGAAAATTCGGGTTTAGCCTAATTTTCGTGGTCTACTCAGGCTGTAGCCAATGGGTTCATAGTACCTGTGTGTCGTGCTTCTGCGTTGGCTCAATCGCCGGCCCGAAGCAAAAGCTTCGAGCGTCGGATCGTACCTCGGCATAGGCCCGACATGGGCTAGAACGTCGGTCACTTCCCGCCGTTTCCGCGACGGCGCGCCGCGGCCGCCGTCCGAGTGGCGCCGCGCGATGGCCACTAACGCCTTTACGTAGTCCGCCACAAACGCCGTGTCGTCCATGCCCTGCGCCTCCCAGCGCGCGACCGCGGCGAGGGCCTGCTGCTGCTCCGTCGTCCGTCCCCGCTTCCTCGCCTTTAACCCGGTCCCGTTCTCCGTTCTTCTTTGGCGGCTTCGGGTTGAGCTCTTCCTTAAACAGTAACGCGGCGGCGCGTTTCAGCTTCCAGAGCGTCTTTCGCGCATCGGAATGTTTGTCGCATCCCGCCAAAGCCCTGGTGCGGTCCTCGTCGACGTCCACGTTCACGAGCGAGGTCCCCGACGTTTTAGACCTCCCCGCCCAAGCATCTTGCTGTCCAAGTTCACGCCCTTGAGCCTGGCGTCCTCGAGCGGCGTCTCGGCGATGTGCCTCGTAAGCGCCGCGACGCCCCGGGACGGACTACTATTGGGCCCAGGGCTGCAAAGGAGCCCACGCCGCGTAAGATCATGTCTGAGCTCTGGAACACGCGCGTGGATGCAAAACGCACCCTAAAAATTGGTCGAATCCGCGCGTTTCAGAGTAGCGCGGCTTTGCGGCCACCGTGCGCCGCGGCAACCGCATCACGCGCGGCATGAACCACCGCCTGGCCTGGCCAAAACATTAATTTTACTGGAGGGCCAGGCCAAACCCGACCACGCCAAGTCCGACAGGCCCAAATACCAAGTACGAAAATCTCCTTGGGTACGACGGGATGTCTGAGAGAAGTGCGAATATCCCACGCAGTCCGACAGGGGAGTCGTGAGTTAGTACTAGTACTTAGACGGGGCGTGTCACGCGATCACGAGTGTCCCCCGAGGGTCCGTCCGCGGAACTTGAGGCTGATGCGCGGCCGCGTGCCCGCCTCGGGCGTCGGCGTGGCCTCCGTCATGGCTACGTCTTCCGCGGGCGCGGCGTCGACGTCAGCCCGCTGCGCGACCCCACAATTATATAAATACGGGCACAAGACCTAGATCTGGGACTACCAGGGCCGGTACCATCACCATGGACCTTGCGGCGATCGTTTTTTTTTATCATCGACCGACCTGCGCGAGGTCCAGATTAATAATATTCAGACCCAAGCTGGGGCAGCCCAAAGCACCCTTCTCGTGATGTATAGGTGATATACTTGATTTCAACTACATGTGGGGTAGTATGGGACCCAACGAGACCGCTATTACGATTCCTGGGGGCCCTCGAAAAATTGTCATATTTGACATCCACGGCCATCGCGCCCCTTGAGATTTCTGTGCGAGAAGTACGAATCCTCCCCTTCGATCCGACGACCGCTGAGACAAGTCTGGATCTCGCCGAGTCATCCGACGGACCCCCTGGCCGTGGGTTCTTGGGCGGTACGGGTTTCACTGCGCGACTGCAAGCATAAAATATATGCAAACGCAGAGCACTCACTCGGTGCACTCCTTCCTCATTTCACCGCATCGGCTCTGCGCAAGTTGCGCGGTTGCACTACCAGCCCGCCGGCGCTCTACTTTTAGCGCAGCGCACGGAGTACGATGAGCGGCACGTGGATCCCTGGCCCCCACGGCATCGACAGCCAGCTCGTGCACGCGGGCGTGGAGCCCGACAAGGCCACGGGCGGCATCCTGACGCCGATCCACCAGTCGACGACCTTCGTCCAGGAGTCGATCGGGGCGTACATGGCCAAGGGCTACAGCTACAGCCGCACGACGAACCCGACCGTGGCCGTGCTCGAGGCCAAGGTCGCCGCGCTCGAGGGCGCCGCGGGCAGCTGCTGCTTCGCGACGGGCATGGCGGCCACCGTGACGGTCATGTCGGCCTTCCTCAGCCAGGGCGACCACTGCGTGCTCACGGAGTGCAGCTATGGGGGCACGAACCGCGCGGCGCGCGAGCTGTTCGGTAAGTACGGCGTCGAGTTCAGCTTCGTGGACTTCCGCGACGCGGCCGCGGTCGCCCGGGCGTGCACGCCCAAGACGAAGCTCATCTTCAGCGAGACACCGGCAAACCCGACGCTCACGCTGACAGACCTGCAGGCGGTATCGGCCGTCGCCCGCGCGCACAGCGCCCTGCACTGCTGCGACGCGACGTTCGCCACGCCCCTCATGCTCAAGCCGCTGGCCCTGGGCTGCGACCTGAGCCTCCACTCGACGACCAAGTACTTCGACGGCCACAACATGACGGTCGGCGGCGTGGTCAGCGCGAACTCGGCGCACCTGACGGAGCGGCTCCACTTCTGGCGCAACGTGCACGGCAACATCATGTCGCCGCACACGGCCTTCCTCACGCTCCAGTCCTCGAAGACCATGGGCGTGCGCTGCCGGCAGCAGGCCGCGAACGCGCTCGCTGTCGCCCGGTTCCTCGAGACGCACCCCAAGGTCGAGCGGGTCGTCTACCCAGGCCTGGCCTCGTTCCCGCAGGCGGCGCTGGCCCAGCGGCAGCACGCGGGGGGCTTCCACGGCGGCATGCTCTCGTGCGAGGTCGTGGGCGGCAGCGCCGCCGGCCGGAAGCTGATGGACACGTGCCAGCGGCCCTGGTCGCTCTGCGAGAACCTAGGCGCGGTCGAGTCCATCATCACGTGCCCCTCGGTCATGACGCACGCAAACATGCTCCCCGAGGACCGGCTCAAGGTCGGCATCACCGACGGCTTCATCCGGCTCTCGTGCGGCGTCGAGGACGCCGAGGACCTCGTCCGCGCGCTCAAGATCGCGCTCGACGCGCTCTAGGGCGCTTCCTGCGCGCGGGGGGCCGGGGGGGCTGCCTAATTCACCATGCCGGGTCTCCCCCCACGACGGAAGTTTTGACCGAGGCCACAGCCTTAACCACAAATCAAAAAAGTGCGACGGCGGCGACGGGTGTGGCGACGGGTTATCCGGGTTCCGGATCATCGAGTCTGGAAAAAACGATAGATGGAGCGTTGGAACAGAGAAGGAATCGGTAGCGACGACGTGACGCATGGAACGTCGAAGCCGACCACCGAAGATACGGTCGTGCGCGATTGAAGAACAGGACGGCGTGGAAATCAAGAACTACACCTACGACGCGGAGACGGGCGAGTTCAAATATACCATCAAGGTAACCATTTCCAAACTAGCTGTGGCGTCCGGTTCGGGTTCGGCCAAGGTATCGACCGCACCCCTTGACGTAGTTTCCGACGATATCAACGACACGCTAGAAAAAGCGGGGATCGATAGGGGGTAGGGAGGGGGTCCCACAGCCTGGGCCACAGGCCATGGCCCGGGGTCCGGGGCCGCGCGTCGGCGGCGTCACACCTCGGTACTTGCCCTGGTGAGCTTCAGCCAAGCGGCCAGCACCCACTTCCGGGCCAATCCAGCGTCCGCGCGACTGCGTCTCTCGGCATTTTGCTTCGATACGAAAACCGTTGCAATATTACTTGTCCGTGAATTCACCGGGCGATTCACCCGCCCGGAGCTCTCTCGGGGTGACCGGGGGGTGATTCACAAACAAGTCACGGGTGAGCGGCAACCGGTCGCCGGACGTTACCGGGGTGGATGGGGGGAGGCGCGCCCTAGAGGACGCGGTTCCGCGCGTCTTCCAGCTTCTTGGCGACGTCCGCCGGCGCGCGGTCGAGGTCGGCGGCGACGCGACGGCGGGCCTCGGCGGGCAGCGCCAGGAACTCGGCGCAAAGGTCTCCGTCGGCGACGTCCTTGGCGGGCGCGTAGGAGCTGCGGTAGCTCGCGTGGTCCCGGCCCGTCGGCGCCGGCCGCTCCTGGCGCACGTGCATCTCGAGGTGACTGAAGAAGTCGCGGTCGTCGCGGGACGCCGACGGCGCGAGCGCGCCGACGGCGCCGCTCACCGTGACGTACGTGACAACCTCGGCGCCCCCATTGCCCAAGGCCGCGCGCTGGAGCGCCGTCACCACGTCCCCGACGTGGTAGCGCGCGATCGGCGCGAGCGGGGCCGCGCCGCTCGATCCGCCCTCCCCCAGCAGCGCGCGCGCCGCGCCGGTGGCGGCGGCGTCGCCGCACGCGTCGGCGTCGGCCGGCGCCCGCAGCACCGTGACGCCGCCGCACTTGTCGGCGACCGCCACCGTGTCGTAGTCCAGGGCCGCCAGGGCCGTGACGCCGCGCGGCGCCGCGTCCTCGGCCACCACCACCAGCGCGTTCCTTTCCCGCGTGTACCGCACTAGCGACACGCCGTGCACCGCGTCGCCGCAGAACGCGCGATCGCCCACCACCGCCACGCGCACCACCAGGGACGGCGCCACCCGGGCCTCGGCCTTGCGCAGGAGCTTGCGCTTCCCTAGATCGTAGAGCCGGCAGCTCGCGCCGACGGCGACCAGGAGCCGTCCCCGGAACGCCGCGAGCGCGAGCGGCGGCGCCTCGACGGGCGTCCGGTGCAGCAGCACGAGCCGCGCGTCTAGCAGGCGATAAATATGCACGGCGCACTCCGTGAAGGTGCGCGGGTGGAACGTCAGAGCGCGCGCCGTGCCCACGGCCACGAACGCCTCGCTGCCCCGGCCCGCGAAGCGCACGCAGCAGCAGCTGAGGGCCGCCTCGGACTCGCCCAGCTCCAGTAACTCCAGCGTGGCGCCGCTCGACGCGTCCACGACGCGCACGCACGAGGCCCATTTGCCCGGCGCCGGCGGCACGGGGCCGTCGTCGGCGTCCGCCCGGTCGTCGTCGTCGCCCGTGTCCATGGACAAGTCGCCCTCGACGCGCCGCGCGGCGGCCAGCGCGCGCCGCTCGGCCTCGTTGTACCGGTGCTGGTCCGCCTCCACCACCAAGACCCGGGGCGCCCCGCCGCTCGCCGAGGGGGGCAGCGCGCAGAGCCGCCTCGGCGTGTACCTCAGCGGCACGACCGCCTGCGTGAACTCGCCCGCCGTTGCGGCGTCGCACACAAAGATGCGCAGGGAGGCGCCCGCCACGGCCACGACGCCCTCGGCGCAGCGCGGCGACGCGAAGGGCGCCGCGTGCTCCAGCGCGTCGTACGCCAGCGGCGCCCACTGCAGGGCGCCGCCCCGGGGCGCCCCGAGCCAGGCCCGGCCCGCCAGCGCGACGCACGCGCCCTGGCCGTTGTGCTGGACGCGCGCCAGCCGCACCGCCCGGCCCCCGAGGAAGCGCGCGCGCGCGTCGCCCAGCGCACCCGTCCGGGTGTCCACGCTCACGCGCCGCAGGACCCCGTTGCCCAGGCCTGCGCAGAGCTCGAGCCGCTCGCCCACGGCCACGAACGCGAGGCCGCTGCACGGCGCGCCCAGGTCCACCAGCGCGACTTGCGCCAGCAGGTCGTCGGGCGCCAGCGCCAGCAGCCGCAACCGCCCGTCGGCGCCGCCCGCGGCCAAAAAAGGGAACCTCGCCCGGCCCGCCGGCACGGGCCCTAGGTCCAGGGCCGCGGCGGCCGATCCCAGCGCCTTGGCCCCCAACTCAGCGAGCGCGCCCGACGCGTCGAGCTCGAAGTAGACCACGTCGCCGCCGCCCAGGGCCACGGCCACCTGGCGCTCGTTGGCCACGGCCGCCACGATGCGTTCGCCGCCCGGGGGGCGCCACTCGCTCGGCTGTGCGTTCTGGCTAATCCGCCGCACGCCCGCCGCGTGCACCTGCACCAGCGCGCCGTCGGCGAGCAGCGCCGCCGCGAGCGTCGCCTCCGTCGCCAGGAACCCGCTGTCGCTCACCTCCTCCACCGCGTCGCCCACCCTTAGAACCAACGTCGCGTTCGTGAAACTCACGACGATGAGGCGGTCGTATTCGTCTTGCACGCCGCCCCGCAGCGTCCAGACGGCGGCCGGGCGGCCCGGGAGCGGCGAGGACGCAACCTCGGCCACGCCCACGCCCCGCCGCAGCAACCTGAGCGAGCTGCGGGACCCGCGGCCGCACGCGACGGCGAGCCGCGCGTCGTCGCCGCCCTCCCCCGGCAGCACCTCCAGCGCGGTCGCCCCGCCCAACGACTCGGGCCGGTCCAGGGGCGCCAGGTTCCGCAGGGGCGCCGGCTTGAAGGTCGGCGCGACCTTGGCCGCGCCCGTCGCGTCGTCGCCCAGGCTCGGGTCGAACACCGCCGTCGCGACGCCCTCGCTCGCGTCGCCCACCCCCCGGAACTGGAAGAGGGCGTGGTCGCCGGCCTCCGCGGCCGCGTACAGCAGCCCGTTCCGCGTGATGCACAGCGCGCTCGCGGGGAACAGCGTGTCGAAGACGCTCACCTTCACGTCTGCGACGCCAGCCGCCGACCAGTCGAGCGTCACCTTGTACAGGTCCCCCAGCTCGGACTGGACCAGGAAGAAGAAGAGGTCGCGCTGGCGGTGCGTGGCGACCCGGGTGGCGAGCAGCCCCCGCGACGCGGGGTAGCCCGCCCGCCGCGGGAGCGGCGCTCGCACCTCGCTGTGCCCCTCGTGCTTGAAGGCGACCCAGTTCTCGCCGCAGACGAGCACGCCGGACGGCCCGTCGCCGCCGCCCGGGGCGGCGGCCAGCACGTTGGCCGTCCGCGCCACGGGCTCGCTCCACCGCCGGGTGACGTGGTTCAGCCCCAGGTCCAACTCGTAGTACGTGAGGACCTTCTCGGCGTCCCGCGCCGCCTCGCCGCTCGCGTCGCCGTCCGCTTCGCCGTAGTCCAGTTCCAGGGCGGCGAAGCAGGGGTTGTCGAAGCCGACGTCCAGCGCGACGACGTCGAAGACGACGCACCGCGCTTTGTGCGCCTCAAGCGGGCTGCTGATGGTGGGGGCGCCCGCGGCGTCCCGGTTTAGCGTGTACACGAGCTTGGTCTTCTCGACGGCCGCGACCATCACGGCCCGGCCCTTGGGGTCGGCGGCGAGGTACTGGCCGGGCACCGCGCGCCTGCACCCCGTCTTGCCGAAGGTCTCGCAGTGGATGCGCACGAACGCCTGGGCGGCGGCGTCGAAGCGCAGCACCGTCAGCGTGCCGGCGTCCGACGTGACGGCCACGTCGTCCGTCGCCGCGCCCGTGGGCCGCACGGCGCACACCGCCCGGATGCAGCTGAACGTGGCCGTGGCGGCGACGCTCGCCAGGCGGCCCGTAGCCTCGTCGGGCCGCAGCAGCTCCAGGGCCCCGCCCTGGCGCGCCACGACGACCTCCTGGGCCTTGGGCGCGCTGAACTGGCCGTAGGCCGCGGCAACGACGGCCGTCGGCGGGTTCAGCGTGAACTGCACGAAGTGCATCTTTGCTGGTCCGGTGCGCTCGCGGGCGTGTTGCTATCGGCGAAGCGACTGCTGTACGCGGCCGAGCTGTTTCTAACGCCTCCGCGCGGAGCTGCTATAGGCGAAGCGCTGCTATACGTGTGCGGGCGGCTCTAACGAAAGAGGTGGGCCAAGCTGTGGGCAAATGAGTGCGCGTCCTCGCGCGTGCTTTGTTATGCTCACGGAGTTGTCCGGTGCACGTCACCTCAGTTCCTCTGTGATCGCCGCGCCTGCGCCTCAGGTATCGTCAGGAGTTATACAGCTGTAGGCCCGGGAGTATAAGGGAGCCAGCAGTATTTATAAGGCATGGCCGATATCTCTCAGCCAGTACTACTGTAGGACTCGCATATATGTGCAGTGTTCAGAAACACCGGGTCTGGAAGGGGAGAAAAGGCATCTAGGGTTTTTTTGATTGCGCCATAGAAATTGGTTGTACGTTGTTTTGACGTCCTGTGGGGCTTTGGTGCAGCCGGACGCGCGGGCCGACCTTCGTAGGTTCATTATGATACTGTCGGGTGCCATGCAAAGTTTGGTGCCGTGTGGGCAGCGTCGCGGCCAAGATGGAATTAAGTTGCGACGACGAAGTAAATGTAACCCTATGCCGCTGCTTTATCCCCCCTTTCTATAGCTTATCTCGTAGCCAAAGTGTACTTTGGGGCCCAGAGAGGGGGTGGACGGAAGTGACCCGTACCGTGCACGGTACGGGTCAGAAGGGCACCGCGAATTTGGTCCGAACGGCCCCGTAAAACCCGCCGCCCCTTATACTGCCTAGCCTACAGATCCCAGCTATTGGTCCCCGCGGTTGGTCCCCGCGCGGGACGCGTCTCCGTCACATGACTCTTGTTTGCCCTGGAGATTTTTGTGTAGGGGAGAGATCGGTCGGACCACCCGTCGGTACCAAGGAAATGACGTCGCGGCGGCATAAGCGTGCGCTAGAGTGCGCGTCCCTTAGCTCCCCCTTAATCTGCCTTTTACGATAGTCATAAGAGGTAGGGGCACCATGGGACGTCCGTTGGGTTTATGCGGCGGCTTTCGCGTGCGCGCCGCGCCACACGGGCCGAATTACGGGAAGGTTGCGCTGGTGCGTATGTATCGTATGATGTCCGTGGGCTGCATGCAAAGTTTGGTGCGCCAGCTTCACCGTCGCGCGGAGGTAAGGCCTGCGATTTTGGACTCATAAAACCCGTCACCTATTTTGGGAACCCCCTTTTCTTCGCCTTACGGGCCCCAGAGTGTAAGTGATCGTACATAGGCGGGGGTTTGTACCCTCGCCCGCGCCTCGAGACCCTTCTTTCGCTCGTTGGGGTGATTTTGGTCGACCGCGACGACCGTCTCGACGGTCCCGACCGCGACACATAATACGGCACTATCTCCAGCTTCTTGAGCGCACGAATGCGGCCGCAGTGTCCGGGGGTACTCCACGCACGTGCCCGACCCATTGTCGCGGCGCGGGCATGCCATCTGGCGATTTCTGCTACGCCGCATATGATCTCAGCGACGGAATTGGTGCAGATAGCCGCCTCAGCGCGCTCCACTGGCTTCGGTACCTTCTCGGGCAGCCTCGGCTCCGCAAAAGGTTTCGCGGGGGGCCTCGCGGGGCCCGCTATGGGCGTTTCGAAGGGTCGAACTTCAGGACGGTTAAACTTTTGCGCATCGCGTGCCCTACTGCCACCAGGGGCACCGCTGTGGAGCCCTGGCTATGGGCTTTCCAGCGCACCAGCCCGTGGCAACCGGGCACGCGATGGCGCTGAGCTAGGCGGATGTAAAGCCCCACTGTGCCTGCCTCAGACTACAGCTGTAGCTCAAAATTGAATTGAATTGAATTGAATTAGGGTTTTGCGCCCCTCCTAGCGCTCTCACTCACCCGGGACCCGCCAGGAGTGCTCGAAGGTATTCGCGCACCTGAGCAATCAGTGACGTTGAGCTGGCCGCTGTTCCCTCTAGCATGAAACGTACTAGTCGAGCTGGCCGAGGGGACACGTGTTCGCCCAAGGCCTGCTTTGGTGTCTATCATGATGCATGCATGGGCACGACAAGACAGCACTCGGTGGTACGATTCATGATCGCGGAAGAACTTGGGTTTGGAGATTTGCTGCCATCCCAACGCAGTTACAGTCTTTCACCGGAACTCTACGTCCGACCCACGACGGACGAGCTGGACCGGCCCATAGCCATCAGTCCGGCGATCGACCCGCCGAGCAGGCATGTCGAGGGAGCTGTAACCGGGAAGGGGCAGGGGCAAAGTGAAGTCGGTCCACGAGGGACTCGCGCCTCCGCGAGGTACTCGCGATGCAGCAGGCGCGCGCGGCGCCCGGGTCAGCGTCGAGGCGCACGCACCACGCACAGAAGCGTGGGTCCCTTTCGAAAGGGTGCGTGTCCCGCGCGGCCCACCAAACGCCGCTCACTTCAAGAAAGCGACCGGTAAACCCCGGAGGGAACCACATACGTGCGAACATGGTCCACGCGTCGCTCGTGGCCGGACCGCTCATCATCCACGTCGGCCGCCTGCCTGGAGAGCGAGCAACGCCCAATCCACGGAGGCGTTGGGCCGAGAAAGCTCTGCACCCGACGCACCCGCGCTGGGGCCGACTCTCCACAGAAGAGCTGCACCGACGCAGGCCTTGGAACACACGCGGCTTGTCCCCGCCGAGCCGCCGCCCTCGCCCGGCCGTTGAACGTGCCCTCGCCGATATCCATGTCGTTCTCAGCCGCTGCTGCGCCGATTGCGACGGGGCTACCTTTTCAGAAAGGGGTTGGCTGTAGAATAACTATAATCAATTCGGGTTTTGGGAGGCGCGCGCCTAGGGAAGCGTAGGGGGGGGCTACCCCCCGCGAGCGGGTACGTAGGCTCGTTGGCTGTCGTAGAAGCGTGCGTCGTCGTCGGCGTGGGCGGGCGAGTTGGTGAAGTCCGGGTGGCCGCCGACGAGGCGGAGGCCCTCGATCTTGATTCGCGCGAACTCGCGCGCGGACTTGATGCCCCAGCGGCGGTACAGGCGGTTCTTGAGGAGGGCC
>Ga0302122_10002656_pt1 | contig 11046 bp, 9 predicted proteins | sample CB21_SCM_MG_FD_203115 | JGI IMG/M metagenome (GOLD analysis project Ga0302122, IMG submission 203115) | Marine microbial communities from Western Arctic Ocean, Canada - CB21_SCM | ecosystem: Environmental > Aquatic > Marine > Oceanic | place: Canada: Western Arctic Ocean | collected 2017-09-28
CCACTCGCTTACTAGTGATCCAGTGCTGAGAAACGTGTTCATAGCGATTCTCTTATACAACTTGGCGACACTTCATGCCGCCTGACCTCTGCAACCTACTGGGCGGTGCAGGGGATATCACTCTCGATGTTTAGCTTGCTCTCGTTTTCGCAGAGCATAGTAGTGGCGGCGACCGCGAGATTTAGCTTCGTTATAGAGCGCCGCTATAGCGCTGTTTTTCCTCTACTACCCATCATTGGAAACTTCGGCATGGCGTGGGCTCAACGATGGAGCGGAAATCTAATCGGCTTGTTGCTGTTTGCATGCCGCGTATTGAATCAAGTCATTCTGATAAATCCGATGACCCAGCGAATACCGAGCGAATTTAGAGCTACGGCTAATTCGTTTACGAGCTTTCTATTTCGGCTTGCGTTCATAATGACCGGACCAATTGTTGGTTACTTGGCAGAAGCTAGAGGTCTAGAAATAACTTTGAATGTGTTGGGGCTATGGTCCATTTTGATATTTTCCTTGGTGATGATTCCGTTAATTCAATCGGTCAAAGCGCCACCGCAGCGAGTTGCTGCATAAGTAATCCCTCCCCGCTAGGGGGTAACTGCTCACAAATCCCCCCGTGAGTAGTTACCCCCATTTTTTTACGCAGCCTTTTCCTAAAAAAACGCACCATTAAGGGTCACTTTTTTATTAAAAAGCAGTTCTGTGTTTCAGTAACGCACCAGAATAAATTTTTGTTCCGAATCCAGCAGGAAAACAGCGCTCCGAATTGGTGCTTTAGGAAATGACATGGTAAAGTTTTGTGACGGTGTATTGCTGTTTAATCCGAAAAACCGAGTCCATAGACTCTTTCGAAGGCTTGATAACACCAACAGCTGTGCTAACAGTTTTACTATTAAGTAAATTTGTCATAGAAATTTAGCAGCAATAAAAAAGAACTAGAATCGCGCAATTTCGCCTCCTGCAATTCCGGAGGCGACTCATAATGATGCCGGAGAGAATCAATGAAACTTATTACCGCAATTATTAAGCCGTTTAAAGCCGATGATGTACGGGAAGCATTGTCTGAATTAGGCGTGAGCGGCATGACCCTGACTGAAGTTAAAGGCTTCGGTCGCCAGAAAGGGCACACGGAACTTTACCGTGGTGCTGAGTATGTTATCGACTTCCTCCCCAAGGTAAAACTCGAAATAGCTGTATCTGATGAACTATCGGATCAAGTTATTGAAGCAATCTGCACGGCGGCAAATAGCGGGCAGATCGGTGATGGCAAAATCTTTGTCAGCAATTTGGAACAAACCATTCGAATACGAACTGGCGAAACTGGCAATGACGCGCTTTAGGAGCTCAAACAAAATGATAACAAGTATTCTTAGACCTAAGTATTTCGCAACTGCACTTTTACTCCTTCTACCTAGCGCGGCCTCGGCACAGGATGTATTAAACGGCGCCAATACTGCTTGGATATTAACTTCGACTGCTCTCGTTCTTTTTATGACGCTGCCAGGACTGGCACTCTTCTACGGCGGACTTGTCAGGACTCGAAACGTACTCTCTGTGCTCATGCAGTGCTTCTCAATTGCCATTGTAGTTTCTATCCTATGGTTGGTCGTAGGTTACAGCATAGCCTTTGGCCCTTCTGAATCGGCTTACTGGGGTGGACTGAGCAAAATGATGTTTAACGGCGTCGTTGTCGACTCCCTCTCCAATGACATTCCGGAAACTGTCTTCGCCTCTTTTCAAATGACCTTCGCAATCATTACCCCGGCTTTGATCGTCGGTGCGTTCGCGGAGAGAATTAAATTCTCATCCATGTTGTTGTTCTCTGCCTTGTGGACGCTGATAGTCTACTTCCCTGTAGCAAATTGGGTCTGGGGTGGCGGCTGGCTAGGCCAGATGGGCCTGATCGATTTCGCTGGTGGCACCGTGGTACATATAACGGCAGGTATTGGAGCATTGGTTTTTGCTTTCGTCATTGGACAGCGCGAAGGCTTTCTAACAGCGCCGATAATGCCTCACAACCTGACTATGAGCTTTACCGGCGCAGGCATGCTCTGGGTTGGCTGGTTTGGATTTAACGCTGGCAGCGCTCTTGCCGCTGACGGCAGCGCAGGCATGGCCATGTTCGTCACACACATATCTGCTGCGACCGGTGCACTAACCTGGATGGCGATAGAATGGATAAAATTTGGCAAGCCCAGTGGCCTTGGCGCAATCACCGGCATGGTGGCAGGCCTCGCGACGATCACTCCCGCCTCCGGCTCCGTCGGACCAGCTGGCGCACTCCTCGTTGGGCTTAGCGGTGGTATTGTCTGCTATTACGCTACTGTCTACTTAAAGCAGAAGATAAAAATCGACGATTCTCTCGATGTGTTTCCTGTGCACGGTGTCGGCGGTATCGTCGGTACTTTGCTCGCTGGCATATTAGTATCTGGCGAACTAGGAATCTTCAGCGGTAACGGACTTGCCCAGGACATGACTATGGGCTCGCAGGTCATGGTGCAGATAATCGGAATTCTTTCGGTGGCTGCCTACACAGGCATACTCACGTTCATAATTCTGAAGGTAGTGGGTGCTGTAACATCTGGCATTCGCGTCACTCAAGAAGAAGAGCAGATGGGTCTGGACATTACAGATCATGATGAGAGAGGCTATTCTTTGTAGTGAAACCTATGTAGTCAAGTATAAATAGCGCAGCGCAAGACGAAGAAAGGCTGGTCGGAGCAATCCCACTAGCCTTTTTATTGGCCTAAACTTCTCTCTGTACTTTAATGCGCCGCTAGGTACTTTTGCGCAGCGTCGTAATTGCATAGACTAATTTATTACCTTGAATATCGGTGAAGTGCGTGGCTACCAAACAAGTAGTACGACCATCTTTGATCAATTCTCCCTTCAGCAAGAATCTCGGCCCTAAAACTGGCGCGAAGTAATCTATGCGCATATTAACGGTAGCCGACCACTTAAAATCCTCCTGGGATTTAAATAGCGTGCGCACCGTAAATATAGAGATCATATCCACATAAGTACCAGTAAAACCCCCAAACAACTGATCCCTTGGGTTCAACAGATGATCAGGTAGATGCGCATCCACCTCCACTAAGCCTCGCTCCTCACGCAGAATCTTCCACTTGCTGGATTCCACTAGATCGCCTGCGTTGTGCCCGGGCTTCAAGAATATCGGTGGATCTACTTCTGTTTCATCTGTCATCGCCTTTCCCTGCTGTGGGGCCAATTCAAGGGCAGCCCCGACTCAATAAAAGTCGGCCGAGAATGAAGCAAAAGTGATTGCTGGTCAAATCCGGCTGGCGTCATTTATACTGGCTCAAGCTGATTTATCCAAGCACACTCTCTAACCCACCTAAAATAATAATTCGGAGTAAGTCATGAAGCATCTCCAACAGTCTCTTAAACAGGTCTGCGCTTTACTCTTGGCACTGCCCTTGTTGATAGCCAGCAGTATTGCACAGGGAAACGACTTCCCAACTGCCTCGCCGGAAGACGTCGGTGTATCATCCGAACGCCTGCGGCGTCTCTCCGACACTATGCAGCGCTATATCGATAGCAATATGCTTGCGGGAACCGTCTCTTTGGTATCGCGCAACGGCAAGGTAATACACGTCGAGTCGCAGGGCTGGAAAAATAAAAAAACCGACGAACCGATGACGGATGATTCCATCTTCGTCATCATGTCGATGACCAAACCGATAGTGTCGACTGCTTTGATGATGCTCTATGAAGAAGGTAATTTCCTGCTAACCGATCCCATCACAGATTGGATTCCCGAGTTAGAAGGCAAGCAAGTTGTCATCGAAGAGAATGGCATTAACTATCGCATGTCGGCGCATCGACCCATTACGTTTCGCCACGTGCTATCGCACACGGCCGGAGTCGACCCTAGTCGTGAAGTGTTGACCGAAGAAGAGTTGGCCCTGTTGCCACGCAAGGCGACATTGGAAGAAACAATTATCAATCGTGCGCCGCTGCCTTTGAGTTTCCACCCAGGAGACGACTGGCAATATGGAAGTTCAACTGATTATGTGGCGCTATTAGTTGAGCGCATATCAGGACAGAGCCTAGTCGATTACCTACAAGAAAAAATACTCGACCCTCTACAGATGCATGACACCTCTTACATAGTCCCTAAGGACAAGGTCGATCGTGTCGCTGCAGTCTACAGCCCGAGTGGCCCCGACCAGACGATCGAACTCTTCCGCGAGACCGAGTATAGGGAGACAACGTATTTTGGCGGCGTAGCAGGACTCTCCTCCACGGTCTCCGACTATTGGCGCTTTAGCCAGATGCTATTGAACGGTGGCGAGCTGGATGGTGTGCGGCTGTTGAGCCCTAAGACCGTAAACCTAATGATTACTAACCATACTGGCGAGAATGATGTGTACATTCGCGGACCGGGATATACCTTTGGGCTTGGATTTGGTCTCGTCAATGATGCTGGCACCGCGCGTGACCCGCTCACTCCGGGTACGTTTAGTTGGGGTGGTGCATGGGGCACGATTTTTTGGGTTGATCCTGTGGAAAACATGATCGGCATCATGATGACTCAAATCACGACTTACAGACATCTAACCGTTCGACAGGATGTGGGCGTTACTGCGATGCAAGCCATCATCGACAGTTACAGCAATAAGCCGTATTCCGTCGCTCCCTATGCAAAGCTAGACTGATAGCTACTCGATTACATCAGGCACAAAAAAAGGGGTTCAAACGACCCCTTTTTTTGTGCCTCAATACTAGCTTAGAAGCTACTGATCGAGCAGTTGGTAGATTCGACGAATCGCTCTAGGATCTACACCGGCTTCACGAATCTGCGCAAAGTTTTGGCTGTGGTTAGTCATGTCGATCTGCTGCGCAGCATGTTCGAAACTCACACCATCGCTATGCATCTGCGAGGTCTTACTCCACAAGTCACGCAGATAACCCTGGAAGTGCCCTATAGTCTCCTTGCTGCGCATCACCGGACCATGGCCTGGAAGCCATGTATCGAAGTCGAGCGTGAGCAGACCATCAAGTGTGGCCGGCCACTCATCGACGTGCCCATCCCCCATATAGGCGAGTCCGGGCAACATCATATCGCCAGTAAAAACAATTTTGTCCTGCGGCAGGTAGATCATCACATCGCCGCCAGTATGGGCACGACCGAAATGATGGAGTTGAATCTCGCGACTACCGCCGGCAACAACTTGAAACAAGGTCATCTTGGTCTCGAGGGTTATGTTCGGTGGCGTGGGCTGCACCTCGCCAATCGCGTTCATGTAATCACGCTGTACCCGATAACGCTCTTCTAATCTTTCCTTACGCGCAGGGTCAGTTTCCGCGGCCGCCTGACGCTCAAGATCCGCCACCGCTGACGGAACCGGGTCGGAAAAACTCTTAAAAGTATTCTCCTCCAATACGTTACCTAGCTCGCCGTTGAGTTTCTTCCGCGTAAACTCATGACCGATGATTTCGATTCCTTCTGGAAAAGCCTGAGCTCCATGTGCATGATCGAAGTGGTAATGGCTGTTCACAAGATAGCGAACTGGCTTATCGGTGATAACCGGTAGCGAATCGAGCAGCGCACGAGCCGCAGCAGGTGTTACATGAGAATCCACGACTAAGGTATCGAACTCACCAACCAAGACCATGACATTGCTCATTGTGAACACAGAGCCTGTGCCGCTGACCAACCAGACTCCTTCAGCAACCTCCTCGAAGCGATGGCTGTCAGATTCAACCACTCTACCCTGAGCGAGGACTAGTGCAGGAAGTAACAGAAGGAATGAGAAAAGTGAAAGTGTTGTCGTTATTTTTCTTAGTGTCATAGTGAGTACCTTATGTAGTTCATAGTACAAAATTCAATAAATTATTTAGCGCTTCACTTAGGGGGCGAAATTCATTGTAAACATACTCCTGCCCCAGCGTCCTCGAGGCGAATTTCTGATGGACTACCTCGCCTCCGGACCCGCTGCGCGCAGACAGTGAGAAAAATTGGTAAATAGAGAAAGAATTCGTAACCTAATCAGTGTTTGGCTCGTCTAAATACCATACACACAGTATCGCAAGTAAGCTTTGGCACATTAGCGCATAGGCTTAACCCTGTAAAGAAACGGCGCATACAGTTTTACACCAAAACACTTGTTGAAAATAACCACTTAGCAGGGCAATTCGAACAACGAAAACTCATATCTTATTGTTTTTTATAATATTTAAAATTGGCACGGTTATTAAAAAATTATTGGATAAGGCGAGAGCCAACCGAAATGGGTAAAAAGAATTCAGGGGAGCACATCATGAAGGAAGGGAGTTATACCATGAAATTAAGTGCCGCGATAATGTTAGCGATGCTACTAGGGAGCTATCTTTACTCCACATCCACCAGCGCGGCCGATGTGCCAGATATCTCGAAAGTAAATGGCAGAATCCGGGTGTTGGCAGAGAAACGTATGGGCGACATTTCTTCAGTGAATGGCGACATCGATCTAGATGATGGCGTCGAGATTGAACGTGCCGAAACAGTCAACGGAGACATTCGCGTCAGCCGAGACGCTTCGGTGCATGGCTCACTATCTACAGTGAACGGTGGCATTCTTCTCACCGATGGCAGCATAGTTGAAGGAGATATTATCGTAGAGGGAAAACGCTCTTGGTTCGGGCGATTCTTTAGCTTCGCTCCGAAATCATCGAAAATAACTATCGATGCAGACTCATCGGTCATGGGCGACATTCACCTGTATCGTAAAGTCTCTATTGGTATAGCCGAACCCGCAGTAGCTGGCGGTTTCGTCGAACACTTTTAATACCGGGAAAAAGAATTCCATGCATAAAAAACAGATAATATGACCCGTTTTTTATACAAGCGATTTATACAGCTTACTTTTTAATTGCATAGCCAACTTGCTCAGCTTTTTCTCGCAATAAAAATTTCTGCACTTTACCAGTGGATGTCTTTGCAATAGGGCCGAATACAATCTTCTTCGGTATTTTAAAGCCCGCTAATTCCTCTCGACAATACGCAATCAGCTCATCTGCTGGCAACTCTTGACCTGATTTTAGCGATACAAAGGCGCAAGGCACTTCACCCCATTTCTCATCGCTACTTGCCACTACAGCTGCCTCCAGTATCTTTGGGTGTTTGAATAACACTGATTCAATTTCCAGCGAAGATATATTCTCCCCACCTGAGATAATAATATCTTTGGAGCGATCCTTGATCTGCGCATAGCCATCCTCATGCCAGACGGCGAGGTCACCCGAGTGAAACCATCCCCCCTTGAAAGAAGCTTGGGTAGTCTTCGGATTCTTAAGATAACCCTTCATGACTAGATTCCCGCGCATGAATATCTCACCCATGGTTTTTCCGTCTTTAGGAACTGGCTTAAGAGTCTCTGGGTCAGCGACCATGAATTCATCTTGCAATGGTGCTCTAACACCCTGCCTAGCAAGAAGCTCAGCTCTATCGTCAATCGAAAGCGCGGCCCAACCCTCCTGCGGCGCACAAACAACACAGGGACCATATGTTTCAGTTAATCCATATACATGGGTTACTTCGAATCCCATGTTCACCATGCCTGCGATAACTGCAGCAGGCGGAGCAGCACCGGCTGTCATCACTTTTATCCCCTTCGTGATACCCACTTTGAGGCTATCGTCTGCGTTGACAATCGTATTCAATACAACAGGAGCGCCACAAAAATGTGAAACATTGTGCTTCTTCATAGAATCGAATATAGCTGCATCACGCACGTGGCGAAGACAGACGCTCGTTCCCGCTGCAGCCGCTAATCCCCAGGGAAAGCACCAACCGTTACAGTGAAACATCGGTAGTGTCCATAGGTAGATCGGATGCGCCGTCATATCCCAACACAGGTTGTTTGAGATTGCGTTCAGGTAGGCGCCACGGTGGTGGAAGACAACTCCTTTCGGATCGCCCGTGGTACCCGAAGTATAGTTCAATGATATTGCCTGCCACTCGTCATCAATTTGAAAACAACTGTAGTCGTTATCGCCCTTCGTTAGAAAAGCCTCATAATCTTCAGAACCTAACAATTCTCCTCCGGAAAAAAATGGATCATCTATATCGATGACTGTTAGTTCCTGCGGCACTAGTTCCAACGCGGCCTTTATCGTGTCGCTGTACTCTCTGTCGGTAAATAGCACTTTGGCTTCTGCGTGCTCTAGGATAAATGCGATAGCCTTGGCATCTAGCCTGACATTCAAGGCGTTGAGCACAGCCCCTGTCATTGGAACACCGAAGTGTCCCTCGAATGTCTCAGGCGTGTTGGCTCCCATGAACGCGACTGTGTCGCCCTTGCCTATGCCCATCTTCAGAAGCGCCGAAGCAAGCAGGCAACAGCGTTTGTAGGTCTCCGCCCAGGTATATTTTTTGTCGCCGTGAATCAACGAAATCTTCTGTGGATAAACACTAGCACAGCGTTCGATAAAGCTGAGTGGTGTTAAGTGTGCGAAATTAGCCTGATTCTGATCGAGATCGACCTCATAAATATTTTTGCTATTCATGTTTGCTATTGTTCCTATTAACTATTCAACTCTATTTTTCTGAATTTGGTTTCAACTGCATGAGTAAGTATATGTTACTTAAGCCGCAGAGCCACAAAGCCGATTCACGACGCAGCGCAAGCCTGACTAGATAAAATCCATATCCCCAGCTGTCAGCCACCAGGCGCCATAGAGCACCTCTGCACTAGGTCCGGGATTCCAACTATTACAGGGTATCTCAATACCCAATTCATTCACAATCGCGCCGGCGGTGAAGACCTTATCCTTGCCCGAGCTTGTAAGCCAGAGGCGCAAAACCGCACCGCCCTCTCCTTCGCTAAGCTCTTGTTTTAAAATAGATATTGCTGGCTTCATCATTGCTAACGGGCATATCAAGTCCATCAACAACTTACTGCCATCGTGTTCCTTCAGTACCGCGAACGCCAGCGCCTGCTTCGAGCTTTGAGCACGTATAATTACACAGCGATACTGCTTTTCTTTTGAAAAAGGGTGGTTAACGTAGCGATGCTGAATATACTCGGCGTCTCGAACTCCGATAATGCCATCTGTATAATCGTCCTTCATAAGGGCCCAAAGGCTATCAATCTCCCCGCGAGACGCTGCATCAAGCGGATCGTAGTCCACGATCGTAGCTTGATGTCGCTCCTGCTCCTCGCTCGCCTGCCCGACAGGATAGACAATCTCGATAAAGTCATCGGTTTTCTCGTACAAGCCGAGACGTTTTGAAATATTCATTGTCTTCTGATTCGGAAAACCAAATCCCAGCAAATGATTTACCGTATTTCCAATCTCTCGTTCCAGAAACGTAGCTGCCACTTCGAAGAAGAGACTACCCTTACCATATTGCTTGCGGATACTTGGGTGCACCATCACATCGCAGGGCTGAATAGCCATAGATGACTCACCAAAATAGGCAATCTTTCGCGGAGCTCCACCATAGTGTGCAACGATGTCGCTCTGCTTTCCCAGACGCGCGACTACACACTTACCATCACCCTGAACATATTTCCAATTCCATAGCTCTTCATCGAAATCGACGTTGAAGCTCTTCTCAAACAGGTCGGCAACCTCCAGCGGGTTAAAAGATTGAATGTTGCCAAATTCCGCATCTGCCCATTCATAGGAAGAAGTAGACCCTCGGCGTAACACAAAGAGATAAAATCCGCGTCTACCGGTCGAGAATTCGTCTTGCATCAAGGAGAACTCTGCATACAGATCTGCCAGCATATTAGAATCCTCTGCAGCTTCGCGGACAAGCGCTTCGCGATGCGTTTCTAGCAATGGACGCAGCAGTTTCAGGGTATGCGACGCGCTTGCCGACAGATCTCTACTCTCTAACTCCGTAAAACCAAGTCGCCTGGAAAGCTGCTTAAAGGAACTAAGATTGGGAAGTGCTGAATACTCGATGCGAGAATCCTCAATAAGAAATTCGCTGAACAGGATGAGCGAACCAGAATCCCCTAGTAAATCTCGGCTCTTACTGAGCAGCGCCATCTGGTCTAGATAACGTATCGAACCCGCATGAATCAGTACATCAGCAACAGCAGGATTAGTCGATGCCACAAAGTCTTCACCCGCATATTGAAAACTTACCAGAGCATCGATCTCAGAATTCAGCAGGCTCTTCGATCCAAACCAGCAGACAGATTTTCCGGCTTCAGCCAGTGATTTGGCGAGCAGCAGGAGAGTATCACCAACTATGAGAACAACTGCATTTGCATCGCTGTTTTCGACCAATTCGTCAAGGCACCGTGTGAACCTCTGCTGGCCATCAAGAAGCTCAGCAGCGGGGTTTTGGCTCACGCAATTCGAGTCTCCAAAAAGACCATAGTGCTGCAATCGAGACTCGCCGAATTCAAGTTCGAGTATTCTGCTTAGCAAACTTAGTGTTGTCGGTTTAGAGCTATAAATCATGGTCGTTTCGTGGGATTGCTGCTCTGGGTTATGCCTATTTGTTCGATTCTGAAAAAGTCATTCATGACTTTTTCAGAATGTCGTAGGCCAAAAGCTGGCGTAAAAATGTTATTTCACTTGCTTTTGGCCCACTCGCATTGACCTTAACGGGCCATGGCTGCACTTCCCTGTGCCACACCGTAGGCCAGAAAAATGCGCGAAGCGCCAGTTTCCTAATCAAAACTTTAGTGACAGTTGAAGCCAAATGATTGAAATCCTTATCGAGACGCATTTTTCAGGGACGGCTAGCTATTTGTCCTAGTGGCGATGCAATATAACCCGCCATTACCCGATTGCATAGCCTGCTCCTACCGCACTCTGGGGCTGCGGCATATTGTCTCTACCGCTACCCTTAGCTTCCGCCGGACTGCCTTTGCAGTAGAATAGGGAAATGAAAGCGCAAACTAAAATTTTAGAATTCTCCAGCCTCCTCATCCCCGTTTCTTCCGATAGTGCGAGCATCACGACTGCGGTTGAGGCAATCAAATTAGGCGCGGACAATTATTTGGCTAAGCCCGCAGACGCTGACGAAATTCCCAGCGCGCTGTTGTTAGACACAAATAAATCTAACGCGGCTGCCCACCA
>Ga0302122_10002658_pt1 | contig 11045 bp, 7 predicted proteins | sample CB21_SCM_MG_FD_203115 | JGI IMG/M metagenome (GOLD analysis project Ga0302122, IMG submission 203115) | Marine microbial communities from Western Arctic Ocean, Canada - CB21_SCM | ecosystem: Environmental > Aquatic > Marine > Oceanic | place: Canada: Western Arctic Ocean | collected 2017-09-28
TTTGTAGGGCCAGCGCTTGCGCTGCGCCGTGATAGAAAATTGTTCTCTTGCTACGCGGCCCGGCGCTAGCGCCAGCCCTACGTCGAAAATGCGGACTTTACTAACAGTCTCTAAGGCTTTTTTAGGCCTTTGCGTTTACCCTCGGGATCGTTTCGCCAGGAAGTCGATCCAGGCAGGGTGTTCGTTCATGCAGGGGATCGCTGCGAACGATTCGCCTCCAGCTTCGAGGAACATTTCTTTGCCTTCCATGGCTATCTCTTCGAGTGTTTCAAGGCAGTCGGAGACGAAGGCGGGCATCATGACGAGGAGTCGTTTGGTTCCGTTTTTCGCTAGATCTGGGAGGACGTGGTCCGTGAACGGTTCGATCCAGGGTTCTCGCCCAAGACGGGATTGGAAGGAGATTGAGTATTGGTCTTCGGAGATTCCGGCTCGTTTGACGAAGGCCGTCGTGGTTGCAATTACCTGAGCTTTGTAGCAGGTGTTGTGGGCGGGGCTGCAAGTGGTGCAACAGTCTTTGACCACTTGGCAGTGCGCATTGGACGAATCGGCTTTGGTGAGGTGCCTTACAGGAATACCGTGATAGGAAAAGAGAAGGTGATCGTATCCAGTTTCCAAATAAGGCTTTGCCGATTGATAGAGAGCTTCGATGTAGTCGGACTCTTTGTAGAATGGCTGAAGGGTTTCAACTTTCGTTTCCGGCATCTGCTCGGCGACTTCTTCCATGACGCGTACGACTACGGTTTCGTAGCTGGACATGGCGTAGTGCGGATAGAGCGGGATGAGCAGAATATTGGTGATGCCCTTGGCCTTGAGATTGGCGATCGCGTTTGAAATCGACGGTTCGCCATAGCGCATCGCCAGTTCGACGTGGTCGTCGATTCGCTCTTGAAGCAGGCTTTGAATATGCTTGCTCGTGACAATCAAGGGGGAGCCTTCGTCTGTCCATACCTTCTTGTAGGCTTCGCCCGAGCGTTTTGGGCGAGTCGGTAGAATGAAGCAGTTCAAGACGAATTGCTGGATCGCTTTGGGAGTGTCCAATACGCGATCGTCTGATAGGAATTCCCTTAGATAGCGACGGACATCCTTAGTGGAAGTCGAGTCGGGAGATCCAAGATTGACGAGCAATACGGCATTTTTCTGCATTGTTCGGTGGCTATAGTCACGTCAGCGGGGGCTGTCAAATACGCAGGTGAAACACGCGTTAGATGGCTCGGCTTCGGCGGAGGGTTTCCGGGTCGAATCCGACGCGTTTCAAGAATTGCCGTTCGAAGAAGCTCTGATTTTCGTACCCAAGTTTAGCGCTGATCTCTTGGAGAGATAGACTCGTTTCGAGAAGGAGACCTTTGGCTTCCTTCATGCGTCGATTGATGAGGTTTCGAATGGGTGGTTCGCCGAATTGCTTGGAAAAAAGTCGACTAAACTGAGAAGGGGATAGTCCGGAAGATTCACCGAGTTCCTCGAGCGTCCATTTGCGGCCAAGGTCGGAGTCGATCAGAGTCGAGGCTTTGGCAATGCGATCGTCGAAGGTTGGATGCGCGGCATCAGCTATGACGAGCAGAAGTATGCGGAGAGCGTGATATTGGATGTGACGTTCGATTTCGTTTTCCGGATCCCAGGCGAGCGCTAGATTGGCGATCGCTTCGAGACTAGCGGGATTGCTGGTCTGGATTGGGTTGCGTTGAAGTTCGAGTTGATGGTTGAGGATTGACTCTCCATCTATATCCAGAATTTCAAAACGAGCGACGAAAAGAGAAAGCGGGTCTAGTGGGTCTTGCTCGGCTTCGATTCGGTCTTGAGGTGAAAAAAGGAAGCAGTATCCAGGTTTTAGCATGTGGCGTTCGTCATTCTGGCTTAGTTTGCCTGACCCTTCGATAATACCCCAAATAGCGAAGTCGGTGAGGGAGTTGGCCTTCCAGCTCCAAATGGGTTCGCAGTGATAGAGAACGGGGGTTGCGGTGAGCTTCAGGTCCGCGTGTTTTGAAAGCCAAAACGCATCCATTGGGGGCATACGATAAAGATGTCTCTTTATTCGATTAGCCGCAATGAAATAAGGGGTGGTTGCATTCGTTGTGGTTTGGGAAACGCAGTGCCGTTATGGCTTTGTTTGTAGCGTCGCTTTAATTCCCTCCGGGTAAATACCTCGAAACGTACTTCGTTACTGATTTTGGTATCGGCCGACCTCCGAGCGGCCATTGAATGATGTAGTCGTTCAGGCCTTCAATAATAATGGCCGCTCGGAGATCGGCCGCTACCTTTTGAATACCCTTGAGATTATCTATTCAAAATTCGAGTTCTGATAAAGTAGAGAGCGAAACCTACTTTTTCGAGTTCAGAGAGGCAGTTCTTCGGAGGTGTTTGCATGAAGAGACCTGATCGCTATTTGTCGGGATTCCGATAGTAATTGAAGCCGCATCCAGGGAATCGAGAATGTTTGCGGTTTGAGAGGTTGATTTTCGATAGGTCTATGTTGGGGAAAATGCGTTGCGAAGGGCTAGATCATGCATTTGGGTAGGTGGAGACCTCAATACCTCTCAATTATGAATCTGCATATGGCTGGCCGGAAGGCTTTAACGTTGTTGGCGATTGGAATTGCCTTCGTTTGTTCCTCTTGGGGCGTGAGTGAAAACGGTCGTCCTAATATTTTGGTTATAATCGCCGACGATTGTACTCACAATGACCTGCCGCTTTATGGCGGGCAGAATGCGAAGACGCCGCGTATCGATGCGCTCGCTAAGGAGAGTTTGATCTTTAACAAAGCTTATGTGAGCGAGGCAATGTGTCAGCCTTGTCGGTCGGAAATGTACTCTGGTCAGCACCCGATTCGAAATGGCGCTGCTTGGAATCACTCGGGAAGCCGTTTAGATACGAAAACCCTGCCGCATTTCATGGGAGACTTGGGTTATCGAGTTGGGCTTGCGGGGAAAGTGCATGTGACGCCGAAGACTGTGTTCCCATTCGAGCGCCTTGAAGGGTTCGATATCAGCTGCGTTCGTTCGCCGACGCAGGAGCACAAGACGAATTCGATTGAGCAGTTCATGAAGCGGGACGACGAGGAACCCTTTTGTTTGGTTGTCGCTTTGGTTGAGCCGCATGTGCCTTGGGTGATGGGCGATCGTTCGCAGTATCCGGATGATGAAATCAAACTGCCTCCTTACATGGTGGATACGCCGACGACTCGAGATGCGTATGCACGCTATTTAGCGGAGATAACGTACATGGACGGTCAAGTAGGCGAAATTTTGGATACACTGGAATCGACTGGTAAAGCCGAGGAAACATTGGTGTTATTCACTTCAGAGCAAGGAGCTCAGATTCCTGGTTGTAAATGGACAAATTGGGACAATGGACTTCACACTGCGCTAATCGCGCGTTGGCCAGGTCGAATCGGCGCGGGAAAACGAACCGATAGCATAGTACAATATGCGGACTTCGCGCCAACTTTTGTCGAATTAGCTGGGGGCGATACACGTGATCATGAATTCGATGGAACGAGTTTCATCGGTACTCTATTCGATGGGAGCAAACCTCATCGGACATACGCTTATGGCTTGCACAACAATATCCCCGAAGGCCCTGCGTATCCGATTCGGACGGTTACGAATGGAGAATTTCGATACATTCGTAATTTGTCGCCTGATGAGATCTATATCGAAAAACACTTGATGGGAGTGAGGGGGAATGGGGCTTTGAATAACCCCTATTGGAGTACGTGGGTTTTCGAGAGTGGGGAAACCGAAGAGGCAGAGGCTATCGTAAAGCGCTATATCAAACGGCCGGCAGAAGAGCTTTACCGTACCAGTAAAGACCCTTTCGAACTGACAAATCTGGCGGGCGATTCTCGGCATTCCGCGATTAAAGAGACGCTTAGCCGAGAGCTTGATCAGTGGATGCACGATCAGAATGATCCGGGGATTCCGATGGATACGCGCGAAGCGCATGCAGCCGCTAAGAAGGGGAAGCATATTTATTAGCGAGGTTGATTGATTTTTGCCCACAGATTTGCACAGATGATGTAATTAACCCAAACGTTTCATAAACCGCAGCGTACCTTGAGATCGCAGAGGATTCTCTAACGCGTCCTCAGCGTCCTCTGCGTCCTCTGCGGTTATAAAATACATACACCTGGATTTATCACTTTAGTTCGGTTATGAATTGTCCATATTACAACTACAACTTGTAGATGAAAAAATCACTTACAGTTCAAACTTCTGAATGCCTCGATGGCTTGCTCCGAAGATTCTTTATTATGATACGATTTTTATTAGGACTTACTTTCTTTGCTTCTTGCGCGGTTGCCGAATCATCTCGTCCCAATATTCTGTTGGTACTGGCGGACGATCTTGGTTATTCGGATCTTGGATGCTTCGGAGGCGAAATTGAAACGCCCAATTTGGATGCGCTGGCTCGTGACGGGCTTCGGTATACGAGCTTCTACAATTCGGCGCGGTGCTGTCCATCGCGCGCTTCGCTTATTTCTGGACTTTATCCTCACCAAACGGGGATTGGTTCCTTCGTTCGAAAGGATAAAAAGCCGCCTAAAGGATTTGGTCCGGCATATCAAGGTTTCTTGAACGATCGGTGCGTGACGATTGCAGAGGTTTTGAAGGCGTCGGGCTATTCGACTTGGATGTCGGGGAAATGGCATATGGGTTCGGATCCCGGGCCGGTTGATCGCGGCTTCGATCAGTTCTTCGGATACACTCAAGCCCACTCGCATAGTCAATGGGATGCTGGTTTCTATAAGCGCTTGCCGGAAAGCTCTGATCCGGAATTGCAATACGGCGATGGTGAGTTCTACGCGACGGATGTATTTACGGATTACGCTTTGGAGTTCTTGGATCAAGCTCGCGAGGATGAAGGTAAGCCGTGGTTTCTTTACTTGGCTCATTCGTCGCCGCATTTTCCGGTTCAGGCCCCTACGAAGCTGGTGGATAAGTATATGGCGACTTATCGAAAAGGTTGGGATCGCTTGAGAGAAGAACGTTTGGATCGGATGATAGCAGGTGATTTGGTCGCGCTAGATACGAAGTTGCCACCAAGGGCGATGGTTCCAGTCGATAGAGATGACATTGCCAATGGCTATCCTGGTCAGCCCAATCCCGCATGGAATTCTCTACCCGGAAATCGCCGCGAAGATTTGGCCCGAAGGATGGCGATTTTCGCTGCCAGCGTGGAACATATTGATCGAGGAGTCGGTGAAATCGTAGCGAACCTTAAGGCTAATGGAGAGTTTGAAAACACGCTCATTCTATTTACGAGCGACAACGGGGCTTGTTACGAATGGGGTCCTTTTGGTTTTGATGGTATTTCGCGTAGGGGAGTGACTACGCTTCACGAAGGTGAGGCGCTGCGAACGATGGGTTTGGCGGATTCGCATCATTCTTATGGCAGCGCTTGGGCTAATCTGGGCAATACGCCTCTTAGCCTGTACAAACATTTTTGTCATGAAGGAGGCATTACAAGTCCACTGATTGCTCACTGGCCAGAGGGAATCGATGCCTCAAATGAAATTCGAACTGACTCGACTCATGTTATGGACCTCATGCCGACAATCGTAGAAGCGACGAGTTCGGAGTATCCTAAGCGGTTTAATGGACAGTCTATCCAACCGATGGAAGGAGTGTCTTTGCTGTCTAGTTTCAGAGGCGAAGCCCAGGAGCAACGCGCTATCGGATTCGAGCATCAATTTGCCCGAGGTTTTCGCAAAGGAAATTGGAAGATCGCGTGGGGTAAGAAAATGCCTGAAGAGGCAACGTGGGAGCTCTACGATTTGTCAAAGGACCGTACCGAACAAAATAATTTAGCGAAGAGTCATCCTGAAATTACTGAAGCCTTGGCTGCAGAATGGATAGATTGGGCGGCGCGTCTTGGAGTGCAAATAAGCAGCCCAACCGTGAAGAATTAGAAAAACCTGAATTGAGAGAATATGAATACTTTATCTATCCGCATATTGACCTTCATTTTGATCGCGACGTTTGTTTCGACAGCGAACGTTCAGGGGGCTCGTAGTAGCGATAAACCAAACGTTATCATTTTCTATGTGGATGATATGGGGTATGCGGACCCGTCCTGTTTTGGGAATCCAGATATGGAGACGCCGAATATCGATCGTTTTGCAACGGAAGGTTTGAAGCTGACGAACTACTATTCGAACTCTCCGATTTGCTCGTCATCGAGAGTAGCGTTAAATACAGGCCAAGCTCCCGGTAGACATAAGGTGTGGGCTCATTTTGCTTCGAAGGAGCAAAATGCGACTCGTAATATGGCGGACTTTTTGGATCCGAACGTTCAAACGATGGCGAAGAGTTTCAAGGCGAATGGCTACGCTACGGCTCACTTCGGAAAGTGGCACATGGGGGGAGGGCGCGATGTGGTTGCTCCGTATCCACAAGCCTATGGATTCGACGAGTCGTTGGTGTCGTTCGAAGGATTAGGAGATCGGTTGTTATGGGCTAAAAATGGGCTGAACGGTCAAAGCGCGAAGTTGGAGCGAGGAAAGATAACCTATGTCGAAAAGCATGAAACGACGGGAATTTATGTGGATCGGGCGATTGATTTCATGAAGCGCTCCAAGGATGAGCCATTCTATCTTCACGTATTTCCGAATGACGTTCATGACAGGCATGAGCCCGATGAGGAGTGGTTAGCGAAGTACGAAAAGTATTCAAGTAACCCTTACGTTCAGAAATTTTACGCGACGCTCGACAATATGGATCGACAGTTCGGCCGATTGGTCGATGCGGTAGACGAGTTGGGTCTCGGCGAGGAGACGATCATCGTTTTCACGAGCGATAATGGCCCGACCGATTGGGGGCGCTATTATAAAGAAGGTTTTAATCCCCCTGGATGGACGGGTCCATTGTTCGGTCGTAAATGGAGTCTTTACGAAGGAGGAATTCGTATGCCGTTTATCGTCCGATGGAAAGGGAATATTCCTGAAGGAAAAACAAATGAGACAACCATCGTGGCTGCAGTGGATTTGTTTCCTTCGCTTCACGCGATGACCGGAGCGGATTTGCCCGCAGGTTGGAGTCTGGATGGCGAGAATCTCAGCAAGGCGTTGCAAGGTCGCAAAGTGAAGCGAAAGGCGCCGGTTTTCTGGGAGTACGCAGGAAATCCAGGAATATTAAAACCAGGTAATCCGCTTTTCGAAAGTCCAACCAACGCGATGCGGGATGGCAATTGGAAACTATTGACCAATGACGATGGAAACCAAACCAAACTCTTTAATTTGAAGCAGGATATCGGAGAAACCGCGGATCTGATCGGTCAATATCCAGAACGAGCCGAGCGGATGAAGCAGGAGCTGCTCGAATGGCGGGGAAGTTTGTAGGGAAGCAGTAGTTAGCGGTCCTCACCGATTAGCGGGATTTGATAACATGCGGCTTCCAAGTGATTCCTAAGGAGGAGATAGGGACCTACAAGAGCTGGAGGATTCCAGCTTTTTCCTTCTAGAGCTTTAAAGCTTCCAATAATTCGGGGCTCTTCGGGTACGGGTTCGACGAGTAGAATATCGCCGTTTTCGGCAGTTAGCAATAGGAGCTCGTTTACGAGAATTAGTTGACCGTGACCGTAGCGTCCTTTTTTCCATTCGCGCCGGCCCGTTTCGACGTCGATGCAGGTGAGTATACCGTCATCAAGACCGTAGATGTATCCGTCTTTGAATACGAAATTGTTGAATTTGGATTTCAGGTGAAGGCTTGTCCAGATTTCTTCTACCGCTTGTTTGCCTTCCTCGATTGGAGATATTTGCAACAATGCGGCGCCGGCTCCGTAGCCGCTGGATAAGATTATGCGATCACCAGGTATCAGGACGGGAATCGCGACACGGGGAGAAGATGTCGATCTCGTCCATGGGTACTCCCATAGTATTTCTCCGCTAGCAACATCGTGCGCGTAGAGTCCATCCCGATTGAATATGAGAATTTGCTTTGTACCGGCAATTTCATAGAAAACCGGTGAGCTCCAATGAGCTTGGTCGTTCCCGCCGCCCCAAACGAAATCGCCCGATATTTTATCGTAGGCGACTAAGGAGTTATCGTTGCTGCCGCCAACGTTTACGATAACAAGGTCTTCGTAGATTAGCGGTGAACTAGACATCCCCCAATCCGGTAGTTTGGCGCCTTGCGTTTCGAGGACGTTGCAGCCCCAAATGGGTTCTCCGGAAATTAATTCGAGACATTGTAATTCTCCAGTGGCTCCCATTGTGTAGAGACGATCTTCGTCAATGGTTGGAGTCGCTCTTGGTCCAATTCCTCCGAGAGGATTGTCATATCGAGCAGAAAGTTGATTTTCCCAAATTCGTTTACCGGAAAGAAAGTCATAGCAAACTACCTTTTCGAAAGCGCCTTCTTGTTCTTGCGTGAATAGGCGGTTTTCGGATGCGACGAACCCAGACCAGGCTTCGCCAATCGGTTGCTTCCAGAGTAGTTTGGGCGGAGAGGTTACCCAGTCAGGATCGAGCGATATGTCTGATACAGTTGCGTTTCGATTGGGTCCTAGGAATTGCGGATAGTTACGGGATCTCAGTGGGAGAGGGCGTTCGTTAGGCGCTGGTTCAGTGTTTGAAACTTGCTGCGTTGTCTCATGCCATCGCCAACGAAATATTGGTATTAGGTCACCGGATACTCCTTCGTATTGAAATAGACTTCCGATTCCCACTCCGATTGCGATTACACCTGTTGAAGTAACGACACGGTAACGCCATGGCAGTCGTGACAACGCGAGCAACCAAATGAGCGAGAGAATGAATGCGAATCCTAGGATGCCGATCGATTTCATCACGATTGCTTGACGACTTTCGCTTTCGCCAAGCATTACGAATAGCATTGAACCAATAGCTAGGCAGGCAATTGCGATGAGGGGCCACCATCGGATCGTTGTTTTAGAGTTACTCATTGTTTAAAAGTCTCTAAGTTTTGCTTGAATGAAATCCGCGATCGCATTTCCGATCGCGGCGGCTCCTGTTTCGTCGATGTGAACTCCATCGCCGCAGGCAGGTGGAGCGGCCAGTTTGCTAGCATCCAGAAAATGGACACCCTGCCTATCCGTTACTTCTTTGTAGGTTTGGGGGAAGCGTTTCGATTTTTCGGCAGCATTTTCGAAAAGGCGTCCGAATGGAAAGCGCTCTCCATCGGTTGCGGGCCGATAACCCCAGGTATTCGAATCGCCAAAAAGAAGGTAGTTTTTCATCTCGATCAATGTAGAGAAACGAATTGCGAGAGTCGTTCAATGATCAAAGTGAATTGGCGGAGGCAATTGGAGCGGCATTAGAACGAATTTTCTGGATAGACTGAGTACGTCATCTTTGAATCTTGCCAAAACATGTCAGGATCCTATTCGTATGAGCAGTTTTCACCCCCTATAGAATATGCATATGAAACACGCATCGCTTGTCGTAATCCTTACAATGATAATACCGCTTCTTGCCCTAGGGCAGAGCAAGATCGGCACTGGCTCGATAATGGAGCTTTACACTCAGAATTGCGCTTCTTGCCATGGTCAGAACATGGAAGGCGGTTTGGGGAGTTCTCTGATCGACGATATTTGGAAATATGGCGGTTCAGATGAAGAGATAGCCAAGGTGGTTCGGGATGGGGTTCCCGAAATGGGGATGGTGCCCTGGAAGGATGTACTAGCGGACGATCAGATTCGGGCGCTCGTTATTCTGATGCGCGAGCAAAAGCTCTTGGCCGAAACATCCGGTATTCTTGAGAAGGTAAAACCTTTAGGCGGCGTATTTTCGACTGATCGCCACAACTTTCGTTTGGAAAAGGTCGCGGAGGTGGATGACGTTTTGTGGTCGATTTCGTTTCTACCGGATGACTCGATCTTGATTACGCAACGTAATGGAAAACTCTGGAATATTCGGGGCGGGAAGAAGCATGAGATCAAGGGTATCCCAGAGGTTTGGGTGAAGGGGCAAGGCGGTCTACTTGAAGTGGCTCCACATCCGGACTATGAGAAGAATGGTTGGGTTTACCTTTCGTTCAGCGAAAACGTCGGGGCGAAAGTAGACGGTAAGGATGCGGCTATGACGGCGGTTGTTCGAGGGAGAATCAAAAATGACAACTGGGTAGACGAAGAAGAGATCTTTCGAGTTCCTCCTGAATTTCATGTCAATCCCGGCGGGCATTATGGATCGCGATTCGTTTTCAAGGATGGTTATGTGTTCTTTAGCATTGGGGAACGGCAGATTTCGAAAATGGCTCAGGACCTGTCAAAACCGAACGGGAAAGTACATCGACTCTTCGATGATGGCCGGGTTCCTAAAGACAATCCTTTTTATGAAAAGGCGGGTGCTTACAAGAGTATTTGGTCCTATGGGAATCGAAATCCTCAAGGTCTCGACCTGCATCCAGTTACTGGAGACATTTGGGAAACTGAGCACGGACCTCGGGGTGGGGATGAGTTGAACGTAATTCGCAAGGGCCGCAATTATGGATGGCCGGTTATTACGTATGGCATGAATTACGATGGTAAGCCGCTGACAGATAAGACGCATATGAAGGGAATGGAGCAGCCAGTCTATTACTGGCTTCCTTCCATCGCGACGGCTGGAATCGATTTTTACGAAGGCGACGCTTTTCCTGAATGGACTGGCAATTTGTTGGCGACAGGGATGTCGGCCGAGGAGTTGCAGCGATTGGTGATTGAGGACGGGAAAGTCGTTCATGTTGAAACTATTATGAAGAAGCAGGGCCGCGTTCGCGATGTATCAACAGGACCGGATGGCATGATCTATGTATCGCTGAATACAAGAGGACCGAATAACGGCGTGCTTTATCGCTTGGTTCCTGTTGGCGAGCCGAGATGGACTAGTTTGTTTAACGGAAGGAATCTTGACGGATGGGAAACGCGCGATGGCGCGTCTACCGTGCTAGTGGATGATGGAGCAATGGTCGCTTTTCATCAGGACACGAAAGCGTTTACCTATCTCGCTACGAAAAAGACGTATGGGGATTTTATTCTCGAGTTAGATGTGAAGGTAGTGGGCGATTTGAATTCCGGTATTCTTTTGAGAGGAAACAGTTCCCCCTCAGTTC
>Ga0302122_10002659_pt1 | contig 11045 bp, 9 predicted proteins | sample CB21_SCM_MG_FD_203115 | JGI IMG/M metagenome (GOLD analysis project Ga0302122, IMG submission 203115) | Marine microbial communities from Western Arctic Ocean, Canada - CB21_SCM | ecosystem: Environmental > Aquatic > Marine > Oceanic | place: Canada: Western Arctic Ocean | collected 2017-09-28
ACTAGTGGGCGGGGCCCGGGGGGGGAGACACCGCGCGTCGCCGATTCATCGGCGGCGGGCGCGGGCCGCGTCTTTCTTAATAGCATACTTCCTTCTAAGCAAAACCGCCTCGGCGAAACTCCCCGAATCCCCGTGGATAAAAACCCGTTCGGAAAACCCGTACATACGCTCGCAGCAGTCGACTAGTCGACCGGTCAGTGCTGGTGAGCTCCCAGCGCGAGCGTGTGGACGTCTCAGCTCGTGTCTGTTGCGAGCGCTGTGCCAACGTTGACGCGTGTAATGTCTCGCATCCACTCAGCCATTGCACGCTTTGATCTCGACCGCGTGCGTAGTGAGTTAGATGAGGGCGTCGACCCTAATCTAGATAAAGAGGGATATACTCTGTTGCTCAACGCGGTGATTATTCGGAGTAACATCAGATTTGGTGATACTGACCTCGAGGTGCGCGTGGCGATCGTTGCAGCGCTCCTGGAGGCGGGTGCTTCGGTGGAGTCGCGCATTGCCAACTTGGGCCATACGGCATTACACCTGGCCGTGGTTAATAAATACTTCGGAGTCATTGTAGACACGCTCATGGCAGCCAATGCCGATGTAAACGCCGAAGCCTACGGAGGCGAATCCGTTTTAGCCGAGGCAGCAAAGTCTGGCAGCACCGCTACGGTCGCGAATCTCATCTCTGCGGGCGCCAGGCACTTGAATCAGGCGCTGCAAGCAGCAATTGGAAGCGGGTGCTTGCGCAATTGCGGTATACTCTTGCGCTCCGGCGCTGCGTTACGAGCAGAATCATGGTATGAATGGTATGAACATAATGGTCTCATATCCCGTCGAGTTATTCCTTTAAGCACGCGCGCTTACATACGGAGAATCGGCGCGGCGGGCGGCTTCCGCGCCTACGAGAAGGCGCACCGGCAGCGGCTCACGACGATGTTCCTCCCCAAGTTCCCTCGTCTCCCCGTCGAGGTCATCTCGCACATAGTCTTGATGTGGGCGCATTGCGGGGACTACTAATGTGACACATAAATTACCAAAACAACCACCGCCTCCGCCGGCGCAGCACAAACAGCTTCTCGCAACCTCCCGGAAACGGATCCAATACAACCGCCGCCGCGACGTAGTACCGCGCGTCCAATGCGCCGAAGAAGGCGTCCGTGCCGTTCGCGCCGCCGCGCGGCTCGCCCGCGTAGAGGACGACGCGGCCCGGAAACGCGTCCAGCGCATTTACAGCCATGGGCGTCGGCGGCGGGAAGACCAACAGAAGCGCGGCGTCCGGGTCGTTGCGCACCGCGGCGAGGCCGTCGCCTTTTATCACGGGAAACACGGCGGCCCCGCGGCCGGGGAGGGCGGAGCCGTCGTCGTACGCCTCCACCGCGACGCCGGCGTCCCGGAGCGCCCGCGCCCAGTGGCCGCGGCCCGCGCCGATCTCGACGATTTGCGGGAATTTTCTACAGACCTCCACTGCAGCCGGCGTGCAGCGCGTGCAGCCGTGGCGCGCGTGGTAATGCCGCAGCGCGCCCGGCGTGGTGTCGGGGTGCGCCAGCGCGTGCGCCGCCGCCTCGATGGTTCGCCGCGTCACCGCGCAGCGCTCCGATCGCTCAGCGCCCTTGCAGTGCCGCGCGTAGAGCGCGAGCGCCTCGGTCGTCACGTAGCGCTGCAGCTGCGCTTCGCGTTCCGCGCGTTCGCTCAGCGCGGTTCGCTCCGACGGCGTCGGCTGTGTCGTGTTGGCGGCGCACAAGGCGATTGGTGCGGCGGCGGCAGGCAGGAGTGCAGCTGCCCTGCGCAGCGCCGCCATTACTAGTGATGCGTTGCTCGCGCCCACCACAGCGGTTATACCTCGTGTCAGCTGATCGCGCTGGTCAAAGCCTAAGAATGCTTCGTTGTACGCAATACAAGAACCCAGACGGCTGGCTGCGGCGGCGCCAGGTCTACGTGAGTCCTAAAAACCCGTGCACTAAAAGTCGTCTTCCAGGCGCGTAAGCTTCTCGCCGCGCGTACAGCTGTACAGCTGCATTGTGCGCGTCAGCACTGGTCGACAGCATTCCCACACAGCGCGTCGCTTGCACAAGCTCGGTGCGGCGCTGCCAATTGCACAGCACATCCATCTCAAAGCAGCAATAAGCAGCAAATGCAAACATGAATCCGGCCGCGCACGAGCTCGTGCCGACGGCGAGCGCGGACGACGCGCGAGCCTTGGCGCCGAGCGACGATGAGGGCTATGGACGCGTGAGACGACATCCGGCGTCGATCGACGACGACAGCGACGACGACGAGGCGAACCTCGGGCACGAGTGCGCCAAGTTGCTGGTCTTATGCGGCCTCATCGTCGCGCTGGTCCTGATGAACAAGGAGATCGGCGCCGCGTTGTTGACCATGAAGAGCTGGCTCCTGAAGCACATTCCCCTGTATGCCTACTTCTTGGCCTACGTGGCGGTCCAAGGGTGTAGGCGCCTGGTCCCGCCGCTGTACTACGCGATCCCGATCGGCCTGCTCACCATATTCTACCTGGTGGCGCGCCTCGGCTGGCTGCGAGCCGGGTTCGTCTACCAGTCCTGGCAGCTGCTTGACATCATTTTCTTCGTCGCGATCAAATGTATCTGGATCGACAAAATTGCGCTGGTGCTCGACAGGAGCCACGAGGGCAAGAAGATTCGTAAATATTTGCCGCGCGATCTCGTCAAATTACTAAGAGTCCTGGACAAGGAGTGGAAGCGGCGCATCTCCGAGGGCGAGTACTCCTTCGCGTGGCGCGTCGGGACCGTGGCGTTATTAGGAAACGCCTACGGCTGCGACGAGATGGTCACGCTCTACTTCCTCGCGACGCGGTGCGACATCTCGCTCGCGTTCTTCGCCGTCGCGTGGCTATGCGTGCAGCTCCTGGCGCTGCCGGCGGAGTTGGTCCGGGCTTACACGGTGCACTCATTCGTCGGCGCGTTGGCCGAGGACGACTGGGGCATCCTGGGGAGCGCCTTCCGCAAGGCGCCGATTGCCCTAGTCGTGGTCTGGGTCGTCGTCGCCGTCGTCGCGACGGTCGCGATCCACTCGGTGCACTGCAAGCTGCTCTGAAAGAACGCGCCGGCGTCGCCGCGGACGCCCCGGTCGACGCGCCGCGCGGAGCTCGTCCGCCGCCAGCGCCGCGACCTCTCCGCGGCGTGACTGTTGTTGTTAATTGTATCTACTTTATCACAGGGGCCTCGTAGCCCAAACAAGCGTAGTCCTGCCGGAGGTACGCCAGCGCGTTTCGAATCCCGCGGGGGCTCGTCCGGAGGAGCGTCAGGGTGTCGAAGTTGCCCTCGACGGTGTTAGCGCGGGAAGGCAAAGAGGCCGAGAGCGTGTGATTGTGCGGATCGAGCAGGGGGAAATCTCGCAACAATAGAGCCAGGTCTTCCTCGAGGCGCTCCAACCTTAGGACTCGATCGATAGGCCGCTCCAGCAATTCAATAAACCACGTCTGCGACATGACGTGGAACCACACGCACCCTTCTTTCGGCCTGGACGTCACTAACCGGTCGCCCTCGCTTCGTATTAAATCGACGAACGCCTCGAAGGTATCCGCTTCACTCATGGAGGCGTTGAACGGCCAGTGCCGCGCCGCGCGATGCCGCACGGTGCCATACCCACTTAAAAAGCGCTGCAACGGTTCGCGCACGACCGTGAAGCTTCGGTGTACGTCAAACGCTTTGTTCCGCTTGTTCTCCGCGAAGGGCCGTTGCAACCAATGCTTGACGCTCGTCGAGCCCGTCTTCGGGATTTCGAGGAAGAAGACCGGGGCCGTGCCGTCCGCGACGTCCACGAAGCGGCCGTAGGGGTGTTTCAGGTCGCAGGCGTATTGGGGTCGCGCGTCTTTGGCGCCGCGGCCCCCGATGGCATCTTCTGTGGTGACAACACTGTACTCATCTCGAGCGCCGTAGACCGCTCTACATTGATGCAGCGCGCGCGGGTCGCCGATGTCCATAGCGGCGACCGCAGTGGCGACGAGCACTGCAGCGGCGCGGCGCATCAGTAGCAGTGCGCCACAAATTATTCGAAGATCACAGCTGTCCCGGCACCGTGCGAGTTGCTCTCGCGCAGCCCATGGAGAAGTCGGTGTGCATGGATGGTCCGTGGCCTCTCAAATGTACACATGTCCGCTCTTTCTTGCTGACAATTTTATGGAGCTTTTTAGGTTTCTTGGTGCGTGCGGGTCTCACGGGTTTTATTCGCCAACCGCGCGACGGGGAATCCCAACCCTATCCAGCCCCAGGGGGGCGCCAGCGGAGGCTTCACGGGTCGTCTCGTCCTCAATGATTCAAAACGGGTTTCATGAACTGGTTTCAGCAAAAACAATTTATTATGATGAAATCCGCTGTGGGCGCATCGCTGTGGGTTATGCCGCGGTGACAATCGGACGAGATTCTGCGCACTCGTCTGGCAGTCATGAGGCTGCCCCGATGCCGCCCACGCGAGGCAGACGACCTGCCTAGCTCTAGGTAGAGTGCTGCCCCACGTGTCGCAGCGTCGTACCGATGATGCGGTGGGGACTGCTGCTCCTGCTGCACACGGCACATGCCGGCGACCATCGAGGCTGCCACGGCAAGGCCAAATGCCACGAGCCCACGCACAGCACGGGCGCGCCGCGTCCGACGCCCGCGCCCTCGGCGAGCGACCCGCGGGTCCGGCGCGCGGACGAGCTCAGCCGGTGGTTCGCCGCGATCCAGAACCCGCACGCTCGAGCCAAGGCGCGGCCCCTGGACGCCTGGACCGTGTCCGCGCTCAAGAACATCAGCGGCCGGACCGTTAGTATCTCCAGTGGTAACGTGAAACAGGTTCTGCGGGGCGGTAAGGTCGGCACGCACCCCGTGCTCTTGAAGGGCTCCCAGGCGAACCACACGCGGGACCGGCTCGGCGGGACGGTTTATTTGGAGATGGTCTACCTCGAGTCCTTGCGCGGCGCGCCGGGCATCCCCAAATTGTACGGCGCGTGGCTCATGAACGAGCACGTCTGGTACGCGACGCAGGACTGCGGCCGGCCTATTGGAGTGTCCCCCCATCCGGGGCGGGGCACCAAGCCCACGGTGCTCTCATCAGATTTTCTGGCGCGGGCGCGTGACAAACCCCTGGAGCTCGCGCGGGCCTTATTGCGATGCTTCCGGTCGTGGGCGACGGCCGGCTTTTTATTAGACGACTTCAAGGCGCAGCAGTTCACCCTGGATAGTCATGGCGACGTGTACCTCGTGGACGGCCCGAGTTCGCTGCGCGAGTCGGCCGTGGGCGGCGCGGTCTACCGGGCCGTGCGCCACGGGCGGCAGTTCACGCCCAAGAACAAGATCAAGTTTTACGCGGGCAAATTGGAGCGTGCAAAGAGCGCCGGCGACGCGGAGGACGTCACGAGGTGCCGTCCGGCGCCTCAGAGATACACACCATCGATGATATGTCCCCGCTACCTAGGTACACGGCCAAGGTCGCGAAGTTCCAGGAGCAGCTCGACGCGCTCGGCGACGAGATCGAGAACAACATCCCGCCGCCGCCGGCAACCTGCGTGACCCAGCCGCGCCGGCCGCGCAAAGAGGGCACCATCCCGCAGACCGACGTCTGCCCGGTCACCAAGGGGCACCATTCGTGTGGTTTCAAAGGCGACTGCGAGGCGGGGGCGCGAGGCGCGCCGGAGAGCGCCGGCGTGTGCCGCGCGGGCCAGTGCCTCGCGTTGGGCCCCTGGACGCACGTGTACGACGTCGCGGCGCGGCCCTGGCTCCTGCCGGGCATCGCGCGCCACGCGGCGGACCCCGCGGCGCGGAAGGTGCTGGAGGATCTGATGGCCAGGGCGTGCGCGGCGGACCCCGCCGCGCGGCCGACGTTCGACGCGATGATCGCGGAGTTGGAGCGACATATCTAGTACGATGTGGGTGTTGGCGACAGCCGCCGTCTGTCGCCTAAATGTTAGTAATATAGTCAGTACACAACACACTTAGTCCGTCGTCCGAGTCCGAGGCGTCCCAGTCGTCGCCGCTGACCGTCGGACCCGCCTCGTCCGGGCCCCTCACCTTCCCCCAGGGCGCGGCCGAGGTCGAGGCCCGCTTCACGGGCGCGGGCGCGGGCGCGGGCGCCGCCTCCTCCGCCTCCTCGTCGTCGGCCGCGGCCTTGGGCGCCTTGGCGCTGTGCTTCCGCGACGACGCCGGCGCGGCGTCCTCCTCGCCCTTGGCGCCGCGCTTCCGTTGAACAACCTCGGCCTCCTCCTCGGCCTCGGCCTCCTCCTCTATCCCCACGAGCTCCGCCACCTGATCCTTTTTGGCGTCCAAATTGGATGCCAGGGCCTCCTCGTCGATCTCGTCGCCCTCGGCCTCCAAAATATCATTGAGGAACGACGTATCCTCCGAGTACTTCAGCAAGTTGCCCAGGCCGAACAACTCCCCGTCCCGCTTCCCCTTGACGCCCTTGAAGCGCCGGTCCTCGTACTCCTTCGACTTGGCCTTTTTTTTGGCTTCAATCGCCGAACCGGTGACCTTGTTCTTGTAGAGCTGGCGCATCAAGGTGAGTTCCTCGATGGTGCCCCTCGAAACAAGTTTGTACACACGCACCTGGCGTAGTTGCCCCAATCTAAAAGCGCGGTCCTGGGCCTGGGCGTCGAACGTCGGATTCCAGTTGACGTCGAAGATGACCACTCGGTTGGCGGCCTGGAGGTTCAGGCCCGTGCCGCCGGCCTTCGTGGAGATGTAGGCCAAAAAGATCTGGTCGTCGGTGTTGAACTTGTCCACGTTTTTCTGGCGCTGGGCGCCCGCCGTCGCGCCGTCGATTCGAACAGAAGAGGGGTAGACCGTCTTGAAGGTGCCTTCTAGGATGTCCAGTGTTTGCGTCGACGCTGAAAAGATGAGGACCTTTGCTGGTGGGCTTTCTCGGTCGAAGCGGTCTAGTAACCCGTGGAGAGCGCCCAATTTTCCCGCCTGCGTTTCATCCCGCAGATCCTTCCAGCGCGTCGTTCTTATACAAGATGATGGTTCAACACCGTGCGCCAACGTGCAGAAGCGCCGGGCGACCTCTACTTTCTGTTGATCATCTTTATGTTTCGCGTCCAGCTTGATCAGCTCGGGGTGGTTGGCGATCTTGCTTAGCTTGGACATGACAGAAAACGTGTAGCACTGGGGGCACTTCTCACAAGGTAAACCATCGCCGTTCTTACAGGACGACGCGAAGTAGCACTTTGAGGCGAAGTCTCCTCCTAAAAGTCGCGGGAGCATGTCCGCTCTATGACAACACTTACCTCTTTTCTCGCCTTCCCGGCCGCAGTCGCAGGGCTCCTTGGCTCGTTTCAAGCAATCCACGTCCGGCGACTCGACCACGTTTCTGTATAATCGAGCTTGCAAGGGCGATAGCGTACACATGACAATCTTCTCCTCCTTGCCCGCCTTGAGCTGCTCGCTCAATTCTTCCTCCTTCGTGCGCCGTAGGATGTATCTAGAGGTGATGCGCTGCAGCTGCTTCCTTCTGTCCGTCGCATTGCTTCGTTGATTTCTGCTCGCGCCCGCCTCCTGGCCGCGGGCGATCGTGTTCTCGTACGTCTCCTTGAAGTCTCCTTTCGAACCCAGGACGGCGTCCGTGCACAAACTCAGTAACGCGTGGAGCTCCTCCATGTTGTTCTGGAGGGGCGTGCCTGTGAGCCCAAAGAGCACGTCTGCGCGACTCTGGATGCTGCGCATCTCCTCATATCTTTTAGACGCGGGGTTCTTGTAGCCGTGGGCCTCGTCCACGATCACGCAGGCCCATCGGTCCGGCCCGCTTTCCGTGAGGTTCTTGGCCAAGGAGTGGGTCGTGACTAAGACGTCCGTCGCGCCGTTCTTCGCATCTAATGCGGCCTGCGCTGCTTCACTTCCGGTCTTGGCCACACAGACATTGAGCAATGTGAACTTGTTCAGCTCGCGCTTCCAACCCTCTAGTAAGGAAGTGGGCGCCAGCACTAAAGCGACCTTGAAATCCGCGTCGGGCGCCTCGTTCCGCCGCGCTTTTCTTCTTCTCGCCCGCGCCCGTTGACCGTCTTTCCGACGACTCCCGGTGCACCCCAATAACGCCGCGAAGAACGCCACGGTCTGCAGCGTCTTGCCCAGCCCCATGTCGTCGGCCAAAATGCCCCCTCTCCCAGAAGACGCCTGGCGCCAGAGCCACTGCATGCCCTCGACCTGGTAGGGGAAGAGGTAGCGGTGGATCGTGCCCGGGCAGGTCACGTTGCCGCCGCCGCACTGGGCGCCGTCGCCCTCCAGGACCAAATCGCCCCTTTGTGGCTCGTCGAAGAACTTGACGCGGAAGGCGTCGCTCGCCGGGTCCGGCATGGGGCCGTCGGACTCGGAGCCCGAGGCCGAGGCGTCCGCTACATGCGCTGTTTTCTTCCCGCCCGCGCGCGGTTTCCGCTCGCCCGCGGGGCCCTTGGGCTTCGGTGCCTTGGTCCTAGCTTCCTTCGCCTTTTGTGCCGCCCAGGGGTCGAAGCCGCCGCCCATGGAGTCGTCCGAGTCGTTGTTACAAACCTCGCCGCCGCCCAGGAGCGCATCGAGGTCGGGTGGTGGTGTTGGTGGTCTAGGCGCCCGCCTCTTCTTCGGGCGCTCCTTGCGCGTCGGGGCCGGGCGCGGCGGCCGCACGTCGTCCTCGGAGGACGACGCGCCGTCGCCGGGCGCCGGGTGCGCCTTCTTCCGCTTCGACGGCGGCGCCCGCGGCTTCGACGGCGCGTCGTCGTCGAAATCCGGCGCCCGCGCCTTCTTGGGCGGCGGCGGGCGGCCGCCGTCGGACGAGTCCGAGTCCGAGAGCACGCCCTTCTTCTTCTTCGGCTTCGGCCGCGCATGCGCGGGCGCGGCCGGCGCGCCCGCGGCGCTGCGCCGGCGCGCCTCGGCGCCGGCGCGCCGCTTCTCGTCGCGGCGCCGCCGCAGCTCCGCGCCGCTCAGGCCGACGGCCTTGGGCTTGTCCGCGAGGAGCGCCTCCGCAGTCACGATGGTGCGGCCCGCGGTCAGGCCCGCGCCGAGGGACGGCCGCGGCTTCGGCCGCGCGACGGGCCTCGGCGGCGGCCGCGCCTCGTCCTCGGACGAGGTGGAGAGCACCATGTCTGAATTTGTTCGGTCGCAGCGCTGCGCCTGTCGGCCGGTCCAATTGTATGGTTACAACTGGGTGCAAGCGCGGGAGCAGCTATACCTCTTGAGCGCGGATCGATCACAGTTCCAAAAACCCGTAAAACAAACCCGCACGCTGCCTTGCCAGCTAAATTTAGCTATTGCTCGCCCCTGCCGTGACCTTAAGGTTCAGTCTAGGATTAGAGCTCCTTGACTGCGTTGCATAATATAGGAGCAACAGATCACAGACAGCACAGAAGCCACAGAGCCACCATGCGTGCTGCACTCACCGCACTACTCGTCGCAAGCTCCCTCCGAGACGCAGGAGGGGAGGCCTGGGGCCCGGCGCCCACGCCGTTCCCGGACCTCGGCTTCGCGGGCGGCGCGATCCTGACGGGCGCGGTCCTCGGATGCTCGGCGGCGGCGGGCAGTTTCGCGTTCGTGCGCCAGGGCGACGCGTGCCTGATCGAGCGGCTCGGGCGCTACAAGCGGACGCTGACGGCGGGCCTGCACCCGAAGCTCCCCTTCGTCGAGAGCGTGGCGGCCTACTCGTCCATCAAGGAGCGGGTCCTCGACGTGCCGGCGCAGCGCTGCATCACGAAGGACAACGCGCCCCTCTCCGCGGACGCCGTGGTCTTCTACCGCATCACGGACCTGACCAAGGCCAAGTACGCCATCGATGACTACCGCTTGGGCGTCTCGAACCTGGTGCTCACGCAGCTGCGGTCGGAGATCGGGCAGCTCACCCTGGACGAGACCTTCACGGCGCGCGAGCAGCTGAACGCCATTTTGCTGCGCGAGGCGAACGCCGTGTCCGAGAACTGGGGCGTCCAGGTGCTACGTGTTGAGGTCAGGGACATCCTGCCCTCGCCCGAGATCATCTCGGCCATGGAGCTGCAGATGGCCGCCGAGCGCAAGAAACGGGCCGCGGTCCTCGAGTCCGAGGGCAAGCGGGAAGCGGCAGTCAACGCCGCGACGGGGCGCCGGGACGCGGTCGTCCTGGCGGCGGAGGGCGAGCGGGCGCGCCTCACCGCGGAGGCGACGGGCATGGCCGAGGCTCTGGCGTCCGTGGGTGATGCGCTGGCGGGCGCCGAGGGCGACAAGGCCGCGGCGCTCCTCATCGCGAGGGCGCGAATAGCCGCCGATCTCGCGTTGGCCACGTCGGCGAACGCCAAGGTCATCGTCTCGAACGGCGGCGGCGGCGAATTGGGCGGCGCGGCCGGCGCGGCGGCCCTGGGGGCGACGCTCGGGTTGGGGCAGGGCGCTGGGGACTAAGTTCTTGTGGGCTCTAGATCCCTCACCGGCACGCCGCCTCGACCCTCAACCAGGCGGGGGGGTGGTCGTGAGGTAATTAACTAGAGTAGGAGACTAGTGTACCGAGGTACTTATATATGCCAGCGCCGCGGTGCGGGGATTGAGGAACGCTCTTCTTGGATAGCGTGCGCATCGATCATCGCGAAGGGGACCCGCTGGGTTGCCCTTGAAGGGGCTCACGGCGCAATTCACGGCGCGTCGTCGGGCGCTGGCGTCGGCTTGGCGACCGGCGGGGCGACCGGCTTGGCGACCGGCTTGGCGACCGGCGCGACCGTGGGCGCCCGCGAGGGCTCGGACTCGGGGCAAAGCTTGTTTTCGCCATCGAGCACCGTCACCACGTCGCCGTAGCACTTGAAGTTGATGTCGGGCCCGTCGATCACGGTGTTGCCGGCCTGCGTTTCGGATTCCTCCGCGTGGGGGCGGGCGGGCGCAGTGGACGCGGGTCGCGCACGGAGATCTCGGCTTTGCCCGGTGCCCCGTACCGTTAACGGTACGGGCCACACAGGTTCTAGTGAGTTTTGCGCCACTAGCCCCTAGTGTGTTTTGCGCCGCTCGCCAGAACGCTGTTCTTCGCCGCTCGCCTCTTCGCCCCACGTAAAAACGTTTCTCTCGGTCCCAGCGTTCCGATGAGCTTTTTTTCAAAACCACCCGAGCCCATGCTGCCGCGAAACTGCC
>Ga0302122_10002661_pt1 | contig 11041 bp, 8 predicted proteins | sample CB21_SCM_MG_FD_203115 | JGI IMG/M metagenome (GOLD analysis project Ga0302122, IMG submission 203115) | Marine microbial communities from Western Arctic Ocean, Canada - CB21_SCM | ecosystem: Environmental > Aquatic > Marine > Oceanic | place: Canada: Western Arctic Ocean | collected 2017-09-28
AGAAACGTTTTTAGGTGTGGCGAAGAGGCGAGCGGCGAAGAACAGCGTTCTGGCGAGCGGCGCAAAACACACTAGGGGCTAGTGGCGCAAAACCTACTAGGACCTGTGTGCCCCGTGCCGTTAACGGTACGGGTCAATGCCTGAGGGAGCTGGACTGCGAAGAGAATTGGTAGATATGATCCAAGCGCCGGCGTATGCGGTGTAGGCGATTGCACACGTCTAGTACCGACCATAAGCGACCCCAGGGAGACTTCCGGACCACGAATTGACTGCATTCCACCGGCGCGACTGACTACTTCAGCACCGCGAATAAAAGAAATTAATTTTTTCGCCCGCCAATAAGTGTCCCATTGATCTCTTTGGACAGTTATCGAACCGAACGATACTCAAGCAAGTGCGAGACGCGTTTCATCATAGATCAATCTGACGGGTTTCTCAAAACCCTGGCCGACGCTTAAATTTTTGGCTTGCTGGCTCTTGCAACTTGCGCACCCAGCTACGTACGTGCAAGGGAGCGAGCGAGCAGTTCTGGACGCAGCGCGAGCAGTTCTGCCGACGCCTACGCATCCTCAACAAGCCCACTCTGCAGTGGCTTGAAATAGTTGCAGGCTACCGCTGACCTTATACCGAGCGGTTCACCCTGCGGCAGGACTGAAGAGAGCAGTGCCGCGCGTACCATACTCCATCGGCGCAACACGAGAACTGGAGCAAGGCAGCACGACCGAGATGGCCGCGCGCAAGGCCAGCGCCGCCGACGAGCTCGAGGCCGCGCCCTTCCTCGAGCCGGAGGAGGCCAAGCTCCATAAAGGGGGCATGGGCTGGAAGCGCGCCGCCTTCACGATGATGGCCGAGATCGTCGGCACGGGCGTGCTGGGCCTGTCGCACGCGGCCGCCAAGGTCGGCGGCGGCCTGGCCCTGGTCTTCCTGGTCGGCTTCGGTTTAGCTTCCTTATTCAGTTCGTTGCTACTCGCGGCGGTGCGACGAGAACACCCGAAGGTCGACAGCTTCCAGGCGTGCGCCGAACTGCTGGGCGGGCGGCGCGCTGAATTCTGGACGGCCCTCTGCATCAACACGTCGTGGCTCTTCGTCCTGCCTTATTATCTGATGGCGTCGGCGCACGCGCTGAGCGTGGCCTTCTGGTGGACCGACACGTGCTACGCGACGTGGGCTCTACTTTCTGTATTATTAATAGGTGTGCCGGCCCAGGTGAGGACCTTCGAGGGCATTTCGAGTCTGAGCGCTCTCAGTGTCATGAGCGTGGCGCTGGCTTTGGTGATCATCGGTTTGGAGTTAGTACGAGGCGGCCAGAAGAACGCGGACGGTCCAGCAATCTGGGCCAAGCCCCCGTCGTCCTCGGTCTGGGACTGCTTCGACGCCGTCAGTAGCACGACGTTCGCCTACCAGGGCCAGAGCATGTTACTAGAGATCGGAAGTGAAATGGCGGACAAGCAAGACTTTGGTAAGGCCATCACGGCGTCCTGCGCCGGGTTGCTGGGGCTCTATACGGCGGCGACGGCGCTGGGGTACTACTACCGCGGGGCGCGCGTGGCCGGCTTCTTACCGGACGATTTGGAGGACAACGTGTCAAAGACGTGTGTCGGGTTGCTGCTCTACTTCCACGTCGCCGTCACTTATTTAGTAAACAACCAGCCGCTTTCAAAGAAGCTGTATGAGTTGAGATGGGGCTCTCTCGAACAAAAGGGCCGCGTGGTCTCGTTGCGGTGGTTCGGCATCACTTCTCTACTACTGGTGTGGTCCTACGTCCTCGCGAACGCGATCCCGTGGTTCAGCGCCTTCCAGGCGCTGCTGGGCTCGTTATTAGGCGCCCCGATCATGTTTGGATTTCCGGTGGCGTTTTATGTCTTGGACGCGCGGCAGGCCGCGAGCCTGCGCCACATCCCGACGCGGGCCGCGCTATATACGACGGGCGGGCTCGTCCTGCCGCTTACTTTGTGTGTGGGCACCGTGGCGGCCTTTGTCGGGCTCTGGGACGCGTGGGGCGACGGCGCGGCGTTCTCGTGCGTGCCCGAGGGGTATGCCGGATGATCCACCTCGACGCCGTCGTGCCACGCGTAATTTGTGCTATGTGTCTAATTTGAATTGCCTTTGCATAGAGCTAGGCGACCTAGCCACCCGCTGGCGTCCGCCCCGCGTGAATTCTTATTTGTACAATTATTTGTACGCTCGCGGAGAGGGCAGTTCGGTCCAGGGACCCGGGTCTTAGTACAGCAGTCGAATCTAACGGATGAATGGTACTTAACACACGCGCCACTACTCTAGATGATGTTCGGGCCCCCGCCGATGCCGTAGACCCGCTCGGCGCGGTCGTGGAGCGACGCCTTCGGCGCTTCGGCCGCCTCGGAGGGCAGATTGAGCACGTCCTCGAACCCGATCGACGCGTCACCGCGTAGCGTTTCGCGCATGACGTGCGAGCTTTCGAGTCCGGGCAGGCGGCCCATCTCCGAGGCCATCGCGTCCTCGCCCGCGAGGCGCATCGCGAGGCCACTGCCGTAGATTCCCCGCACTTCCTGCAACTTTGTGGCGCGGCTCACGTCCGGTCTTTGGAGGTGCGCCAATGGGTGTGCGGCCGGGGGCGGACCGCTGGCCGCGACCTCCGTGACAGCGCGCACAGGCGCGGCGCATTCTAGAGACGACATGGTGTTGTTGGCGGTCCTAGAAGCGTGCGTCGTCGTCGGCGTGGGCGGCGCAGCGTCTCGCGAGTTCGAGCGGGGGCAAAACCCGTCTAAAACTCTTCGTGCGGGTTTCACCACTGAGGGAAATTTGCTCCACCACTGACGCGGTCCGGACGACGACGAACCCCACTCGATCCGTATAGCTGCCTACAGCACAACTCGACGCTGCCGAAATGTCCGAAACAAAAACAAACTCCTCTGCAGAGCCTGCCCGTCCCACGCGAATCATTCACGACGTCCAAGTCCTCATCGCCACGCAAGGCACGGCCCGAGACCTCGCCAAACACCATATTGTGAGCCGTTCCTGGCACGCTGCCGCGCGCCGAGAAATCTCGCTACGACTCGCCGGCCGTGGAGACGCTAGCGCCGCGCTACGCGGAGTCGAGATTCTGGAAGAGCGCGTCGGGCCGCGGCCGGCGCGGGGCTGGCGCGACACCTGGGCGGAGCTGAATTACGCCAAGTACCTCCGCCTCGACCCCTCCGTTGTTCCTGTACGCGAAGCGTTGCTGGCGCACTGGCGCGGCCGGCCGCTCCACGGCGAACTGGCGCAGGTGCGGGCGTCGATCGACTGGAAAGTCCAGCACGGTTGGTCGAGGACGCTCGCCGAGGCCTATACCTTGATCATGACGCATTTCAAGGGGGCGCTGGGCGATTCCATTCGAGAGGCGTCGCGCGAATTCAGCGCGGCGATTCACCTGCTGCGGGACGCGTGCTCCCTGCGGGCGCCGCTGGAAGCCGTGGCACCCGACGCCTATACGGACCTGGGCGGTACCTATGGCATGAAGACCAACGATCCCGTGTGGGGCGCGCTGGTACCGGGCGCCGCGCCGGGTGTTTCGTTCATCACGCACGCGCCCCTCGAGGCCAGCGCGCACGCCCGCTGCCTCTCGGACGCGGGCTTCGCGGCCGCGGTGGTCATCGGCACGGGCATCGACTACGCGCCGATGGACTCGGACATCGTGCGCTTCCGGTCGCGCGCAAGAGCCGGCGGCAAGCACCGGTCGCTCGTGCGCACCGCGGAGACGGCGTCCGAGCGCCAGTTCGACCTGCCCCCACTTTCGCGCGTGACGCTGCAGAGCATTGAGGAGGCCGGCAGCTGGACGGAGTTCGGCGTGACGCCGAATCGCCGGCTGTATACGGTGGTCGTGGATTTTTTGGCGTAATATTGTTCATTGTACTGGTTGTTTGGTTCTGGCGGCGTTGCGGCGAGACTACAGCGTTCAGGGACCCCGTGGCACGGATGTCTAAGGTCCGGACGCGACCCGCCGCCGACGCTCCGTCGCAAGCCTCAGGGAAAGGGGGAGGGGTTGCCTCAATTGTCTGAAGGACGTCTCTGCGCGTCCCTGCGAACGCAGGACACGACTCGGGAGCGCGGAAAGCGTGCGGGTATACGCCTTTGCCAAAGTCTCGCCTGGCTAAGTCTGCAGCCTAAACGAAAGTCGATCAACGGCACTGCCCCGTACCGTTAACGGTACGGGGCACACAAAACCCGCATATTCCAAACCCGCACGTTAGTAATAATTACAACAAGAAGAACGCCGATTTAGTCCACTTCTCATGGTCCCCTGTAGCTATAAATACGTGCAACATGATCTTTTCGGCCGTGCGAACACATTCCGTGTATTTATACTAATTTGAGTAACTAGGACTATTTTGCTACAATGAGCTTTAGCGGCGTGGACAAACAAATCCTTGCACGCTCTGCGCAGCGCACAATGAGCCTTGCATTTTTGGGGCTCTGCGAGGATGATGTCTTGAAAAAGCTACGACGAGCGGCGGCCAGCGGTGTGGGCGCGAGCGGCAGGCTTTCTGCAGAGCGTGTGCAGACCGTGCTGCGGCACGCACGAGAAGTGCTGCTAAGCTACGAGCGCTCTTACGACACGGACGATTTCCTCAACGACACGTTCCAAGCATGTGACATGAAGTTTTTTGAGTTTGAAGTGAATCGTTTTTTCTAATGCATATATAAGGTAAGAAACAGTTACGCGATCTTCTGTGATAGGGTCGTTCAGATCCTTACCCTTGAGTACTATTGTTTTAGTAAAATCTCCAGCAGATGGATGAGTTACATAGGGGGAAGGATCGAAATTTATATTGTATTTTGGGATTTGATTGCTACTTAAAGTCATTCCGCGAAGAACCAAAGACGCCCGCCCTAGAGCTCGCGGCCGGTCATTTAAGAGTGCTACTGCAGCTGCAGGGCGTCACGTTGATAGTTGATCTAGCCGGCACGTGCCCAAGTCAAGATTGATTATTCAACATTTACACCGGCAGCCTTTCATTCTCGCGATCGCACAAACAAACGCTGCCTCGCTGCCTCGCGCACAAGCAAACGATGAAGCTCCTACTGCTTCCGATGACGGCGCTAGCACGCACATTCGTCGACGACGCGGGGGCCACTCATTCGTCGGACAAAGCAGCACCGACCATCGTCGCCCAAGTCGGCGATGCGCTGTCGCTCGAGCACATGGGCCTGGCCCACGCGCAAGTGATCGGCACCTCGGGCTCTAACATCAATAGCGACTACGCCGACGGCAACGGCGGCAACGCCGCCGCGTATGGTGACCACAATGCCAATCCGCACGACCCCACGATGTTCCCGACGGACCCCATCAGCACCATCGAGGCCGCCATGCTCGCGCAGTCGGCCGACCTGACGCCGTCGTGCTCTAGCACCTGCTTCTGGTGCGTTGGCACGGTGGGCGAGATCACGCGCGAGCTCGACGCCCACGGCTGGCCCGATTATATCCTGCAGGGGGCATATGGCGGCAAGTGGCCCTTAATCGCACCGTTCGACCCGTGGCTGCTCGGGAACGCCACCGCACGGGGCGTGGAGGTCATCACGATTCTCGATTCGTTTAATGACGCGACCGAGACACAGTCGATCCCGGCCGGCTACATTGAAATCACGAAGCGCTACGAGGAGCTCGCCGCCTTCCTGGGCGGCGACGCCGACCTCTCCGCCGACAAGCGGGCGCTGTGCGCGGAGGTGAACACCTTTAGGGCCACCGCGGCGGCGGCGGCCGAACGGGGCGTGCGGGCCTTGGGAGCGTATGCGCCCTGGGCCACCGTGACCGGCCAAGACGTGGCCGGCTGGATGTCCGGACCTATCGAACAGGTAGGTTTCATGCTGGAAGAGCTCGGTATGCAGATCTTGCACGTCGAGGGCTCGACCGAAGGAGGCACGGACGCCTCCACGCTGGGCTTCTCCGCCACGGCTTTTCCGTACCCGGTCGACTTCTGGCTCTACGACGTCCGCGTCGGGCTAGACTTCACGTCCGATGCGTTCGCCGCCGCATGGCCGCACCCGGCCGTGGTGGCGAAGCAGTACGCGTACTGGCCCAACGGCGGCCATATCCACTCGTACGAGCACGGCAAAGAGATCCTCCAGCTCGTCGGCGAGGCGCTCGGCAAGGCCAACCCCGTCAATGACGCCACGCCCTGCACCGAGGTCGCCGACATCATGGACGTCGACTACCGCGTCAACGGCATCGCCGCCGGCGAGTACGCCTGCCCCCAACCCGTCGAGTACGACTGGTGCCCCGCTTACCTGTCGAGCGACTCCGCTTTCCTGGCGGGCCCCGGCGTCCTTCTTGCCGCTCTCGCGGCGGTGGCGGCCCTCTTCTGATCATGAGTTATTTGATAAAATTAGAAGACGAACGCGCGCGCGCGGAGCTCCCCCCACAAGGCCCACCTACCCCCGCGCCGCCGCACAAAATAACTTTTTGCGTGCCGGGTTCTGGCGTCTTCTCGGCGCGTAGGCGCCCGTCTCCGGGACCTTCTCGGGCATGCGGACGATGGCGGCGACGAAGCCGGTGTCCTTGAGGAATTGGAACGTCATGTTCCGCTGGTCCAGAACCGCGGTGAGCCGGCACTCGAAGGGTTCGTTGAGGCAGACGTGGCCGTTCCAGAGGCGCTCGTCGCCGCCGAAGTGCCGGAGAGGCGCGCGCGGCGACGCGGTGCGGTTCTCGGGCGGCAGCCCGCAGCCCGACCAGAGCGCCGCGCAGGGCGTGTCCGCGAGGCGCCACTGGCCCGTCCAGACCGTCATGGCCGCGGGGGCGCCGTAGACGAACCAGTCGTAGTCCCAGCGGCTGAAGGCCGCGCTGCGGCCGAATGAGCCCGGGACCGCCGTGAGGAGCGACGCGCGCGCCCCGGAACCGGTCCGGCGAGCCCGCGACCTGGGACGCGGCCGCGGGGCGGTGGCTCGACGTCGCGCCGCGGGGCCGCAAGAGCGCCGCGGCCCCCGAGCCCGAGGCCGCCGCGCCGCCGACCGCCGGCGACTCGAGCGCCGACGAGGCGCCGCCGGCGCGGCCGCGGGGCCAGCCGCGCAAGAGCGCCGAGGCGCCGCCGGCCGCGCCCGCGGCGCCGCCCGCGAAGCGCAGGATCCGCGCCGCGCCGCTCCACTCCGCGGCCCCGTCGCTCGGCTCGTCCGCCGGGTCGTCGTCCGACTCCGAGGCCGGCGGCGCCCGGCGCAAGCCGGCCCGGAAGAAGAAGAGGAAGAAGCGCGCGAACCCGATGGCCGGGCTCGAGGGCTTCACCCTGCCCAAGCTGAAGAAGACGTAACGTCGCCTTGTAATGCATCCGCCGGGGGGTAGGCCGACGGCGGCGGCTTCGAGCGGTGCGGCGGCGACACGCCGCGGGACGAAGCAACACGACCGGGCCGCGTTTGAAATTAACGCGCGGGTCCGGCGGTGACACGTCGGAGACACCTCGGGACGGCCGGCAGGTCTCTCGTCGGCGCGCTGGAGCTTTCCCATGCGGACCCCCCCCATCAACATGCTCATTCCCTCATTCCCAAAGCATGCAGCAGCATGGGGAATAACGCTGCCCCAGCACTTGTCATTTTGCCCGCGCCTAGGAGCGTGATCGGTGCTTGTCGTAACGCTTGTGCAGCGTGCAGCAGCGAGTGGTTCGTGCGATAGGGCCCGCCTCCCAATGAGGGCGCTGCCGCTGCCGCTGGCCGCGGCCGCGGCGACCTCCTTCCTGGAACTGCTGCCCGAGCCAAGCATGGTCTGCGACAACTCCAAGTGCCGACTCGAGGGCGAGGAGCCGTGCCTGCGCGAGTACGCGGTCGACCGGCGCTGCTCGACGTTCGGCGCCCCGTACGTCGCCCTGGACGACGCGCTGGCGGCGTGCGCCCGCCACAATCGCCGCGGCACGGCCAACTGCAGCGGCGTGTACGACGCGCGCTGCGACAGGAGGCCGGCGGAAAACTGCCGAGAGGACTACTGCACGTCCTGGGGCGACGACTGCTGCGCCTCGATGGACTGGGGCGAGCCGGCGACCTGCTCAAACGGCTACGTGCCGGTGCCCGCGAACTCTTCAAGGGAGAACTGCCATTACGAGTGCTGCCCCGCCGATTCCAACAACAGGAGCGGGTTCTTCATGTGTGACGCGAACGAGGCCCTCGCGGACCATCCCGCGTCGTCCCTCCACGACACGCGGGGGTGCGTCGTCACCTGCGCCGCCTGGAACGTCTCGGATTGCACGTCGCCGACCTACGTCGGCGCGGTCGCCGACCGCAGATGTGAGGAGACCGTTCGACTCGATAAGATAGGTGCGGGTCGGTACGAACGCTTTGATCACCATCATCACTGGTGGCATGGAGGCAACCGGACGATGGATTTCATGGACTGCATCGCCGCCGTGCGCGCGCACGCCGGCCAGGACGGGTGCCGCGGCGAGTACTTTTACTGGGAGGATTGGATGGGCTGGGGGGGTGAGTGCCGCTGCGTCACCGGCAATTGCACGCTTGGAAGGCGGGAATGGGATTGGCCCCTCTTCAGCTTGGGGTGCCCGGGCGCCGCCGAGGAACGCGAAAAGAGCGAGCCGCCGCGAGAGGGCGAGACGTGCCGGAGCGACATCTGCACCGACTACGCGAACGACTGTTGCGCGCCGGGAGGTCGGCCCCGCGGGTGCCGCGCAGCGGGCTACGAGGTCCGGACGGGCGGCACTTCGCTCTGGGAGCCATGCCTAGACTATCATGGCCAGGAAGCGATATATCAGTGCTGTGAGCCGGGCACCGTCGAGCCCTACGACTTCGAGGGCTGCCCCGCCGGGTACTACACCTGCGCCGGTTGCTACGACCAGGACGCGGATTGCGCCTGCGACGACGCGTGCGACCTGGGCGCGCACGAGGACTGCAGCCACCACGACTGCTGCGACTTCAACGTCGACTGCGAATGCGTGCGCGTGCGCCACGGGAGCGGCGACGAGTACTGCTGGCCCGGGCCGACGGGCTCCGACGGCGCGCTGCCGAACTTCGAGTGCTCCGTGCGCAAGCACGGGGAGGAGGCGTCCGGCGACGAGGTCGTGCTGGAGGATCGGTGGAAGGATGACGCCGGCAGGTGCTGCGCGGGGCCGAACGAGACCGCCACGTGCGCGGACGGGTACACGGTCGTGGCGGGCGACGCGCCCTGCGTCTTCACGTGCTGCGAGGGCGCCGTCGACAACCTGACGACGGCCGCGGACGTGGACGCCGAAGGCTTCTGCTGGGAGGCCCACGCGAACGAGGGGCGGCGCCCGCCGGAGTGGCACGACTGCTGCAATAAAAACAACACGTGCCCCGGCCGGGAGCAAAAGGTCTATTTGCCAAGAGAAACTTACAAGACTCACTGCTGCCCGCGTGCCTCCTCGCCGGCGGCGTGCTTCGAGCCTAAGCGCCGCGCTGACTGCGTCGACGACGCGTGCCGCACGTCCGATATCCGGCGTAGACATAGATACCGGGACCGCCTAACTCCGATGTCCGCGCAGGTTCAAGCCCGGCGGCCCGGCCATACTGGACGATCCTCACCAACAAGTCTGGGTAGACCTGAATTACAAGGACGTGTGCCTCACATGGCCCTGGTGGGACGAACATCAGGGTTGGTTGGGTCCAGGGCAGCGCCCGCCGCCCGCGGCGCGGTACTGCGCCGACAACCACACGCTGGCGGGCGTGGATTATGTCGGCGGCGTTGGCACCTGCTGCACGAACAAGAGTTCCGACGATGCGAAATGCGTCGCGCCGGTGCCCGACTGCTTCCACCGCAGCGGTCCTCGGCTGTGCGATATCCTCCTGAAGTACTTTGGGGCCGAGCAGAGTCCGCACGACGTGCATGATCACCGCATCCGGGACCGCCCCTGCCGCTTCCGGGGTGAGCCCTACGCCTGCGACAACCTGCGCTGCGACCCGGAGTCCGGCGCGCTCTACTACACTCGCTCGGATTCGTGGCGCTGGTGGGACTTGACGGACATGGAACATTGGTGGTGGGGCGATCACTGCGACCGCCACTGGTAGCGGCTCGACTTCACGGGGGTGTCCTGGCCAGACAGCGCACGGAACCGGCGGCGCGGCGAGCGCCAACGCATCCAGGCCTGCGGCGTGGTCACCGAAGACGGCGACTTCTTCCACGCGCAGCTCCGGGAGAAGAAGTGGTGGGACGAGGCATGGATACGGAGGCGAGATTGGTACAGCTCCGACTACCATGAACATATGGAAGATAGGTGGATCGACCACCCGTGGACGAACTTCTGGGTCTCGACGCGCGCGCCCCGCCATTTCGCTGGGCTCGACGCAGAACCGACGACCGCCGCGGCCGACGCGTGCGCGCGGGACGTGGAAAAAGAGTTCCACCGCGGCTGCCTCGGGACCTGCGGGAAGACGTGCGGCGAGCTGGGCCACGACCCCGTCCTCTTCGAGAAGCTCAAGGCCGCGGTGAAGAAGTGGCCCGACGGGGGGGGCGGCGAGGCGATTCCGGACGTCTGCGCCTTTCATCCGAAGTTCGCCTGGGATCAAGACGGATTGTGGATTACCTGGCTCCAGGTCCTAGCGTGGCTGGGCATCCTCTTCATCTACGTCGTCGGGGTCGCGGCGGCGTGCTGCGTCTCGCAGCCGTCGTGCCTCGGCTACGCGTGGCTTCAAAAGCTGCGCAACTGGGTAAACGAGGGGGAGGGGGGCTGCGCCCGGCGCTGCGTCTTCTGGTGCTGCGGGGGCTGGATCTTCGTGTATATTGAACTCTCTCTGCGCCGGCCCGCGCTGCTTTGGGTCACGATCGTTCCCACTGTGCTCGTGTCGACGCTCCCCGGCCTCGGTATAATATGGGAACCTCTTGTCGCCTTCTTGCTATTTATCGCCCTGTTCCTCGGCGGGAACCTCTTCTTCTTCCGCGACGAGGTGCGCGCGCGCTGCCAGAAGTTGAGCTGGCCCGCGCTGTTTTGTGTCACGGTCGTTCCCCTGGCGCTCGCGGCGACGCTCGCCGGTCCGCGCGGCAGCCGGCGCAGCTCGGTCGTGAGCCGGCGCTCGACCTCGAGCTGGAAAGAGCGCGGTCGCGGGCGCTCCAGCTGGAGCTCGACCGCGCGCGCGCGGTTAT
>Ga0302122_10002662_pt1 | contig 11037 bp, 9 predicted proteins | sample CB21_SCM_MG_FD_203115 | JGI IMG/M metagenome (GOLD analysis project Ga0302122, IMG submission 203115) | Marine microbial communities from Western Arctic Ocean, Canada - CB21_SCM | ecosystem: Environmental > Aquatic > Marine > Oceanic | place: Canada: Western Arctic Ocean | collected 2017-09-28
GCTGTGCTCCATCATGCGCGACGACGACGCTACTCTAAGGGATGCGGCCGCGCGGGGGCTGCGGGCCTTCGTGAAGGCTTCTTGTACCGTGGACCACCTGCAGGACATCGCCAGAGACGACCTGATACCCCACATTTTAGACGCATTAGCCCTAGCCGATGATAGTCGACGACGGGCCCACGTGACGGTGCTCGCTGTCATCGTCGACAGTGCAACGACCACTTATTTACCGCGCTTCGCCGCGTTGCAGCAGTTACGAGATGCGAGTAATAGGGACGTAGACGTCATTGAGAACGTGGCGCACCTCCAGGCCCACCGCCGCGCCCGAGCTTTAGCGAAGGCGGCCGCGTGGATTACATCTGTAAAAGATGAAGAGAGCGCTAAAATACTCTTGCCATTAGCATTACAAGCGCTGTCCGACGCGACCAAGGAAGTCATCCATTCTGACGCGTCAAAGTGCGTCGGCTGCTTAGCCGGTGCCTTGCCGTGGTCGCGGTACGCGGCTTTGTTGAAGACGCTGACGACGGTCATCGATCGCCAGGCCGGGGCTGTTGATAGATTCAGTACCAAGAAGAAGACGGCGACGGCGGCGCCCGGCGCGGCCTCGCGCAAGGAGAAGCCCAACTTCCAGCAGCAGCGCTTGCGGACCAGTCGCACGTTGGAGGCGACCTTCGTGTCCGCGTTCTGCCACGCGTTGGACCATTTCCCCTTCTCCGAGGACGTCGTGGCCACTGCCGCTCTTGACGCGGACGAGCCCGCGGACACACCTCTGTCGCGGGGCGTCGCGACCTTCCTCCTCCCGACTGCGCGGCGCCTATTGATGCGGCCCGAACGGAAAGCGAAGACCGGGGCGCGCGACGAAGTGTTGCGGCCGCCCGTGGCCCTTGCATTGTTACGACTTTCGCGGAAGCTGCCGCGGGACGGGCACGAGGTGGCCCGGCAATTAGTTGTGGCGGTTTGTGCGTCTTTGCGCCATAGGGACGCCTCGAAGCGGGACGCCTCGCGGAAGGCATTAGCCCGCATGGCGACGGAGGGGGCGTCCCTGGAAGGCATTCTGAGTGAATTGCGGGCGGCCCTCCCGACGGGCTACATGCTCGCCGTGCGCTCCGCGGCGGTCCATTCCCTGCTCGAAAAAGCGATCCATCCTTTACCATCGGAGAGCGTGGGCACCTTCGCTTCATTATTAGTGCAGGACCTATTAGGAGACGCGGCCGCCGCGCGCGATGGAAGGGACGCCGGCGACCACAAGGCCGGCTCGGCGGCGGGCGTCCCGGAAGCTCAATTAGTGGTGGGTCGGACGTATGAGGCCCTGGAGCTCTGCGGGCGCCTCGTCGCTTATGATCAAAGAGGTGAGCTGATGCAGCCGCTCTTCGAGGCGCTGGACAAGCGGTTGAACGAGGCGGACGCGAGAGGTGCTCGCGAAGCACATAGGTGCCGCGCGGCGGCGTTGCGACTCGCCGCGGGCTTCGCGGGGAACCCCGAGGCGTCCACCAAACTCGTGGCGCACGCCGCATCATTACTCACGCAGCACGCGCAGCCCACGGAGGACGCCGAGTCCTCCGACGAGTCTTCGGACGACGAGCCGATGCTCGCCGTGATCACGGGAACCGAGGACCTGCCCGCGCGGCGCACGCCGATGCCTGGATCCGCGACGCAGTGGCTTCCTTCTCACGGCGACGCTTCTAGTGACGCTTTGCAAGCGTGCGTGCCCCGGCGTCTCTTTTTTCTTCTGTCGAGATGACGAGACTTTGGACTTCTTTCCCCAAGTGACCGACTCTGAACAGACCGAGCCCCCGGCGCCCTCTTACAAGCCGGCGTTCGGGCGGCGATCCGATCGACGCACACACACCGCACTTGGGTCGCCCACGCCTCGAAACCCGTTCACGCTTACAAACACAGGCGGCGCAAGAAGAGGGTAAGAGAGGGCGAGAACATCCGGGTCCTGGACGGCGCGTCGGCGCCGAAGTTGACGGGCACCGGCCGCCTCGGAATTGTGGCCGCGCCGGCGTCCACCAGGGCCGCCGACCGCGCCCGCTTCGCCGTGGCGCTGTTGAGAAGAGGCCTGCCGAAAGGTGCTTTAAGTGAAGACTCGGGCGACCTGCTCGGGCTTTTAGCACGGTGCTACCGCGGCGCCAAGGGCGACGACGCTTTACAGACGGACGTTGTAGTTGTCGCCGCCGCGTTACTAAAAAAGAACCCCGACGGCGCCAAGCGGTGGGGCGGCCGTTTAGCCCGTGTCGCGCTGCAGACGCTACGACGCGTCGCGAGCATCGGCGGGGCGCCGACGGGCGACGCGGCCGAGGGCGCTTTTAAAATGTTGGCCGCGCTCCTCGGCGGCCGCGACGCCGTCGTACTCTCGGATACGAAGCTCAAGGCCGTCGCGGCGTCCGGGAGGGCGGCTTTGGCGGACGGTGCTTTGCTGGACCAGGGCACGCTGCAGTCGCACCGCGCGGCCGCCCTGCAACTGATCCTCGCGCTCATTAACAAGAAGGTCGTGGTGAGCGAGGTCTATGACGCCATGGACACGATCGCCGACCTAGCCATTACGTCGCTCGAAAAGTCGGATAGGACCAAGTGCGCCCGGGCGTTCGTGGGCTTTGTAGGCACGTATCCCTTAGGCAAGAAGCGCAAGGCCCATTACCTCGGGAAAGCGTTGGCCGGCCTGGACTACGCGTATGAGGAAGGTAGAGGAGCCGCGTTAGACCTCGTGGAGGGCCTGGTCCGGGCGCTGCCCTCGCAAGAAATCGATGCGCGAGCGGACGCCCTCTTCTCGTCTCTGGCGCAAAGGCTCGCGAACGAGGAGAGTCCACACGTGCGCCTTCGTTCTCAAAAAGTGCTCACTTCTTTGTTACGGAAACTCACGGACGAGAAGCTCACGTCTTGTCGGGGCCGCGTCGCGTCGTGGCTCCGGGAATGCTCGAAGGAGGACCGCCTGGAGCGGTTTGCCGAGGCCGAGAAGGTGGCCCAGCTTAGATTGTGCGGGGCGTTGTGTAGCGGCGCCTTTGCGAAGGCGGGGGATTCAGTCCTATGTAGTGACGTGGTCAAGGCTTTAGCTGCCGCAGAGGACGACGACGCGGGCCGGGCCCAACTTCTAATAGCTTTACGGGCTTGTGTTGAAAGTGAAGCTAAGCAAGGCACGGACGCGGTGCTGGCTAGTGTACTAGGAGCCCTGCAGCGGTGCGGGCCCCGCTCGCGCAAAGCGGCGCACGAGGCGCTCGGTGCGGTCTTCGCGAGCGGGTGTGACTTGGCGGAGGGGCAAGCGCGCGATATTTGTAGGGCGGCCTGTGCTGTGTTAGATGCGCCGGACGACGTCTTTGAAGAACAGGTGGCGACGCAGGCGGCCAAAAACGCGCTCTTTTGCGCCGGCCGGCATTCGGGTCTGGCGGCGGAGTTACTCAAGCGCCTCGCGGACGCGGCCGGGCGGCGCGGCGCCGCGCGGCGCAAGGCCGTGTTCGCCTTCGTGGCGGCGTGCTTGGCGCACGCGGCGATCGGCCAGGCGCCCCTTTTGGAGGCGCTGGACCGCGTCTCTTCGTCGCTCCAGCGCGCCCTCGACGATGTTGATGAGGACGTGGCCGCGCTGGCGACCGACGTCGTGGGCCGGCTCGAGGAGGCGCTGGGCGCCGACGTCGTGGGCCGGGCCCTGGCCGAGGCGGCAGCGGCGCAGCGCCGGAAGAAGGCCGAGCGCGCCGGGGCGCGGGCGCGGGAGGCGGTCATGGACCCGCGGGGGGCGGCGAAGCGGCGGCGTAAGTAGTGGTGTTTGTGAGATTGGTTCGGGGAGGTCAGCGCGACTTGCTTGAGTCCAGAACCGGATTCATCTGACCCAGCTCGGGCAGCTCCAAAGTACCCTTCTCGTAGTTTAGATATCATATATTTACTATATTCAACTATCGGTGGGGTAGTATGGTGTCCAATGAGGCCGCTATTACGCTTATAGGGGGAACAACAGGATGGAGAAGACGAACAACAACGACCCCACGCCATCGACGCCGAGATTAGTAATACAAAACATTTACAACTACGGCCCATAGGGGCCTGGTCATCACGCAGTCGCGTCGAACTGGAACACCCCGTCGAGGATGATCCAGTCCCGGAGCCCGACGTAGAGGAGCGACCGGAGCGGGATGAACGCGGCCACGACGACGCCCGTGTACGCGACGCGCAGCGCGGCGCCCGAGAAAAGCGAGCCCTCCGCCGCGACCTCCGCCAACGTCGCGGCAAGCGCGGACGGGCCCGCGTCGTCGGCGCCGGGCGCGGTCCGGAGGAGGACGCGCGTCCGCGCGACGTCGAGCGGCGTCGTCAGGAGCGCTGCGACCACGGCGACCGCCACGGTCCGCGCCGTGGCGTCGGCGACGCCGCCTCCCGCGGGCGCGGCCGCGTCGAGCGCCGCCAGACCCAGGATCCGCAGCAGGCCGTACGGCAGCTCGGCCGCGAAGAGCGTCGGCCACCGCCGGAAGCCGACGACCGCCGCCTCTGCGGTCGTCGTGACCTCCTCGCCGCGCCGGACCTGGGCGCGCGTCGCGAGCACGTCGGCCGGCGCGCGGACGGCGAGGGCCGCGGCCGACGCAACCGATGCCGAGAGCAGGGCCAGCGCGAGCGGCGGCGGTGCCAGGGGGGCGAGGGCCCGCCGCGAGACTTCGCGCGCGGCGAAATACATCGCGGCCGCCGCTATGTGGTGAACGGAACCGTCAGCTCGACGCCATCGACGCAAAACGAAGGCACAAACGACGCTGAGCCAGCACGCGCGGCCGCCGAGACAGACGGTACGAGGCCTGCGTACAGGTCCCGGAGTTCGTTCGGCTCGATGACGCCGTTGCCGTCGGCGTCGATGAGCGCGAACGGGCCCGTGCCCGGGCGCGCCTGGGCGCGCAGCTTAAGCGTTGCGAGCGGGTGCAGCGCCGCGACGCGCACGATCTCAGTCGTGCCCCCGGCGACGACCGCGGCGAGCGCGAGCTCCGGCTGGGAGACCTTTCGCTCGACGATGCGCGGTGGTCGCAGCGCCTTGGGGTAGCCCGCGGGGAGCTGCAGCTCCCGCAGCTCGTCGCCCGTCGTCGGGTCCACGACGACCTCAGTCAACAGGTCCTTGCGGCGGACGACGACCTTGTTCTTTGTCAGGGCCTCGGTGACGTTGGTGGTTGGTAGTGCGACCGTCGTGTTCGTGCTGCGGGCTGTCCGTAGCGCTGAGTTCGTGTGCGATGCTGCGTTCGCGGCGTCCGCCGGCGCGACGACCGCCGCCGCCGCAATGGCGCTGTCGCAGAAAAAGTGGCGACGCGACGCTAGTGGCGCCGCACGCGGTGCATGCTGTCGCCGCGACACGTCAAGCGGTGCAACGCTTTGCGCGGCCACGAGCAGCAGCGCCAGACAGCCTTTTGTTCTCATGCGCGGTCAGGGGCAAGCGGCGCGTTTGCACGCGTCGGAAAGCAAACAAGGCATCGATTTGTGTTACTTTGAGACACTGTGGTGTTTCAGAGCGGTATTTGTACCCAGCTTAACCCGGGTCATTCCACTTTCTTGCTCGGGCAATTTTGTTAGATGGGTTCATTAAGCAAAGTTTAACCGTATATACTAGCATTTTCATGCGTAAAACAAGTCTGGTCTTTTAGCTCAGTGGCAGAGCGTTAGCGGGTTAGCACCCATGCCGTCAACGATTGCAGTAAGCAATTTTTCGATTTTCGAATGGTCACTGGTTCGATCCCGGTAGAGACCTTGTTTTTTTGGATCTCGTTTCTATGCTCGCGACGATGCTGCAGGCGGTACACGCGGCGGAGCCACGGGCCGGGCGACGATTGAGGTGAATTTCACAACACAGGTTCTTACCCACCCTGACTCCAGCACCCCCCCGGACACTCGCGCTCCGCCCCGAGCAGGCGGCCATAAGAGACACACAATCAACCCCCGCCATCATCATCACAAGCCGCCCGCACGTTCCGCTGCTTGCGGAACGCCCGCGGCGCCTCGGCGGCGAGGCGGTCGGCGAGCGGCGTCGGTGGCGCGCGCGCGGCCCAGGCCCGGTCCCACCACCAGCCCTCGGCGACGCGCCAGTGCAGGATCATCATGCCTGTCCCGTACTCGCCCGTGTGCTCGTCGACGAGCGTCACCACCGCGCCCGGGGCCTGCGGTCACGAACGTCGCGGCGGCGGCGTGATCCTCCACGCCATCGACGCGCGGCGACTGCGTGATAACTAGCGACGCCGCGTCAGCACCTCCTCGACGAAGATGGCCTCGACGGCGCCGAGCACGGCCGGGAGCTGCGGCGCGTAGTAGCCCCGACTGACCGTGAGGAAGAGGTCCGCGACCTGTGTGGATTAAAGCGTGTTGTGCTAGTCTCGTCAGGAGCCACGTGTAGTTTCGTACGGACGACATGCTGGCTCTGGCGGGGAAGACAAAGCAATTGAGCTGACGTCAACCACCACGCCATCGAGCACATGGTGCGCCACGGAGGTGGACACGCTGCGTCTACAGAGTGAAGGTCGCGTCGATGATGACTTTGGCGCCGCTCAATACGCAGCCGCACCGCGCGAGCGCGCGAACGGTCCGGTCGGTGTGGACCCCCCAGCGCGTGTTGATGTCGAGCCAGACGGTGCGCACGGGCGGCCGCGGCGGCGCCAGCGCCGCGAACGCTTCGCAGAACTCCTGCGCCGTCGCGCGATAGACCGTGCCCGCGGGGGCAGGTTGTCCACTGACGATCGCGTCGAAGTCTGGCCGGTTCGGCACGTGGACGCGCGCCGGCGCCACGCCGCCCCGCGCCAGGATGCCGCACGTGTTCAGGTCGAGCCCGTCGAGGACGACGACGTCGCCGCCGTTTTTTAGCGCTGCGTCGAGCACCCAGCCGTTGTGCTGCCGCTTGACGGCGTTCTTCGAGCGCTCGATATGCGGGTAGCGGCGCTCGCCGGGCTGCTGGTGGCGCGGGGTGCGGCCCATTTTTACTGCTCTGTACAGCTTTTCACAGGTGCGTCTTCGCATGCATTGAGTGTGGCGTGCAGAGAGGCTTTGTTTTAGCGCTATACTGGCTAGCTGCGCGTGTTAATTAGTTTGAAATCAGCGATTTCGTGCTTCGATGTTGCGTTCACACGGGTTTTTGCTTTTACTTTAGGCGTATTTATAAGGCAAAGTTGCGCCCTATTCAACGGTGCATGAAACGGCAAATATATCTCTCTTAGCTCAGTTGGTAGAGCATCAGTCGTTTAGTAACAAAACGAGACGTCACTGTTAATCTGGGTGTCAGTGGTTCAATCCCACTAGAGAGAGTTTTTCTTTTTGCTTCTTTTTGGTTCACGATGGCGCATACGCGCGCCTGACCCGATTTTCCGGTCTGGGGCGCTGTCGCTACGGGTGAGGGCAAAAACTATGTTTCACGTTCAGCTTACTACGAAATAAAGCCCCCCGGCCAACCACCAAGAAACAAAAACGACAACAGCCCCGTCACTCCCTCCTCCAGCTTCCGGGGTCGGCGGAGGCGTGATTTCATCTACGCATATGTCTTGTTTGTTCCGTTCCCCGCGCCTGACGCCACACGACTCCGAGAAGCAAGGGGTCATGTGGAACGCGTAGTCCACCTTGGCGACCACGCACCAGCCGAGGTCCCGGTCGAACGAAGAGGCGCCGAGGAACATTCTGTCCATGTCCTCGGCAGTGTCGACACTCCAGTCGCCGATCGGTTGGTCGAACGACTCGGCGTAGCAGAACATGCAGTTGAAATCCATGACGTTGCAAACGCGCCAGCCACCGATCGGTTGGTCGAAGTCGAGGGCGTACCAAAACATCCGCTCCATCGACGTGACGCTAGTTGTATTCCACGCGCTGAGGTCCTCGTTGAAGAACACCGCGCCTGCGTGTCGCGTCGATGGCGTGTCAACGGGAGAGTCGTACTTTCGACGACGCCATCGCCGCGATGCAGCAACCAGAACCGGGGCTGCCGGAAGTAGCTCCGGAATCGCCGGCGCTGCTAAAGCAGCAAATTCAAACAGACACGGAGTCGCACCTGCGTTGTTGTGCGTATCACCTACTCGCCCGCAATCCCCGCCGACCGCAAACAGGCACGACATGTCCGTCACGTCCGTTGTGTCCCACGTCGAGATGTGGCCGTACGTCGCAGTGGCGCCGCTTTGGTCGTCAAACCATGCATTTACGGCCGTGCGAATCGTGGTATCATCCACGACGTACCCCGCGAGCGCGCGCCGTGCCTGTGGGTCTTCAGCAGCGACGAGCGCCTCTCCGGGCAGCTCGTGGCTGCCCGGGGTGGCCTGCAGAGGCGTTGAGCTGCCGACGACGAGCCCGATGGCGAGGAGCACGGTGCAAACTTGCATTTGTGAACTACAAACGCATGTCGTCGTCCAGAGAGAGGAGTGGGGCTTTGACGTCGCGCCGTGCAGCGTAAAACCCGCACATGAGTGCGGGGTTTGAAAGCATCTCGAGCGCAAAAGGCCGCGGATGATGCGCACACAGCTCACACACGCATCGGCTGAGAGCATTCGTCGCACAGGTGGTGGGTAGACCAGTTTCTGGCAGCGGTGCTTGCTCAGGGGCAGCGGTAGTCGGTGCTGCCCCAATTCGCCTCGACTGCCGGGCGCGGTTACTAGCTGTGCAGAAATCAAATCTGAGTTCGAGTAGACGCCATCGATGCGACGTCGTTCCTGTGGCTGCGTCTGCTCGATGGCGTGGTACGAGTGCCATCTCTCCCGTCTCAGCGGCGCGGACCACTGGTTGATTTCTGCACAGGTACTAGGCGACCAGGCGCAGGCGCTGCGCTTGAACCCAAACACCACTGCTACACGACGCTGCGGAAGCGGAGCAGTCCCAAAGATGAAGCTCTGGCTCATCTCCTCGCTACTACTGGCCGCGAGCCTCACCAAGGCGTCGCATACATCAGCACGGAACCGAGAAGAGCCACACAGCCGAGCACTGTTGTCGCGGCGCGATCGAACGATTCTCGCGCGCGCCTTAAACGTGGACCGCTGGTTCGAGGACCGGCGGCTGCACCCGCGGCCGTTCATCGTCGGGCACGTTCGAAGTCGTCTAAGTCGTCAAGAGCGGAATGCGACACCGTGGACCCCGGCGACGTGGCGCGTGTCCAAGGCCGGGGACGTGCCGGAGCCCTGGGAGGTCGTGTCCGGCAGCAACCACGCGAAGCAGGTGTTTCGGGCGACCTTTCATGACGCACCAGTGATCGTGAAGAAAAAGCATCGGGACCCCTCGGGCCACGACGCCGGCGGCGGGCTCATCTACATGGAACTGCTTTACCTGGAAGCGCTGCGCGGCGAGCCGGGCGTGCCCGACCTCTTGGGGGCCTGGGTCGACAAGGCCCACATCACGTACGTCGTCGGCGACTGCGGCGCGCCCATCGGTGCCGGCGCGGGGTCCGCCGCGGACCCGACCGTGGTCTCGCCGGCGTTCGCCCGGCGGGCGGCAGTGCGGCAATCAACTCGACGTGACGCCGACTCGATGGCGTGGTCCCGAGAAGGACTGACTCACCGGTCGACTCCCACAGGCGGGCGGCGGACCACCCCCTCGAGCTCGCGCGGTCGCTCCTCGCGTGCTTCGGCTCCTGGGCGGTCGCCTGGATCCAGGACGACTTCTACGCGCCCCAGTTCACGATGACCGAGGAAGGGCAGATCTTCATGGTCGACGGGCCCGACGACCTGATCCTCGGCGCGCCCCTGGGCAAGGCCGTGGTGCGCGCCTGGGGCGTCTCGACGGTGGCGAACGGCACGGATGGGTGTCTCCTGAACAGCATCGTGCTCCGCGACGCGGCCGCGGGGGACTGCGGCGCGTTGGCGTGCGACACGGACGCGGACTGCCCGTGGACGCGCGAGAGCCACAGCTGCAAGGGCGCCGGGAGCTGCGAGCCGCGCGCGCGCGGCGCGCCCGAATCGAGGGGGCAATGCCGCGCCAGCGTCTGCACGCGGCTCTCGGAGAGGACGCACGTTTTTGACGTGGCGACCCGGCCGTGGTTGCTGCCCTACATTGCGGACCAGGCCACGGGTCCCGAACGGGACTTCCTGCGCGGTCTGATCTGCCTCGCGGGGAGCAGTCAGGTAGAGGACCGCCCCTCGTTTGCGGAGCTCGTCGACCGCGTCGAGGAGTTCATACGCCAGCCGATGCGCGTCGCGTCGAGCCCGAAGGACCGGCTCTACGCGTCGGACGTCATCCAACGCGACGCGCGCCGCCGCCGGAACTTCTGGGACTACGCGTCCATCTTTTTCATGGACGTGGACCCGGCGGGTGGCGCGCGCGTGCGGGCGACGCTCCTGGCGCTCTGCGCCGACCGCGGGCTGGCGTGCTGGGAGGCGCAGGTCGCCGGCCACGGCCGGGACCTGCCCGAGCCCACGGACCTGTCGCTGCTGCGCGGCCCGGCGTGGAAAGCACGCCATCGAAGAGACCTACTCCCATTTCAGATGTCCGCGCAGGCGCCACAAGAACCGGCACCGGCGCGACCACGACCCGTCGCCGGAGGACCGCCGGGACCCGGGCGCGCTCGACGTGGTATATGGCAACTTCCGGTTCGACGCGGCGCGCATGCACCGGGCGCTGCCGCCCCGGATCTTCGCCTTCACGGTCGTCGCGGACGCGTGGAGTGTGGCGCGGCGGTCCTACGACGCGAGCGCGCCGCCCGACGCGTTCCTCGAGGCCGCGTTTCCCCGGGGGGTCCAGGACCAGGCGCTGCGACTGGCTGGCGTGTTGAAAGGCGACCGGGCCATCACGCGGAGCGAATGCGATCGGGCGGTCGACAACCTGGACGCCTTCGAGCTGATCACGGAATCTGTTGGCGCCGTCGCGACGCTGCTCTACGGCTTGTATGACCTCGCGGCGCCCACGGTGGCGCCCCCGCCGGCGGACCGGGCGTTCCCGACATCGCCGGCCGCAAAGGCGCGCGTCCTCGACGCGAGCTGGTGCCACGCTCGGATCGTGGCCGCGGCCCGGAAACTGCCGATCTTTTTTTAGTTTGTGTCATGCGCTAGAAGTAACCCGAATGTCGTGTCCATTAGAGTGCCCTGTTGGGCCTTTGTCCCGTCCATTGGGCAGCGGCGTCGGCCTGGGGGA
>Ga0302122_10002669_pt1 | contig 11017 bp, 9 predicted proteins | sample CB21_SCM_MG_FD_203115 | JGI IMG/M metagenome (GOLD analysis project Ga0302122, IMG submission 203115) | Marine microbial communities from Western Arctic Ocean, Canada - CB21_SCM | ecosystem: Environmental > Aquatic > Marine > Oceanic | place: Canada: Western Arctic Ocean | collected 2017-09-28
CAAATATTATACAGATTTGGACAGGTATGTGCCAAAAAGATATGTGCAGCGTCGTCTCGCGTCGTCTCATCTCCGACGGTTTCAGAGGCCCTTGCCGCCGAAGAGCGAGTACTTCTGGGCCACTCCAACCATCATCACGGCCCCAACCGCGTTCCCGGCCGCCACGACTCCTATGTTGGAACAGGCGTCCATAACTGAGAACTCCGCGCCCAGCGACATGGCCATTGGCAGGAGAAACATGTTCGCGACCGAGTGCTCGAGGTTAAGCGCGATGAAGGTCACGATGGGGAACCAGAGGGCGGCGATCTTGCCCGGAGCCGTCGGCGAGGCGGCCGCCTGGACGACGGCCAAGTTGACGAGCCAGTTGGCGCCGACGCCCTTGCAGAACGCGACGCCGGCCGGGAGGGCGGCCTTGGCCGTCGCGGCCTTACATAGCATGGCCGCGGCGCCGGGCGTGAAGACGCCGGCGAACGTCGCCGCACCAACCATTGCCAATGAACCGGCGAAGTTCGCAGCGAAGGACACCGAGAGGACGCGGATGGCATCCGCCGACGGCGCCGGCAGGGTCTGGGACAGGAAGTTGGCCGTGACGAGTTCCGACTTGGACAGTACGATGAGCGACAAGCCTACCGGAAATACCACGCCCCGCACCAGCGCCTGGAGGCCCGGATCGCTGGCCAGCGACCTGCGTGGGAAATCAACCGGTGCGATACGTAACAGACGACACATTACAAAGGTCCCTCGATATACGTTTTGCCAACGCCGCAGGCAACGGCGCGCCGCCCGCGACGACCATCATCAGGATGCTGCCCCACGACAGCATGGCACCGCCGAGGAACGACGCCACAAAGAGCTGGTCGCTCCCGCGGGCCCGCTGCGCCACGCCAAGGTCTCGGACGTTCGCGAGCGTCTTGCTTGGGTCGAACGGCGGCGGCGGCGCAGCGGCCTCGGGCTTTTTCGCCGGGACGTCTACAGTGGCGAGGCAGCGCGCGAGGGTGTGTCCGAGATGCTGCGGCGGTAGCAGTCTACTGGCCGTGAGATGGAGCGGGGCTCTGGTGCTCAGCTTGGCTCGATGCGTGAGCAGCGGCGCCCGTATCTTTAGATGCAGCGATGCGTGGCGTTTGAGTGTCGGACGGCGGACCACTGTAGCTAAGCCTCGAGCGATCATGATCAATACTCCGGCACAGGTGCGTTTTTTGCAATTTCTTTGCAATCGTACGAGTATTATGCTTCTATAATGCCCTGCCGCAGCTGCAGCGTGCCACGATGCTGTAAGTATTGCGCTTGCGCACTTGACGAACAAAATTTGCTGTGGAAAACCCGTCCAACCCTCGAGAGATGAGACGCTCGTGCGGTTGAGCGGGCGGGCTATCTTTTGATGCGGGGGAGCGATAAGCCTTAACGCTTAGATTACGGTAACTATGGACAGCAATTGAGAACAGCAACGACGGCGCCGGGGGTATGTACAGGCGCGACCGTCGGTCAGTAGGTGGGGAGCGGGTTGTGGTCCGTGCCCGTCAAACCCGACGACGGCATCTGGCTGGAGTCCATGTCCTCCCAGGCGAGGTTGCCGGCGCCGGTCGTGGGGTCGCAGCCCTGGTTGTGGATCTGCTCCATCTTCAGAGTGTAGGCGTCGGGCTCCTCCGTCGAGGGGTGGGGCAACCACCGGTTCATCCAGGTCGCCAGGCGCGCGGACGAGGCGTCCAATAATGAACTCGTCCGCGTCACGAGGCGGCGCGGGAGGCCGGGGTGTTTTTCCTCTGGGTCGAGCTCCATCGCTTGAGCTCGCGTACGAACTGGGCGCACAGAGTCCGTGGGAGAGCTGGGCGCGCGGCTTTAAGCGGCAGCGGTCGTGGGAGAGCAGGTGCAGCTGCTCTTGGAGGCGGCGTGGCAAAAGGCACAACGCGTGCGAGACTTGGTAGGCGGTGAGCGATGGTATGAGGTGGCGCAGCGAGTGCGGCGGCAAAGGAACAATGAGGAACGCAGCTGGTTCAGAGGGCCACGAACAAACATGGTCAGAGTGATGCCAACTTGCCTGCGAGCTTTTTTTTTAGCAAGCAAGCATGGCCCCGCGAAGGGTCCCGAGCGCTGCTTCGGGCCCTGAAGGCGGATCTAGGAGCACGCGCTACGTCACGGGTTTTTGCTTCAGTCTCGTTTTCACTTTTGTTCGTCGCAGCCCCACGCCCACACGCATGCATCCCAGCGCCTAACGTATTCATTTTCTCATCAATCTTTGCTGCCGCTTCGTCGCACAGAAGTTGCATTGCATCACACCGCGTTAAACTGTAGTTTCAATAGCTACCTTGTCAGACTTCACTTCATTGAGACACATCACGACAACGCAGGCCATCCACGATGTTGAGCTCCTCGTTACGGCTCGCGCGCACCACCCCGGTTGCGCCGTCGCTGAGGCTCGCCGCACGGCGCACAATGGCCGGTGACGTCCGTGCGCCCGTCGGCGACCTCGCCGCGCGCATGCTCAAAGCCAAGGAGGCTTCCGGCAAGACCTTCGACGAACTGGCCGACGAGCTCGGCTGGACGAACGCGTACACGTGTCAACTTATTCTCGGCCAGGCGCAGCTCAAGCCGGCGAGCCGCGCCAAATTCCACGCCGCACGTGGTCCTGCGTCAGAAACGTCCTTCGACTGTCGCGGCGATGGCGTGCTGGTGGGGACGCCTTCGACGCGTCGACAGCCTTGGAAACGGCTCCGTTCACGCAGGCCCTCCCCGCGGCGGCGGCGGCCGACCTCGACACGATGGAGGTGACGCCGTTCCGGACCTGGGACCCCGAGATCCTCAAGGAGCCCCACGTCTACCGCACGTACGAGGCCGTCACGCACTACGGCAACACGCTCAAGCTGCTCATCAACGAGAAGTTCGGCGACGGCATCATGAGCGCGATCGACTTCTACATGACGGTCGGCAAGACGGTGGGAAAGGGGGGAGAGGACCGCGTCGTCATCACGTTCAACGGGAAATTCCTGAAGCACATTGAGCAGAACGCCGCCGACAACACGGCGCCGAGCGTCCGCGAGCCGTGAAGGCCCGCGACGGCACATATCTTCTGTACACACCATGCACATACGCTACCCAATTATCCATATCTGTAAATAGTAGTAGTAACCTTATATATACTTATGCACATGGACGTGAGAGGCAGGGCATGGACGGGGCTAGACGCCGAGGTAGGCCTCGGCCCACCGCTTCCGCCGCCGCGCCGCCGCCAGCTCCGATTTCTGGAGCTTGAAGAAGTTCCCCGGGTTATCGACCTGCTTCGGGATGCGCGGCTCGCCGGCGGACCGCTCGCCGATGGCGTCCACGATCGCCGCGAGGCGCGCCGTGCCGGCGCCGTCCAGCCGGCCGATCTCCGCGCGCGCCTCCCCGACCAGGTCGCTGAGGCTCCGCGCCGGCGGCGACGGCGGCTCTGGCGGCGGTGGCGCCTCCGCCGGGGGCGCCGCACTTTCACCGCCGGCGCCCTCCCGCTCGAGCCAGCGCGGGCCGAAGCGCTGGATGAAGAGGCTGCCGAGGGGCGCAGTGACCAAGATGGCCAGGATGGCCGTCGTCAGGATGGCCTCGCCCCGGCCCGGGTCGTTGACGACCTCGGCGGGCACCGACGCCAGGGCCGCCTGCACGGTCGCCTTCGGCAGCCACGCCAGCGCCACGAACGCCCGCTCCCGGAAGTTGAGCCGCGCGTCGGAGCGGACGGCCAGATAGGCGGCGGGGATCCGCACCAGGAGGCCGACGCCGACGACCAACAACGCCCGGCCCGCCACGGCCGGGGCCATGCGGTGGAAATTCAGCTCGGCGCCGATCGCGCCGAATAAAAGGGGCTGCGCGAGCCAGGTCCACAATAATCCGATGTGCGCCTCGACGTGGTGCGCCTTGGACGCGTCGGCGCCCGTCGCCAAGCGAGCCGGGAACCCGCGCCGCCACGACAACGAGCCGACGATGCCCACCAACAGCGCCCCGATGGCGCCGCCGCCGTGCGCGTGCAGCGCCTCCGCCACGAACATGGGTAATAAACCGATGACGATTGTGGCCACTGTCAGCTTCCAGTCGCGGTCCCAGAGTTTCGTGGCGCCGAGCACGGCTCCGCCCGCGCACCCGTACAGGGCGCCGGCGACCACGGCGACGGGGCCCGTCAGCGCCTTTTGCCAGATATTACCTCCACCCTGGGCCAGGCCGATGCATACGGAGAAGCCCAGCATCGCCACCACGTCGTCCATGGACGCCGCCGCCACCACGAGGCTCGGGATACCCTTGGCGCGGCCGTAGCCCCTTTGTTGTAGGTCGAACATCCCAACCACGACGACCGCCGGCGACACAGCGGCCAGGATGAAGCCCAATGAGAGCGCGAGCACGAAGGGCAGGTCGAAGACCCACCTCGCGACGACGCCCACCGCCAGCGCCTCCGACACGCCGGGCAGCACGGTCAGCTGCGCGGCCACGCGCCCCGCGCGCCGGATCGCGTCCACGTCCAGCTCGAGGCCCGACCGCGTCATGATTGTGCCCAGGCCCAGCGCGCGGATAGTGGCCCGCCACTGATGTGTCAGGGCCGCGTCGCGGAACGCGCGCGAGTTCCGCGCGAGCGCGCCGCCCAGGAGCTGGCCCGCGAGCGGCGGCAGGCCCAGCCACCCCAGCGCGCGGCCCGTCGCCGACGCCATGAGCCATACGCAGAAGACAGCCCAGCCCGGGCCCGCGCGCGGCGCGAGCAGCCCGCCGCGCGCCAGCGGCGTCGCGACCGCGACGCCGTACGCGAGTGCACTCAGCGCGGCGAGTCCCGCTTGCTCCCACGGCGGCGCCTCGAGCGGGTCGTAGGCCACGAGCCGCGCGCTGAGCGTGGCTACGAAGCTCCGCGGCGACGCCGGCTCCGCGCGGCGCGGGCTGTCCTCCCCGGCTTTGGCGTCGGCCTCCATGTGGCAACTGGTGCCTGCCCCGGGCTGGGGCACGCTGCCGCTGACTCTCCGGGCGCTGCGGCTGAAGCCTCGAGGAGGAGGAGACGTTGGATCCCTGCGGGTCCCTGCGGCGGCGTGACAGGCCCGCTGAGCTGCCAGGCTCGGCCTTCGGTGAGAGCCTCAGTTTTGGAGGTGCCAAAATGCGACACAACGAGAGGGACCCTGCGTACACCGCGGGCAGCCCTCGTGGGCACGGCAGAGCATTGTGTTCAAGAAAAAAAGGGTCGTTTCTATGACTCAGAATTTCTCGCTGCGCAGCAACTGAGATTGACATTCCAATTGTTCGCGGCTGCCTCATTCATTCATCGCGGCCTACCAGCGCGTAGCGACTGCGTTTCCTCGTTGTTCGCTGCCGCCGTCGCACGGACAGCCTCCCGGCGCCGCCGCCATGGCCGCCGCGCTGCTGGAGCCCCTGCACAGCATTGGAATGGACGACTCGCGGCACTCGGCCCGGTCGAGCACCAGCGTCGCCAGCGAGAACTTCTACGCAACAAGTGGCTGGGACCCGGTGAGCCTCAAGAAGTCGTCGGCGCCCAAGGCCACGCTCCGCGTCTTGGGCCGCGAGTCCATGAACGTGAACATGGCCATGGCCGAGCTGTTGAACAGCCACGGCTGCGTCGTGGAGCACTCGGAGCAGCACCGCGACCGGGAGCGGGGGGGCTACTTCCAGCGCGCCGTCTTCGACTGGGCGGCCATGCGCTGCTCCCAGGAGAGCCTGCAGAAGACGCTCGACGAGGTCTGCGGCCGCCTCGAGCTCGAGTACCAGTTGGAGTGGGGCACGCGGCCGAAGCGGCTGTGCGTCTTCGTCTCCAAGTACGACCACGTCCTCTGGGAGATTTTGCTGCGCCACAAGGCCGGCGAGCTGCCGTGCGACATCCCCCTCATCATCTCGAACCACGCGGACCTCAAGCCCATCGCCGACGCCTTCGGCGTGCGATTCGAGGTGTTCAAGGTGACCAAGGCCACGAAGCGCGAGGTCGAGGACGCGGAGATCCGGCTCATGGAGGAGCTCGAGATCGACCTGGTGGTGCTCGCGCGCTACATGCAGATCATCTCCGACGAGTTCTGCGCGACCTACCCCTGCCGCGTGATCAACATCCACCACTCGTTCCTCCCGGCCTTCATCGGGTCTAAACCTTACCACCGAGCCCACGAGCGTGGGGTAAAGCTCATCGGCGCCACGGCGCACTATGCCACCGCGAGCCTCGACGAAGGACCGATCATCGAGCAGGGCACGGAGCGCGTCTCGCACCGCGACACGGTCGACGACCTCCTCCGCAAGGGCCGCGGCGTCGAACGCGTCGTCCTCCTCGCGGCCCTGCGCGCGCACCTCGAGGACCGGGTCATGGTCTACGGCAACAAGACCGTGGTCTTCGACGACTAGGCGCGGCCTCCGCCCCCTCTCTTGCTTCTCTTGCTTCTCCCCCTGTCCATACCCACTGTGCATAGTAGTATCACGCCACTTGTAAATATCTTGTTAATTATCCATCAATAAAATAACACACGCGTGATAGACACACGCGCACAAATCATTATACGTTAAGCCTCGGCTTGTTGTAATGGGGCAATGGCATTTAGTCTGGTAATACCCGCGCAGTAAACCCGAACCCGAACCCGTCAGGGGGGAGTAAAACCCGTCAGGTCCGTCAGCATCAATCTGCAGTATTTTGTTCGCCACTCGTACCGCAGCCTCCGGCAGCTCGCTAGCCCCACACCAGGCGCATCTCTTCGACGGCCTCGCAATACCAGCCTTCATCGCTTAAATGTCCGGGGCAGCGGAGGCGGCCTTCCGCAAGTGGTACCGGACCCAGTCCGCGGCGGCCCTGCTCTGCACCGGCTTCCTGGTCGTGGAGAAGCCCGTGCCCATGGGCTGGGTGGCGGAGCTGGGGGTCGTCGCGCTGGGCGCCTTCACGGGCGCCTGCGGCTGGAAGATGCTTCGCAGCACGAAGCGGGAGCTCGTGGTCATGTACCAGCTCTACGCCGCGCTCTGCACCGGTTTGTGCCTCGCGCTCGTCTACGCCGTCATGATGCCGGCGTTCCGGGCCTTCGCGGCCCGCGCCGAGCATGAGGTATCGGCGGACCACCACGTCGCGGCGACGTTTGCGGCGCTCGTCTACGGGTGCATCTCCGCCAAGGCCACGACCTGCGCGAACACGTACGGCGAGGCCGTCGTGCCCCTCAACAAGAAGCGAGACTAACACGTCCGCGCCTGCACATATCTTCTGTACACACCATGCACATACGCCACCCAGTTACTACCTGTAAATAATGAATAATATAGTCAATGGTGTGGTGGTCGACGTGTAGTTAAATTATACTTATGCACATGGGCGTTTCTATGGACAGGGCAGCGGCGCGCGGGAAATTGTGGACAGGAGCAGCCGGCACGCGGAAATAAAACTCAGAGCACTCAGGCCTCGGTCATGTCTTTGCTCGGCGAGACGGCGGTCCCGGCCTCGCGCTTGAGCTTGGCCTCCCAGCCGTCCTTGTTCACCAACCAGAAGGGGAACACCTGCGTGGACACGATCAGCCTCAGGCACATCGCGTCCGCCCCCACGCCGTCGAGCCACAGTACAAAGTCTTGAAAGCGCCTCGGACGCCGCGCCGCACGAGGAACCAGGCGCCTATGATGGAGCCGATCGTTACGGGGATGAAGTTGTACCAGAACGCGTTGCCCCAGTTCACGCGGCTGTCGTAGTACGAGCCGCCGACGATGATGCCGCCCGGGATGAGGAACTCGTTCACGACCAGGTGGTCGAAGCCCGAGGAAATGAACAGCTCGATCGGGAGCCAGATCATGATGAACTTGGAGATGGGCTCCGTGGCGATCATCTGGAGCCAGATGGCGAGGCAGACCATCCAGTTGCAGCCCACGCCCCGGATGAGGGCCGTACTGAAGTGCTGCGTGCACTTGCCCTTGGCGGCCTTGATGAGCTTGCAGATGTTGCCGTACTTGTAGTTGCCCGTCGAGCAGAAGTCGCCGTCGAAGTGCGCGATGAAGTCGGCGCTGTTCTTGTAGAAGAGCTTGTTGTTGTGCTCGAGCGCGCCGCCGCCGTCCGCGTAGTTGTCGTTGTCGATCGCCACGGTCATGATGAGGCCCGTCTGCCACGCGAAGATGACGAAGTGGAGGACCGCGCCCACCAGGTTGAAGGTCCAGCACACGACCCAGTTGATCAGCGTGGCCTTGATCTCGGCGGCGCGATCTTCGGGCTTGGCCGCTAAACACGCAAAGGTGCAGAACATGTAGTTCGCCGTGATGAGCTCGCAGCCCTGGCACAGGACGATGAACGTGAGGCCGAAGGGGATGCCGAAGCCCGCGAAGACGAAGCCGTTCACGCCCGTCGAGGAGCCCCACCGGCCGCCGACCTGGCACGACATCATTACGCCGAAGCTGAGGAGGAGGCCCGCCTGGAGCGAGAGGAGGCACGTCATGAGCGGCCGCGTCATCATGCGCGCGTTCACGACCTCGCCGACGTTGATGACGAAGCCCATGACCTGCGGCGGCGCGCGGCTCGGCGGCGTACGTCGAGTGACGGCGGCGCGTGCATTGAAGTGCGGGGGCGCCACGTCGAATTGAAGGCGGCGCGCGGCTCGACGGTGTTCTCGGGGGATGCCACGTCGAATTGAAGGCGGCGCGCGGACGCCGGGGCGGCACCTCGGGCTGCGTGTTAAACACGCGCTTGACGTTCACGTAGGTGTTGGCCGTCGCCATCGGGCGCGGCTCCGTGTGGGCGTTGGAGTGGCATAGGACTGCGGCGGGGCGCGCGGGTCATTTCGGCTGCGCTGCCGCCCCGGCCACGCGCGTTCCGCTGCCGCGCGGGGGACGTGGTGGGCGCTTCATCAGATGCGAGGCTGCCCGCGCGCGTTTGCGGCCGAGTCCTGCCGCGCGGGGACGGGGTGGGAGTACCTACCTTTGTGCGCCACCATGGTTGCGTTTTTGGGGCTGCTATTGAGAATGCCAGTCGATTTAAGTCACTCTCGATTGAAGGGAACTAAGTTCGGCTACTGTAGTTAGGCTAGTCACGCACATGGCGGCGCGGGGCGGTTCTTCGCCAAGGAGTGGCAAGCACACTTAATGCGAACGTCCGCAGACCTATAGGCACTGCAAGCGGAGTTCGGCGCAGCCGCGGTGGCGGCCCCGGGTACCCGTTGCGTCGGCGGATGGACCTACGTTCGTAGCTTCGCTTCCCTTTAGAAGTGCCCCGCCGCGTAACCGCGTCGCTTCGGGCGACCGGCTGGCAACTAGAATATCACGGCGCGTTCTACTACGTACTAACAATCCTTTACGCCGGCGCCGGCGCCGGCGGCAGGCCGCTCGGCTGCGTGGCGTGCGTGACCGTCGATTCGTCGTCGCGCGCCCGCCGCGCGTCCAGGCGGCGCATCGTCGACGTGTACGTGTCCGGGTAGGCCGCGTCGAAGAAGGGCTGATACGTCGTCGGGTCCCGGTCCGCCCGCACGCGCAGGGCCATGCCCGAGTCCTCGTCCGGGTCGAGGAACTGGGAGCAGAAAACGCAGATCGGCAGGCGGTTGGACCACAGCGCCAGCGACTCGGAGCCCCGCTGTTGGAGCTGGGCCTCACTCAACCCGAAGTTCTTCAGTTGGGAAATGATGATGTTGTGCGGCGCCGAGATCGTGTACGAGTCGGACGGGAACAGCTGGAGGCACAAACCACAAGCGTTGTACATGCGCTTTTCGCGCCGCCGCGGCCGGGCCTCCTCCTCGATGAGTTGGCGCTGGTGCCGCCGCCGCGCCTCCTTCTTGCCCCGGAAGTCATGCTCGGGCGCCACAATGACCGCCTGCTTCTCTTTCCCCCGCTTCCGCATTTCTAAAACCTCGAGGTGGCTCCGCCTTTTTGGTCGTGCGACGTCCGGGGCCAGCTTTCGGGCCAACTCTTCGAACTTCTTCTGGGACGCGACCCAGTGGGGCTTCTCGCGCCGCATCGCTTTTCTAGAATCCAACAACTCCTCCTCCACGCTCGAGGGGGGTAGTCTTCTCCTCGGCCCCGCGCGGGACTGCAATCTACGAGAAGGTGTGCCCTTCTGCTTCCGCGCGCGTTCCTTGAGCGCGCCCCGGTCCCCCGGGGCGCAGCCGGACCGCAGCGCGTCCTCGCGCCGCTGCGTCGCCGCGGGGTCCACCAGCCTAGAATCCGTGTGCACGTCTAATGCCTCGAACACGTCGCCCTCGGTGTGCCCGGCGGACCGGTCCCGCACCAGGGCCACCAACGCCAAGAACGCAGGCCACGCCACCTCCAGTTGCAACGGGCCCCGCAGTTCATGTGACGCCACGCTCTCCTCGGCAAAGTGCTCATCTACCACTTTTTCATCTAAACGGGCTAGTTTATAAAGGTCCTGGGCAATACCGAAGCACGAGTTCGCGTCCAACAGTTCAAACAGCCCGAACTTGAGCTTCTCCGCCTTTGCCTCGTCCTCCTCGTCCTCGGCCGCCGCCGCCGTCGAGGCGAGGCCGCTGGCGCACTGGCGCAGGCCCGTGTAGACGTTGGATACGTCCATGGTCAGCGCCTCGATGTCTTCATCAGGATCCAGTTGTTCGGGCGCGCACGCCGCGAATAAGTGTTGAGCCTCCTTCAGCTGGTCTTGGGTAAACGTCTCGGCGATCGCCTTCCTTTTCCCTTTCAGCTGCGCCTCGTGGTCGTACCGCAGTAACGTGGTCCAGTATAGCCGGTCCACCTCGTGGCTCTCGAAGCCCGGCGGCTGCTTGTGGCGCTTGATCTGGGCCGCGAGCGCCGGGGCGAACCGCGTGGTCTTTGCAATACGCGATAGCTCCACGGGCGTCGGCTGGGTTCTCGTCTTTGAGATGAGACGCGTGTCGTCGTGGAAAAAAGCCGACTTGCCCCGCGTGAGTGGCGTGGCGACGACGCGGCGCCGTCTCGACACCGTCGAGTCGAAACAGCTCCCCGTTTGCTGTAACGGAGACCCCGGGCCATGGAGGTTGCGCTGCGTCTGGTTGTCGATCGTGGACATCATGCCGAAGAAGCGGCCCAGCTCGTCCCTGTCTTGTTGTTCTGCCCTTGTGCCTAATTGAGCATCATGCTCCGCCCGGTA
>Ga0302122_10002671_pt1 | contig 11015 bp, 12 predicted proteins | sample CB21_SCM_MG_FD_203115 | JGI IMG/M metagenome (GOLD analysis project Ga0302122, IMG submission 203115) | Marine microbial communities from Western Arctic Ocean, Canada - CB21_SCM | ecosystem: Environmental > Aquatic > Marine > Oceanic | place: Canada: Western Arctic Ocean | collected 2017-09-28
TATTCATTTAACTTATTAATCTTGTTATAAGTTAGATACGCCTCTAATTCACAATTGGATCATGTTAAGGAAAGAAATATGGATTTAGATAATTTAAAAGTTCGTTTAGTTCTTGGCGGCGCTGAATCCGGCAAATCACGTTTTGCAGAAAATTTAATAATCCAATCCGGTAGGCCCCGCCGCTACATTGCAACAGCGCAGGGCTGGGACAACGAAATGAAAAAGAAAATTGCAGACCATCAAGCTCAACGTGGCTTTGATTGGATCACCTGCGAGGCTCCAATTGATATTGTTGAGGCTATTCAGGCTGCAGGTATAAATGAAATAATACTGCTGGACTGCATTACCCTATGGCTAACAAACCTGATGATGGCTGAACACAATATCGAAGCTTACTCCAAAATACTATTAGACGCTCTCAGCAAGCCACCCTGTCCTATAGTGATAGTTAGTAATGAAGTTGGCCAAGGTATTACCCCCAATAACTCGATGTCCCGGGCATTTTTAAAGTATCAAGGTAATATAAATCAAAGGCTCGCAGCACTGGCTCAGCAGGTTTTCTTTATTACGGCAGGGTTGCCACACATGTTGAAACGTCCACAATGACCGATTGGTACTGGGTCCGACACGGACCCACGCACGAGAAAGCGTTTGTAGGATGGCGCGATGTGCCTGCAGACCTCTCCAATCAGGCATTAATTGATAGCGTTGCCGAATATCTGCCAAGTAGTGCCGTTGTTGTGTCCTCTGATCTCATGCGCTCTATAACTACCGCCGACGCCTTGAGCCATGGGCGTACACGCCTCGCACATGAGAGTGGTATCCGCGAATTTAATTTTGGGGATTGGGATGGCAGGCATTTCAGTGATGTTGCAAAAATAGATCCAGTGCTTAGCCGCGCCTACTGGGAAAGCCCTGGCGACGTGAAGGCCCCAAATGGCGAAAGCTGGAATATGGCTGCAGCAAGAGCAAAGACAGTTGTTGACCGCTTGTCTAAAGTGCATGACAAAATTATCGCCATAGCACATTTTGGAATTATCTTAACTCAAGTACAACGAGCCTTGGGATCCAGTGCGTACGATTGTCTTGCCAATAAAATTGATAATTTTAGTGTTACACATCTCCATGAATGCGACAACGCTTGGTCGCTAAATTGTATAAATTTCCTCCCAGAAGCGTCTAATTTATAGCCAAACAAAAATTAGCAGATTAAATTCGTTCTTAGGCACGAATTACTCGAAAAACCGCAGCCGCGGACCAACCCGCGAAAATAGCGATAGCCAAGGATAATAAACCATATGTGGCTGGGTGCTGATGGGCTAGATTGTACAACCAACGCTCAATTCCAACTTTGCGTACGTCAATTGTTGTTTTTTTCTGTGCTATAACATTCCCGTCTTGGGTAAGAAAAATTCGAGCAGTATAGGCACCTTCAACTAGGTTTGCCGGCAAAGTCACAGATGTTGAAAATAATGTATTATCTTGAAGCGTAACTGCACCAGGTAGGGCTTTATACAAACCTTGGTCCTGCCGAATTCTTATTAACGCTTCGGCGAACGCGTCTGGATCATCCACTGTCATCGGGGCACCAACAGACCGTATCATTCGCTCCATAGAGATGCTGTGGCGCAAGTCTGAAACCGGGTCCACCACCTGACTGAAAGCTGCTGTCGTTGCCACTGCATAAAAATTTGGAGCAAGGTCAATTTCAACAGCGTCAACATTCACCCAAATACCAAACCTCTTTTCCTTGCGTCGCACCATTACTGGCAGGAGAGGGCTTGCAATTGTAACGGCAACTCCCAGCGGTTCATTGGATATTAATTCGTCAGTTGCTTTAATTGCCCCAAAAACTAGTATCTCCGAGCCATCAAAAAAGGCGGTGATCCCAATCTCATTTTTAGATAATCCGAGAACTATCTCTTGGGTCAATGCTGAACGTACAAAACAGAATAAGGCAATTAGGAAAAAAGTGCAGAAAATTCGCATCAATGCCCCCTAGCCACGCTGAGATTAAAAATCTCAGACGGCTCAACTATGAGGTCAAAAGCTAACTTAGCACATACCACCAGCACCATGATTGCAAGTAAAATACGGAGCTGCTCAGCCTTAAGCTTTGCACCAATCATAGTTCCAAATTGCGCCCCAATGACGCCACCCACCAATAGTAACACAGCAAGCACCATATCCACCGTATAATTAGTAGTTGCATGCAACATAGTAGTAAACGCCGTCACAAAAATTATCTGAAACAACGATGTGCCTACAACCACCTTTGTTGGCATCCCCAACAAATAAATCATAGCAGGCACCATTATAAAGCCACCACCTACGCCCATAATGGCCGCCAATATACCAACCAAAATACCGACTAACACAGGTGGAATTGCAGAAATACAAAGGCCCGACACACGAAACCGCATCTTAAATGGTAAAGCATGTATCCAGGTACGCTTGTGTCGTGGCTTTGAGTTACCCACGCGCTTGGCATTGCCCAAAGCCCGTAAGCTTTCGATAAACATTAAGCTGCCAATAATACCTAGAAACAAAACATAACAAAGCTTAACCAGAAGGTCGACCTGGCCTAAACCTTTAAGATAGTTAAAAATAATCACGCCTATCCCGGCACCAATCAGGCCACCAATCAGCAGTACGCCACCCATTTTAAAGTCAACAGTCCGTCGTTTTACGTGTGCCAGAACTCCAGAAAACGACGACGCAACTATTTGATTAGCCTCAGTGGCTACGGCGACTGCCGGAGGAATTCCAATAAAAAACAAAAGTGGTGTCATTAAAAACCCACCACCAACTCCAAACATACCAGATAATACACCAACTAACCCACCCAATCCTATTAAGATAAAGACGTTTACCGAAACTTCAGCGATAGGAAGATAGATATACATGGGGCCGCATAGCCCCATCGTTGCATTGCGGCAAGGACTTATAGAAAATACCAGCTATTTCTGTATTTGTTGAGCTAATTAGCGCTACTTTACAGCAGTGTATGGCCTTACTTTTCTTTTACGTAAGGCACTCCACCAGATCTTGGTGGGATAGCCTTACCGACAAAACCCGCCAATACAAGCACAGTAAGGATGTATGGCAACGATTGAATGAAAACTACTGGGACCTTAATTTGGTTCCCCATACCAACGCCCCATACGTTCACAACAATGAGCGCTGAAATAAACGCTAGGCCAACTGCAAGCCCACCTAGCACAAACTTATCCAATAGATCTTTACGCCAAACATATCCCGTTAGCGCAAGCGCCATCAGCAACAATCCACCACTCAGAGACCACGCGGGTAGCAAGATATTCTGAAACCGGTTGTCGACCGCAAATAGGAAGCCAAACAATAGGCAGGCTCCCAACGCATACCATGGACGCCATTTTGCAAAAATTAGGGCAGCTAATGCTATGTAGCCACGGCCAGCGGACATATCTTTAACAAAGTTAGCTTGTAAAGACGTGGCAATATAGGCCCCGGCAATTCCGCATAATATCCCAGCAATTACAACAGCCGCATAACGCAGCCCAACAACAGATATTCCAGCGGTATCTACGGCAGCAGGGTTCTCACCCGCTGCACGCAATCTTAAACCAAAGCGTGTTTTGTAGAGAACAAACCAAGATAAAGGGACCGTGAGCAATGCTGCATAAACCAGCAGGGTATGACCCGACAACAGTTCAGAGTATAGTTGCATAAATGGCCCAACATCAGCCATTTCTTTGGAAGGTACCGCACCAGGAAAGATTATTGGCTCAAACCTCGCCCCAGACTTCAGTGCGGGTGTTCTGCCGCCCTCACCAAACCACGCCTGCGCAACCACAACAGTAAGGCCCGCAGCCAAAAAGTTAATTGCTACGCCAGAAACAATTTGGTCACCACGCATTGTAATAGAGGCAAGTCCATGAAGGGCCGACAACCCAACTGAAACTCCTATCCCTGCCAAAAGTCCAATCCAAACCGAACCACTCACAAAAGCTACCGCAGCAGATAAAAACGCAGCGGCAAGTAATTTTCCTTCAAGCCCTATATCAAAAATACCAGAGCGTTCCGAAAACAACCCAGCTAAGCATACCAAGAGTAGCGGAGCCGCCAGCCGTAGTGTGCCGTCAAAGACTTGAATAATAGTGAGGAAGTCCATTTTTTACGGTCTCCGTAAAGCTAAAAATAGCTGCTCAAGTGGCGCGCGAACCATCATGGTAAGGGCCCCAGTAAATAGGATCACCAACGCCTGGATAACAACTATGAGTTCACGTGGAATTTTAGTCCAGAGAGCTAACTCTGCTCCCCCTTGGTATAAAAAGCCAAACAATAATGCGGCAAGCAACACGCCAAGTGGGTGACTGCGGCCCATCAACGCTACAGCGATACCTATAAAACCAGCCCCCTCGGTAAAATTTAAAATGAGGCGTTCACTCTCACCTTGCGTAGTATTTATTGCCATCATTCCACAAAGGGCGCCAGATATCATCATAGTAATCATAATGATTTTAACAGATCCCACACCGGCATATCGGGCAGCAGGACCGGACTTACCGAAAGCGCGAATTTCATAACCCAAGGGCGAACGCCAAATTAGGTACCAGACACCAACGCAAGCCAATAGTGCAATAAAGAAACTTACATTTGCTGGGGCAGATCGAAACATTTTTTCGATACCAAATAGCTGAGCCATATCTTCAAATGTCGGCAGGTGGGTGGCTGTTGGAAAGTTTGCTGTCGCTGGAGCCATACTACCAGCGGGTTTCAAGGGCCCAACCAGAAAAAAGTTTAGGACGCCAGCAGCAATAAAGTTAAACATTATCGTCGTTATGACGATATGGCTGCCTCTTTTTGCTTGAAGATAGGCTGGCAAGCCGGCCCAAATCATCCCAAATATGGCCGCACCCATTGATGCACCAATAATTGCTAAGCTCCAATGTGGCCAGGGAATAAACAGGCATACGAGGCCTACCCCTAGGCCACCCATCATGGCTTGGCCCTCACCTCCTATGTTGAATAAGGAAGCGTGGAAGGCTACCGACACTGCCAGCCCAGTAAAAATAAAGTTTGTGGCATAGTAGAGCATGTAACCCCAGCCAGCAGATCGAAACAGAGTACCCTCAATCATCAGCATAAACGCCTCAGTTGGACTCTCTCCAATTGCCAATATTAACAAGGCAGACAATAAAGCTGCTAGAATTAATGAGAACAATGGCACTAAAACTACGTCAGCCCATTTTGGCATTACATCCATTAAAGTGCTCCAATTATTTTACTAAAAAACAGGGTCACGCTCATTGCACTCCCTCGTTCGTTACGCCCGCCATTAGTAGGCCTAATTCTTTTTCATTTGTTTTTGATGGATCACGCTCACCCATAATTTGCCCGTCAAACATAACAGCGACCCTGTCCGATAGTGATAAAATTTCATCCAATTCAACTGATATTAGTAAAATAGCTTTGCCTCTGTCACGTAGTGAGAGTATCTGTTGGTGAATAAATTCAATTGCACCAATATCGACGCCGCGCGTGGGTTGACCAACTAAAAGTAAATCCGGATTGCGTTCTATTTCACGCGCCAACACTATTTTTTGTTGATTGCCGCCAGAGAAATTCTTGGCCGTCAACATTGGATTTGGTGGCCGCACATCAAAGCGGGTCATTTTCGCTGCGGTTTCTTCACGGATCGCAGAATTATTCATCAAAAAGCGATTTGATTGATTAGCGGGGTCTCGGTGATAGCCAAAAACTGCATTTTCCCAAGCCATGAAATCCATAATTAAGCCCTCACGTTGGCGATCTTCTGGGACGTGGGCAATGCCTCGTGCGCGGCGCGATTGTCCATCACTGTGGGAACCCGTTAAATCGATTTCTGATCCGTTAACCCGAATAGATCCTGTCGCAGATTGGTACCCACCCAGAACTTGCAAAAGTTCTGATTGACCATTTCCAGCAACCCCAGCAATGCCTAAGATTTCGCCAGCCCGCACGTTTAGACTCACATCTTTGACTCGTTGCACACCAAATTCATCAAACACGTTTAAATCAGAGACTTCCAATACTGGATGTTTAGGTTGAGCGGCCACCTTATCCACTCGTAATAAGACTTTACGCCCAACCATCAATTCAGCTAAATCCTCAGGACTTGTTTCGCTGGTTTTCAAAGTTGCAGTCATCTCACCGCGCCGCATCACGCTAACGGTGTCAGTAATATCCATAATTTCACGTAATTTATGGGTAATAAAAATAATAGTTTTACCTTCCTCTCGAAGCCGTTCAAGTATCCGAAAAAGCTGAGCAGCTTCAACTGGGGTCAGAACGCCAGTCGGCTCATCTAAAATCAAAATATTTGCCTTACGATAAAGAGCTTTTAATATTTCAACACGCTGCTGCATACCGACGCCAATTTCTTCAATTATGGCGTCAGGATCAACGTTTAGTTCATATTCTGTTGCTAACTCCGCAAGCTCAGCCCGTGCCTTACGCATAGATGGAGCCAAAAATGCACCACTCTCTGCGCCAAGGATAATATTTTCAATTACCGTAAAATTTTCAACTAATTTGAAATGTTGGAAAACCATTCCAATACCAGCAGATATTGCGGCTTGGCTATCTGGGATTAGCGTCTTTTGGTCGTCAATAAAAATCTCGCCAGAATCAGCTTTATAAAATCCATATAAAATCGACATCAAAGTCGATTTTCCTGCACCATTTTCTCCAATAATACCATGGATAGTGCCTGGCATTACTCGGATTGATATATCTTTATTGGCCTGTACCGGACCAAAGGCTTTCGAAATGCCCTTTAATTCAATAGCTGGATTATTATTCATTAAAATCCCTTTAGTAAAAAGGCCGCGCCAAAGTAATGGTGCGGCCTTATAATTTTGGTCTATTAGACCTACTGTTAGAAAGACAGAACTGGACAGCTATCGTCCGACATGTAGTCGTGAACTGACAATGTACCGCTTTTGATCGAGGCCTCCGCCGCATTAACTTTGGCCTGCATATCAGCAGTGACTAGCGACGCGTTATGCTCGTCCATTGCATAACCCACAACACCCTGCATTGTGCCAGCCCAGTCTCCATTTCCTTTGAATGCGTCATAAACAGCGTTGTCAACTCGCTTCAGCATCGTCGTTAAAACAGAACCAGGCTGTAAGTGATTTTGGTTCATATCGACGCCAATCGACAAAATACCTTCGTCAGCAGCAGTCTGTAGAACTCCGATACCCGTTCCACCAGCTGCGGCAAACACGACGTCAGCGCCTTGACTAATTTGTGCTTTTGTCAGCTCGCCGCCTTTAACTGGATCATTCCAAGCTGCGCCCGTTGTTCCAGTCATATTAGCTATTATGCTGGCATTTGGATTGACCGCCAAAACACCCTGCGCGTAACCGCAACCAAAGCGCCGGATCAGCCCAATATCCTGGCCACCCACAAAGCCAACAGTTCCTGTTTTAGAGGCCATTGCTGCTAACATGCCAACGAGATATGAGCCCTCATGTTCATTGAAAATATATTGACGCAAGTTCGGCATATCCAACCAACCTACATCGATGACACCAAAACGTGTGTCTGGGTACTCGGGTGCTACTTTGCTCAACACGTCTGCGAACATGAAGCCAGTCATGACGATTGGATTTGAGCCAGCTTCAGCTAAACGCCGAAGGGCTTGTTCACGTCCAGCTTCAGTTTGAAGCTCAATTTCACGGAAAGAGCCACCAGTTTCTTCGGCCCAACGTTGTGCACCGTTAAAGGCTGTCTCATTGAATGATTTGTCAAATTTGCCACCAAGGTCAAAGATGATCGCAGGATCAGCAACAGCGGCACTTGCGCCAATTGCTAAAGCAGCCGCGCTGCCTAATATAGATTTCATAAAATTCATTGGGGTCCCCCATTAATGGTTAAAGCCCAGTGAAAAGAATCCCTAAGGCCGTATGCGAGCAGATCATGTGATCATGCACAAGATAGCCTGCTCTGCCAAGGTGGGGTCAATAGTAAATTTTAAAAACTTTGTTATTTTTATATAAAACGTAAGGGAGTTTTGATTTTTTTACCTCACTGGCTTAGTATTAGCCGTTTTCGAAGTACTAAAGCATCACAACGGATGCCATCTTTACGTCTGTAATAGTCACTGCGGCGACCGACGAGCTCAAATTCTAACTTATTATAAAGTGCCTTAGCCGCTAAATTATCAGCTGCCATCTCTAGGAAGGCAGAATGCCCCCCCTCTTTTGATGCAATTGCTAACAATTCTGATAAAAGCGCAAATGCATTTCCCTGCCTTTGGTGTGAGGGTGCGCAAGCCAATGTTAATATTTCAAGTTCGCCCAAAATAAGTCGCCCTACCGCAAAACTCCGGTTCAAACTAAATGATCTTGTATTAGGCTGGCCTAATAGCAGGGTAAATTCTTCAGAGGTCCACGGCCTTTCTCGAGTGAATGCCTGATTATGGATATCTGCCATGGCATTAGGGGACAAAGTCTGATCAGTAAATGGTGTTGCCAACAAAAAAGTCGCGCGGAACGGAAGCTAAGCCGCTACTGGGCGCACCTCAACGACTTCAGGAATGTAGTGGCGGAGCAGGTTTTCTATACCCATTTTCAAGGTAAGCGTGGAAGATGGGCAACCGGCGCAGGCTCCCTGCATGTGAAGGTAAACTATTCCGCGGTCAAAACCATGAAATGTAATATCACCACCATCTTGCGCCACGGCTGGGCGTACGCGTGTGTCCAACAATTCCTTAATCTGTATAACAATGGGTTCATCTGCAGAATCATAATCACCCTTTGCGACAGTCACAGTCTGACCATCCGATAGTACCGGAGCACCTGATTGATAATGTTCCATGATGGCGCCTAGTAAAGCCGGTTTTATATGATCCCATTCAATCGTTTCAGTCTTTGTAATAGTTACAAAGTCCGCTCCAAAAAAAACGCCTTCAGTCCCTTCAACAGCGAACAAACGCTCAGCAAGTGGGCTAGCCGCAGCGGATTCAGACGATGGGAAGTCAGCTGTGCCAATATCCATGACTGATTGCCCTGGCAAAAACTTTAATGTGGCTGGATTTGGGGTGCTTTCTGTCTGAATAAACATCGCTTCGTCTCCATTTGCTCCCAACAGATATGGTTCGCAGGTGCTAAAATGTCAAGTTTTTAGAATAGTTCTAATTAGGTCAGTCAGTTTAGGCAGTTTAAACAATGGCCTCCAACTGCTCCTTACTGAGGCTACCTGGAACTATGACTATCGGGACTTCTAAATTGCCGGAAGACTTTGATAGCTGGGTTACCAAAGGTCCCGGACCTTTACGATCCGTACCAGCACCCAAAACCAAGATATCAACCTCAGAATCCTCTTGTATTTGTGAGAGTATTTCTGCAACGATTTCACCCTCACGAATTACAAGCTCTGGGTCTACGTTATGTTTTTCACGCATCCATTTCGCAAAAACTTCAAAATGGGCATTTATGCGATCCCGAGCTTCTTCACGCATTAGTTCTCCAACACCAATCCAATGGTTAAACTCTTCAGGTGGGATTACCGCTAAAACTTCAACCTTTGCACCAGTATTTTCCGCCCTCATTGCGGCAAATCTCATTGCATTTAAACATTCTGTGGAACTATCTAATACAACCATAAATTTACGCATTTGCACACTCCACTTCAAACCCAACATGCCTGCAGGTTTAACCACCTGCAACGCAAAAAAAGTATTTTAAATATTGAAACGGCGATCAGCTAAAACTTTTTCTAGCGAAGCATACCCACGATATCATAAGTTTTCTGTAATATAGGCGCCGCCAATTCACGGCCTCGTTCAGCACCACGAATCAAAATTTTATCAATTTCGGATGTGTCTTCCATTAGACGTGACATCTCACTGGAGATTGGCGCAAGTTTTTCCACTGCTAACTCTGCAAGCTTGGGCTTAAAGCCTCCAAAGAGTTGTCCAGAAAACTCATCAATTACTGACTGCGTTGTGGCGTCATTGAGGGCGGCATAAATATTGACTAAATTACGAGCCTCTGGCCGGCCATCCAAACCCTCCAAATGATCAGGCAATGGGTCGGAATCAGTCTTTGCTTTTTTAATTTTCTTCACTATCGCATCTGCATCATCAGTCATGTTTAAGCGGCTCATGTCGCTTGGGTCTGATTTTGACATCTTCTTTAATCCGTCTCGCAGGCTCATCACACGGGTGGCAACACCCTCGATAACAGGTTCAGTAATTGGAAAAAATTCTATACCAAAATCGTTGTTAAATTTTGCCGCAATGTCGCGTGTTAATTCAAGATGCTGCTTTTGATCTTCACCCACAGGCACATGGGTCGCGTGGTATATCAAAATATCAGCTGCCATCAAGGCAGGATAGCCAAACAAACCTAGTGACGCATTCTCACTATTTTTTCCAGCCTTATCCTTCCACTGGGTCATTCGCTTCATCCACCCCATTCGTGCCACGCAATTGAATATCCAAGCCAACTGCGCGTGCTCTGGCACTTGGCTTTGATTAAACAAAATGGACTTCTCCGGATCGATGCCTGCCGCAATAAAACCTGCGCAGAGTTCCCGAGTATTACGACGCAAATTTTCAGGATTTTGCCAAACAGTGATCGCGTGGAGATCTACCATACAATAAACCGTCTCAAAATGACCATCATCTTGCATATCCACAAAACGCTTAATCGCTCCCAGGTAATTGCCCAGCGTGAGCCCTCCAGATGGCTGGATACCAGAAAAAACACGTGGGGTGAAAGTTTGGGTCATTTTGGCCTCAGCTTGAACTCGCCTGCAGCATCCCATACTTAGCATGGCTGAAGCCGTCAAGGAAGCAAGACATGCCAGATCCAACAACTCCAGCTGTAAACCCGCTGCCAGCCGCTGTAATCATATTAGTTTTGATAGTAGTCTTGGGCGAGTGCTACATGGCTGGAGCTGAAGCAAATTTATGGGGTAGATCTGACGCGCGCATCTCTTTAATCAGACACGTTGCATTTCTACCCGAAGTCTTTCAACGC
>Ga0302122_10002673_pt1 | contig 11012 bp, 10 predicted proteins | sample CB21_SCM_MG_FD_203115 | JGI IMG/M metagenome (GOLD analysis project Ga0302122, IMG submission 203115) | Marine microbial communities from Western Arctic Ocean, Canada - CB21_SCM | ecosystem: Environmental > Aquatic > Marine > Oceanic | place: Canada: Western Arctic Ocean | collected 2017-09-28
CTACATTGGGTTTAATCACATCTTTGAGATTTGAATGTACCTGATGATAATAGGTTGGATTAATAGCGATGCGTGGTTCAAAAGGTGTATCATCTGGGTCATCTGTAATTTCAAACCCTGAAAAGTCAACACCTCTATCAAAATCACATAGGCTTTTATATACACGGGGTGTAGGACTTCTATATACTAGATCGGATATACATAGAGCGACATTACCCCAACCAACAGATTCTGGTGGGTAATATGTCATTATATGTATATGAATGATTTTATCTTTAAATATTCAGAAATTGTTTTAGGTCTTCCCTCGTCTTCTTTTGTGACCACCCAAGGGACTTTAATTTTTTAGCGCATATATGATATCTTTGATCATTAAATGGGCGATCATCGATATATGTAATCCATTTATCATAGTCTGTTGTTCCATGAATTGTTTCTATGATAAGTTGGGTTACTTCCATCACACTGAGTTCGTCGTCTGAAGCGATGTTATAGATATCTCCAGATGTTCCTTTCTTCCACACGATATCCACTGCATCTACAACATCTTCAACATGCATGAATGCGCGTTTAACTGAAGCTGATCGTGTACCATGAATCGTACATTTCTTACCATCCTTTAGAAGTCTTTTGAATTTCGGTATGAGTTTTTCTGGGTACTGATTTGGACCATACACATTGTTACAACGAATGACCTTAATATCCATACCAAAAGATTCGATATAAGATCGGATAATCATCTCTGCAGCCGCTTTCGATGCTGAATATGGATTAGTTGGCCTGAGTACACCTTCTTCTTCTGTAAAAGGTATATCTGTTTTAGACTCACCATATACTTCATCTGTACTGAAATGAATAAACTCTACATTTGGTATATTTCTTCTACAGGCTTCGATTAGAACGTGAGTTGCGTGTGTATTGTCCATCGTGAAAGATAATGCATTTTCAAAAGAGTTATCAACATGACTTTGTGCTGCAAAATGGAATACAGCATCGAATGAATATTCCTGTATAAGATGTTCGACAAGTTCTTTATTCCCAACGTTACCTTTAACAAAAGTTGCTACACCTGGATTTACATTTTCAACATTAGAACAGTAATCAATTTTATCTATATTTATAAATTGTATTTCTGGGTATCTGATTTTCATGATATTTAGAAAATTAGATGCGATAAATCCACATCCACCAGTTACAAGAACATTACTATACATTTACTTTAGTAGCCGCAAATGTTTTAAGTAGATTACACACACGATCAACATCTTCCAGATTCATACCATGATGAGCACCTAGGAGGAATCCATCTTTCATAATATGATCAGCATTCTCAAACTCACCCAAATACTCCCGGAAGGCTGGGTGCCTGGTAATGTTCCCCGCGAATGTAACTCGTGTTTGAACATCATTCTCTTCCAGAAACTTTAGAAGTTCGAGACGATCTGGACATTGGAGAGGTATAGCGAGCCAGTTAGGAATCTGGGAATCATCGGGAAGTGTATAATATGAACAGTCTTTGAGATTTTCGAGATATCTTTTTACATTTTCACGTCGCGTACGAAGAAATCCTTCAAGTTTATCAAGTTGTACGAGACCAAAAGCTGCATTCATTTCACAAGCCTTGAGATGATAACCCGCAACACCATAGAGGAACTTCCAGTCATATGGGATTCCATCGACCGAGTGGTTGAACCGCTCACTTGGTTCTTCTATGTTATCACCGATGCGTCCCCAATCCCTAAACATCAGAGCTCTCTTGAGGTGTCCATCATCATTAAACATCACCATGCCACCACAGCCACCAGCGGTGATGACATGACTAGCATAAAAGCTTGTGGTGCTAATATCCGTGCAAGGTGTATGTGTGATCGTATCAGCTGAATCTTCAAAAAGGATTAGATCTGGGAATGCATCCCTAATTCCCTGCCAATCTGGTATATTACCAATTAAATTCGGTAGTAGGAGACACTTAGTTTCTGATGTAACGACCTTTTTGAGTTGCTCAACCGTTGGTACATATGAATCGAGACCAACATCACAAAATACAGGTTTTAGACCTAATTGCATCAAGGGGGCGACCGTTGTAGCAAACCCACAAGCAGGTGTCACAACTTCAGAACCTTTGGGGAGGTCGAGAGCGCAGAGACCTAGAAGGATCGCGCTACTCCCAGAGTTTACAAAGAGTCCCATCTTTTTACCAAATAGATCCGCGACCCTCTTTTCAAACTCGGTCGTGCGATCACCGAAACCAGCGAGCCAACCGTCGCGTAGACAGGCTTCTACCGCCTTGATTTCTTCTTCTCCATAGGATTCAAACTTGTTTGGGGCGTACCAAACCTTCTTGGTCATTATGATAGTAGTTATGCTAATTTCTTTAAGGTTATAACACTATCAACTTCTATAAACTTTTTGAGTTGGGTTGTGTCGAGGCAACATGTACCTCTATTGGTTTTTTCTGAACTTACGGTATGCTCTATATTTTCCTTACGCAACAGATCGGGAAGTGAGATAACGTCATCGTTTACAAAGTTTAAAATACCAGTTACCTTTTGATCTAAGAGTTGTGGTAACTTTGGAAGAAGTGAAGGTAGTACACTGACTGTAACTTTTGTATCATGAATATTAGCTCTCCGACTTTTGAGTTTTTCTACGAAGCATCTATGATCTCCATCACCTGTAATTGGGTACAAAACCCGTAGATACAACACATCTTGGGTGTAGGTACTTCGTATGATATCTTCTAGAACCACTCTTGCCCGAGAGTAAAAAGTTCCCTTAAATGTGGGTTCATCTTCCTCGGTAAAGAGTTTATTACCATTATACACCGCACCAGAACCTATAATAGTTAGATGTATACCAAGTTCTTTGCACAGGTGTATGAGTTGTAACTGGCAGGTTACATTTGTAAAGATTGTTTCCGCTTTATGACTTTCACACCAGTCTATTGTAGGTTTACCAGATATACCTGCAGCCGATATAACATTTTTTGGTTTTAGAATGTTAAGATATTTCTTTAATTCATCTAGATGTTCTAACCGTGTATTAAGTCCCATACTATTTGGGATATGCTTTAGTAAATGTTTACCGATGTATCCATTTGGTCCGAGGATGACTGTGTCAATCTTCTTAAATGTTTCATTGGATAAATCTTTTTTCGAGATGATTGCATTTTCAGATTCTCGGGGCCATTGGATATTTAGTATGGGATCATTCCAAATATAGTTTTTTTCGAGTGATGGTTCATATGTGTTCCCCAAAAAGTACAGTACTTCACTTTCTTCGTAACAAAAATACCCATGTGCACAATTCGCTTCTATGAGAAGTGAGTCCCCACTCTTTAGGATATATGCATCATAGGAACCATCGGGTTGTACAACTACATCGAAAATCTTACCACGGTTTACGGTTATAAATTTAGGGTACGGACTACAATGTAACCCTCGTAAGACGTGTGTATGATTGATACTTGAGAAACATTGTTTTATTTCGAATGGTGGTTTATCTATGTTAAATATGATTTCACCCCTATCGTCAGTGAATGTTCTCATATGATAAAGACTGTATATTAGTTTTTAACCCATTCATTTTTAAAAAATTGGGTTACATTTTTAGCATTTCCTCGGAATAATGTCGTCCATAAGTCGCAATTACCTGCACTCAATATCACATGTTTACACTTGGACAATATCACGAGAACAGCGAGTAAGTTTTGAGCTCTATCTTCCGGATTTTCTTTGAATGTATTATCGATAAGACCATTTGGGTCATAAGGCATATGAAATATCTCATCTTTGCAATAGAATGCGTTATTTGGGAATGCTTCGAGTGCCTTGTCGATGAATTCAGTTTCATCACTTTGAACGAGGAAACGGATATTTGGATTTTCATCCATTATTTTTTTAGCTTGTTGAAGCTTTTCTTCATGTGTACAAATTTGTTGTTCTGTATGTTTGTCATGACCACGGTGAAATAATGCGCATGTAGTATCAAAATCGATTTCATATTTTTGAATCATAGTATCAATCTTAGATTGAACCATTTTTGAAGGTGAAAAGTATTTCTCGATAAATGGATTAATTTTTTCAAAGTCTAGATCTTTGTAAAACCCTGATTGTTTGGTGTCGTGGTAATCGACGTCCCCGTTATACTCTATATCCGTATCCACCTCATTATAGTGTTTGAAATACTGGAATGTGACATCTGTGTCATATTTTTTATACCACCGAAACTGTCCAGAGCTATCCACATACTTGGGTAGAGACTTATGTGTGTTAAAATAGTGTACAATGGAACCGAGGCGAACACTACAACATGAGAAAAATCCTGCGTTATGGGTAATCTTGGTAATATCCGGGGCAAATTGACTATGCTCCATATGATTTACAGACTCGGCAACTCTTTAAATGAAATGCAAGTGTGCGTACCAAACCTTTTTGGGCATTGTATCTTAAGATGTTCGATAACTTTCAAGTAATCAGTTTTTGGATGAATATGGAAGATATTACCAGTAACTTTCGAGAGAGCTTTGAGACCTTCATTTGAATTTTCAAATCCTATCACCATGTCACTATGATCACCGAGTGCTAATTGATAACATTCGGGATTCGGTTTGGGATTGTCATAGTCTTCGCGGACGATCCAGTTTTTCAGTTTGTTAAGAATAGGAACTTTTTGTTTAAAATGTTCAACAACTTTACGATTGGTATTTGTCACGACGACGTGTTCGATGTCATTATCCACAATAAAGTTTATAAATCTATCAGCATTTTTTATGAGTTGAATGTCTTCAAACTTTAACATTTCATTCGTCTTTTGTATTCTCAAATATTTGGGATCTGGAAAGTCGTCGAGTATAAATTGTATTCCATGTGTGGTGACAACTCTTTCTATGTATTCGCGGCTAAAATTTAGTACTCGCGCCCAAGCTTCGTAATGAAGATGGTCACTGTTTAGAAGGGTTCCATCTAAGTCAATGAGAAACATGATCTTATTTAAAGTATCATCGTTACTTTAAATATATGACGCGTGTATGTGTGTTGGGATCTGGTGGCTTCGTGGGTAAGAATCTTATCAGGGATACAGATTGGGTGGGTGTGACTCACCAAGACCTCGACCTCACAGATCAAAAGGCTGTTGAGTCGTACTTTGAGACGCACCACTATGATATCGTGATCCACTGTGCGGTCGTTGGTGGGAGTCGTCTCGAGAATGATGGGGGTGATGTACTCTATAAAAACATTCTCATGTTTGAGAATGTTGTGCGTGGATTCAAGGGTAAGTTACTATACTTTTCGAGTGGTGCATCACTTCGGGGTAATCCACCCACGGATCCGTATGGATTGTCAAAATGGTTGATAGATAGACGTGTAGATGCAATACCAAATGCATATTCACTCAGAATTTGGGGGTGTTACGGTCCCGGAGAACTCCCAACGAGGTTTAGTGCGGTGTGTAAGAGGGAGGGTCACGTCGTCATCGATCGAGATAGGTACTTCGACTTCATAGACATAGAAGATGTTAAGGACATCGTTAAACAATATGTTTTCTCTAAACGATTGATGCCGAAATACTGTGACCTCGTGTATCCAGAAAAGAAACTACTTTCTCAGTGGGCGGATGTGTTTGGGGCATCATGGGAAATTACAGACATATCTGTACTGGGGGAGAGTTATATAAAGGATAGATAGTTTTAAATACATATGGAAATCAAATCAATTTTTCACACATACAACGTTGACTTTACGAAGGAGCTACCCACCATAGGTACTAAAGATGTTCTTGCTATTGACAAAAATGTTCTCAGTCTCTACAAGGATCGCTACAGTGAGTACAAGTATGTTTTCGAAATCGAAGCTCGAGAAGATGTCAAGAATATTACTACAGTTTTAAAGTTGGTTGATTATCTCGTGGATATCGGTTTTACAAAGAAAGACACACTTCATGTTGTGGGTGGTGGTATCACACAAGACATCTCTTCGATGTGTGCAGCCTTATTCAAGAGAGGTATTGATTGGAACTTTACTCCAACCACCCTCCTATCTATGTGTGACAGCTGTATCGGTTCAAAAATGGGTATTAATCACAATAACAGTAAAAATCAACTTGGAACATTTTACCCACCAAAGCGGATTCTCATAGATGTCACCTTTCTTGAAACGTTGAGTGAAGAAGATATTCATTCTGGTACAGGTGAAATTCTGAAGCTCTACGCACTCGATAATCTTCCTTGGAATATCGATAACCTCGAAGAAGCTCTCAAAAAGTGTCTAGAAATCAAAAAGAAGGTTATCGAAGAGGATGAACTTGAAAAAACAATTCGACCATGTCTCAATTATGGACATACATTTGGGCACGTGTTTGAGAGTATGTCAAATTTTAAAATTCCCCATGGTGTCGCAGTCATGATTGGTATGTATGTTATCGATCGATACTTCAAACGGGATGTAGCTAGGTATAGTCCTTACATGGATATAATTAAGAGGTACAGTCAGAATATTATTCTCGATGATGCACTCATTTTAAAGCATCTCAAGGCAGATAAGAAGGTTATGTCTGATAAAATCACTCTCATCAACTGCCGAGAATTTGTAAAAGTTGATTTAAATTACATTTTGGTTAAAGATGTAGTTTCAATTGTCAGTAATGAGCTTATATCTTGATTTGGGGGCGTCGCATATCAAGATACTCTACGAAGATACTGTTCAAGTTTTTGAATACTTGACAAAGGAGAAAGTGAATATTAAAGATTTTTCCAACTTTGTCAAGAATATTTTGAGCTCTTATACATTTTCAAAACTCTACGTGTGCTCACAGATGCATGGATTCCACGCCGAAGGAACTCCATACTATATTTCATGGATGTGTGAAGATGTCGAACCACACTCGTCGGATGACTTAACGGATACGGGTTTATTTGCATATCACGGTCTTCCATGTTTCAATTCAAAAGTATATGAGAGTGGTCGTCTATGTACTCTTGTCGATACTATACTAGACGAGGTGTATTACGTATCTCACGAAACTCTTGAATGTGGAACTGGATTTTATGATATGAAGCGTAGATGTCAAAAAGATACACGTTTCAAACTTCCATTGACTGTTAGGGAAGGTCCAGTTGTGTGTGGCAAAGTTGGTGAGTCAAATGTCTATGCACCCCTCGGTGACCTACAAAGTGCTGTGATGGGGATTGATCAAGAATTAGAAGTTGGTGATGTCATCATAAATATGGGTACGGGGTCTCAGGTGATTCAAATTGGGCGCGCATATAGAGAAGACACCGAGAATCGACCACTTTTTGATTACATTTTGAATTGTCTGACACACATTCCATCTGGGAGAAGTATGAAGTTCTTCAAGGACCTATTCAATTTACCAGACTATTCTGATTTAAATTTAGACGACGTGATTGGATCAAAAGAAAACTTCAATCTTGGATTTTTCAAAAGTGCTTATGGTTTTGATGGTCACGGAGCTTTGACAAATATTCATGAACACACCACCAAATATACAATTGCATGTAGTTTCATTCGATGCTATGTGCAACAATACATTAAGATTCTCGATGAGACGTTCAATAAGAGGTCTAGAATATTTTTGACTGGTGGTGTAGCAAAAAATATCCCAATCATCAAAGCATTATTTGAACATTATCTAGGTGAGACTGTCACTGTAGAAGATAACGATACACTCAAAGGTCTGTATAAATATAGTAAGTATGACGACACTTGTTTTTGGTTCAACAGGTAGTGTGGGTCAATACATTTGCTCCCAAACCTACCCGAAGCTGTCCCACTAACGCGTGATCACTACGATCTTTCCAAACCGGATGATTTCTCAGGTTTGGAAACATTCGATAATATAATGTGTATCAAAGAGTGCCATAGGTGGATTAGTCCGCGCCGCATCTATCAATCTCAAAGAGAGGGACATCCTCATAAATGCTATATTACCTGGTCCCATTGATAATGAAATGACGAAAAGAACATTATCGATGGAAGAGTATGATTCATTGAAAAAGTTTTTTGTACGTCTCGAGGATGTATTTAATATATGTCACTTACTTTGTTTCAATAACACGAGCATCACTGGTCAGTCGATTAGTGTAGATAATGGCATTTCAGTAAAGATCATATACTGATTGAAGGTATTTATCGTCAAAAAAGTGGTGTTTGTTTTCTTTGAGTACGTGCATGAGAATTTTGAAACACTTCGAAAATGTAAAGTCGTACTTTTCTATGAGTGTAATTGCATAATTTACATGCATCGAATACATCCCCGTGATGAAATACAAAACATGATTATTCTTATAACTACCGATCCACTTTTCACAGTACTCAAGCACTGGGAGTAGGTTATATCCGTCTTTGTTTTTCAATATGGTGTGAGCGATGAGAAGCTCCGTCTTGGCATTTCCCGAACCTCTACCAATTCCACTCATAGTTCCATCAACGATTGATACACCATTATAGTACGAGTCAATCGATTTAACCGTTGCGTTCAAAAGGTTGTCATGTGCGTGAAATCCAATCTTACCACTATATACCCTCTTAATTACATCAAGAATCCCTTTCATATTCATGATACCAAGATGACCGTAGGTATCGGCAATGTAAAAGTAGTCGGGGGATGCTATAGAAATGAGTTTGCATGTCTCTTCAATTTGAGCATATGTCATTTTATCGATGCGACCAATATTGACGGTAACTTCGTATCCAAGTTTCTTGAGTTTTAAAACCATGTCACATGTTTCGTTAATCAGATCAACATTCAGAATGGAATCATCCTTGTCGATACAGTGATATGCGATGAGTACCCGAACCATTGTGATATGGGAATCTTTTTTGGGTACAAAGTCATCGATGGTGAATGTACCCATCTGTGCCATGATGGCAATTTTGGTATTCTCACACACGAAATCACCCAGAGTCTCATTAATGAGAGTCTCTGGTGTGTGATACCAAACACCGAAACCCTCCTCGGGACAGGAGCGTCTAAACCCAAGTTCGCTATATTCTACACCCGCATTTTTACATGCGGTGTAATTATCTACCACCTGTTCCCTGGAAAAGTTCCAGTTATTAGTGTATCCACCATCACGAAGAGTGCAGTCGAGAATTCTCATTTCTAGTATTTACTATTACAACTTTAAACTCTTTTCACAAACATATGTTCTTCCAACGTGGTATCATCCAATAATGGTGTCATTTCTTCGTGTGGCATATTCTTAAATGTTCCATCAGGTAAGGGTTTATTTGTAACTTTAGGAAACCTTTCCTGTTCGTTACATACAACTTCTACCACTATAGGACCATTTGTTGTCTTCAAATATCCAACATCTTCGTCATCTTTGACCCTATAATAGGGTATATCATAGGCTTTTGTGACTTTTTCTATATTACAAAAAGATATGTCACTTTCTATACTCGTTCCGTACCTTCGTTTAAAAATTGTGTCTTGTGTAATTTTTATAGCTCCGTATCCACTGTTATTAAAAACTATAACTGTAACTGGACTATTATTATGTTTTAGAGTCTGTAACTCTTGAATATTAAACTGAAAGGAACCATCACCGAGTATACAAAACACCCTCTTTTTATGAAATGATGACCCTATAGCCACTGGTAATTCATACCCCATATCACCATGACCACTCGTAATAAAACGGTCCCCCAATTTATGACGATACATATGCCATGTAACACAATAAATTGAACCTGATGAGGCGGTAATAATACTATTTTCCGATTTTTTTTCAAAGAATGAATAAAGATGTTTGTATGGACAAATATTCGGTTTTGTTTTTATAGGAAGTTCAACCGACCACATTTGTTTCCATGAACTATTTCTATCTTTCCAAGATGGATCTCTACTAACTATTGGTAAGTCTATCTTAAAAAAATCATTTAAACTCATATGAACTTGAATGTCGATTTTCTTTTCAGGTAAAAACTCACTTTCGTCGATATCAATATAAACTATTTTAGCTTCCCTCGCGAATAATGCTCTGTTGTACCCGGTAATACTTTTAGATAGACGACATCCGAGACATAAAATAAGATCAGCGTTCTGTATTGCAAAGTTACCAGATCTATTTCCTAATATTCCAACTTTTCCGATGTAATCATCACCTAAATCGCTACCAAAAAAACTGACAACATATGGAACATCGTGTGTATTTATAAATTCGTGGAACCTATTTTTTGTTTTTGAGAGGTGTATACCGTTACCCGCTAAGATAATAGGTCGTTTAGATTTTGACCACACATCGTGAAACTCTTCGGGTAAAGTGGTCATATGAATATCTCGTGGTGCTATCCATTCTTCGATTGTTTCGGGAACTTGCATAGACTGGATATCTACAGGTACAGATAACCATACTGGTCCAAGTCGTCCAGTGGTAAGATTATGAATACACTCTTGAAGAACCTTTAAAGTATCTTTAGGATCGGTAAGTTCAACTGCATATTTTGTAATACCTTTGACACATTCTACAATATCACAATCAGAGCCAAAATATCCCCTAATTTTACCACCATGATTCCGGATGTTATTTGTATGTTGTACCTGCCCACTAATAAAAAATACAGGGACGCTATCTTGGTATGCGATGAGACATGGAGTCATGGCATTCGTACCACCACACCCCGATGTTACACAACATATACTAGGATTGTGTTCATATGATGACCACCCAAGCGCTGAATACCCAGCTGGTTGTTCACCATGTGTATAGACTACATCAAGTTTTTCACCAAAAGAATCATTAAGATGCATCGCGAATCCACCTGTGACTGAAAAACATCTAGTGATATTTTTCTCAATTAGAAAGTCTGCTATAAAGTCTGATACTTTCATTTACTGAATTAAAGAGGCTGTTCTTTAATTCAGTAAATGGATGTCCTCGTATTAGGGTCTGAGGGTTTAGTGGGTACATCTTTATGTAATGCATTGAAGAAGGATGGATATACCGTTATTCACTGGGATCTATCTTTATCGATTGATCACGATCTAAG
>Ga0302122_10002675_pt1 | contig 11007 bp, 8 predicted proteins | sample CB21_SCM_MG_FD_203115 | JGI IMG/M metagenome (GOLD analysis project Ga0302122, IMG submission 203115) | Marine microbial communities from Western Arctic Ocean, Canada - CB21_SCM | ecosystem: Environmental > Aquatic > Marine > Oceanic | place: Canada: Western Arctic Ocean | collected 2017-09-28
GCCGCCGTGCGTTCCGCGAGCCGCTTCGGCATCGTGGTTTACACAGCCACCGGCCGGGAACTGGCCTACATCCCGACCGAGACGCTGCCGACCAACTGCTGCTTCGGCACCGGCACGGAAGCCAACGTGCTGTACGTCACAGCCGGCGGCGGCCTGTACCGCATCCCGATGAACGTCGCCGGCCACCACCCAGCCACCGCCCCCCTGGCCAAGGGCAGCTGGGTGCCATTGTTTGACGGCCAGTCGGCCAAGGGCTGGACGCCGCGCGGCCGGGCGGACCGACTCGAGGCGGTCAACGGCGAGTTGCATCTCTTCTCCACGGCGAATGTCTGGGTGGTTTCGGATGTGCAGATGGCCGACTTCGAGGTTGAGGCAGAAGTGAAACTCCCCGAGCAAGCCGCCGCAAAAGAGGACCATTTCAACTCTGGGCTGGGGTTTCGGCTGTTCGGTGAAACCGGAAAGCCCAAGGGCTACCAGTGCGAGGTCGAGCGCGAATCCGCCGGCAAAAACGGCGGCGTTTACGGCATCGGGCTGGGCGGTTGGCTGTTCCCGAAGGGCGCAAAGCAAACCGCTGCGATGAGGCAAAAAAACAGTGGGCTGTTCCGCGACGACAAGTGGAACAAATTCCGCGTGCGTGCCGTCGGGCCGCGGATTCAAACATGGATCAATGGCCGGCTGATTTCCGACCTTGAGGATGGTCGCTCGTTGCGGGGCCGGTTCGGCATCCAGCATCACGGCTCCGGCGGGGTCGTGCGATTCCGCAACTTCCGCGCCCGGCCGCTAGGCAGCCGGAGGTGACGCAAAGGACTTCCCTCCCCTTGAACAAGCGGGTAGGTTATCGGCATTCGTTTTCATGAAAGCTACAATCCTCCTTTTCTCGATGGCCATTGGCTTGGTCTCCACGCAGGCCGCTAATGGGTTATGGACCAATCCGTCAGATTCTACGCTTCCAGTCGATTTTAAAATCCAGGGCGAATACGTCGGTAAAACTTCCGCCGGCAACAAGCTCGGCGCACAGGTGATCGCGCTCGGGGGAGGTAAATTCCAGGCAATTCTCCTGCCCGGCGGACTGCCCGGCGCCGGGTGGGACGGCAAAAACAAGTCACTGCTCGAGGGCTGGGTCGATGAGGGGCGCGGCGAGTTCGAGGCTGCCAGCGGGAAACGCCGCTACCTTGCCAAGCCGGCCGATGAGTTCAGCGCCACAAGGAAGTTCCCGCCGACCGGCCACCGAGCCGCCGGGATGACCACCGACAGCGGCGTGGCCGAGGGTCAATACACCGGCGGGGAAACATTCCGACTGGAGCACGTTGTCCGCAAAAGCGGCACGCTGGGCAAAAAGCCTCCCCAGGGAGCCATCGTGCTGTTTGACGGCAGCAACAAAAACGAATGGACCGGCGGCCGGGTCGATGCCAAAACCGGCCTGCTCAACACGGATGGAAAAGACATCCGCACCAGACGCAAATTCAACAACTACCACATGCACATCGAGTTCCTGCTTCCATACAAGCCGGCGGCCCGTGGCCAGGGCCGGGGCAACAGCGGCTTTTATCAGGTGGACGATTATGAGGTGCAGATACTGGACTCGTTTGGCCTCGAAGGGTTGAACAACGAGTGCGGTGGCATTTACACCAAGCGGGCCAGCGACGTGAATGCCTGTCTGCCGCCGTTGCAGTGGCAGACCTACGATGTCGATTTCACCAACGCCGTCGTGAAGGATGGCAGAAAGCTCAAAAACACACTCTTGACCATCCGCCTAAACGGAATCGTCATCCACAATAACATTGAGATCGACAGCAAATGCCCCGGAAGCCGAAGCGGTCCTGAGGGCAGGCCTGGCCCAATCAGGCTTCAGGGCCACGACAACCCACTGCAGTTTCGAAATATCTGGTTCGTGGAGAAATAACCCGGCCAGACTGCCAAGCACCTTTTCCCGTTTTGCATCCCATCGCCAAAGCCCTTTGTTTTCCGTTTGCGGCTGGCCTGCTGACCGCGCCGGGAGCATTCGCATCCGTGGAGGACAGGCTGAACTTTTTTGAGAAAAAAATTCGACCTGCCCTAGTTGAGCACTGCTACAGATGCCACTCCGCCGAAGCCGAAAAAAAAGGAAAACTTAAGGGGCAGCTGCGGCTCGATTTCCGTGAGGGAATCCGAGGCAAAGGTGAATCGGGACTGGCTGCAGTCGTCCCAGGTGATCCAGATAAAAGCAACCTGTACCGGGCAATTACCTATCTGGATTCCGAACTGGTAATGCCGCCTAAGAGCCGCTTGCCAAAATCGATCGTCACCGATTTTAAACAATGGATCAAAATGGGTGCAACTGATCCACGAGATGGACAATTAGCCCAGGCCGAAGCGAAGGAAATCAAGTTCGAAGTGGCCAGGAAATTCTGGTCCTTTCAGAAGCTAAACGAGCCCAAATTACCAACTGTTCAAAATGGCGCTTGGCCAAGGGAGGACTCTGATTTCTTTATCCTATCACAATTGGAAAAAAAACATCTTCGACCTGCCCCGGTTACGGACAAACGCACCCTCATTCGCCGCGCCACCTACGACCTCACCGGACTGCCTCCGACGATTGCTGAAATCGAAGCCTTCCTATCCGACAAATCACCCAATGCTTTCAGCAAAACCATAGAACGCCTGCTCGCCTCTCCACACTATGGTGAGAAATGGGGACGGCACTGGCTCGATGTTGCTCGTTACGCAGACAGTAATGGCCTCGATGAAAACTTGGCTTACGTCAACGCCTTTCGTTACAGGAATTACGTCATTAACTCGTTTAACGCAGACAAGCCTTACAATCGCTTTGTCCAAGAGCAAATTGCGGGGGACTTGCTTCCTTTGAACAAAAACGAACCGGATGAGTTACGGCACTCCCGACTGATTGCAACGGGGTTTCTGAGCGTAGGCGCGAAGATGCTTGCTGAAGATGATGGTCGAAAAATGGAAATGGACATCATCGACGAACAACTGGACACGCTTGGCCGAGCGTTCATGGGAATGACAATTGGCTGCGCCCGTTGCCATGACCACAAATTCGATCCGATCCCCACTCGGGATTACTACTCACTTGCCGGCATCTTCAAAAGCACCCACACGATGGATAACCACAAGGTTGTCGCCCAGTGGCACGAGGTGGAACTTGGATCAGCAGATTTGCGCGCCAAACGCGAACTAGTAGACAAGGAGGTAAAAAAACAAAAACAGACAATTGAGAGTCTCAAATCCGAATCCACCAAATCCATCACCGCTCAAGCGCGAAGTGTTGCAGCGGATTATCTTATCGGTGCTTTGGTTAAGCTGCGAAAAGAAGCCCGCATTCAATCCACACTCAAAGAACTCGAAGAGCAACCGAATGAAAAGACCAAGGCCATGCTGCTCATTGAGGCTGAAAATTTCACCAGAGGGAATGGGTTGAAAACATTCGATGGCTACGGCAAGGACATTGGTGTTTTGTTGAGCAGCGGCCCCACTCAGATTGAGTTCGATTTACCAATCGAAAAGGCCGGTAAATATTCATTACATTTGCGCTACGCTGCTGCCGATTCGCGCCCAGCCAAATTGAGCATTAATAACAAATTGATCAATGAGATGGCAACCGGCAGCGTCACCGGCACCTGGTATCCCGACTCTCAAAAGTGGTTCTGGGAAGGCACCTTCCAACTTGATGCTGGAATAAATGTCCTCAAGCTCGACTGGGCCACCCCCACGCCACACATCGACAAAATTTTGGTTCTGCCCAGTGATGAATCTGATCACCCGGCGGCGGACAGCTTGGCTCACCTCCACAACACTTTCACGCAACAATGGATTGCGCATCTGAAACAGATCTCAAAAGACAAAAAATCGCCCCTCGATGAATGGCGTAAATATATCGAAAACCCAAGCAAACCAATCGACGAAAAACTAATCGAAAACATCCGTTCACGTTTTGCGGCAACTCATGAAAGAGATTCTCTGCACTCGTTAATCCACGATAAAAACGGCCCCTTCAAAAGCCCAAAGGGCATCGAAAAACTTTTTACACAAAAGGATCAGGAGGAACTAAAGCGACTCCAAAACCAGCTCAGCGACACTGAGAAAAAATATCCCAAAGTGCCAAAAGCGATGGCGGTAAAGGAGGGAAATGCCGAGGACTTAAAGGTTCACCTTCGTGGCGATTATATGACTCAAGGCGAACTTGCGCCACGCGGTTACCTGCGTGTTATAACTAGCAAACAAACTACAACCCCTTTCATGAATGCCAGCGGTCGGACAGGTTTTGCCGAATGGCTCACATCAAACGAAAACCCACTCACAGCTCGAGTGATGGCGAACCGAATTTGGCTCTGGCATTTCGGCGCAGGAATCGTCCGTACTCCGGATAACTTCGGCAAACTCGGCTTACGCCCAACTCATCCGAAGCTGCTCGACTGGTTGACGATTCGATTTATCAACAACGGTTGGTCGATCAAAAACATGCACCGTATTATCATGAATTCTGCTGCCTACCAAATGAGCTCGCAACAAAATGAGCAGGCGTATGCAGTGGATCCAGACAACAAACTTTGGTGGCGCTTCAACCGTCGACGCCTTTATGCCGAGGAAGTTCGTGACTCACTTCTCTTCACTGGCGGTTCGATCGACTGGGGAATGAAGGGGCAATTGATGACATACGATCCACGCCAGTACGTTTCACAAAACAATCACCCGTACTTTTACGGCTCCAGTCGCACGGTCTATTTACCAGTGATTCGTAGTGGCACATTTGACGTGCTACAGGCATTCGACTTTGGCGATCCCGCCGTTATCCAAGGCCAGCGTAGCAGCACAGTCAACGCAGCCCAGGCGTTGTTCATGATGAACCACGATCTCGTGGCTAAGGCCAGTGAGCGCCTGGCTAAGCGGGCTGCAAAAGCTCTCGATTTTGCCGAATCAGCAAATCAGATTTACGCAACTATTTTACACCGCAAACCAAGCGCCGCCGAAACTAGGCGTGCAGTCGACTTTGCCGAGCACGCTGTTGACCAAGCCGGTGACGATGCCCTCAAGGCCAAAGCGCAAGCCTGGAAGAGTTTTGCCCAAGTGCTGTTTTCATCAAATGAGTTCATGTTTTTGGACTGATTTTATAGTCGCATTTTTATCGAACAAGAATAGCATCCTGTTCGTACTATTTTTCGAGTGAGCGAACGCGGTAAATATTGCAGCGGTTTTGATGCCCTGCCGATGACTCGACGGGAGATGCTCCGGAAGTCGAGTACCGGTTTTGGGGCGTTGGCTCTTGCCGGTTTGCTTGGTGAGGAATCCAAGGCTTTATCGCCGGAAAACCCGCTCGCCCAGCGCGCGCCTCATTTTCCCGCAAAAGCCAAGCGGATCATCTTTCTATTCATGCATGGCGGTGTTTCACAGGTTGATACGTTTGACTACCGCCCAGCTCTCCAGCGAGATACTGGCAAGCCCTATCCCGGCAAAAAACCGCGTATTGTTTCCAGCGCTACAGGCAACCTTGTGGCATCACCTTACAGTTTCAAGCAGTACGGCCAATGCGGCCAATGGGCTTCTGATATTTTCCCGCACATTGCCTCAATGTCAGATGAGCTTTGTTTCATCAAGTCGATGTTCGGCTCGAATTCTCGTCATGGCTCTGCTCTGCTTGAGCTTCACACTGGATCGGATACTTTTATCCGCCCGTCAATGGGTTCGTGGCTCAACTATGGTTTGGGATTTGAAAACCAAAACCTCCCCGGCTACATCACATTCAAACCCACCGGCACACACGGTGGAATGAACGCATGGTCCTCTGCTTTTCTCCCCGCACACTTTCACGGAACACAGATCGGAACCAAAGCCACACCGATTGATAAGGCCAAAATCCCGTTCATCGACAGGCACGGCAAACCGATAGCCCAACAACGCCGTGAACTCGATCTGCTGGCGCAAATTAATCAGGAGCATCTCAGCGAGCGTGGGCACGACGATAAGCTGGAGGCCCGGATTAATTCATTTGAACTGGCCTACCGCATGCAGGCGGCAGCACCGGAGATTCAGAACATCGACAACGAATCCGAGACCACAAAAAAGCTTTACGGTTTGGACGATCCTAAAACGCGCGACTTCGGCCGGCAATGCCTCATGGCCCGCCGCTACTCCGAAGCGGGTGTGCGCTTCGTCCAATGTAGCCAAGGTTACTGGGACGCTCACGGTGGTTTAAAGAAAAACCACCGCGAGGTCGCCGGTAAGGTTGACAAACCAATCGCGGGTTTAATCTCCGACATGAAATCGCGGGGGCTGCTTGATGACACATTGATCCTTTGGGGAACAGAGTTTGGCCGAACACCCGTTGGCCAAGGTTCGGATGGTCGCGACCACAATCCCCATGCGATGACTTTTTTTCTAGCAGGTGCGGGCGTCAAACCGGGCATCAGCTACGGAAAAACAGACGACCACGGCTATTACGCCATGGAAAACAGGGTGCACTTTCACGACTTGCAGGCAACGATTCTTCACCTTTTCGGCCTTGACCACAAACGCCTCACCTACCGCTATGCCGGGCGTGACTTCCGCCTGACCGACGTTCACGGCGAAGTTGTTCGCAACATCCTGGCCTGAAAACATATTTTTCGTTCAACGACCCGCGGGCTGTGGTAATTATTGCCGCAGCGACATGGCTGATCCTCGTTACAAAAAACTCGCCGAAGTCCTCACCGGCTACTCGACCGCCCTGAAGAAGGGCGACACCGTCCTGTTCGATATCACCGATACGCCCGATGCGTTTGCTGTGGAACTCGTCCGCGCCGCCCGCAAGCGAGGCGCCATTCCGCTGGTCGAAACCCGCTCCGGCCGCGTCGGCCGCGAGATGCTGATGAATACCAGCGAGCAACACGCCAAGACCGTTCGCGACATTGAATTGAACCGCATGAAAAAGTGCGACGCTTATGTCGCAGTCCGCGGTTCCCACAACGCGACGGAGAACTCCGACATCCCGTCCGACAGCCTGTCGATGTACTCCCGCACACTGCGGCCGGTGCTCAACTATCGTGTCAACAAAACGCGCTGGGTGGTAATCCGCTGGCCAAATGGCGCGATGGCCCAGGGGGCCGGCATGAGCACCGAGGCGTTCGAGGATTTCTTTTTTCAAGTCTGCACGATGGACTACGCGAAGATGGCCAAGGCGCAAAAACCGCTGATCCGCCGCATGGCCAAGGCGGACAAGGTGCGCATCAAGTCGCCAGGTACCGACCTGTCATTCAGCATCAAGGGGCTTGGCGCTGTGGGCTGTGCCGGCGACCGGAACATCCCGGACGGCGAGGTGTTTTCCTGCCCGGTGAAAAAGTCGGTGAACGGCGTGCTGCAGTACAACACCCCCACTCTCTACGCCGGGACACGCTTCGAGAACGTCCGGCTCGAGTTCGAAAACGGCAAAATCGTCGATGCCACGGCAAGCGACACCAAGCGGCTCAACGAGATTTTCGACACCGATCCCGGCGCTCGTTACATCGGCGAGTTCTCACTGGGCTTCAACCCGTACATCAAGGAGCCGATGTGCGATATTTTGTTCGACGAGAAAATCGCCGGTTCGCTACACTTTACGCCGGGACAAGCATATGAGGAGTGCGACAACGGAAACCGCTCAGCAGTGCATTGGGACATGGTCTTGATCCAGCGCCCGGAGTACGGCGGAGGTGAAGTCTGGTTCGATGACGAATTAATCCGGAAGAACGGCCAATTCGTGCCAAAAGACCTCAAGTCGCTGAATCCAAGCCTCCTGAAATAACAGCGCTTGGCAAATTCAGGTATTTATATTCGCCAAAAAAGCATCTTTCTCCAATAAAAAGTTTGTGTCTTGCATCTTTTTTGGCATAAATCCGTTCCGCTTTTTTAGGAAGTGGCTCCTCTCTCTGGGGTGTTTGAGCCCCTAGCCTTCTGTTTTTTGATGATTTTTCACCGCTTTTTAATCATTTTAACTTTGTTAGCAGCCCTGCCAACACCGGCATTGTTCGGTGCCGGTGAGGTTGCCGGTGGTCATGCCGCTGAAGAACACGCTGGCGGAGAGCACCACGCGCTGCCGCCCGAAGCGGTGGTCTTGACGGAGATTGGACCATTCGCCATCACAAACTCGATGGTGGTCACTTGGATTGTAGCAATCGGACTGATTCTCGTTGCGCAACTCGCGACGAGAAAACAACAAGCCGTCCCCTCCGGCCTGCAAAACTTCGTCGAGTGGCTTGTGGAAAGTTTATTCGGTTTTTTCGAGGGCGTTCTTGGTGAAAAAATGACCAAGCAAACGTTCTGGTTTTTTGGCACCGTATTTATCTTCATCCTGTTTACCAACTGGTTTGGCCTAATCCCTGGTTTGGGCACAATCGGTTGGGGCCACGCCACTGACCACGGTTTCATCACCACAGAACCGCTACTGCGGGGCGTGAACGCCGATCTGAATATGACCGCCGCGATGGCGCTTTTCTTCTTCGCGCTGTGGATTTATTGGTCTCTCAAAGAGATTGGGGTAGGCGGGTTTTTCTTTCACATCTTTAATATCAAGGGCCACGGGGTGACTGCAATGGGGCTGTTTTTGATGGTGATTTACCTTTTTGTTGGCGTCATCGAGGTGGTCTCGATTAGCGTGCGCCCGGTGGCACTGATGTTTCGACTCTACGGGAACGTATTCGCCGGGGAGAATATTCTTGAGACTGTCATGTCGCTTGGCGGCACCTACTTCGGCTGGCTTGCGGTGTTGCCGTTTTATTTTTTGGAACTGCTGGTCGGGCTAGTGCAGGCCCTTGTGTTTGCTTTGCTAACAGCGGTGTTCACCTCGCTCATGTGCAGTCATCACGATAAAGAAAAGTCGCACTAGCAAAGAATCTCGGTGGCTTGACCATACACGTTCGTGGGAGTCACCAACTAAACTGAAACAAAAAAAGAAACAAGAAAATGAGTGGTAGTCTACATATTGGTTTAGCCGCGCTGGGTTCCGCTATCGGCGTGGGTTTGGTCGGGGCGAAAGCAGCCGAGGCCACCGGACGCAATCCGGGTGCTTCTGGCAAAATTCTGACGGCAGCGATTATTTTTGCTGCACTGGCTGAGGGTGTGGTGTTCATTTCAATCTTCCTTGGGAAGATCGGGATGTAATCAACAACTTGCGGGCGGCGGGGCAACCCGCCGCCATTTTTGACTTTCAAACAAAAAAATGACTGAATTTATCGTATTGGCAGCCGACGGCGGAGTTGTCAGCGACATCACCAAAACGTTTGGTGTAAACTGGCAACTCTTCATCTCCCAGTTGATCGCCTTCATCGTGGTCGCCCTTGTCCTCAAGAAATTCGCCTACAAGCCGGTACTCGACATGCTGGATCAGCGCCGCGAACGGATCGCCCAAGCCGAGGCCAACGCAGAGAAAATTCAGGCCGAACTGGCCGAGACACAGGCCGAGCGCGACAAGGTGCTGGCTGAAGCCAACCAAAAGGCCCAGGAAATGATCCATGACGCCAAGGAAGCCGCCAAACAAGTCGGCGAGGCCGAGGGCCAAAAGGCAGTCAAGCAAGCCGAGGAAATCATCCGCAAAGCACGCGAAGCCACCGAGGCCGATCGTGACCAGATGATGTCTGAATTGAAGGCCGAGATCGGCCGCTTGGTGGTCGAGACCACCTCCAAGGTCAGCGGCAAGGTGCTGACCGACGAGGATCAGCAACGCCTGATCGACGAGACCAATAAGGAACTGGCCGCTTAATTTGACTGGATGAAAGGCAGTAAACAATCCCGCCGCTTAGCCAAGCAGCTTTTCAAGTGCTGCCAAGCGGATGGTCGCCTCGATGCCGATCGCGTGCGGAAGGCTGTAGGACTGCTCATCGAGCAGAAGCCTCGCGGCTACTTCGGCATCCTGCAAAACCTGAAACGGCTAGTGAAACTCGACGAAGCCAGCCGCTCCGCCCACGTGGAGAGCGCCGTGGCGCTTGGCCAAGCAAAGCAGGAAGACGTCCGGAACAGCTTGAACCGGCTGAAAAGCGGCGATGTGACGGTGGAATTCGCCACGAACCCCGGCCTCATCGGCGGCATGCGGGTGAAGATCGGCGACGATGTGTTTGACGGCAGCGTAAAGACGCGCTTGACCGCCTTAAGTGACAATTTCTAAATTAATTTTAACGAACAAGACATGAGCAACCTACTGCAGGATATTGAAGCCCAGATTGCCGGCGCAAAAACAAACGTGGCGCAGGAGAATGTGGGTGTGGTGCGTGAAATCGGCGACGGCGTGGCCAAGATAGAGGGTCTCACCGGCGCGATGATGAACGAGATGCTCGACTTCGGCGCTGGTGTGATGGGCCTCGCGTTGAATCTCGAGGAAACAGAAGTGGGCGCGGTGATTCTCGGCGACCACACCGGCATCGCCGAGGGCGACGAGGTGAAAACCACCGGCAAACTGCTCTCCGTGCCCGTGGGCAAGGCGCTTCTTGGCCGCGTGGTGGACGCGCTTGGCCGCCCGATCGACGGCAAGGGCGACATCGCCGCCGAGGCAAATTATCCTGTGGAGAAAATCGCGCCCGGCATCATCAAGCGAAAGTCGGTGAGCCAACCGGTGCAAACCGGCATCATGGCGGTGGACGCGATGATCCCGATCGGCCGCGGCCAACGTGAGCTGGTGATTGGCGATCGCCAAACCGGCAAAACAGCGGTCTGCATCGACACCATCATAAACAACGCGCGCGTCAACCGTGAGGGGCTTGAAAGTGGCGACCCGGATTTCCGGCCGCTCTATTCCATTTACGTGGCGATCGGCCAAAAGCGCGCCAACGTGGCCAAGGTCATCCAAAACCTTGAGGAAAACGACGCGCTAGAGAACACCATCGTGGTGGCCGCCACAGCGAGTGACTCGGCGACAAACCAGTTTCTCGCGCCGTTCGCCGGTGCATCCATGGGCGAGTGGTTCATGGACAACAACATGGACGCGCTCATCGTTTATGACGATTTGTCAAAGCACGCCGTGGCCTACCGCCAGGTGTCGCTGGTGCTCAAGCGGCCGTCCGGCCGCGA
>Ga0302122_10002677_pt1 | contig 10997 bp, 11 predicted proteins | sample CB21_SCM_MG_FD_203115 | JGI IMG/M metagenome (GOLD analysis project Ga0302122, IMG submission 203115) | Marine microbial communities from Western Arctic Ocean, Canada - CB21_SCM | ecosystem: Environmental > Aquatic > Marine > Oceanic | place: Canada: Western Arctic Ocean | collected 2017-09-28
CGCCGAAGCGGCCGCGCGTCGAGGCGGCCGGGCTCGGTTGCCTCGTCGCGTACTCGTCCTCCTCGGACGACGACGACGACGACGACTCTTAAGGTGAATCATAAACATTACTCACGGGTGCCACGCGTCCGTGCCCGCCGCCGGCGCCGCTCGGACGACGGCGGGGCTCTTCGCCGCCGCCGCGAAATCTTTCAACGCGTCCGAGTAGCGGTGGCCATGCGAACAGCCGCGGAGAAACCCCTCTGTCTGCACCGCGGCGCCGCCGCGGCCCGCGCGCTGTTTTAACCAGCCGATCTCCTGGGCGGTCGTCGCCGGGAAGAGGTAGCGCGCGCGCGGCATAAGCTCGGCGGCGCCGAGTTGAGCATAGTGCGCGCCATAGGGACTCGCCGGGTCGGGTGCCGCGGGCGGGGGCGCGCTCGGATCGTGGCGGTGCGGGGGCGGCGCGACTACGGAGCTCCGCGCGTTGGTCAAAGCAGAACCGCGGGGGTAGTCGCCGCGGAAGGGCGTGTCCTTCCTCTCGAGCTTGAGCTCCTTTCGGACGGACTCCTTCCAGCAGCGGATTTTGCAGTCCTCCAGCTGCGCCTTCTCCTGCTCGTCCATGGGTGGCTCTGCGGGCGCTCACCCGCTGCCGGGGCAGCCCTAGGAGGGTCGGGACGCAGGTCTATCGGGTCAATTGCCACGGCGGACAGCGTTTGCCAAGGGCAAGAGGCAAGGCAGCTGCACAAACAGCGCCGCTCACCATTGAGCGCCGGAGTTTTTAGAGCAAGACAGCCCTGTCCGTGGTGCTAGCGCCGGAGAGATGCGCCGGAGATGGCGCTGCGGGGCTAGTGGTCTAGCTTGTCCCGGCGGCGGGATGCCTCGCGGAGCTGCTACAAGGAGCACTACTCACTTCACCGGCTGGCTGGTGCTTGGCGTCTTCTGGTGGGTTCGGGTTGTACGGCTAACACGGGTTTTCAACATCAAAAAGTAAGAGCTCTCTCACACTACCAAGAGCGCGGGCACGGGTGCGCTTTAGTATACGTGTAGTGATTTGCAGCACAGCAACGCCTGCGCGCGTAAGCAGTGCCTCGAAAGCGCAGCTATTGACAGCAGCCGACGGCAGCGCTACAACGAGACGCAGCGGCGCCCGACGCAGCAATGGAGCGCATCCGCTACTACGTGCCGGAGGACGGCGACGAGGCGGACCAACCGAACGTTTTCGAATTGGTGAGCGAAGGTGTAGTGTGCGTCGGCGACGTGCGGCGCGCGTTCCCGCTGCCCGGGCGCTTCCACCTGCGCTTCCGCCGGCGCGTCGCGGGCCTGGAGGTCTGGGCCGACGCCGCGGACGACGCGGCGCCGGCGCCGCGGCTCCAGGGCCGCATCCTCGTCAAGGCGAGCCGCTTAAGTGACGACGGGCGCGCGCCGGCGCGGCCGCCGCCGTCGCCTCGGCGGGCCTCGGCGCCGCCCGCGCGCCCGCCGCCGCCGCCGCCGCCGCGGGCGGCCGAGTCGAACCTGCTCGGCTTCGCGGAGACGTCGCCGCAGACGGCGCGGTCGGCCTCGGACCTCCCCAACCTGCTCGGGTCGCCGCCGAGGCCCCCGGTCGCGCGCTCGGAGCCGAACCTGCTCGGGCTGGACTCGCCGCCGCAGAATGACAGCTCCCTGAACATGTTCGCCGGCCTCGACGCCACGGCGCCGGCGCCGGCGCCGGCGCCCCCGATGTGGGACAACCGCGCCGGGGACCCGTTCGCCGCGCGCCGGGTCGAGCGGGTCCGGAGCGCGCCGCCCACGAAGACCTTCGACGCCTTCTCGGACTTTAAGATGTAGTGATTTACTACCAGGGGATGCGCAGGCCGTCCTCGCAGTTCACGAAGGCGCCCGTCTTTTCCAAGGACGCCCGGACGACCTCGTGGAGCACGCGCAGCGCCCCCTCGGCCGGCGGCACCGCGCCCTCGATGTCCCAGATGTGCTCGTACTTCTTCGTCATCTCGGTCCGGTTGAAGCCCGGGTGCAGGAGCACGACGCAGATGCCCGAGGCCTTGAGCTCCTCCGCTAATAAGACGCCCCCAATGTTGCAGGCGGCGCGGCTCATGTGGTGCCCGTAGTCGCCGCCTTCGTTGGAATTCTGCGTGAAGCGCCACTCGGCGGAGCCCGCCTGGCTCGTGATGATGGCGATTTTCGAGTCCTTCCGGAGACCGCCGGCCTGGAAGAGCGCGTTCGAGACGCGGAGCGGGCCCACGGCGCAGATGTCGATCTGCTTCAGCTGCTCCTCGAAATTTAATGAGTCACTGGTGACCTTCTCGTTCGGCTCGTAGAAGTAGCCCGCGTTGTTGATCAAAACGTCGACGGGGCCGCCGTCCGCGACCATTTGTTCGGACGCTTTCTTGCACGCCGCGGCGTCAGTCACGTCCACGCCGGCGTAGACCGTGGCGCCCTCCACAGAGCCACTCCTACAAATGACGAGGACCTCGGCGCCCACGGCCATCGCGGCCTTGGCGATCTCTAAGCCCAGACCTCTGCTCCCCCCGGTGATGGCGACGCGCTTGCCTTTTAAAGACGAGCCGTCGAAGACGCTGCCAATGTCCAGGTAGCGCCGGTTGTCCTCCTTCTGCGCTTGCGCGAACTGCGCGGGGCGACGGGTGTGCGCCTCGCTCTTCTCGGTCGTCTATCGGTGAGCCTCGCTCTCTCGTGGCGAACAGATGCAGGATCTCTCTCTCTCTTCTTGATCGTCTATCGGTGAGACTCTCTCGCGGCAATCCAGCGGACAGATGCGGGATCTTTGGGCAGCAGCGATGCATATCAACGCGCGTATAGTGTCCGGACGCTGAACTTTACGCGCGCGACCTGGTCCGCGAGGGACGCCGTGCCGCCGCGCGTCTCGTCCGGCGGGGCGCCGGAGGCGGCGGACGCCACGAGTCGCGTCGCGCTGCGCAGGCGGGCGGGCGCCGAGAGAGCGCGCGCGCTGCAAATCACCGCAGCTAAGCGCACGGGTAGGCTCATTGGCAAGCTCTGTTTTGGCAAACTCAGAGAGAGCTTTGTGGGGTTGATGTCACCAGACGACCGGGTGGGGATTCTTCCGCCTCGCGTATCCATTCGTCGGCTCCGCCATAGACTGCCTCCCGGCGCGGTTTTTTTTAATAACGTGCGGGTATAATGTTGCGGGGACTGCTGCTGTGCGATGGACCGAGCCTGCAATCCGGGCCGTGCTCACCTAGGAAGCACCGCTTGAACGCTCCCTCCTCACCTAGGAAGCCAGTGAACCCGCCCACGCGACAGCTCTAGCAACAGCGCAGCAGCAGCGACACCAGGCCCTCCGGTCAAAAGATCGCCGGCCCTCGACCGCGACGCGGAACGCATAGACGCCAGAGCCGGCCGGTCAACGCATCAAAACAATGGCGAGCTATAGTGTGGAAGCCCACGCGGTGCACGCCGTGCCCGCGCCCGAGCCCGTGCTCGACGGCGACTACGCCGCCCATGTCGCCAAGACCATGAAGCTGCACATCACGCACGTGGACGACGAGATGGTCGAGTTCGATTTAAGCGGTGTTGATGTCAGCTTCGCGAATGCTTTGAGAAGAATTATGCTGGCCGAGGTGCCGACGATGGCGATCGAGACCGTGTACGTGGAGCAGAACGAGGGCGTCGTGCAGGACGAGGTTTTAGCTCACCGCTTGGGTTTAATACCCATCGCCGCGGATCCGAGGGATTTTGAAGAATTACTAGATCCGGAGGATGCCACAGACGCAAATACCATAGTGTTCGGCTTAGAGGTGCGGGCGCCGCCCAATACAAGACCAAACCCCATCCCGTCGGCGCGGCGCGTCGACCGGTTGCCAGGCACGCCCCTGCCGCACCAGGATTCGGACGATGAAGAGGCGCGGCTGCCGGGCGGCCACTTGCATACCACGAAAGTCTTCTCGGGCGACCTGAAGTGGCTCCCCCAGGGCGAGCAGGAGGCTTTCTTAGCGAGTCGGCCGGTCAAGCCCGTTCAGGACGACATTTTGCTGGCCAAGTTACGGCCCGGGCAGTCCATCATGCTCGAGGCGCACGGAAGGAAGGGCATCGGGCAGGACCACGCCAAGTTTTCTCCAGTATGCACGGCGGCTTACCGCATGCGGGCCTGCATCGAAGTTTCTGATGATGAGGTGAGGCCCTACGTTGCGGTAAAGCGGCCGTCTATTTTTGATGATGACGCCCCGAAGGACATCGTGACGAGGTCGCGGCCGCGCCCGGCCCACGCCTGCAAGGTCTGCGAGCCCTTGTTAACGACGCCCGTCTCAAATTTCGCGGACAAGGTGGCGCTGAAGCGCCAGGGCGACCACTTCCTTTTCCGGGTCGAGACGGCGGGCCAGCTCGCTCCATTAAGGATCGTGCGGGACGCCGTCGCGGTCCTGCGGGCCAAGTGCGACCACTGGCGGCGCGAGCTCGAGGTCGCGGGCGGGGGGCTGTCCGAGGCGGCGTAAGATCAAGAGCTTAGCTATTCTATGCCCAGGCTTATATACCCGGTCTCTGCAAATCTGCGCGCTAATTTTGACTCCCACATCGGCTGGCGTACTCTGGAATGTGAGAAGTATGAACAAGGCTGAGTCCCCAGGCCCTGGGCCGTTCCATGGTGAAATTGGTGGTGCAGACGACTCGACGGCACCGACCAACGCATCCGCAAACAAACCGTGACAAGTCCTAGACTTAAACGTTATGATAATGGGCGGGCGGGAAGCGCCGGCTCAGGAGCCGCCCGGGGGCGCGAGGAAGTCCGCGACGAGGCCGAGGACGTCGTCCACGAGGTCTCCCCCGGTGCACTTGCCCACGAAGGAGCACCACACGCGGCGGTGCGATGTTACATGCGCCGCCCAGCCGCCGTGGGCCGCCACAACGTCGGCGTAGGCCCACGCGTCCGCGTTCTCGGCCGAGCGCGGCAGGAGCACGAGGCCGTTCCATGCGACGCGGGCCCCGGCCCGCATCAACAGGGGCACGGCGCTCCGCCGGCCGCGGCGCAGCGCGTCCGCTAATGGCGTGATGCCGTCGGCCCTTGGTAAATTCGGGTCCGCGCCACTCTTCAGTAATGCTTTGACAACAGCCTTGGGCGCGCCAGACCGCGTCGCGACGTGCAGCGGGCCCCAGCCGCAAAAGTCCACGTCCGGGTCCGCGCCGTGGTCGAGTAAAACTTGCACGCACTTGGCGCACTTGCCGGCGGCGCGCGTGAGGGGCGTGAGGCCGTGGTGGTCGCACCGGTCCGGGTCGCCGCCCCGTTCTAGGAGCACGCGTAAAGATTCGACGTGACCGCCCAGGGCCGCGCCGTGCAGGGGCGTCAGCCCGGCGGCGTGGTTGGCCCGGTTCGCGTCGGCGCCCGCGGCTAATAACACCTCGACGCAGGCGGCCTTGCCGTTTCCGGCGGCATGATGGAGCGCGCTCAAACCGCGCGCGTCGGCCCGGTCGGCCTCCACGCCGGCGTCGATGAGACTGGCGAGGCAGTACGCGAAGCCCTTCTCGGCGCAGTTCTGCAGACTCAACTGGTTGTCCGTGTCGTTCTTGAGGAGCCGGCAGATGCGGCACGACCCGTCGAGCGTGCACTTGTGCCTCGCCAAGATCTGAGCAAAACATTTCTGGTCGCAGGGCGTCGCTAACGGGTCGGGCTGGGTCGGGAGGCGCATGGTGCTGCTCCTTGTGTTTGGCGCCAAAGTGGCCACGACGCGCCAAACGAATGAATTGCAACGCTGTAACGAAGCGCAGCGTTAGAAGGACAATGTCTTTGGCAAATGGCAGTGTTTCGAGTTTTATTCGGCGAAAAACTCGTTCGTACGATCGGCTTTGAGAATGCGTTTTATTCAGCCAGTTTTGGGAGAAGTCATGAAACTGGGGGGGGCGAAGGTCACTGGCCACGGAGTCGTGGTGTCTACATCGTCGGTTTACACCGCCGATAGGTAGATGCAGGGCATCACGACCATCCTCACTCCCCGGGCAGCGGCCGCGGCGGTTCGGCCGCGTAGGACTCGTCGTCCAGGTACATCAGATACTCGCAGAGCGCCGGCCATTCTCGGAAGCGCCCCGTCGAGGCGTTGCGCGCGTATAGCGCGAGTGTCTGCCCGTCCGCGAAGACGACGCGGAAGGAGGGCGCGCCGTCATCAAAGCCGACCTCATCAATAACGATGCATGCGGCAGCCCACGTCGACCGGCGGGAAGCCACTCATCCACTCGCAGTGCTTGGTGTTGCAGCGGGCCGCCGTCAGCCGCGCCCACTTTGCCACGTAGTCGTCCCGCGCCGAAGCGGCGGCGGCCCAGAGGAGGAGGCGCGCCGCGGGCATAGCTACTACGGTCACAAGTCACAAAAACACACCAAAAATGTGAGGGGTAAAAAATGGCGGGAGGACGCCACAGTTTGAGGCGCGTCGTATTGAGACGGATGAGAGAATCGCGTACTGAAGAGTATTGCGCCTATGCAACATACACAACGTCGCGTTGCACCAGCGAAAGTATGATCATATGATAGTTGCGAAACCCGTGTTGTTTGAAGACCGCTCTCAAGCCTCTCAAGCGGTGCGGTGCGACGTTGCAGGAATATTTGTATTAGTCGGGCGCCCGCCCGAGAACGACGCGGTCGAAGAGCTCCAGATAGAACTCCGGCACGGCCGGCGCCGGCGCCGCGCCGCCGGCGCGGTGGGGCCGGTCGTAGACACACGGCGGGAAGACGCGGCCTGGGATTCCAGCTTCGTTCGTACCCGCGTACTCGTACATCGCCGGCGCCAGCGCGTCAAAACCTAGAACCTGCAACACGCGGTCCGCACATGCTACGAGCAGCGCCGTCGCCGGGTGGTTCTGCGTGAGGAAGAGCGGTGCCGCGGGGCTGCCGCCCTTGGCGACGACGTCGGCGACGCGCACGTCCAGGCTCGCCTCGCGCCGCCGCAGGTCCGCCAGCGAGTCCGCCGTCCGCGCGCGCAGATCGAAGAGGTCGTCGCCGTCGATAACGCCGCGCGCAAGCTCCTCTCGAACCGCACGCGTCGCCTCGACAAACGTCGCGCCCGTTGCGTGCGCGCGGCGCGCCGCGCCCGCCCGGACCGCCGCGGCGCCGCGCGCGCACACGGCGCCCCGCGCCATGTAGAGGGGAAAACAGCACTCGTCGTATAAATAGGCGAAGCCGACGCGCCGCGCGGCCGGCGGGAGGCGCGCCCACACGCCGGTCTTTACTGTGGCGAAGCGGCCGTGCCGGGCTGCGATCGGCTGGTAGATGAACACTTCGCACGCGCCGAGCAACAATAACTGCGCCGGCGTGAAGTCCGCTTCCCCGCGGTCGACGAGGTCGTGCACGGCGATGAAGCGCACGCGCGGGAACGCCCGGGAAAACGCCGGCGCCTTTCCAAGCCAGTGCGCGAGCCCGCGCCCCTGGCAGTTCGCGTAGACGAGCGCGAGCGGGCCCGCCGATGATGCGTTGTCGGCGTCGGCATCGACGACCGTCGACGCGAGCGCCGCCGACGCCGCGGCGGGGTCGAGGTAGGCCGCGAGGGCTTTGAGGTTCAGGGCCGCCATCGGTCGGTCCCTCGCAAACCGAGCCTACGTTCACTTACGTTTCTTCCAGGGCTGAGGCAGTGCAATGTTTCACGGCTGCCAATTGCTGCTCTCCCAGCAGCAGTGCTCTCCAATGTCAAGCGTTTGGCAGCAACGAGTCGCGGCTATTGCATGCCTGATGCAACATGTATCTATCGTTAACATCAACACGAGCACCGGTACTGCGCACTTTTACCGAAGAGTGGAGAGCCATAGTTCTAATTCGGGTTTTGGGAGCGTGGAGGGGCGTATCCCCCGCGGGAGCGTGGAGGGTGTATCCCCCGCGCGGGCGGGTACGTAGGCTCGCAGAGCTCGAGTGCAACTAGTTAACTCGGTGACACGAGGGTGCGGGTATTGCAGCTTAAAAGTTTCGAGGCGCCCATTTGCCGAGCTCCGGTGCCTCTACGTACGGTGACTCTAGTAAAAAAAACCGAGTTCGAGGTGCCCATTGGCGGCACACACTGCCACACAGGCTGCCCGCACCGCTGCGCCTGCACCGATGCGCCGGCGCCGGCGGCCGCGCCGGGCCGCGCCCTGGTGCGCCCTGGTCCTGGTCGTGGGCGTCAACGTGGCCCTCTTTGCGGCGCTCCGGTCCCGGGCCCAGGTGGCAGAGCTCGACGGCGCGCTCGACGCGACGCTGGCCTGGCGCGAGCGCGCGCTCGCGGCCGAGGCGGCGGTTCATACGTTGGCGGAGCGGCTCGACCAGCCCGGACCACCCGCGCACGTGCCGCGACAACCGCCCCGCCCGCCCGCGCCGGCGCGCCGCGACGACGCCGCGCCGCCCCGCCCGCCCGCGCCGGCGCGCCGCGAGGCAGTAGAGGCCCCGACCGACGTGTTACCGCCCTTCTACGGCGCGGGCGTCAAGATGCTGGGCCTCGACACGTGCGCGGCGTACCGCGCGCAGCGGGCGCCCCACTTAAGGAGGTGGGCGCCCGCCGGGATGTTCAACTGCGGCACGAACACGCTCCTAGATTTGATGCACCTGAACTGCGCCTTCCCCAATCGCACGGGCCGCCACGGCTTCTGGCAGGTGCCCTGGGGCAAGCACAACCCTCTCAGCTGGCGCGGCCGGCACTGGGCGCCCCAGTTCAGCGGGCTCAAGCGCTTCCGGCCGGACCCCCTGTCCATCCTACCGGTGGCCGTGGTCAAGGACCCGCTGACGTGGATGAAGAGCATGTGCCGCAACCAGTACGAGTGCCGCTTCCGGCACCGGGCCTCGCACCGGACCCAGACGTGCCCCTCGCCCGTCAAAGAGACTGAAACCACGATGCGGTACCAGCCCACGCGGCCCGCGCACTACGATTCTTTAGTGCATTTCTGGCGCGCGTGGAACGGCGAATATCTGAACGCCACGGAGCCGCGCTTACTCATCCGCTTCGAGGACCTGTTGTGGAACTCGGAAGCGACCATTAAACAGGTCTGCGAGTGCGTGGGCGGCAAGATCTTGAAGCGGTTCACGCAGGCCCACGGCGTCTCCAAGGATGCGCGCCTGGGCCACACGGGCCCCGTGAACGACCGTTCCAAGGCCCTGAAGCTCTATTCGTCGTGGACCGAGCGCTTCCGGAATTACGATCGCACGGACCTGGATTTTGTCAGGGACGTCGCGGGCGCGTCGCCGCTCTTCCGGGCGCTGGGCTACGATTTCGACGTGGACGCGGTGTTGAGTGGTGGGCGGCGGTTGCGCTTCGGGGGGAACGTAAGTGGGTAGTAGTGTGCTTCGGCTACCGCTACTCGGGCACAACAAACTTTGAAACGATTACTCCTACGCTTCGAAGTCCTCGAAGGACGCCGTCCGGTTGCCGGGCAGGTGCAGCGTCTTGAAGACCCGGTGGCTCGTGTCCGAGAGCTGCTCATACAAGCCCGGCCGCCGCTCGTGCAGGAACCGGCCGGTCTTCCCGAAGTCGTGGAGCCTGTGCGAATGGATCCGTGAGTCGTCGCCGCGCCGTCGAGCAACACCGCGCGATGCGTGATTCGCAGGTCCTCGGGCGTGAGCTTTTTGGAGGACGACTCCACCCGGATTTTGGTCGAGGGGTGCAGGCCCGCGAACGCGAAGAGGCGCCGCATCTCCTTCTTGGGCGCGGTTTGTAGAGCCTCGTAGTAGATGACGAGCGGCCGCCGTCCCGCCTGGTCCGTCACGTTGCGCAGCGTGTCGACCCACATCTCGCCCAGGAGCTCCGCGCGCTCCAGCAGGTGTCCGGGGTGCATGCGGAACTTTTCTCTTAATTTATCCTTGTGCGCCTGGAAACACACCCGCTGCGCCTCGGACACTACTTTGTGGGTCCGGCCTGTGTGGAAATCAAATTTCAGGCGCCCCACGCCAACGACGCGATGGTGTCTAAACGGTGGCGTTGACACCCTTTCCCTATCGACTGACGATGCAGCGACGCTAGCGACGGTTCGTGCTCACGGCGGAGCCCGAACGCGATCGCCAAGGCGGCATCAAACGGCTTTCCGTCAGTCCCACTCCCCGGCTGGAAGCTTGGAGCGCCTTGCCGCGTCCTCGCTTTATCCCCACAGCTAACCCACGCCCGCTCCACCGTCGACGAGTCCCACCAAGACTGATCACACGAGTGTCCGCGTAATCCCCTAAAATATATATAGCACCAACCGGTTGATCCTACTTTTACTTCCTCCTTCCTCAAGCAGGGAACCGGGGGACTTGTTCATCCTACACCCCGAGGCCTCGCGAGGGCCCTTCTATCTCTACGTGTAGTACATAAACACCACTCTTAGTAATCGCCCGGCACGACCTGCCGCCGAGCCTTCGGCGCCGCTGCGACCGGGACTTCGTCGTCCGACGACGCAGAGTCCTCGATGAAGTCATCTAGACTTCCGGCGGACTCATCTTCGGACGCCACCTCGCCGGTCTCGGCCTCGGCGTACTGCGGTTGCGACGCGGCTGGCGGCGCGTCGCCATCGTCGTCCAAGCCCGGCGCGTCGAGAATGGGCGCGCGGCGGGGGCGCGGCGGGGGCGGCACCACCGGTGGCGGCGCGTCGTCGTCGTCGGACACACCCGGGTCGGACGCCTCCGAGCCGGAGTCGTGGTCCTCGACGACGAAGGAGTCGAGCGAGCCGGCCTCGTCGTCGCTCGTCGCCACGTCGCGCTCGACCGCCGCCGCGCGGTGCCGCGGCAGCGCGCGGCACGAGAGTGGCGCCGACGGCGCGGGAGGCGCGATGGGCGCCGCAGCGGCAAGAGCCAGCGCGGCGGCGGGAGCAACTGCACCGTGAGGCGCCGAGGCAGCTGCGGCGCGAGGCGTCGATGCAACCGCGGAGCGAGGCGTCGATGCAACCGCGGAGCGCGGTGCCGAGGCAACCGCGGCACAAGGCGACGAGGCAAACGCACTGGGAGGCGTCGAGGCAACCGCAGAGCACGGCGTCGAGGCAACCACACCGTGCGAAGCAACCGCGGCGCGAGGCGCCGCAGCAGAGTCAGGCGTGGCCGCGGAGGCACCGACCACAGCAGACGCGCCGGGGGTCGGCGC
>Ga0302122_10002681_pt1 | contig 10984 bp, 5 predicted proteins | sample CB21_SCM_MG_FD_203115 | JGI IMG/M metagenome (GOLD analysis project Ga0302122, IMG submission 203115) | Marine microbial communities from Western Arctic Ocean, Canada - CB21_SCM | ecosystem: Environmental > Aquatic > Marine > Oceanic | place: Canada: Western Arctic Ocean | collected 2017-09-28
TGTATACTTGTTTTAATTTAAATGCTTTTTTTTAATCATTTAGCAAATATATATATATATATATATATGATCGATTTAATCGTGTATGATGTTACAGACACATCTTACAATCTACCCTCTTCACCGCCTACTTCGGGTGTACCAATAAATGATTCTAATAATGGTGTTGAAATTAATACATCAGGTCTTATTTATAAAAACCCAGGATCAACCGGACCCCAATATGTTTGTATTTTTTTGGATCCATATATTAAATATTCTTTTTTTAATATTATTGGTAATAAGTATAAACATGTTTCCCGGGCTAGGGACGATACCATCACTGGATTGCCTGGAAATCCAGATTTGACAGCAATATTTGCTCTTGACAAGACGGCCGACTCCAAATATGCACTATCTACCATTAATGGCCCACCACCAATACCTAACGGTGGGTATAGCCTTAATACTGACCGGACTAGCGGAATTCGAAAACTAGTAGATGATTGGTTGATTGGTGGAACTGAGCAACAGGATGTGATTGATACATACGGAAACATTGAGAATTGGAACACAATTGAAGTTACAAATATGAGTTACTTGTTCAAAGATAAAACAACATTCGATGAAGACATTGGAAATTGGGACGTCAGCAGTGTTACTAATATGACTCTTATGTTTTATGACGCGTCTAATTTCAACACATACATTGGTGATTGGGATACAAGCAAAGTTACTTATATGTATTATATGTTTTCATCAGCGTCTATATTCAACCAGGACATTGGTGATTGGGATACAAGCAACGTTACTAATATGTTTGGTATGTTTCATGGGGCGACTAATTTCAACCAAGACATTGGTGGTTGGGATACAGGCAATGTTACTTATATGGGTTATATGTTTTATATGGTGTCTAATTTTAACCAAGACATTGGTGGTTGGGATACAAGCAAAGTTACTAATATGAGTTATATGTTTACACTGACTGCTTTCAACCAAGACATTGGTGATTGGGATACAGGCAGTGTTGTTGATATGCAATTCATGTTTAATCAGGCGACTGATTTCGACCAAGACATTGGTGGTTGGGATACAAGCAACGTTACTGATATGACTTATATGTTTTATTATGCGATTGCTTTCAACCAACCCATTGGTGATTGGGATACAGGCAGCGTTACTGATATGAATAGGATGTTTTATCGGGCGACTGATTTCGACCAAGACATTGGTGGTTGGGATACAGGCAACGTTACTGATATGACGGAGATGTTTTATGAGGCGACTACTTTCAACCAACCCATTGGTGGTTGGGATACAAGCAAAGTTACTCGTATGTATGCTATGTTTAAATCGGCGACTGCTTTCGACAAATACATTGGTGATTGGGACGTCAGCAACGTTACTAGTATGTCTTCTATGTTTCAAGAGACTAATTTCAACCAAGACATTGGTGATTGGGATACAAGCAGTGTTCTTTATATGACTAGTATGTTTCGTGATGCTACTGCTTTCGACAAATACATTGGTGATTGGGACGTCAGCAACGTTACTAGTATGTCTTCTATGTTTTATTATGCGACTGCTTTCAACCAACACATTGGTGGTTGGGATACAAGCAGTGTTACTGGTATGTATGGTATGTTTCGTGATGCTACTGCTTTCGACAAATACATTGGTGATTGGGATACAGACAGTGTTCGTTATATGAGTTATATGTTTAGTGGGGCGACTGATTTCGACCAAGACATTGGTGGTTGGGATACAAGCAAAGTTCGTTATATGAGTTATATGTTTAGTGGGGCGACTGATTTCGACCAAGACATTGGTGGTTGGGATACAAGCAACGTTACTATTATGGAGGATATGTTTTGGTTGGCGACTGCTTTCAACCAAGACATTGGTGATTGGGATACACGCAACGTTACTAATATGTATGCTATGTTTAATCAAGCGACTACTTTCAACCAACCCATTGGTGGTTGGGATACAAGCAAAGTTACTGATATGAGTTTTATGTTTCGTGATGCTACTGATTTCGACCAAGACATTGGAGGATGGAATACAATCAACGTTACTCGTATGTATGCTATGTTTTATGAGGCGACTACTTTCAACACATACATTGGTGATTGGGATACAAGCAGTGTTCTTGATATGAGTTATATGTTTACACTGACTGCTTTCAACCAAGACATTGGTGGTTGGAATACAATCGACGTTACTGATATGAGTTATATGTTTTATGGTGCGACTGCTTTCAACCAAGACATTGGTGGTTGGGATACAATCAACGTTACTGATATGAGTTTTATGTTTCGTGATGCTACTGCTTTTAAACAAAATTTAATTAATTGGACCCTTAATACCGGTGTGAGTGTAATAGATATGTTTCTAGGAGCCAATAAATCAGATTATGAAAATACACCCGGCATTACTGACAATAAATTAGTAGCGGTTCCGCTTAAATTACATCCAAATGGTGTAACTATAGCAGCGACCAGTATTGCATCCGTTGGAAACACATATGAATTAAATGGTGTATCGTATTTAGTTGTGGAAGATGGAGATCGTACGCATGGTATCGAAACTTGGGCGAATGGGGTAGATTATGCTCAAAAAATTGTGACTACTAAGGTGTCAGATTTTAAGGAATTGTTTAAAGGCAAACAAGAATTCAACACATACATTGGTGATTGGGATACAAGCAGTGTTCTTGATATGACTAGCATGTTTCAAGGTGCGACTGCTTTCAACACATACATTGGTGATTGGGATACAAGCAGCGTTACTACTATGTTTGGTATGTTTACTACCTCTCCATGGTTGCATGTTGTTGGTGAAACACCCAACAAAGACGATTGGGATACGTACATCTGGAGACTCTACCTTACAGATGGAAACAACACCTCTCCCGGATCGATTAAATGGGCTGTATCAGAATGGGTTTCAGATTCCACCAAATTTTCAGGTGGTGGGGTGCATGAATCATACGGTGAGATTGAGCAGTGGCGCACAGACAATGTCACTGATATGAGCGAGTTGTTTAAAGGTGCGAGTGCTTTCAACCAAGACATTGGTGATTGGGATACACGCAACGTTACTGATATGACTAGTATGTTTAATGGTGCGGCTGCTTTTAAACAAAATTTAAATAGTTGGACCCTTAATGCCGATGTGACTGTAGACAATATGTTCACAGGTGCGATTAGTGCAGTTTATCCAAACCCACCCAAGAAGACCAGCAATAAATTAGGACATACTTTTACATATACTGACCCGACAGAGGCTAACCCGACAGAGGCTAACCTGTCAGGTGCAATTACTGGGTGGATATTAGATCAAATTACAGCAACTGGAACGTATGGTCACATAAATACGTGGGATGTGTCTCAGGTCACAAATATGAGTAAGTTGTTCGAAAATAAAACCACATTCAATGACGATATTGGGTGGTGGAACGTCATTAAAGTTGAGAATATGAATAGTATGTTTAATGGTGCGATTGCTTTTAAACAAAATTTAAATAGTTGGACCCTTAATGCCGATGTGACTGTAGACAATATGTTCACAGGTGCGATTAGTGCAGTTTATCCAAACCCACCCAAGAAGACCAGCAATAAATTAGGACATACTTTTACAGATAATGACCTGCCAGGTGCTGACCTGTCAGGTGCAATTACTGCTTGGATAGCAGATTCATCTACAGCAACTGGAACGTATGGTCACATAAATACATGGGATGTGTCTCAGATCACCGATATGAGTAAGTTGTTCGAAAATAAAACCACATTCAATGACGATATTGGGTGGTGGGTTACAGACAGTGTTCTTGATATGAGTTATATGTTTGCATCAGCGTCTATATTCAACAAATACATTGGTGATTGGGATACAAGCAACGTTACTACTATGTTTGGTATGTTTCAAAAGGCGACTAATTTCAACCAATCCGTTGGTAATTGGGTTACCAGCAACGTTACTATTATGGAGGATATGTTTTGGTTGGCGACTGCTTTCAACCAAGACATTGGTGATTGGGATACACGCAACGTTACTAATATGCGGTATATGTTTCAAAAGGCGACTAATTTCAACCAAGACATTGGTGATTGGGATACACGCAACGTTACTAATATGCGGTATATGTTTAATGGTGCGACTAATTTCAACCAAGACATTGGTGGTTGGGATACAAGCAACGTTACTGATATGTATATGATGTTTTATCAAGCGACTAATTTCAACCAAGACATTGGTGGTTGGGTTACAAGCAACGTTACTGATATGAGTTTTGTGTTTTTTGAAGCGACTGATTTCGACCAAGACATTGGTGGTTGGGATACAAGCAACGTTACTGATATGAGTTTTATGTTTATACGGACTGATTTTAACAAAGACATTGGTGATTGGATTACAAGCAACGTTACTGATATGACGGAGATGTTTTATGAGGCGACTACTTTCAACCAACCCATTGGTGGTTGGGATACAAGCAAAGTTACTGATATGGGGTATATGTTTTATGGTGCGACTGATTTCGACCAAGACATTGGTGGTTGGGATACAAGCAAAGTTACTCGTATGTATGCTATGTTTCAAGAGACTAATTTCAACCAAGACATTGGTGATTGGGATACAAGCAGTGTTCTTTATATGAGTTATATGTTTTATGGTGTGACTAATTTCAACCAAGACATTGGTGATTGGGATACAAGCAGTGTTCTTTATATGAGTTATATGTTTTATGGTGCGACTGATTTCGACCAAGACATTGGTGGTTGGGATACAAGCAACGTTACTGATATGAGTTTTATGTTTACACGGACTGATTTTAACAAAGACATTGGTGATTGGATTACAAGCAACGTTACTGATATGACGGAGATGTTTTATGAGGCGACTACTTTCAACCAACCCATTGGTGGTTGGGATACAAGCAAAGTTACTGATATGGGGTATATGTTTTATGGTGCGACTGATTTCGACCAAGACATTGGTGGTTGGGATACAAGCAAAGTTACTCGTATGTATGCTATGTTTCAAGAGACTAATTTCAACCAAGACATTGGTGATTGGGATACAAGCAGTGTTCTTTATATGAGTTATATGTTTTATGGTGTGACTAATTTCAACCAAGACATTGGTGATTGGGATACAAGCAGTGTTCTTTATATGAGTTATATGTTTTATGGTGCGACTGATTTCGACCAAGACATTGGTGGTTGGGACGTCACCAAAGTTACTTATATGACTAGTATGTTTGATTATTCTGGTCTGGAGGGGGGTCGATCTGTACGACGTACCATTAACAATGATAATGGTGATGATGCGGGTACGACGAAATACTTCGACAACCCCATCGACAACCCCACCTGGAAAGATTTCTGGTGGACAGCAATACCAGATGAAATATACACGGATGGCACGCGAGGATCAACAGGCATTCGAAAGCAGGTGGACGATTGGATTGCTGTGGGAACCAGAAACAATGTTGAAAAAGTATATGGTCCTATTACATATTGGAACACCCGGCTGGTCACAGATATGAGTGATTTGTTTAAAGATAATACATTCAATTACGATATTGGGTTGTGGGATACAAGCAAAGTTACTCATATGACTAGTATGTTTAATGGTGCGTCTAATTTTAACAAACCCATTGGTGGTTGGGATACAAGCAAAGTTACTGATATGAGTAATATGTTTAATACGGCGTCTAATTTCAACCAAGACATTGGTGGTTGGGATACAAGCAGTGTTCTTGATATGAGTAGTATGTTTAATGGTGCGTCTAATTTCAACCAACCGTTAGGATCATGGCAAAGAACAACCATTGGTGATACGTCTACCGTTAGCAATGTTACTGCCATGACTAGTATGTTCAATGGTGCGACTAATTTCAAGAGTGGTATTGGTAACTGGAACGTGAGCAATGTTACTATGCAGGGTATGTTTACTGGATCTGGAATTGATACTGAATACGTCGCTATTCATACCGATAATTTTAATCCCACAGTAGATACATATTATACTTACTGGTATAGGTACAATTCGGGACAAAAGATAACACCACTTTCAATAGATTTACCAATACTTAACTATGTTTTAAAAAATTGGGGTACCACTGTGAATGATAATACAACATTAGGAAGTTTAATACCACCAGAGCCGGAGCCAGAACCTGAGCCAGAGCCTGAACCGGAACCAGAACCTCAACATGAGCCGGAGCCAGAACCGGAACCAGAACCGGAACCAGAGCCAGAGCCAGATCCAGAACACGTCGTACCCCAATTTACAGGTATATTTAACGGTTTTACAGTTGATAATAATAATAATTATACATTTCCATCAAGTGCAGACCCTTCTGCTGGAGTTTCAAATGAAAATTTGACTATTTATCCTTTAACTTTTGTAAATGCAGGTAAAATAACATTTAATTATGAAAATGATTCAGGATCACCAATTAATGTAAAATTTAGATTAGAATTTAATATTTGGCCGAATGTTGATCCAGCATTTAATTTAGATGCGATTGAATGTAAACCAACAACAGAAGGACCAGTATCAGAAGAAATTATTATACCAAGTCAGGGAACAAACACTTATAGTAGTTTAGTACTGTTCTTAAATGAGAGGAATTTAACGATAAAATTAACAGATTTCAAAGTATATCAATCATCAGCAACATCACCGGAGCCAGAGCCAGAACCACCGACTGCACCTGGCAATTACGGTATTTTCAAAAGACAAGTAGAAGTGCATCGATGAGGATGACCGTTCCTGAGGAGGGACCGGCACTGGTACATTTCAAACAGTGAGTGGTCATACCAGTAGCCGGAGCCGGAGCCAGAACCATAGCCGGAGCCAGAGCCGGGTCAAGAGACAGAGCCGGAGCCGGGTCAAGAGCCAGAGCCAGAACCAGGTCAACAATAATGATCCCATAAACATTAGACAATAAAATACAAGAAAAAACATAGTCCCACGTTCCCATTATGAAAACTTGGAAACCAACAATTTAGAAATTTAACAGAAAATATTTTTCATTAAAATATTTTCTACTAGCAATATTTTGCATGTGTACAAATTCTTCAGTTTGGTAATTTAAATCACAATATTTGATTGAATAGGTATGACGAGTCTTCTTTCAAATCTTGTTGTCGAGTATTATAGCAGTTTCTGCACAAAGAACAGTAATTTGTTGTACCAACTAACAGTTGTTCGGTTTCATCGCTCAATCGGCATGTAAATAATCCATCGGACTTTTTACAATCATTGCATAAGGCCTTGATTTTAACAATATCGTCGCACAGTGGTATGATATCTAATAAAGAACCAAATTTCTTTCGTTTGTAATCACCGTCCAATCCACACACATATACCTTTTTATTTTTCATGTTTACTAACCAATCTACCCATTCATAAAGATCATTGAAAAACTGCCCCTCGTTAATAAAATATACATCATAATCTGTATTTCCAAATAATAAAGATTCTTTATTAAATATTTGCCCCAGTTTATTAACACTATAATCATTTAAAATTTCCGATTGATTATGTGTTTTTGTTTTTTTGGTACCAGAATCATATCGGTCGTCATACATGTGATTAATAAAACAACACCGTATACCACACGCATTATGCCTATTGTATTCTTTAATAAGTTCAGTTGTTTTACCGGCAAACATTGATCCTAATATTATTTTAAGATAGCCCATTTTATATTTAATAATAATTTTAACTCTAAATTATTATTCAATTTATAGGATAGTAATGTTTTATTTTCTTCTAGTTCTTCTCCTAGTTCTTCTCCTAGTTCTTCTCCTAGTTTTTCTCCTAGTTTTTCTCCTAGTTTTTCTCCTAGTTTTTCTCCTAGTTTTTCTCCTAGTTCGTCTTCCACCTTTTCCCGGATGTTTACATGAATAGGTTTTTCGACTTCTAGATTTTTTTAATAAAGCAGCAGGATCATATGTTTCTTTAGTTGCTGCATGTATTATGGGATAATTTGACGCATTCTTTATTATTGCTTTCTTTGCTAATTTTGAATAGTCCCCTCCTCGTCGGGATCTTTTGGAGGATCGTTTATTTAATTTTCTCGTTTTGTTTTTATAAACTTTTTTCAAAAAGTTTGTGCCACCTTTTAGTACAAAACCCTGAGCGTCACCGTGAAATTTATCGGCATCATCTCTTGCTTGAGAATATTTACGCATTACTCCTATACTATGTTCTTGGGGATCTACCTCTATATGATGTTTTGTTCGGGGACCCAACTTAAGTTCAAGTTTCATCCCTTCTCTTACATCTTGCATTAAATCAAGACAATCTTGATAGGTCATATCTCCAATAGCACTTCCTTCCACAAATTTTCTTGTATTTCCCGTTCTTGCGTACTCTCTCATTCGACTACCCGAAATTTCTACCGCATCTCGAGGTTGTGGATCCTGTATTAAATTTTCGTCACTCAATGAATGTTCTAATCTTCGCAATGTCGATGCATTAAATTTCTTTTTTTTTTCATTCTTAATCTTATATGAAATCACACCTACATCATCACTAGGAGACACTGATTGTTGATCTAACTTCTTTTCTCCAACTATGCCTCTATCCTTACCTGCTTGAATAATTTCAATATCTGGGTTATATTTTCTAAATGCCTCTATTCTATCACTGCCTACAATTAATTTTACTTCTGAATAATTTAATTTTTTTAAATAGGATACTAAATCAACTGAGAAAGAGCCATGTTTATGTGGCGATACTAATGTTCCCCGTATATCTCCTTTTGTTATTTTTTCCCATCCATATTCTCCTAACAAAAAATCAAATATATCTGGAGAGAAACCTTTATTAGATGGAAACATTTTTTGAAGATAATAAAGTCTGTCTGTAAGACTAACTGGATTTTTAAATTTATATTCTTGTTGGATTTTTTTAAAATCTATGTTAGATACATTTTTTAACCATTCATCTTCTCTCGATGGTTCTTTTGCACAAATAAAAACATACGCATGTCCATCATTATCTTGTGCCAATTGTAATGTTTTTTGTATTAACACGGCATGTCCTTTGTGTGGGGGTTGCCAACGCCCTACAGTTAAATAGGCAGTTTTCCCAGTACTATCTGATTTTCTCATTCTTGATTGCTGTTTTTGAGACTTAGACGACATAATATATATTATTGAGATAAAAGTATTTTAAAATTAGATAAAATCATATTGTAATGAATATACCTTGGATAGAAAAATATAGACCAACTAGTTTTGATAATATTGTATTAGATCCTATAAATAGACAAATTTTCGAAAATATTATTTCACAAAATAATATACCAAACTTAATTTTTTATGGACCACCTGGTACAGGAAAAACTACAACAATCATTAATTTAATAAATAAGTATCAAGATAAATATAATCAGAAAAATAAAGGATTGATCATACATCTAAACGCCAGTGACGAACGAGGTATTGATGTTATTAGAAATCAAATTAACACTTTTGTAAACACCAAAACCCTTTTTACCACGGGAATAAAATTTATAATTTTAGATGAAGTAGATTATATGACTAAAAATGCACAACAAGCCTTAAAATATTTAATACAGCAATATAATGATAAAATCAGGTTTTGTTTAATCTGTAACTACATAAGTCGTCTTGATTATTCTTTACAAAATGAATTTATTCGATTACGTTTTTCTCAACTTCCCAAAAAAGAAATTTATGTATTTTTGAAAAATATCGTAAAAGAAGAAAAACTAAGTATTAGTCAAAAACAATTAGAATTTATTCAAAATAAATTTAGTTCTGACATAAGAAGTATGATTAATTTTTTACAATCAAACTATCAAAATATAGATAAAAACCTGAAAATATTATCTACTACATTTTTTGAAAATATTCATAAAAAATTATCAAAAAAAAAAAATATTTTAAAATATTTAAATCAAATATGCGAAAAACAAAATATAAGAAAAAAAGAAATAATTATTAGTTATATTTGTTTTCTACTTAAAAATAAAATTAATATCCTTACACATCATAACATCATAGCATTTAAATTTATTGTACATAATCAAAACTCTAATGAAGATTATTTGTTTAATTATTTAGGTGGGGAACTAGACAGGGTATATAATGTATTATAATATGATTTCATTCTATATTCTAGTTTATTACAAAAACGATTGGGGGATGTTTTTTTGGGATTAAATTGACCTCTCTTCAAGCAATATTCTTGTATAACAGATGAAATTTCAGTTGTTTTTTGTACAGATTTCTTAATGGGTTTAGACCCGTTGATATGCTTTTCACTATAAGAAAGCATTGTGATAATATATATATATGCATAATAAAATAATTTAATTATAAAACCATAATTATAAATTTAATTATATCAATACCTAAATTTATAAATTTAATTATATCAATACCTAAATTATAAATTAACCACAAATATAAAATTGAAAAGTAACTTAAAGAATGTTTAAGTTACTTTAAAAAGTATATATGTCAATAGATAATGAATGGTTGCATTTTAAAGATAATCAAAATTCCAATATAAAGAGTAAAGTTGAATTATCTCCACCCAAAGAAAAAATTTCTCACATAAAAGCACCAGAATGTAGTGACATTTACATTTCTACACAAACCAAAATTGCATATTTAAATCAAAAAATAGACTTATATAAAGTGTTTTGGCTTCTTCCAGTTATTGATTATTTTTCTCCTAAAAACGGCATTATAAAAAAAAGTATTAAAACAAACAGTAATAGTCAAGAAGAAAGCGATATACTTGATAAAATTGTATCGAAACAAAAAAATGTTTTTGTGACCAAGTTATCCTATATAAAAAATAGTAAAAAATTTAAAGATGTTAAAAAAATAGATATTGGGTTATGTGAAAAAGATATTGTTAGTTACCGAAAAAAGAAAAAGGGGGCCTTTTATAATTGCTTTGCACTTATTCTTAGAATATTTTATAGAGATCGATTTAGAGAAGT
>Ga0302122_10002682_pt1 | contig 10983 bp, 10 predicted proteins | sample CB21_SCM_MG_FD_203115 | JGI IMG/M metagenome (GOLD analysis project Ga0302122, IMG submission 203115) | Marine microbial communities from Western Arctic Ocean, Canada - CB21_SCM | ecosystem: Environmental > Aquatic > Marine > Oceanic | place: Canada: Western Arctic Ocean | collected 2017-09-28
TATTGAACTTGAATATGAGTAAGCGGGTGAGTAATTTCTTTTTTAGTTAAAATTTATATTTATTTAAAAAGAAAAATAATTAGGAGATTAAAGAATGCGATCGCGATTACTAAAAAATATTATTAGTTTAACGGGTGCTTTAATATTAAATTTGTATTCTATAAATGTGTCAGCACAAAATGCCGTTGAACAAGCTGAGTTGGAGAAATCTCAACAACTTTCTCGACGAACAACCAGTACTATGGATAATCCATTTGAGCTAGTTGAAGACTGGCCGACGTTGTTACCAGGTCAGGAATGGGGAGCGGCTATTGGGTTATTGCCAGATGACACTGGAGGTTTGTGGATGCTCTTCCGTTCAGAACCGCCTATTAACTATATAAATGCGGATGGACAGATTACGAAAAGTTTTGGTGAAGGCATGATTGTGCAGGCCCATGGTTTTTGTATGGATAATGATGGGAATTTGTGGGCAGGGGACAGCGGACCATTTCGCGATGATCCATCTACCGCTGGTCGTGGCTTTCAGATACACAAGTTCAGTCAGGAAGGAGAACACCTGCTGAGTCTCGGTAAGGCTGGTGTCTCTATAGCCGGAGAGGACACGTTCATTGGGCCGACTGCTTGCGCCGTCACTCCAGACGGCAATATCATTATAGCTGATGGGCATTGGCCAAGGCCCTCTAATGCGCAACAAGATGGTGATCGTTTAGTCGTTGTTACTCCCGAAGGTGATTTTATTAAGTCAGTCGGTAAGCTCGGCGCTGGCCCAGGGGAATTCATGGGCCCCCACGCCTTAGCTTATGACGCTAACGATCGACTATTTGTAGCGGACCGGTCTAACAATCGAGTACAGATCTTGGATAAAGAGCTTAATTTTCTTGATGACTGGCGCCATTTCGGTAGACCCAGTGGTATTACAATTCTTGAAAATGGCACTATGGTCGTTGCTGATTCCGAATCAGGTGGCGAGTTAGCTGGCCCGTCGGTTGCGCCGGAAGGTGGCCCCGGCTCAACAGCACGTAATCCAGGGTTCCAAGTCGGTATTCGAGTCGGCAGAGTCAACGGCTCTTTGCAATTCTTTGTTCCTGGCACGAGACCTGAAGGAATGGCTGCAGATAATCTAGGAAATATTTTTGCCGGACTCACATCAGGCTGTGATCTTAGTCCGTCAGGAGGTTGCCTGCAGAAATGGGTTAGAAAGTAAGGTTTCTTATTCTGGTTTTTCGAAGGTCAAGACGAAACGATCAGTCCTGCCTTGAACGTCTAAATCGAAAACAATCATTGAACGATCGTCTTCGCTATTTCTAAGGGAGTCGGTGCTGGAAAGAAATTGGAAACCTTGTTTTTCAATTTCTTTCCGCACAAAAGACTCTATTATACGATGCAGTTCTGAGACAGTTTCATTGTCAGAACTCTCATCTCCGGCATGATCGATTACAACAAATCTGCCGCCGGGTTTAAGGCTAAAATACACCTGTTGTAACAAGTACTGCGCATTCGCCATTTCTCCAACCTGAACATACTCAACACCATTGTACCTTTTGGGAATAACATACATATCATGAATTGCCATTACGATAAGAGCACCATCGATTGACTCTTCTTTTAGATCTAGCTCCAATCCCTCTCGAGTATGGTGAATAATATTTCCTGGATTTCTGTTAGAGAACCTGTCTGTTAATCCATTAATTCCCCATGCTTCGAAACCAGCGTTATTATGTAGAAAAACTTCACCATCTTCGCCAACTACCGAAGCTAATAATTCACTGTAGTAACCGCCACTACCAAAAATATCGACCACATAGTCGCTGCTTTCTAAATTGAGTAGAGGAATTATTGATGCTGGTTTGCTGTGCTGATCTCTTTCTATGTCGTCAGATAATCTCCCAGGCTTTTCCATCGCAGCGAGAACCGCAGCTTCATCAATAGCTGCGGGGTGGGCGCTGGGACAAACCGCAGTAAAAGAGAGCAAATAAAACCCATAGTAAAGAAGTCTCACTCGACTATTCACTTCCTTCCATAGATTCTAATTTTCGAGCTCCTCCCAGAATTCCGACCATACCATAATTGCCTTCATGGCAGGCGTACTCATAGAGCGGTTCATTGATTCGAGACAGGGGATATTCACCGGAAAATTCAGCAGAATATATAGTAGAGTCACTAACCGTAAATCCATAGATTAATTTATTATTTGCTTCTCGTCGGAAAGTTTCTGTAATTGTCGTGTTTTCAACAGGTATTCCTCGCAGGCTATGCCAGTCATTAAAATACTTGGTTTCAACTACTAACGTGTTGCCTTCCCAGTGACCAATCGAATCACCCATCCACTTGCGCTGAACCGCAGCGGCTGGATTGCGCTCATCAGTAATCTTGATGATGCGAATGTCGTGAACCATTTCAGCGGTGATCGCGATATACCCGGGAGACTGCACAAATTGTAGATGACTATTGTAAATAACCGGACTCATAACCGGGCCAGATAAATTTCCAAAAGCAACCAAGCAACGTTCACCCAATCCACGTCCTTCAGGCCCGTCATTTCTGTTCGGGAGGTTTGCCCGCACTTCGCGCATCTTGTCTCTAACACCGGATATTAATTCAGGCATGCGCCCATCGGGCGGGTCAATAATAGCAGATGTTCTGAATTCACCATCGATAGTGGGAATAAATTTAGCGTCATCACGCCAGAACAAATCATAGTTACCTATAGGAGGTAATGATTCTGCAACTTCTGGCGGCGGTCGGTTTGGGTCAAGTGGCTTATTATTTTCTTCAAATCTTTCCTGAACTCCTCGTTCCAATTGCAGAGCTTCTTCCTCAGTATATGATTGCTTTTCTCCCAGGTTTCGCGGTCGCTCAAATGGCATCACTGTGGCATGTTTCCATACGCCTTGAAAATTGGGCACACCCCAAGCCGTCATCGGGGCTTCATAATAATTTTGTGCCAAAGTTGCACTGGCAAAACTAAAAAGTACTGCAGAGATTCCAATAGTAAGAAGATTTTTGTTTTTCATTGCAAACGTCCTGAGAGATTTAGCGTTGTGAGCTTCTAGTTTTAGATTTGAATATTAACTTTAGTGGTTTGAGCTTTTCACTCAAAACAGGCTATATAAAAAGTCATTCACACTGACTCGCCTTTTCTATGAGTATGTTGTCTACCTAATCCTATTGTCAATTCCTGAGGATTCTATCCAAGCCATTTCACCTTAAACTATCAGTCAGCTTCCGCAAAGTGCAAAAGCTAGCAGAACCTACTCGATCGTTAGCCTTTTTGCCATCTCGACCTCTAAATTCCTTGAAGTAATTCCTGCCGAGCTTTACCCTCAAAATTTGCAACAATTTGTGATTTCTAAAAGTTAGTTGAATCTTTGATCATTTATTTGTCATGATAGGCGGATCAAAACTTGAACTTAGAAATTAACCAAAAATGAGCCCTTAAGGGCCTGATAATAGAGGTTGCATCAATATGCGTATCGACCGTCAAATCCCATTACTACTAATGTTTATCATGTTCAGCGGGCAGCTGCTGGCCCAACAGGGCAATGCGCGAGGCCCCATGATCGAGAGTCCTTACGATATTCAGTCTTTGTGGCACAAGCCTTTTGCTGAGCAAGGTTACGCTTTTGGAGGAAACTCCGGCGTTTGGGCAGAATCAGCAGATCGAATCATTATCGCCCAACGAGGTGAAACCGTGCTGCCTTACCCAATACCTGACAGCTACCGCGGCTTCGCCGGTGATATGGGCCTTAATGTATTAAGAGACACCACTCGGCGAGTCTGGAACAACTGCCTCTATACCCTGAATGCCAACGGAGAAGTCAGCGATCTTTGGGATCAGTGGGACTACCTGTGCGAAGGTTCTGAGGGCCCAGGCCCCCACAGAGTTAGAATTAGTCCTTACGACCCAGATAAGAAAATCTGGTTAGTTAACGAAACCTTCCACCAGATCTACGTTTTCTCTAATGATGGCCAGGAATTGCTAGCCACTTACGGTGAGAAAGGTGTGTCTGGTAGCGACGGAACTCATTTCGGTCGCCCACAGGATGTGGCTTTCTTAGAAGATGGAAGAATCCTCGTTGCCGATGGTCTAGATAATCATCGAGTCATGATCATGGATAATGGCATGAACTATCTCGGCGAATTCGGTGGCTTCGGAGAAGGCCCAGGACAGTTCAATACAATTCATGCAATTGGTCTTGGCCCTGAGGGTAGGATTTTTGTACTAGATCGCTCTGGTGGTCGGGTTAACGTTTTCCGAACAACCGATGATCCAGCCACGGTCGAATTTGAAAGAGCAATCGGCGAACTAACACTGCCTTTAGATATTATTGTTAATGACGATGATTTCTGGATTACTGATTTGGGCCCACTTCGATTTATTAACTATGATTTCGCAGGCAATATAAAGAATACTTGGTTAGTTCCACTGGAATTGCAAGATGGCTACATCGAAGTACATACATTCTCCGTCGACCCTGACGGCAATATGTATGGTGGTGACAATCAATACGGTCGCACACAGAAATTTGTACCCAAACCTGGAGCCAGTGCAGATCTGTTAATCGAACCACCTTGGACTGCTAACTAGGATCGATTAAGTATAGTTCGTAAAGATTGATAGCCGATGCAAGTAAAAAACATCGGCTATTTTTTTAATCAAGTAAATTAGCTTGAACTTGAGGGAGGGAATGTGAGCTGTAAAATTAGAATGCAATGTTTTGGCGCAATAGCTTTCCTTTGTTTGTTCTATTCCAATTTGGCTTTCTCCCAATTAAATCCATACCAAGCTGTCGAAGCACCGACTCCCCCGAGCTTTATGAATGGTGGTGAATGGGGAGAGATGATTCAAGTTCGCGTGGATTCTCAAGGGAATGTATATGTTCTTCATCGTTGCTTCAAAGTTGTGTTGGGAGATCCTAATGTCGCCCCCGGGCATTCTGATGGTCTTAGTGCAAATTGTTTCGGTAGATGGTCAGTTCACCCGCCTATTCTGAAATTCTCCGCAAGTGGGGATTATCTAGATTCCTTTGGTACTGGTTTAATCGGCAGGCCACATGGCTTCTCGGTTGACCATGAAGGCAATATGTGGGTAACAGATGTTTCATTGATCGAGGGAGAGATCGGAGCTACTGTCTTGAAGCTCAGCCCTGCTGGTGAGCTGTTAATGATCCTTGGCACTCCTGGTGTAGTCGGCAAAAGTCAAAGTAGATTCAATCGACCTAGTAGTGTAGCTATCGCGCCAAATGGCGATATTTATGTCGCTGATGGGGAAGGGCCGAATAATCGAATTGTAAAGTTTACGCCGGCAGGTCAATACTCCAACGAGTGGGGCACGACCGGTTCAAATGTAGGGCAATTTAGCACCCCGCATGACATTGTCATTGATTCTCGAGGACAATTATTTGTCGGAGACCGAGGAAATAGCCGAATTCAAGTTTTCCGACTCGATGGGACTTTTATCAAAGAATTAAGGAATTTTGGGCGTCCTAGTGGTATTTATCTTAATCGTGAAACAGACATTTTATATGTTACTGATTCAACATCTAACGCTACAAATAACCCAGGTGTTAGTAGAGGAATTTATGTCGGTAGTGCATTGACTGGTGAGGTCAATTATTTTATTCCGGACCCAAATTTACACTTGGCTGATCAAACTCGAATCTCTGGAGCATCAGGTATCACTTCTAATGCTGATGACTCTATTATTTATGCAGCTGATGTTGCTCCAAGGCAGTTAAGGAAATACCAGAAAAGATAGGTAAAATATTTTATACATCCAATAAAAAAGCCGACTAATTTCTTGGTCGGCTTTTCGATTCTAAACTGAACGAATCAGGAATGTTTATTGATTTAACTAATCATTGCCAGCTAAAGAACGTTCCTCTTTTTCTTCTCGTTCTGCGACTAATTCTTCATAACCTTCATCATCTAAGTGGGTCACCGCGATCCAGGCATGAGACATCTCATCACCGGTTCGGCTTCCATCCACGACCCACATATCAGGGTCAGGATTGTTCGGGTTGGAGGAAGTATTGTCATACCACTGCTTGATTACAAGCACGGCACCAGCAGGCAACAAGGGGGCTACATCAGGGTTATAGATGTGGCTATGATGCCATGTAGCACTCCACTTAGAAACTTGGCTAATTTGCTCAGTGCGACCGGTACTAGGATAGAATATTTCAAATGAGGCTGCATTCATACGGAGGTGACCATGTGGCTGGTAACTGTCGATACGAACTGGGTGGTCAAAAGAATGAAAACCCTGGGTCATCGTATAGCCGTTGGGTGGTATAATTAGCTCACCATTTTCATAGCCGTCGCGCATCATATAAGGTCGAAGATCTTGTTTATACGGAGAGGATGTAGCGATGTAATCTTCGTCATGGAACCATAGTCCAACTTCTACTACGTTATCCTTAATCATTCCTCCTTCCGCGGTAGCGCCAACACCCCCTGGGAACATATGGATATCCCAATGAACTCGCGCATTTTGTGGCAGTGTTCGGCAAACACCTTCCGGCATTACCTCACCCCATTTACCCATCGCGTACTCCGTGAGATAGCCATACTGCTCATATTCGCCATCTTCATCGGGTGCGAGGATATCGGTGTTAGCATGATGAACAACGGCTCTAGCATCCCCGCGAGGTTTTACCTGGACGGCCTTAATACATCGATCTTGGGTGAGTCCAGATTCTACATAGTGCTTGGTCCAAAGGTCGTTACCATTGGCAGGAATGTCGATCGCAATTGAAGGTAAAATAAGATTTGGTTCCCCAAATTCCGCTGCAAAAGTCCATGCTGTAGGATCTGGAAGGTTTGCCTCTGGAGGAACGATGTCATTATCACCCAAAGCTGACCCCTGGTTTACCCATGCCACAACCGTATCGATTTCGTCCTGACTTAGACGCCAGTCACCTTTCAGATCTTGGATACCAATACCGTGATCGTAAGCATAGGGAGGCATTTCTCGATTGGCTACTTTTAGTTGGATAAGAGGAGCCCAAGGCCGCACTTGCTCATAGTTAGTAAGTTGCATTGGCCCAACACCACCCTCGCGGTGACAGACAACGCAGTTTTCATTGATAATTTTGGCGACATGAGTGTTATAGGAAACTCCGTCCATGTCCTGGGCTTGAGCGGCTGCAGCGCCCATGCTTATTGCTCCTCCAATAATTAGAGTCACTAACTTTGATAAAGTTCTCATGCTTTTCTCCTTAATTAGAGATTTTCGGATCATTTAATAATTAAATGGTAGTTTGACGCGGTCTAAATGTCCATCTAATGAGGGCTAATTAGCCGCTCCATCTTCTATTTCCAGTGGTGCATAATAGCTGCCACCGGCTCCTTCAACCCGATCGCGGCGCTCGCGCCACTCAGGGCCTGCCGAACCTCCTTCTTCATACTGAAGGTCTTGACGCAGGTAATTCCAGCTGTTTGGGTCTAATTCCTGCGCTATCGTCCAGTACTTCTCGGCCTTTACATCATTATCTTGGTTGAAGTAGTAGCTACCCAAGCGAAATGCTGGTGCAGCTAATTCTGCTTCATCGCTGCGCAAAAAAATGCTTTCCTTGACTTTGTCTCGGTCCCACACGTAAGCGCTATCTGCTCCCTTGGCCACCCAGTCCCTTACTATTGGTACATAGTCATCATTGCCAAAAGCACCGTCGTAGTGAGTGGTGGCATAAGTACCTTCATTGATACGGGCAATCTGGCCTTTTTCATCGATCCACACACCAGAAGGCACATTCAGTAAGTTATAAAGAGCACTAATATGGTGATTTACATCAATTATAGATGTGTAAGTGACTTCCGCATCATCAAAGATGAATCCAGCCGCTTCTTCACCACCGCTATCTTGAGCAACGGAAATAATCTCAAAAGAGTCGTCGTTAAGTTCTTCGTAAATAGACTGCCACACGGGCACGTCAAATCTGCAGCCTCACCACGAGGCCCAGGTGAGGAGCAAGACCTTTTTCCCCCGAAAATCCGAGAGCCTGATCAAATTACCATCGCGGTCGGGCAGGCTAAAATCAGGGGCTTGTCCTGAACCGAAGAAAGCTTGTCTTTCTAAAGGCATAACCCCAAAGCTCCAAACACCATCTTGATAATCGGCCATATGAGCTTGCTGCAGTTTATCTGCGAGGCCAGTTACGTTGAACCAGCCCTGATTTTGTCGAGTGACATACATGTCGCTATCGCGGTCCTGTAGCACTGGAATGCAAAGTTCAGCAAGACAGGCACCTTCTGGCTTGAGCACGAAATCATTGATTCGCGTTAGGTCTTGAGGCTTAACCCAAAGCTCAGTAGCATCCGGCAGAGTCTGTTCGATGGCAACAGCACGTTCATTGTATAGAACCACTGCACTTTGTGCGTAGATCAAACCGTTGAACAGCATTGAGCAAAGCAGTATTGCTATGCCTCTTATACCCTTCATAAATTATTCCTTTTTGTGGGATAAAAAATTGGTAATTATTGGAGTGTAAGCTACAGAGTTAACGATGCACTATAACAGCTGGGATAAGTCTGGGACAGGAGAGAAAATGGATTGCAGTTACCTTCCCTTTGTTGAATCTAATGCCGATAAGCGGCACACTCTCAAATCTGTTTTCTCAAACGATTTTAATAATAAGAACCTATCGCTGAATGTTGAGGTTAAAAATGATTAAAAGAATTCCTATACTATGCCTATTCCTCGTTGCGTTGCTGCCTGCAAGTCCAGTGCTCGCTCAAGACAGTGGCCGACTTAATAAGTTAATAGAGTTATTTGAAAATGATGAGCCAGCCTTTGGCGTTCTATCATTCGACTATTCACTAATTAATGCTAGGTCGCTAGCCTCTTCTGGCTTGGACTTCGTATTCATAGATATGGAGCATGCACCTTTTGATGTGGAAAGGCTTCGCGAGTTTTTGCTAGGAATGACAAATAAGCGCGCGATAATGGATAAAGGTAGCTTGCAGCCAGATGTGGTGCCGTTTGTGCGAATTCCAGCTGCTGGTGGTTCAGAAGAACTCATTGCGCAGGCTAAGCAAGTTTTAGATGTTGGCGTCTTTGGTATATTCTTTCCCGCTATTCATACTCGCGAGCAGGCAGAGTTAGCAGTAAGGGCAACTCGTTATCCGCAATATAATAACGCTGATGATTATGAGCCCGCTGGGCTCCGTGGAAGAAATCCTTCAGATGCAGTTTGGTATTGGGGAATTAGTGACTATCATGCGAAGGCAGATGTTTGGCCTCTGGATCCAGAAGGCGAATTGCTGGCAATGATGTTTATTGAGTCTGCAGAAGGTGCAGAAAACATTGATGAGATCATTACGGTCCCGGGGGTGGGTGGAATTTTTATAGGTCCTTCTGATTTAAGCACCTCTATGGGTTATGCCAGCCCTGTAGCTCCCGAAGTGGAAGAGGCTATTCAGCGAGTACTTCAGGCGTGTCTTGATAATGATGTTCCTTGTGCTATTACCACCGGTGCGGGATCAGTAGAGGAGCGCGTTGAACAAGGGTTTAGTTTTGTAACTGTAGGAGCTGATGTGGGGCTTAGTGCAGGTGCTGCAAATGCGCTTCGTTTAGGTAGAGCAGCAGCAGGTCGAAATTAACGCTTTATAATAAGTTAAAGTTCAACCTAAATTATTTCTTTTAAAAACCCGATGTTGAAGTTATTTTCAGCATCGAGTTTTTATGGTTTCTAAATAGGTTATTAATCTTTGTCGACACAGATACTTAATACATAGCATTTCCACCATGCAATAATTTCGTGGCAATAGACCTTTTATAGAATTGCTAATTTTTAACGATAGATTGCCTCACGCATTGCCGCATGAACCCGAATCGAGTAAAGAACATCGTCATTCTGAATCATGCCAATGAAGACTATATTCTCAACCGGGTCAATCCAGAACCATGATCCAGCAATACCCCACCACCAGTGCGTTCCAACAGGAGCGCCATTGAATGCGTTAGAGTCATTTACGATGGCGAAATCAACACCAAAAACATTTCCAGGATAAAGTCCTCCTATACCGCTGACTGCTTCAGGTAGCTGGTTGCTTCGCATAATCTGAACAGCTTCTTCTGACAAAATTCTTTTGCCATTGAAAAGGCCCTTGTTTAAATGCATCTGTGCGAATTTCATATAATCACTGGCCGTAGACGTGAGCCCCCCTCCGCCAGAAAGAAACTTCGGTGGTTTTAGAAATGCACCGGAATCACTCCGACGTAATTTCCCATCACTAGTTGGTCCGTATTGTCGCGAAAACCGACTCGCATTTTCAGCTTTTACATAGAAGCCAGTATCAATCATTTCCAGCGGATCAAAAATGCGTTCTTGTAGGAACTCATCAAATGATTGGCCAGAAAGCAGTTCTACTAGGTAACCCTGAACATCAACAGAAATACTGTAAACCCATTGTGTGCCGGGTTGATAGGCAAGAGGAATATTACCGAGAGCAGGAATTGATTCTGCCAAGGTGTAGTTAGGTAGATTCATGATGCCTGCTTTCGCATAAGCTTCAGCTATCGGGCCTTGAGAGAGAGGCGGAGTATAGAGCAGTCCACCGGTATGGCTCATCAGCTCCCGAATAGTCATTGGATGAACAGCATCTTCCGTTTCAAAAGTCCCATCGTCTAGCTGATTAACAAAGACCCGCATATTTGCCAATTCAGGCATATACTTCTCAACTGGATCTTCCAGTTTAAATTTTCCTTCGTCATACAGCATCATCAGTGCAGTACCAGCCACTGGCTTAGTCATCGAAAAAATGCGAAAGATGGAATCAGTGCTCATAGGCACTTCATCTTCAATATTTTGATAACCTAGGGCTTCTGTCATTTGTACTTTGCCATCTTGCGCTACCATAACGACAGCGCCAGAAAGTTTGCTTTGATCAATGCGCGACTGCAGGTCGGCAAGAACTGCATCTAGTCTCGATTTGTCAATATCAGCATAGGAGCTGATAGCCGTGAAACTAATCAGAGTG
>Ga0302122_10002683_pt1 | contig 10982 bp, 10 predicted proteins | sample CB21_SCM_MG_FD_203115 | JGI IMG/M metagenome (GOLD analysis project Ga0302122, IMG submission 203115) | Marine microbial communities from Western Arctic Ocean, Canada - CB21_SCM | ecosystem: Environmental > Aquatic > Marine > Oceanic | place: Canada: Western Arctic Ocean | collected 2017-09-28
CTCCGTAAGTACGGAGGCCAGCGGGCTAGTTGGCATAAATGTCTCACGCGTTTCCGCTTTTGCTTTTGCTTTGGGAGGCGCCATTACGGCTGTAGGTGGCGCATTGATTTCTACCTTTATCACGCTTGATGCTTCCATTGGTGTGGTCTTCACCCTTAAAGCATTAATTATTGTTATCATGGGTGGGGTGGGTGACATTCGAGGTGCAATTGTTGCAGCTATTATTCTGGGCGTTGTTGAAACAGCTGTCGCTACGCTCATCGACCCTGGATTGACGCTTGCTGCAGCTTACTTCATTTTCTTAATTATTCTGTTGTTTCGCCCACAGGGCCTCTTTGGGAGGCGTCCGTTATGAAACCGTCAGGTTGGGTGGAACTTCTATTTGCAGGCATTTTGGTATTTTTGGCCACTTTTATTCCGCTATTTTCAAATGGATATTGGCTATCTATTGCAGTGACGGCGATGATGTATATTGCCCTCTCGACCTCTTGGGCTCTATTCTCGGGCCCAACCCATTATATTAGCCTGGCGACTGGTGCGTTTTATGGGGTTGGCGGGTATCTTGTTGGGGCAGGCATGTCAGATTACCAATTAAGTTTTTGGTTGATGCTGGCGATAAGCCCAATTGTTGCTGCCTTGCTCGCCTTTTTGATAGGCATTGCGACTTTACGTTTGTCGGGTGTGTATTTTGTAATTTTTACACTGGGCCTAGCTGAAATGATCCGTAACCTTGTCTCATGGGTACAAAATAACTTTCTGGGATCACGCGGACTTTATGTTTTAACAGATTTTAGAGATCAACATATTTACTGGATGCTGCTTACTGTAGCTGCGGTAATTTACTTGTTTGGCTGGGTTGTAAATCGTTCAAGGACGGGGTTCGCGCTCAGAATAATTGGCAATGATGAGACCGTTGCTCGCCATGTTGGCATTAATACGGCCTGGTCCAAAGTGATCCTGTTCACATCTACAGGTTTTTTTGCAGCGTTAGTTGGTGCAATTTTGGCTCCACGATGGAGCTACATTGAGCCTAACCAAGTCTTTTCTCCTCAATTGAGCTTTCTAGTGGTGATTATGGCGCTTCTTGGTGGTTCTGGAAGGCTTTGGGGTCCATTGGTTGGTGTGATCCCGTTCACGATCATTTGGGAATGGACAAGTATTCAATTCCCTAATCAATCGACCCTATTTTTAGGCTTTACCTTTCTTTTGATTGTTTATGTTCTGCCTAATGGAATTGTTGGTCGCTTTGAGCAAATACTTTCTAAAATACAGCGTCGTGAGTCATGACCAAACGTCCAATATTATCGGTAAAAGGTGTTACTAAACGGTTTGGTGGTTTGGTGGCAGTAAACGGAATTTCATTTGATGTTGGAAACCACGAGATGATTGGTGTCATTGGCCCAAACGGATCCGGTAAAACTACAATGATGAATATGATCTCGGGTGTGTTTAAGCCATCTGCTGGTCACATATCCATGAAAGGTCGACGTTTGTCAGAGATGCCTGCGCAAAAGATAGCGCGTGAAGGAGTAGGCCGAACGTTTCAACTTGTGCGTTTATTACCGGGTTTGAATGTTCTGGAAAACGTTAAAGCAGGTTCTGTTTTTGGTCATCGCCGACGTTGGGGTCGAGAGGCAGATGACTTTGCACATGAAATGCTTGAACGTGTTGGGCTGGATGCTTTGTATGATGCTCCTGTAACTTCATTAACCTATATTGATCAAAAGAGGGTCGAATTGGCAAGGGTACTTGCGGGAGAGCCAGAAATTTTGTTGCTCGACGAGTGGTTGGCAGGTTTGAACCCAACAGAACTCGAAACTGGAATTGAGCTGGTTCATGCACTGCGCGATGAGGGTCGCACAGTGGTTATGGTTGAACACGTGATGGACGCAATCAGATCTTTGTGTGACCGTTGTATAGTGATGGCTTCTGGTAGTAAAATTGCTGAAGGTACGCCTCACGATGTTTTGTCAGACCGCGAAGTGATCCGTGCCTATTTGGGAGATGACAATGCTTGAAGTTAGTAATCTTTCTGCGACCTATGGAAAACATTCTGCCCTGCAAGACATCTCATTACGGGTTGGCTTAGGCGAAATCGTAGTTATTCTTGGTGCGAATGGGGCTGGAAAATCTACCCTCTTACGTGCGATATCTGGTATCTGTGATGGAGAAGTTAGTGGCACTGTGTCGCTTGATTCAGCTCTGCTTTCAGAATTGTCATCAGATCAAATTGTAGAGCGTGGTATTTCTTTGGTTCCTGAAGGACGGGGCATTTTTGGAGATCTTACTGTTAAAGAAAATCTCTTATTGGGCGCATATTCAAATCGTGCAAGACGTGATGAGAATGCTAATTTGGATCCTGTTTTAAGGCTTTTCCCAAAACTCCAGGAGCGCCAAGGACAAATTGTTCGTACGATGTCGGGTGGTGAGCAGCAAATGGTTGCGATTGGCCGCGCAATGATGTCGGCACCGCAAATTCTGATGCTGGATGAACCGTCTCTTGGGCTATCACCACTTCTCTGCAAAGAATTATTTCAAAACCTTACGGTGGTAAAAAAGCTTGGCATAGGCATTCTTTTGGTTGAGCAAAATGCAAAACAAAGTCTTGCAATTGCAGATCGTGGTTACCTACTTGAGAATACGCGCATCACGCATGAAGATACAGCTGCTCGGCTAGCTACTGACCCTGCGGTGCAAAAAGCCTATCTTGGCGTCAGTAGTGATAACTCAAATATCAATTTGACAGATGATGCCCAAGGGCAATCAGATTTGGCTTCAAACAATGTGCCAGTCGAGGCGCGCCCGCAACCCAGACGCTCTGCCAATCAGCAAATCGGATTAGATATTGAAGATTTAGTAGAAGGCGCCTCGGCAACATCAGCTGGGTCGGTGTCTGCTGGTATGCCAATATCAGTCGCTCAAAAAGAAGTAGAGCGTACTGCTGCACCTCGGCTTGAGGTTGTTTTGAAAGAAATTGAGCTGGCTGCAAAAAATGCCCGTACTAACTCTGCAATGCAAAAAGAAACTTTTGCAAAAAAAGTTAATTTGACTTCTGTGGCACTGGCATCAAATGCGCCTGCTGATGTAAAACCACCAGTTATTGAAATTTACAGACGGCCACGTGTACAGGTTTTCCGCCGCCACGATGGCGACTTTGAAAGGGAATAGATATGCTTGATAATATTTCTTCTGGCCCAGCAATCAAAGGCCTTTATGTAGACGGACGGTGGCAAGCCACACCCGGTCAGTTTGATGATTTAAATCCATCAGACGGCACTGTTTGGGCGCAAGTTCCTGATGCGGGTGCAGCTGAAACTAGGCGCGCAATTGAGGCGGCTCATCGGGCGTTTCCAGCTTGGTCGTCTCTCCGTTTCCAAGAGCGGGCACACTTTATGCTTAAAATTGCAGATATCTGGGATAAGAGAGCACAAGATTACGTGATTGCCGCCCAATATGAAGGTGGTGGCAGCTACGGAAAAGGTATGTTTGAAGCAGGGCATGTTTCTGAAACATTTCGTGCAGCAGCAGGGCTTTGCTATGGGGCAATTGGCGAAATTTTACCATCACAATACGGAAAAGTGTCTACTGCTGTGCGTGTCCCAACTGGTGTTGTGGGAGTTATAAGCCCGTGGAACGTGCCGGGTATTCTGACATCACGTGGGTTTGCATTTGCAATGGCGACAGGCAACACTATCGTGTTGAAGCCGTCTGAGGAAACACCCTACGCCGGCGGTTTATTTTTTGCAGAAATTTTGGAAGAGGCTGGAGTGCCGAACGGTGTTTTTAACGTGGTCACAGCTTCGCGCGACAGAACACCAGAAGTTGGTGATGAGTTGATTGATAATCCCTTGGTAAAAGGTATTTCCTTTACGGGCTCCACACCAGTTGGTCGGCGCATCGCGGCAAAATGTGGTGCTCACCTAAAAAAATGTTGTATTGAACTCGGTGGCAAAGATAGCCTGATTGTTTTGGATGATGCTGATATGGAGCGGGCGACTTCAGCTGCAAGCTTTGGAGCATTTTTCCATCAGGGACAAATCTGTATGAGTGTTGAAAAAGTACTAGTACATGAAAAAATCTATGATGATTTCTTACAAAAATTTGTCACGCGAGCTGGAAAGATTAAAACTGGTAATACAGCTGAAAAATTAAATACCAACGGCCCCCTAATTAACAACCGGCAGGTTGAGCGGGTAAAATCACAAATAGACGACGCGATCAATAAAGGAGCAAAAGTTGTGCTCGGTGGTGGGGTTAATGGCCGTTTCGTAGAGCCAACTATTTTGACTAATGTGACACCTGATATGGATGTCTGGCGGGATGAGACATTTGGTCCAGTAGCCGTAGTTGCATCCTTTAAAACGGATGCAGAGGCCATCATATTGAACAACGACACTGAATATGGGCTATCCTGTGGAATTATAACGCGTAACGAACAACGCGCATTAGATATGTCTCAGCATTTAGAAACTGGAATGTGCCACGTAAATTGTTCAAGCATAAACGATGAGACCCACGCGCCATTCGGAGGCTCAAAGGCAAGTGGAATTGGTAGGCATGGTGGAAAATGGGCAATGGAGACATTTACTGAAACCCGCTGGATCACTATGGATAGGGGGGGTCGGCCTTACCCGCCGGCATTTTGATAATGAGAGATTTACTCAAAGGTAAGCGTATTATTGTAACTGGCTCGTCGTCAGGGATTGGTTGGGAAACGGCTAAGTTTCTGACTGACCAAGGGGCTGAAGTTCTTGGGATTGATGTGACTAAGAATTTTGACCACGTAGAAGAGTTTTATCGTGCTGACCTTGGTGACAAACGCACAATTGAAGCATTGGTAGATGTGTTGCCAAGTGGAATAGATGGCTTAGTCAATAATGCAGGCCTCCCACCCACGCGTCCAGCGGAACAATTATTAGCAGTTAATTTGGTTGGGCTAAAACACCTAACCTACCAGTTGATCCCAAAATTAAATGATAATGCCTCAATTGTGAATGTGGCATCATTGGCAGGCCATGGATGGGCCCAATCAGTTGATGCAATTAAAGCATCAGACGAGCTGGACTTTGATAATATAGCAGCGTTTGTTGATCGATGGAAAGTTAGTAGTGAAGGTGGTCGAAGCTATTTCTTCTCTAAAGAAGTCGTATTAGCATGGACCCTACGTAACCGGTGGACGTGGCGCGATCGTGGAATTCGTATGAATGTGGTCAGTCCTGGGCCGGTTGACACACCGATACTTAACGATTTTTTGCAAACGTTAGGCGCTCGGGCCGAAGAAGATCGAAAGACGATGGATAGAGCGGGCAGGCCAGCTGACATTGCGCCTGTCATTGCATTTTTACTGAGTGACATGACCCACTGGATTCGGGGATCAAATATTCCCACTGACGGTGGCATGTCATCGAACTTACTGTGCAAAGCGCACGGGCTTTAGGGAGGATTACACGATGGGAACTTTAGGTTGGATCATCCTACTACTCATTATTTTGGTAACTATTATTGCTATTGTGGCATGGTTTTATGAACGCGCTACAAATGAAGTTTCGTTAGTCAGAACTGGAGCGAGTGGACGGCGCGTTGTAATTGACGGGGGTGTGCTTGCAGTACCCTATTTTCATGAGATCAGTCGTGTTAATATGGCGACGCTTCGATTGGATATAGATCGGCGAGGTGAGGCATCCTTGATAACGCAGGACCGTTTGCGGGTTGATGTAGGAGCTGAGTTCTATGTTTCTGTAAAGCCAGATGTGGAAGCGATCACCCGGGCTGCGCAAACTCTTGGAAAACGTACGTTTCAACGTGACGAGCTAAGTGGTTTAATTGATGGCATGTTGGTTGATGCATTGCGTTCGGTTGCTGCTAAAATAACCATGGATGAGCTGCATGAAAATCGGGCAACTTTTGTGGCGGATGTTCGTGAAATGCTTCTCGACACATTATCGCGCTACGGGTTGCAATTAGATAGCGTTTCATTAACGGCGTTGGACCAGACACCATTTGCGGCCCTTGATGAAAATAATGCCTTCAACGCTGTAGGAATGCGGAAATTAGCAGAAGTGATTTCAAAGTCTAAGAAAGAGCGTGCTGAGATTGACGCAGACAGTGAGGTAAGCGTGCGTCGCGCTGCAATGGAAGCCTCGCGCAAACGGCTTGCGATCGAATTGGATGAGCGTCGGGCGGAGATTGCACAGCAGCAAGAAATAGAGACTTTGTCGGCTGCTCAAGTATCAGAAGTTGCTCTCCGAAAAGCTGACAGTGAATTAAGCGTAACGACGGCCCGAATTGATTTGGAACGATCTATACAGGCCGCAGAAGTTGCGCGTGAAGAGGCACTCTCTATCGCACAGAAAGACAGTAAAATTGCAATTTCTAAGAAGAGTCAGGAAGAAATTCTTGCACAGTCCAATGCGGATTCTGCGCGTGCTAAGGCTGTGATGGTATCAGAATCAATTGAAACAGCACGTGCTACAGCGGAGGCGGAGCGCCGCGTTAAACTTGATGAAATTGCCAAACAGGGAGAGGCCCGAAATGTGGCAGCCCAGCAAATTATACATGCTGAAAACGAGAAGGCGGTTTCTAAGGACAAAGCTGCAGCCCGCCGGGAAGCTGCTGAGGCTGATAAAGCAGTAAAAATTGCTGATGCTGACGGCGCGCGAGCGCGAATAGAAGCAGAAAATAGCCGCTCTGAGGCAATGATAGCGATGGAGTTAGAGAAAGCGCGCCTTGAAGCGATGCCTAAGATTGTAAGTGAAATGGTTAAGCCCGCAGAGAAGATTAAATCTATAAACGTCAACCATATCACTGGATTAGGTGGAACATCAGGTTCTAGTGCCCCGAGTAGTCCAGTGGCTGCGGCGCTGGACTCAATTATGGATATGGCAGTTCAAATGCCAATGTTGAAAAAAATTGGGGATCAGATGGGTGTTGCTTTTGACGAAAACGTCAAAGGTGGCGAAAAAAATAAAAGTACAGATAAATAATTTTCTGTTGAAATAAAAATCATACCTAGCCAAAGTTAGCTCACCGAATATAGGCTTGGGGGTGAGCATGTCTTGGAACAACTATCTTGAAGATAACCAAAGTCGGTTTGTCGATGAGCTATCTGATTTTATATCGATCCCATCTGTCTCCGCTTCTGATGAGCATTTCAAAGATGTCGTAAAAGCTGGTGAATGGGTGGTTTCCAGGCTCGATTCTGCTGGCTTTAAAAATGTGAGAATGATGCCCACTGAAACCCATCCAGTTGTCTATGCTGATTGGATGCACGCGGGTGAAGACAAACCAACTATTCTTGTCTACGGACATTTTGATGTTCAACCAGCAGATCCCCTTGAGCTTTGGGATAGTCCCCCCTTTGAACCAGTTATTAAAGATGAGAAAATTTATGGTCGTGGTGCCTCTGATGATAAGGGAAATATGCTTGCGCCAATATTAGCAGCTGAGGCTCTCCTGTCATCGACTGGTAAACTGCCAGTAAATATTAAATTCTTTTTTGAGGGACAGGAGGAAATTGGATCTCCAACACTTGCACCATTCATCAAAGAACATGCGAACTTATTAAAAGCTGACATGATTTTTTCGTCTGATGGTGGCCAATGGGGTGAGAGTCAACCAAGCCTAGTTATGGGATTAAAGGGACTAATAGGCTGTGAGATAACTGTTACTGGTGCTAAAAGTGACCAACATTCGGGAATGCACGGTGGTGGTATTGCAAATCCAATCCATGCTCTGTCACACATAATAGCTTCTATGAAAGATTTAGATGGCAGAATTAATGTAGAAGGTTTCTATGATGATGTTATTGATTTAACAGCTGATGACCGGGAAGCTATTGCAAAGATCCCTTTTGACGAAAAAAAATATGCAGAGGACTTGGGTGTGCCAGAAACATTTGGTGAAACTGGCTACACTACTCCGGAGCGGCTTTGGGCTAGGCCAACTTTTGAGCTAAACGGAATATGGGGTGGTTACCAAGGAAAAGGTACGAAAACAGTTTTGCCTGCCAAAGCACATGCAAAAATAACATGCCGATTAGTAGCAAATCAGAAACCTGAGCAGATATATGAGCTTATACGAGCCCATATGGAAAAGAATGTTCCACCTGGTGTTCAGGTTCAAGTTGATCGCTTACCTGGTAGCGCCAATCCATTTTTAGTTCCATATGGTCATAATTCAAGCCAAATTGCGGGTCGTGTTTTGCAGGATTTGTATGGAAAGAAACCATTTAATATTCGTGTTGGTGGGTCAATCCCTGTCATGTCTATGCTTCTTGACGAGCTGGGGGTCCACGCCACGATGTTTTCTTTTGGGTTAGATGACGAACAAATACATGCCCCTAATGAATTCTTTCGTCTTTCCAGTTTCATGAAAGGACAAGTTGGCTACTGCAAATTGTTTGAGGAATTTGGAAAGTGACCTTAATTTAATTTAATGCTTTCCAGGGATGCCTCACCTTCATAATTGAAAATCATAACACCGGGAAATCCACCTTCTTTGAAAGTGAACGTTTTTCGTAGTTGGTCAATTAAGTTGCTGGCATGTTTCTCAAATTTTTGTAAATCTGAATTATTTTCAAACTTAGCAACGATCGATAAACTTGCACACTTCCCGATCGTTATGCTTAAAGATTGTATGTTAAATTTATCAATTTTGTCGCCAAGCTCCATCGAGCAATGATTTGCAGCAACTTTTGCTTGGTCTAAGTTTGTAAATTTGTACTCAAAAATACGTGCAAACATTTATAATTCTCCCAACAGATCATCCAGAAGCGCTGGCTTATCTTCACTTTTAATTATTGATCGTCTCATCACTTTAGTTTGCAATTTCATCTTCTTTTGAAGCGCCGTGCCTTCTGACGACAGTATAATTTCCTTATTAGAGTCATAGTCCGCTAGCCCAAGGGAACTTAATTTGAGATATTCGTCATGCGGAATAATTTTACCCAAGCATAGCGATAAGAAAGCGTTTAAATCATCAAAACTCTCAGAACTTACATTTGAATTGAATGCTTTGAGCACATTTTGAACTGAGGCAGCTGTAGTCTCTTTTTGTTCAGTTTGAATATCAATCTGGTGTGCTATTCGGTTTGCAAGGCCCTTTAGTAAACCTATTTGTTTTTTGCTTAATGAGCTTGGATCTGAGTTCATAAGACAGAAACTTCCAAGAGCGTAGTTATCTTTATTAATTACTGGAAACCCAGCGTAACCAAGGAAATAGCTTTCCTTTTTCAGGGCGGGATGGTTTTTCCATTTTTCGTCTTTTGAAAAATCATGAATAAGTGTTGGTTTTGAGCTAAGGAGAACATAAGAACAGACATTAAACTGGTCTCTTTCGCCCTTGTCGTTATCAGTGCCATTGGTGGTTGATATTTTACACTGAAAGTTTTCATCAAAAAGACTGAAAGCAACGTATTCCCAACCTGTGAGTGCTTTGGCAACGTCACAAAATATGGCAAAATTATCGTTTTGACCTCCGTCTATCACACCAGTTCGTTTTACAGCTACAACTCTCCGCTCCTCATTTTTTGGGCGCGGTGCTAATTTAATATCCATAATTTCTCTCCTGGCTAAGTATAAGCAAAACACAAGTTTGAAACTAGTAAAAGTAAAAAATAGATTGATTGGGAGGTTTAATCAGACCAAGTAACTAACTTCTAATTGCCTTATAGAAAAAATGAACGCTACCTAGTCTAGGTTTTTTTTGGTGTTAAAAACGAAAGCTATCAACACTTTAACAACTTCAAGTGGCGTTTTACAGGTAAGGTCTAAATTATAAGTAAGGTGTGAAAGACATTTAGATGACAGAAGCTGATTTGAATATTTTTCTCACTGGTGTTGGTTTGGTAAATGAACAAGCACGTTTCAGTGAGCTGACTGGGGGCTTTCACAATGCCGTTTGGCTAGTAGAAATTGGTGATCGACGGCTTGTAGCTAAATATTTTTCAGAATCAATGACGGGGACCCTTTTCCCAAATCTTCCTATGGATGAAGCAGAGGCTCTTCGCAGGCTAGAGGGACTTGACGTGGCTCCCCGTCTGGTAGGTTTTTGGCCAGAAGTGTCACTTCTTGTTTATGAGTATGTCCAAGGCACGATGTGGAATAGCGATATGGTTGGTGTGGCCGAGTTACTTTTGCGCAAGGAAGCCGCAGATCCCACTGGTTTTCGCACTGTTTCACTGAGATCTGAGGATATCTTAATGGAAGGGGATCTACTTTTTGCACGTTGTGCTAGCGAAGCCGTAGAATTTCGGCCAAAGCCTATGGCAATACCAAAACTTGAAAAACTCTCACTCATACATACCGATGTCGGCGTCAACCTAGTTGGTACTGGAGCTGGGTTGCGTCTTATTGATTGGCAATGCCCCGCTATTGGTGACATTTGTGAAGACATTTACAGCTTTTTGTCACCTGCTTTTCAAATTCTTGGAGGGCGTCTGCCTTTAACTGACGAACAAATTAGTATTTTTTGGAACGCCTTAGACCGGTCTGATATCGCCCATAGATACGACCAACTGCGAGCTTCTTTTGCCTGGCGTTTTTCTGGCTATTGCGCGTGGCAAGAGCAGGTATTGGAAGACCCTAATATTTGTAGCAAGTATAGCCGTGCGCTCACGGTAGAGCTTGCGTATATCAAAGATGCTCCATGATTGTTGAGGTGGGCATTCATAGCTTTAGTCTGCGTCACCATTTTGCTCACAAACCTGACTTTGGCGCGATTGATTTTGCCAAAATGGCGCGTGCGCATGGATTTCAAGGACTTTGTTTGTCGTTAAACGATGCGAACTATCGTCACCTTGGTGGCCGAAGCACGGACCGTATGGACCGGCTACGCAGCTACTTGGAAACCCATGATATGAGCCTTGAAGTCGATACCTCAAATACAGCCCCGGCGCACATGTCCCAAATGCTGAAGGTTGCACACCGCATGGGTGCAAAATCGCTCCGGACCTACACGCGTCACGATGGCGACACTTCTGGCAT
>Ga0302122_10002684_pt1 | contig 10980 bp, 8 predicted proteins | sample CB21_SCM_MG_FD_203115 | JGI IMG/M metagenome (GOLD analysis project Ga0302122, IMG submission 203115) | Marine microbial communities from Western Arctic Ocean, Canada - CB21_SCM | ecosystem: Environmental > Aquatic > Marine > Oceanic | place: Canada: Western Arctic Ocean | collected 2017-09-28
CGTTGTCCCCGTCCCATCAGCCGACTACTCATCTCATCCGGGACTAGCACGTCTCATGATAACCGTTATCGCCATCCGGGACTCGGACCAAGCGATGGTTCCGCTCGGGCACTTTGAGTACGGCGATTGCATAGGCAATGCAGGCGAGATGGACCAGGAACATTATTTCAGCGCATCAGATTATTTCACTTTATATCACACGCCACGAATGGAGTTTCGGCCTATAATTTTCTTGGGACTTGTGCACGACACCAGTGGCGGTGGGATGTTTGATTTTCTGGTGCTCGACATGGAGCATCACTATGGAGACGACTATGAAGAAGAATATGACGAGACTTACATCTGCCATATGGAGAACGATAATATAAGACATGTGCTGACGTATGTCGCTGGAGTCCCGGACCCGCGACTCCGCGGGCCGGCGATGTGTACGATGGAAGATTGGCACGACAGTGCCATGGTCGGCGCCGAGTAAGCTAATTTAATTTACACAAGACTACGACGGCCCGGCCGCCGCGAACTCCACCACTAACGCCGTCACGTTGTCCCCCGACCCCATCCGCAGCGCGCGGTCCACGAGCTTCGCGCAGCACTCCTGCGGCGTCTTGCCGTCCTTCAGCAGCGTGTCCACCACGCGCACGGCCTCCTCGATGTCTAAAACATCCCACACGCCGTCCGTCGCTAAGACCACAAAAGACCGCTCCGGGCCCAGATCGGCCACCATGACTTCGGGCTCCGCCGTTAATAGATCGCCGCGGAACTTGCGGGGGTGCCCTTCCGGATAGGCGAAGCACGGCGGCTCCCGTTCCGAAGGCCAGCCCTTGAAGTCCACGTCGCCCAGCGCGCGCGACACGGCCACCTCGCCGCACACCCTATGGATTTCGTTGAGCCGCACTCTATCGGGCGCGCTCCGCGAGATCTCGGGGTCCTCCAGGTCCATACTTCTCAACCTTCCAATACATAAATCAGTTTCGGACGTGACCCAGCCCCCCGCCTCGACGACGCGGCGGTGCTCGGCGGAGCTGGGTATGGGGTCGTGCGGTTGCGAGAGGGCGTGGGCTCGACCGTTTCTCGATAACACGGCCGCGCAGTCGCCGCAGTTGGCCACGACGATGCGCCGACTAGCGGGTTCCACCACTAATGCTAACACCGTGGCGCCGGCGTCCGGCGAGGCCTCGTTTTTCGCGGCGGCCGCGCAGTAGTCCGCGTCCAATGACAAGAACGCCGTGCGTAACGCCGTCTCCGCGTCCGCGGATTGCCTGGCGGCCTCAAAACGCGTGTGGAGCTCCGCGGCGCACTTGCGGGCCACCTCGTCTCCCGAATGACCATCATACACCCCAAAAAACGTCTCGCCTTCAAAATAGGCGTCCTCGTTCTTCCGTCTAGGTCCTCTTTCGCAGGACACGGCCGAGCGCCACTGTAAGCTCGACGCACTCCGCCACTCGGCAATCACGGGCTCCCCGATCTCTTCAAAGTCACCCAGTACAGGTGGTACCCGGTCGCCGCGTTGGTGGGGCGGGACATACTTGCCCGTGCGAAAGGTGCGCGCCGAGCTCTTGCGGTACAGCGGCTCGCCGTCGTCGTGCGGCGGCGTGAACAGGGGCGGCGGCGAGGGCCGCCGCGGGCTGACGGGCGGCGTGCGCCGCGGCCGGTGCGCGCTCTTCTTGTGCACGTCCGACTCCGAGGCCGGCGAGCCGCCGTCGGCCGACGCAGCTCGTCCCCTTAAAACGGGCGAGCCCGGCGGCTTCCTTCGCAACCGCGCCACGACGGCGGACAGCGAGCGGTGGAACCCCAGCAACCACCGGCACATGTCGTCGTAGGACTGCGCTCGCAAATAGATGTGCCGCCGAGCGCCATCCAGCACGAGGCGGAACCCTTGTTCACCGTGCTGCGGGGCCGTGCCCACCACCCGTAACCGCGTCAGGGCGCACTTGGCCACGAGCCGGCCTCGTCTTCCCGGTGCCACAGACAATTCGTCCAGATGGGCCACGAAGTCGTCCTCCTCGCCGTCGCTCGCGTCGCTATTGGTGTCGAAGGATCTTCTTTCCTCCGAGCCGGGGCTCTGCGTCGGCGCGCGCACACTAAACACGCCCGCGGCCAGCTCCCCTTCACACACATGCCACTCGCCGTGATCATCTAAACGCTCCAACCGCCCCATGATGGAACCCTTGCCCTTCAACCGCTCCTCCTCGACCGCCCTTAAACCATGGGAATTTGCGTGCGAGTAGGACTGGCTTAGGCGCCGCTCGTCCGCGAGGAGGGCATGGCTTAGTATAGACCGCTCCCGCGGCGACGTTGAACAGATGCTCGACGGGCTGCCGCCGACCTCGGTGAGTAATGAGTGCAGACTGCCTTTGGAGCCCTTGGACCGCGGCAGCGGCGGCGCGGGCACGGGCGCGGACCTCGTGAGGCGCAGCGCGGCGTCGGCCTGCAGCTTGTCCGGTGGGAGCGGTGGCTCGGGCATTCTCTTCCTGTTGCAGCAGTCTGTGGTGGTTTCTGGGCCAGGCGACGCCGCGGGCTCGCTTGCAAGGATTTCGCCGCTGGGTCGTGGGAGAAGTCCTTCTGCTGCTACTGGTGTTGCAAAATTTCACGTAACTGCGTGCTGAATCAGTATCGGATTGAATGCTCTTGCTCGATTTGGGCAAAGCCTGAGCCTGCGGGTTTTCGGGTAGCAGCAGGACTCTTCCCACCGGTTCGGAGAACGCACCAAGCTTGGCCTCTCACCCCTCGTCGGTTTAAATCGACTCGTGGACGATGCTCCAAGTTCGGCGCGGTTCGGAGCGCGAAGATAGAGATCCCCTCTGCATAAACTTTTCCACGCCATCGACGGTCCGTCCCCATAAACGGCGTCTACTCGATGGCGTGGAGGTCGACGCGAATTTTAGATCTGCCAGAAGGGCCAGTGATAGACGACCCCCCACGATCACCCGAAGATGGGCTATGCTCCTGGCCGAGTGGTCAGCGTAATTAGTTTGTATTGGTAGGATGTCTAACAGCACATGCCTGTCAGAAATGAACATTGTTTTGAAATTCCCGCGGCTGCCCGAAGGCAAAAGAAATGGACTTTGGTACCTTCCTGGGTAGGTAGAATGAAATAGATGTGCTCCCAAATTAAGTTAGCACCATAATCGGTCATTGAGACCAAAGTTGCACGTATAGCGGCCTAAGCACATATGCTCGCGGCTCCCGGAAATCTTTGGACATTCGCGGATGAGTCTTGCGGATTGCCAAAGTAGACCAACGATTAACGCCGCCATCTACCGTCCGGTTAGTACATTATAAGTACTCTGGCCCAGTTTTCATACATATCCGACGGAACTGGAGCCGATAGCCCGCGCTCGGAGGGCGGGAAGAGAATTTTACTAGACACTTCCCTTCGTTAGATGTGTTTACTTCCCTTCGATAGTGGTCAAGTCCATCCAGCCCACTAGAACAATTACTGAGCTGCGTTATGTGTTCCGTATGCTCCTCGCGGTTCGCCGACTCCGCGACCCCACGTTTGTAAAAAATATATGACGCTCGTTCCATGCCTGGGGGAGCTGGACTGCCAAGAGAATTGGTAGATATGATCCAAGCGCCAGCGTATACGGTGTAGGCGATTGCGCACGTCTAGTACCGACCCTAAGCGACCCCAGAGAGACCTCTGGACCACGGATTGACCGCATTCCACCGGCGCGACTGACCACTTCAGCACCGCGAATCAAGAAATTATTTTTTTCGCCACCCATTAATCGTCCTATTGATCTCTTTGGACCAGTATTCAACCGAACGATACTCAAAGGGCTTCATGGCGCGTTTCTTCTTTGTCATTTGCTCTGCGCGGGTTTCCCGCCTCAAGCTTAAAAGCGCTTGAGGCCGGTGTTTGCCGCTGTCGACGACGCACTCTGTTGCAGAATAAGACCAGGCCACGGCTAGAAGATCAATATTCAGACACCGCGCTCCGTACCCCTGCGCGCCCGTAGCTACTCAGCACGCCATCGAGCACTGGATGCGCACCGGGATAATGGCGCCTCGCAGCGTACTCGTTCTGGCGCTCGCGACAGCCTCCAGCGCTCTCCAGGGCCCCAGCTGTCGATCGCTGCGCGTCGCCCCGGCCCGGGCCGCCGTCAAGACCGCCCTCCTCTCGGACTACGTTCTGGACCTCGAGCAGAAGTGCGCGGCGGGCTCGAGGGACGCCTGCGACGCTGTTGATCAGCTCGATCAATTCGCTAAGACGCTCGAGGAGCGGCTCGCGCGGCGCGCCAAGGCGGGCGAATTACTCCGAGCAGCGGGCCCGCCCAGCGTCGCCGCACCGGCCGCCCCGGCGCCCGCGTCGACGGCGGCGAACTTTGCGCCGACGCCGACCCCGGACTCTGTCGAGGCGGCGCTGATCCGCCTCTTCGATAGCTATGATCAAACCAAAAGCGGCGCCGTGGCCCTCGACGCCTTCACCAGTCGGTGGGTCAGTGAGCGTATGCGCACTGTGAGTAGAGAGAATGATTTAACCGGCACGGAGAGAACCTGGGAGGCCAGACAAGCGCGGGCCGGCGCGCGGCGCATCACGCGCCTCTTCAAGGGCCAGGGAGGAAGAATGACGCAAAAACAGTTCGTGGAGGCCTTCATCGTGGACTACGACAAGCGCATCGCGAAGGGGCTGCCCGAGTCGCGCGCCGTCGCCGAGATCCTCACGAACATGCCGCAGCGGGCGCTCTTCCAGGAGATGTACGGGAGCGAGTAAGTGGCTTGCCCGTAGTTACCTAGCTACTCGGTCCCGGGCAGTAGTTAACTTACACGTACACAGTATAGTACGCTAGGAAGTCAACAAGAAATAGGTTTATTTTGGGCGACCACACGGCGGGGTCACATCATAAGCATACGGTTTTGGTTTTGGGTGATGCGTTGTCACATCATGAGCCGCGAGGCCACGCGGTTGAGTGCGGGGTACTCGATGCGGCGCTTTTTCCAGGCCACGAGGTCGTCCAGCAGGCCGTCCAGGTAGTGGGCGAAATGCGCGTCGTGTTCCACTTCATCGGTGGAGCGCAGGCGGCGCAGGGCCGCCCCGTCCAAGTACTCGCCGCGAGAGCGGTTGCGGCGCAAAGGCTGGCCCTCGCGGCGGTCCACGAGCTTCACGGACACGGCCTCCGCCAGCGACGGGCACGAGTGCAGCCGGACCAGAGGCGAGCCGCGCGCGCTGCGCGGCAGGGGCTTCGGCAGCTCGCCGACCGTGGAATCTGTCCGCGGCCGCGCCTCGACGTCCGGGAGCGGCGGCGCGGCGAAGCGCCGCGGCGCGTCGTCGACGCGCTCCGAGGGCGGCGTCACCTGCGCCAGCGAGGAGCCGGAGCACGGCGAGCCGCGCGCGTCGCTGTCTTCGCCGGAAGACGAGGACAGCAACCGGGCCATGGGCGACGCCGGCACGCCCATTTTTCGCTCAGTGATTGTGGAGGGCGCGCCGTCGGCCCAGCGCGGCGAGCCCTTGGGGGAGTCCGACGCCTCGGGCGTCTCCGGGCGCGGCGTCGCGGGCCACGCGGCTCCGCCCCAGGGCCCGGCCGTGTCGATGCGGATCGGGTCCGAGGCCGGGCGCATGAACGCCGGCGCCGCTTTCGTGGGCGAGGCCGGGGGACTCACGACGCGCCCGACGAAGCGCGGCCGCGCGCCGCGCGACCGGCCCTCCTTCACGGCCAGGTCCGCCAGGTCCGCGGCGCGCGCGACGACGACCGCCAGATGCCCTAAAGTAGCCGCGGCCTTGCCGCCCGGCGCGCTCGCCGAGTCGTCGGGCTTCACGACGAGCTGCGCCACGTCCCTGATGGTGAGCCCAGCCCGGACGCCCTTTTGCAGTAAACGGGTGGACGCCACGAGGAGCCGCAACGCCTTGGGTCGCAGACCCAACGCGTCCCTTAAGGCCGCGGCGTCCTTCTCCGCGTCCAGCGCTAGAATACTCTCTTTGACCCGAGAATCCACGGGCTGCGCCACGGCGCCCCAGTCGATCCAGCACCAGTCGAACCACTCGATGGACAGGACCTCGGGCAGGCAGAAGCCGTGGTCGATGGGCACGATCTGCTTCTGGCGGTTCTTGGATTGGGGCACCAAGAGGTTGGCGGCGTTCCGGTCGGCGTTCAGACACCGCACATCCAGGGCCGCGATGGCCTGGAGTCGAGCCACGTCGAACGTGGACGGCGCAAAGTCCTCGGCGACGCCGTCGTGCGGCACGTAGACCTGGAAGCTCCCGATCTTCTCCACGACCCGCCGGTCCGCGTAGGCGTAGTTCTTGTGGGAACTCGTCGCTAAGGTCGTGGGCGGCACGCCGGCCAGCGAGCCGGACCGCGCGTCGAGGAGGTAGGCCGCCACCTCGCGCGCGTGGGCCTCGCCGGGCCGCACGCCGCGCTGCAGCGCCGAGCTGTCGCCGGCGAAGCACCGGGGGTTGTTCACGCAGAAGGTCTCCTCGTCGGAGGGCTTGAAGCAGCCCGCGGGCACGCCGTCGAGCCCGGCGAGAAAGTAGGTCCCGCCCGTGCCGTCGAGGGCCAGCTCCGGCTTGCGCCGGCCCACGACCAACCCGCGTCTCGCTTTGAGGAAGGCCTTGGACAGCTGGGGCGGCAGCGCGCCGTCGGCCTTGTGGATCGCCGCGCACGACACCGGCTCCAGCGTCGTGGCGTGGGGCGCCTGCTGGTTCACGTCGAACAGGAGGGTCTCGCCGGACTTGTGGATGCCCGACTCCTCCAGCGTTCTCGCGTCCACCAGCTCCGAGGAGCGCCAGAAGAGGCGCTGGCGGCCGGGCGGAATTTTTAGGAGCTTGGCGACCAAGGCCTTCGTTTCGCGGACCGTGGTCCAGGGCGTCACTTCCAGCTTCCGGCGGCCGCCTAGGACGGCGCGCGCTGCCCAGGCGTCCGCCAGATATATGACCAGCGCGGCGTCGGTCGTTTTTAAGGTGGAGCCGACGCCGCCGGCGCTATGTACAGTCTTCTCCCGAAGGCGGGGCGTCTGCGGCGTCGAGGGGGGGGGGGGAGGGGCCATCCTGGGCGTCGAAGAATGGCTCCTAGGCCGGCCGCAGCTTGTCCCGCTGCGCCGCCTCAAAATGTCCGCTGGTCCGCCGAAAAGCTGTGAGGTTGTTCTTCAGAGTAAACTATGATCAGCCGAGGTTGTTTCAAGGGCGCGCCGCGCTGCAAATCTATTTTTTTGGGCCTGTCGACGCGGCCAGAGCAAAGTCCTTCCTCGTGCTATCGGCTCGGACGCCCCGCGGGCCGCTGTTCTCGGCGCCTCGGATCCTTCTTCTACCCGTCCCAAGTTTTCGGGCATAGGTACTTTGAGCGGGTAAGAGTACCATGACCACTGAGGAGGCTCCCGCGACTTTATTCAGACGCGGAGGCCGACAGACAACGCCTCCGCGTCCTCCGGCCTCGCTTCGCGTCGGTCGTGGTCTATTGTGGATAGGAAAGTCCGCCTGGGCGGTTTGGTGGCCAACCGTGGACTTTCGAGCTTAGCCCGGGCCCGGCATTCGCGACCGCGTCCGAGTGAAGCGCAGGGCTCCCAGGGAGTCGCGCAAAATCTACGCCATCGACGCGACGAGAAATCGAGGAGTCTAACACAAAAACTTAAGAGGCTACGGCGACGACTTCTTCGGCGCGGCGCGCCTTCTTTTTTGGGCCGCGCCCTTGCCCGACCCCCACCTCGTCCACAGCCCGATGTCCGGCCCCTTGCCGCCCTTTGAGTCGACGGCCGCGTCGAAGACCAGCCCGAAGGGCCCCGCGTCGAAGGCCACGGCCTTGTAGCCGGCCGCATACGTCTTTTCGCCCGGCAGCATGGGGTGCGGCGAGTCCACGCCCGGCTGCACCGGGTCGGCGGCCGCCTCGGCGGCGGCGGCGGCGGCCCGCTCGTCCGCGGCGGCGACGACGGCCGCCTGGCGCGCGACCGCCTTGGCCGACGGCGGCGGCGGCGGCGTGGCGGCCTGCTGGCGGTACCTCGCCAGATTTTCCTGGGCGCTCGGCGGCCGCGCGGCCTCCGGCGACTCCGCGCGCGGCTGGTTCAGAGGGTTCTCGTTCGGACTGTCCGGCGTCGAAAAGGCCTTCAGCTTTGCATCTTCCGGAAAAAGGAGCGCGCTGCGGAAGGCCGCGGGCGGCGTGGGTGACTTACTGGCCGCAGGCGGCTGGCTGGGCGCAGACATGCTCGATGTGATTTCGGCTCGACTCTGTATAACTCGAAACTATGCTCTCTGTGGCTCTCTGTGCACAAAAACGGGCCGTGCACAGCTCCTCGCCGCGTTTTGGAGGTGATGAAGAGCTGCTACGACAGGCGCTCGAGAGCTGAGGCGCTGTATGCGGCGTGCTCTGCGACAAAAAATAACGGGAGAGCTTCAAAAACCCGTTTTATTGAAATTAGCGCGCGAGACGAGTCGTCTCAAGCTTGACGCGCGACTGGTCGCGTCGTGAAGGCTTGTCCCCGACCCCCGCGAAACAATTTCGAGTCCCGATTTAGCCTCGCAAGGCCACCAGTGCCAGAAAAGAGTGGTTGTGCTGAGACAACACGGATGCGACATAAGGGCTGGGAGTCAAGCATTCATCGTACCGAACTGCTGCGCATCGCTGCAGAAGACAACAGCTCGTCCCACTCGAACCATGCGCATCACTGTCCACAGTGCCACACCCCAGCAGCAGCGCTTCGCCGTCGCCCTCACGCTGACGGCCAAGTGGCTCACGACCAAGACCGCGGAGGACGTCGTGCGGCTCTTCCTCAAGCGCTACGACGCGAAGCACGGCACGTCATCAGTCGACGAGGACTTTGCGCTCGCGGCCCGCGGCGGCGACACTCTCACACAAGCACCGCTCGGCGCGGCGCTGGATAATCAGTCGGACCTGGAACTGCGGCGGCGGGCGGCCGACGAGGGTGACACACTACTTGACAAATTAACATCACTGGAGACGCAACCTGAGGCCGAAGTCGCAGCGGCGTATCGGGCCTTCGCGCGGGGCGCGGGCGCCGGTCTAGTGAAGGACCTTGCAAAAATTGACGCGGCGCGCCTCGACCCGGCGCTGCGGGCGTTCCTCGCCGGCGACGCGACGCGCTGGGCGCTCGCGCGGGAAGTTTATCGAGCGGCGGCCTTCGCGCGGGCGCTCGGGCTCCGGCGCATGCCGGCGCCGGGCGCGCTGCCGCGGCGGGCGGAGGTGCTGGAGCCGCTCGGCGCGCGCATCGCGGAGCGGTCGGCGTGGCGGCGGCGGCCGCGCGACGACGAGGTTACGGACGGCATCGCAGCCCTCATCTTGCAGAAAGCGCCTGGCGCGCGGCGGCCCTGCGAGTTAACGCCGCTGGCGTTCTGGTCGCAAAACGCAATGGACAGCAGCAACGTGATCTGGACCAGGGAGGCCGTCGCCGAGCTCGCGTCGTACGCGCGGGAACGCTTGAAACTGAGACCGGTAGAAACGCGGCGTCCGGCTCCCACCAACACGCCCTCGCCGCGTCACGCCGTCAACACGCCATCGAACGCAGGTCGGCTTCCGCCCCGTCGCCGTCGAGATGGGCGGGTCGCGGCTCGCGCACTACTTGAGACGGGCGGTCGGCGCGGGCTCGGTGATTGTTGATGCGGGCGAGAGCACGATCGAGGACATTATCGAAACGCACCGGCCCACTGTATTGTTAAGTTGCTGGACCTACGGGACGGGCGACTGGCTCCACAAGTTGAAGGGAGCTGTGCCCGACCCCGACTTCCCTTGTGATGTCCCGGAGTACGTGTTGATCGGGCCCTCTTCAGAATTAATGCCGCTCGTCAAGGCGACGGCGCGACGCTTGAAGAGTGGCGAGCCGCCCGTACGACAAGAGACGTGGGCGGCCTTTGAAGGCTACGACGCCTATCACATCGAGCGCGTCTCCAGGAAGCTCCTCCACGTCGCCGACGGCGACGCGCAGTCATACGGACACGCCTGCTGCGTCAGCTTCCGGGCGGCGAACTGCCGCCTGTCCCAATTCCGGACGCGGCCCGAGGTTGCCCACTCCAAGGCCCAGGGCGTCGTCGCGCGGGCCTATGCCAATGCCCAGCGCGGCGTCGTGGGCACGCCGGCCGAGCTGCGGGAGCTGGAAGCGGCCCAGGGCGTGTGCGCGGCGACGGATCGCGGAGTGCGGGACGGGGTGCGGGCGCCGCTGCGGACTGTTTGATTCTCCCGTAGAGGTGTAGTTTGTAAGTTTTTTTCGAGTCTTATTCAGCAAAAGGACTCCTGGTATACAGGGGGGGGATGGGACGCTCGCGGGGTCCTCCTCACGGGCACGCGCCCTTCTCGAACTTGACGCCCGCGTTCCCGGCGAGGCACGAGTTGTCGTATGTCACGCCATCACCACCATAGACGGGCACGTACTCCCTGGTGCACGGGACGGGACACTCCCACGCTTGGGTGCACTTGTCCTCCGCCGCGCAAAACACCCAGCCGCACGCCGAGCCGCCGCCGCAGCAGTCCTTGTCGGAGCCGTCCGGGCCGCCCACGATCTTTATGTGCTCGCGTGAACACGAGTCGGGGCACGCCTCCTTGCCCCGCGTCCCGTCCTCGGATTTCACGAGGCACCGCATCGTCGGGAAGGTTGAGACCCAAGCACAGTCTTTCGTGTCGTCCCCCTTCTTGTGCCAGGCGACGACGTCCTGGCAGGGGCCACCGCACGCCCCCTTGCAGGCGTAGGCGGCCCTCAACTTCTCCTGGCCCAAGCCCGGGCCCTTGACCGAGCACCGCTTCTCCGGCGCCTTGGCGACCCAGGCGCAGTCCTTGTCGGGCTCGTTGGTCTTGTGCCAGTCCTCGGCCTGCGGGGGAGTCGACCGGTGAATCGGCGGTGATCACTCGCGTCGACGGCTGCCGGCGGGATCTAGGAGTACTGCCCCGTACCGTTAACGGTACGGGGCACACAGGTCCTAGTGTGTTTTGCGCCGCTCGCCAGAACGCTGTTCTTCGCCGCTCGCCTCTTCGCCCCACGTAAAAACGTTTCTCTCGGCCCCAGCGTTCCGATGAGCACTTTTTCAAAACCACCCGAGCCCAT